>Ga0214472_10003221_pt1 | contig 17315 bp, 16 predicted proteins | sample RVTome_6_FD_207662 | JGI IMG/M metagenome (GOLD analysis project Ga0214472, IMG submission 207662) | Soil microbial communities from uranium-contaminated site in the Upper Colorado River Basin, Wyoming, United States - RVT140D175 | ecosystem: Environmental > Terrestrial > Soil > Contaminated >... | reverse complement strand
GCGGTCGCCGGCGTGTCGCGCGGGTCGAAGCTGACGAGGACGACTTCGTAATCCTCGCCTGCCGCGAAGGGCATCACCTTCAGCGCGCTCGACAGCCCGTTCATCACCTGCGTGCAGAGCATCGGGCACTCGTAATACACAAATGCGAGCAGGACCGGCCTGCGGCCGAAGTACTCACCGAGCGTGACCCGCCGTCCCGTCTCGTCAGTGAACGGCGCGTCGAGCGGCAGCATCTCGTTCAGGCGCTGCTTGAAGCTCACGTCCTTGAGCTGCGGCAGCGTGTCTGTCGACACGGTGCCCGGCCGCTTGGGATCGCTGTAACCCGCCGGAAATCCCGGCTGCGCTTCCGCAGCCGGGGCAAGGCACAACGCACAAGTCACAAGGCTCAAGGCCCAAAAGACATCTGTCCTCATTTGAGCCTTGTGCCTTGAGCCTTGTGCCTTGTGCCTTGATTTCATTGCCTTCTCCGCTCCATGACGCGCCCGGCGCTCGCGTCCGACGGCATCATGCCCGGCGTTTCGAGTGCCGCGCCGTCGGCCGGCGTGCGCGATGGCAGTCCGCGTTCCACCATCAGCCGCATCGCATCCTCGACCGGAATGTGCACGATGCCGGCCTCCTTGTTCATCCACCCGTAGCCCTCGAGAAACGCCTCTTCTCCGACACGGAACTCGTAGAACTCCTTGCTCGGGAACTGCTGCAGCCGCGGCGTCGGGGGCAGCCGTTCTCCCTGCGTCGCAGCAAGCGGGTACCGCGGCTCCCCGGTTTCCTCCGCCCGCTCAATGAGCCATGCGTACAGCAGGCCGAGACCCACGTGGATGACGACCGCCGAGATGGCGAGCCAGACCAGGAACTTGACGATGATCCAGACGCTGGCGTCGGTGTGCTCATAGGTCGCGCCCGGTGGCGTCTCCCGGTACTCGTGATCCGGCGAGGCGTGGCCGATGGCGTCGTGCGGGTTCATCAATGGCCCCCCGTGCTTTCGAGCGCCTCGCGGAGGTACGGATCAGCGAAGGCCAGCAGCGGCCGCTGCGCGAGCTGCGTGAAGAACATCCAGAGCCAGAGGCCGCCGATCGCCAGCGGCGCCGCCAGGTCGAGCCAGTGCACGAAGAAAGTCCCTTCATGTTCGCCGGGCAGCATGTGCAGGTTCGCCCCCGCGGCGTCGAACTCGGGCGACACCAGCATGAACAGATCGATGTACCGCACGACGAGCAGCGCCAGCGCCACCCAGACAAGGCGGTGCGGCATCCGCTTCAGGTCGCGCGAGAGCAGCAGCAGGAACGGCACGGCGAAATGGAAGATCACGAGAAACAGCGCGAGGTACTGCCAGCCGTGGCTGATCCTGGCGATGAAGTACGGGATCTCCTCGACGAGGTTCGCCGCATACACGAGCATGTATTGCGAGAAGTTGAAGTAGGCCCAGAGCATGACGAAGGCGAGCGACAGCTTGCCGAGGTCGTGGAAGTGACTCGGCTTGAGCAGGTTCGCCATCGGCGCCTGTCTGGCGAGGACGGTGCTGATGACGATCGTGAACGCCAGCGCCGACAGTCCCTGTCCGCCGATGAAGATGAAGCCGAACAGCGTCGAGTACCAGTGCGGGTTGATCGACATGATCCAGTCGATCGCCGCGGAGGTCGCCGAGAACGCGTAGAAGACGATGCCGCCGCCACTCACGTACTGGATGCGGAGGTTCACGCTGGCGTCCCCGTCGTCCTGGCGGCGGGAGAGGCGCGAGAGCGTCCACGCGAGTGTGATCCAGCCGGCGAAGTACACGAGCGCGCGCACCAGGAAAAAACCGGTATTCAGGTAGATTGCCTTGTGCCGGAGCACCTCGTCCTGCTGGACCAGGTCCGCCTGGGTCCAGGGATAGATGCTGCCGATCCCGAGCACGATCGGCAGGAAGAGCAGCGCCATCAGCGGCAGCGTCCGGCTCGACGCTTCGAAGACCCTGCGGAAGATGCCCCACGCGCCACCCGACAGGTGCTGGATCATCAGCAGCGCCATCGAGCCGAGCGCGATCCCCAGGAACAGCAGATACGCGATCAGCCACGACCGGAAGAAATGGCCGCGATCGAAGATGAATCCGAGGACACAGGCGGCGAGGCCGATGCCTCCGGCCACGAGCGCGCGCGAGCGGCGCGCATCGATATCGGCGGGAGGCGCGTACGTCATGTCGGCCATTTACGGGACCGCCTCAACTGAAGGAGTGCCCACCACAACAAGCCTCCGACCGCGATTTGCCGGCCGCGACAACCCGGGGCCCCCGCCGCGCACGCCTGCGCGGTGGGGTGCGAGCGCGGGGCCCCCGCCGCGCACGCCTGCGCGGTGGGGTGCGAGCGCGGGGCCCCCGCCGCGCACGCGAGCGCGGTGGGGTGCGAGCGGCGCGGCCGGTACGACGTGGGAACGGCGTACCATCAAGGCTCCTGCGGCGCCGGCGCGTCGAGGTCCCCGCGCCGCTCCGCCGGCACGTCGTCCACGGTCGCCCGCTGGCTCAACTGCAGCGCGCGGATGTACGCGGCAATCGCCCAGCGGTCGGCGACCGGCACCTGCGAGGCGTAGTCGGGCATCGCGCCGAAGCCGTGCGTCATCACGTCGAAGAAGTAGCCGACGGGAGCGTTCCGCAGCCGCTCCTCGTGGTACGACGGCGGCGCTCGGAAGCCGCGCTGCACCACCATCCCGTTGCCCTGTCCCGTCCGGCCATGGCACGGCGAGCAGAACACGTTGAAGCGCTCCCGGCCGCGCGCCATCACGTCGGCTGTCACCGGCATCGGGAACACGTCCGCGAGCTGCCCGCCGATCTTGCCGGCGTACAAATGCTCGTCCTCGCGCAGCATCCCGCGGGCGACGGTGTTGGCCACCAGCGTGCGCGAGCTGCGACCGTCGCCAAAGAACGTGCTCGCCTCGAGCGGCTCGTACCGCGGCGCGTCGTGCATGTCCTGGCGGCATCCGGCCAGCGCGGCGCACACCACGATCAGCAGCACGGTGCGGCGCGGACCCTTGCGGTCCGCGGAGACGATGCGGCGCGGACTCCAACGGTCCGTGGAGACGATGCGGCGCGGACGTTTACGGTCCGCGGAAGCGTCAGGGCGCAACTTCGGACACTCCGATCGGATGGAGGCTCTCGAGAAACTTCGCCGTCGCGTAGCGATCGAACCGCGCGTCGGTCGTCTCGATGCAGAGGAAGAACCGATCCCGCGACGCGCGCCCGAACGCCGGCACGTTGAAGACCGGGTGGTACGGCATGGGCAGCTTGTTCAGCGCCCACATGCCGACAAACGCGCAGAGCGCGGCGCCGAGCACCGTGGTCTCGAACATCACCGGGATGTAATGCGGCCAGCTGTTGTACGGGCGCCCGCCGATGTTCAGCGGATACGCGATCGCCTGCGCCCAGTACTCCAGGCTGTAGCCGCCAATGCCGCCGAGGAGCCCACCCGCGAACACCAGTATCGGCAATCGCGTGCGGCGAAGGCCGAGCGCCTCGCCCAGCTCCTCGATCGGAATCGGCGAGTACGCGTCCATCTGGCGGTAGCCCTCGAGCCTTGCGCGCTCGGCGGCCTGCACCAGTGCCGTGGGCGTGTCGAATTCCGCCATCAGGCCGTAGAGCGTCGGGGACGCGTCGTGGTGTGCCATCGCTGTGCCCCTGACCTACCCGTGATGCCCGGTCTGCAGCTTCGCCTGCGGCACGATCGTGCGCATCTCGAAGATGGCGATCGCCGGCAGGAAGCGGATGAACAGGAAGAACAGCGACAGGAACAGACCGATCGTCCCGGCGAACATCGCGAAGTCCCACCGCGTGGGCGCGTACATGTCCCACGACGAGGGCAGGAAGTCGCGGTGGAGGCTCGTGACGATGATGATGAAGCGCTCGAGCCACATCCCGACGTTCACGAAGAGCGACAGGATGAAGAGCAGCGTGACGTTGTCGCGCACCCTGCGGAACCAGAACAACTGAATCATCGCGGCGTTGATGGCGATGAGCGACCAGTACAGCGTCGCGTAGGGCCCCGTCATCCGGTTCTGCATCATGTAGCTCTCGTACGGGTTCGCGCTGAACCAGGCGAAGAACGCCTCGTTCGCGTAGCCGTACGCCACGATCATCCCGGTCACCAGCATGACTTTCGTCATGTTGTGGATGTGGCGCATCGTGATGAAGTCTTCGAGGCCGTAGAACTTCCGCAGCGGTATGGCCAGGGTCATCACCATCGCGAAGCCTGAATAGATCGCGCCGGCGACGAAGTAGGGCGGGAAGATCGTCGCGTGCCACCCGGGCAGCACCGACACCGCGAAGTCGAAGCTCACCACCGAGTGCACCGAGAGCACGAGCGGCGTGGAGATGCCGGCCAGGAGCAGGTACGCCATCTCGTAGCGCTGCCAGTGGCGCGCGGAGCCGCGCCAGCCCAGCGCCAGCATCCCGAAGATCACCCGCCCGGCCTTCGACTGGGCCCGGTCCCGCAGCGTTGCCATATCCGGCACGAGCCCGGTGAACCAGAACAGCAGCGACACCGTGAAGTAGGTCGAGACCGCAAACACGTCCCAGATCAGCGGACTCCTGAACTGCGGCCACAGGTTCATCGTGTTCGGGTACGGAAACAGCCAGTACGCCGCGAGCCACGGGCGCCCCGTGTGCAGCAGCGGGAACATCGCGGCGCAGGCGACGGCGAACAGCGTCATCGCTTCGGCGAACCGGTTGATCGACGTGCGCCACTGCTGCCGGAACAGCAGCAGAATCGCCGAGATCAGCGTGCCGGCGTGGCCGATGCCGATCCACCAGACGAAGTTGATGATGTCGAACGCCCAGCCGACCGGGACGTTGTTGCCCCAGATCCCGATGCCCGTCACCAGCAGGTGGCCGATGGTGACGTTCATCAGCATCAGGAACGCGAACGCGATGGCGAAGCCCAGGAACCAGCCGATCGGCGTCCGCTTCGTGAGGACGATGGAGCTGATCTTGTCGGTGACCGACTCGAAGGTGTGGCCCGGCGCGATGACGGGAGGAATCGCGCGCAGCGCGCCCTCGCTGATCCCCGCCACGCGGTCGTGGGGATGTTCCTGGACGGCCATCGCTATCCTTCCGCTCCGTTCTCTTCGGCGCCGAGGGGCCGCGCGGGCTCCAGCTCGGTGTTCGGGTTCCGCACGATCGCCATATAGGTCGTCCGCGGCCGCGAGTTGAGCTCAGCCAGCAGCCCGTAATTGAGCGAGCTGGCCTTCAGGCGCGCGACGCGGCTGTTCGGGTCGTTCAGGTTGCCGAACACGATTGCCTCGGTCGGGCACGCCGACTGGCAGGCCGTCACCACGTCGCCGTCGCGGATCTCGCGATCCTCGAGCTTCGCGGCGATCCGCGCGTGGTTGATACGCTGCACGCAGTACGTGCACTTCTCCATCACGCCGCGGCTGCGGACGGTGACGTCCGGATTCCGCTGCAGCCAGAGACTCGGCGTCTCCCAATCCTGGTACAGCAGGAAGTTGAAGCGGCGCACCTTGTACGGGCAGTTGTTCGAGCAGTACCGCGTCCCCACGCACCGGTTGTAGACCATGTCGTTGAGGCCTTCCTCGTTGTGCACGGTCGCGGACACGGGGCACACCACCTCGCAGGGCGCGTTCTCGCACTGCTGGCAGGGCATCGGCTGGTGGTAGGTCTCGGGATTCTCGATGTCGCCGGTGTAGTAGCGGTCCACCCGCAGCCAGTGCATCTCGCGGCCGTTGAGCACCTGCGCCTTGCCGACGACCGGCACGTTGTTTTCCGCCTGGCAGGCGACGACGCAGGAGCTGCAGCCGGTGCAGACGTTCTGGTCGATGGCCATGCCCCACTTGTAGCCGTCGTACTTGAAGTCGCCGTACATCGTCAGCCCGATCAGGGGCTGGTGCTCCATCTTCTGCGCGAACTGCGGGTCCTCGGCGAACTGCGTCGCCGTCGCGACGCGAATGATGTTGCGTCCTTCGAGCGACCAGTGATCCTGCGTGGAGGCCAGCATGAAGGTCTCGCCTGTCTTCGACAGCTGCACGCCCGGCAGCGTGTCCATGGCGGCCAGCGTCCGCAGCGGGTTCACGTTGAAGCCGGCGCCGTTGCCCGCGCGGCCGGCGCGCGTGCGCCCGTAGCCCAGATGGAGCGTGAGCGTGTCGGGCGCCTGTCCGGGCGCGAGCCAGACCGGAATACGAATCGTGCGGTCGCCCTGGCGGAGATCAACGACGTCGCCGCTGATCAGGGCCAGGCGCGCGGCCGTCGCCGGAGAGATCAGCGCGGCGTTGTCCCAGGTCAGTTTGGTGAGCGGTTTCGGGAGTTCCTGGAGCCACGCATTATTGGCGAAGCGTCCGTCGTGGATGCCCGGATCGGCCCGGAAGACAACTTCCAATCCGTCTCCTGACGGCTGCGGGCCGCCAGCGGCCCCGGCTGGATTTCCGCCCATCGCCACGGCACGCGTCGGAAATGCCGTGTTCGGAATGAGGCCGTCGTGCAGCCACTTGCGCCATTCGCGATCGAACGGTGACGCCTGAGGGACCGGCGCCGCGGCAACGGGCGGTGCGGCCGGGGCCTGACCGCCCGCGGCGGCGCCAGCGATGTTTCCGGTCGGTGCGACGCCGCGGCCGCCAGTCGGTGCGACAGATGACTGGGTCGTCGGTGCCGCGGGCGCCTGCATCGACAGCCCGGTTTCGCGCGACCAGTACTCGCGCACCACCTCGTAGCCCGATCGCTCGCGATCCGCGATCGCGGCCACCACTTCGTGCGCCGACTTGCCGTTATAGAGGGGGGCGATGAGCGGCTGAATGATCGTCACGGTGCCGTCATCGGACCGGACGTCGCTCCAGGCTTCGAGGAAGTGCGCTTCCGGGATGTGCCAGTGGCACAGCGCCGACGTTTCGTCCTCGTAGAGGCTGAGATGCGCGCGCAGCGGGACGCGCTCCATCGCCGCCGCAAAGTTGAGATCCGCTGGCGCGGTGTACACGGGGTTGCCGCCGAGGATCAGCAGGAACTCGACGGTGCCGGCGTACATCTCGCCGACCAGCTCGCGAAGGCCCGCGAGCTGGTTCATCGGCTGCGCTTCGGCCGTCTGCGTATACGTGACGGTCGCGCCAACGTTGCCGAGCGCGTTGTTCATCGCGTGTGCCAGCGCGTGGACGATCGGGGGCTGGGCGTCGCCGGCAATGACCACGCTCTGGCCGCGATGGGCCTGCAGATCGCTCACGAGCGGCGTCATCCAGCTGGCAGCGGCCGCCGGCGCCGTGGCCGCGCCGGCACCGCCGACGCCCAACTGCGCCGCAAGGGCGCGCGTGAACGCCTCTATCTCGGTCGCGCGCAGCGGCAGGCGGTGATCCGCGCGCGACCCGGTATTCGTCGGCGTGCTTTCGACGGCATACAGGCGGTTCGGCTGCGAGCGGTCGCCTTCGATCCGGCGCCGCGACGCAAACGCGCGGGCGTGCTTGAGGCCTGCGGCGCCGGTGCACAGGAAGTCGGCATCGAGCGACAGGAGGACCGTCGCCTTCTCAAGCGCGTACTGCGCGTCGACGTAGTCGCCGAAGGCCGCGCGGCTGCCCTCGCGCGCGTTGTGCCGGCCGGCCGGCTCCCACTGGACCCACTTGGCCTGCGGATACTGGGCGAGAAGCGCCGTAATCTGCGCCGCCAGCGTCGGAGAGGCGACCGTTTCACTGAGGATCCGGACGCCGGCGCCCTGCGCCGCCTTCTGACTGGAGAGCGCCCCCTGGCCGGCGGCCGCGAAGGTCGCGAACGCGCGAATCTCGCCGAGATTGGTCAGCGTTTGCGACCGGTCCGGGTCGTACAGGCCGAGGATCGCTGCCTGCGCAAAGACGTCGGTGGCGCCGCGGCTCGACGGATGGTCCGGGTTGCCCTCAATCTTCGTGGGCCGTCCCTCGTGGCTCTCGACCAGCAGCCCGATGCCGGCGCCGTTCATCGGCATCGCGGTGGCGTAGAACAACGGCTTGCCTGGGACGAGCTCCTCGGGCTGACGGACATACGGCACCAGCTCTTCGTCGGGCTGGCGCGTGCAGGCGCTCACCCCGGCAAGGGCGAGCGAGGCGCCCATCAACTTCAGGAAATTTCGGCGGCCCACGGGGTCGAGCCACTCGGACGCGTTCTGCGGGAACTCGCGATGCAGGAATTCCTTGAATTCGGGCGTTTCCGCCAGCGATTCCAGGCTTCGCCAGTACTTTCGCCCGCGGGCGCCGGCGAGGCGAGCCCGCAGGGCGTCGATGTTTACACGGTCGCTCATTCGCGTCTTATCGATGGCACGTCGAGCAGGTCGTCAGGCTCTGGATGCCGTATTGCTGCACGAGCTGCGGCCCGAGCTCCTCTTGCGGGACCGGCGGCCGGTAGCCCATCGTGAAAATCTCGCTGCGCGGCCGGACGAACTGCTCCGGCGCGCGATGACAGGTCAGGCACCACTCCATCTGCAGCGAGTGCTCCTGCACTATCAGCGGCATCTCGTCGACGCGGCCGTGGCACGTCTCGCAGCCCATCCCCTTCTTCACATGGATGCTGTGGTTGAAATACACGAAGTCGGGAACGTCGTGCACGCGAATCCAGTGCAGCGAGGTGTCATCGCGGAAGCTGGCGCGCACCGGCTCGAGGATCGGGCTGTTCGCCCACAGCTGCGAGTGGCAATTCATGCACGTCTTGGTCGGTGGAATGCCCGCGAACGAGGACGTCTCCACCGACGTGTGGCAGTACCGGCAGTCGATCCCGTCGTCGCCGACGTGATGCGCGTGGCTGAACTGGAGCGGTTGCTCGATGAATTCGTGGGCGCGCGTCACGTACGACGAGCGCCCAAGGACCATGATGAGCCCGATGGTGCCGCCGGCCAGGAGAAGTACGCCGGCAATGCTGACTCTTGCGAGGGTGTTGGCGCTGCGTTGAAAGATCTGCGGCATTGGATGCTGACAGTCGGGCGCCCGCGGGGCCAGGCCTTTACATCAGTTTGCACGCCAGGAGGGGCAAGCGTCGGGGCGGCATACCCGTGGTACGATCCGATTTGTACCATGTTGTGAAAAAAGGATCAAGCCACGACGCGCTCGGTAATACCCGGCCAAATCGATGAGTTTTGCGCGACAATCAGGGTTGACATCCACGGCCAGTTTGATCCGGCTCTGCTGTCGACTAGAATGCTCGACCGGTGTTCCACCACCTTTACGAACGACCGCAAATGCGTCGAAACATGCACGACTGTAAACACGTCCAGACATGAGCGACCGCAAATACCGTCAGCGCGGCTATCAGGACGACGACCGGGATCGGCCATCGAAGGCCCAGACGCCGCGTCCTGCGCCCGAACCCGGCGCGCCCGCCGGCGCGCGGCGTATCTCGCAGGACGGCCCGCGCAACATCAACATGCCCGGGTTCCGCGAGGTCGTCAGGTGCGCGCAGTGCGGCGCCGTCATCGAAGAAGAAGTGGGGTTCAACAGCCGCTGCCCCCGCTGCGGCACCGAGCTGCATACGTGCTCGCAGTGCGGATCGTTCGACCCGGGCAGCCGATTCGAGTGCATGCAGCCCATCCCGGCGCGCGTCTCGCCGAAGAACGCCACCAACGCCTGCACGCTCTATGGACCGCGCACCACGGTTGAGCGCGAGACGACAACTCCGCGCGTCGATGACGCGCGGAAGGCCTTTGACGACCTGTTCAAGCTTTAGGAGACATTCCGATGCGCCGCGCCGTGTATGCCCTTATTGCCGTCATTTCGCTGTCGGCGTCGCTCGTCGGACAGCAACAGCCGGGGCCGCAGGGCGCGACCGAGGCGCAGGTCACGTCCGCCCAGATCGAAGTCCCGCAGCTCGTCGCCCGGCTCGAACTCAAGCCGGGCATGACGGTGGCAGACGTAGGGGCAGGGTTTGGCGCGTGGACCGTGGCGCTCGCCAAATGGCTCGGGCCCGACGGCCGCGTTTACTCGTCGGACGTCGGCGCCCAACAGCTGAAGATTCTGCGCGAAGCCGTCCAGCGGGAGCGTCTCACCAACGTGACGATCCTCGAAGGTTCGGAGCGATCGACCAATCTGCCCGCCGGTTGCTGCGACGCCATCCTCATCCGTGACGCCTACCATCACCTGACGCAGCCGATGGACATCACGCGCAGCTTTGCCGCATCGCTCAAGCCTGGCGGCCGCCTGGCTGTAATCGACTTCCCGACGCGGCCCGATACCGAAGTCCCGGCCGGCGTGCCCGCCAATCGTGGGGGGCACGGCGTGCCTCCGGAAATCGTGGTCAAGGAAGTGACGGCGGCTGGATTGACGCACGTGCGAACCGACGCGAACTGGTCGCCGGACAGTCAGCCAGCCATGCTGTTCATTGCCCTGTTCAGGAAACCTGGCTAGGAACTCCGCGTCCTCGGCCGGTGACATCCAGGCCCAGAAAACGTCGACAACACCTTAATTTTCTCTAGATCCCGTGCTGGCACGCGCCGTGGAGTTGTCCTTCTGCATTGGGACTTGTCCGGGGAGGAGGCTCCATGACCGGGTTCCGTTGGTTGTCTCTTGTACCTGCGCTGATGTTGCTGTGGATGCCCCTCGATGCGGGCGCACAGGGGCGCGGAAACAATTCAAACCGCGGCAATGCCGGCGGGCCGGCGTTCTGCCGCAGCGGCGCTGGCCATCCGGTCCATGGCTGGGAATGGTGCCGTCAACGCGGATGGGATCGCGCGGGCATTCCGTCGGCCTCGGGCGGCGCGGTTCGCCGCGGTCAGCAGCGCGATCCTTTCGCTAACCGTACCAGCCGCCGAGTCAATGACACGGCGTTCGACAACGGCTATTACGACGGGTACGAGAAGGGACTGGATGACGGTCGCGACGGACGCGATCTCAATCCGACGCGTCATGCCTGGTATCGATCCGCCGACCGGAACTACGACTCGCGCTACGGCTCACGCGCCGCATACGCAAACATGTACCGTGAGGGATTCCGAAGCGGATACGAGCAGGGCTATCGCGACGGCCAACGGTACGGCGACCGGGACGGCTCGAGTCGCTTTCCCTGGCCGTTCTGAAGGTCCACGGTCGCGGCCTCGTGGCGTTGTCATGAGCGGTTCTTACAGACCGCTCGTGACACCTGCTGCGCGGCGCATGCCCTCGGTGACGATTCCTACCTTCTCGACACCCGCGCCCTTGGCCGCGTCGATGACCGACATGATCTCACCGTAGCGCAGCGTCCCCGCGGCCATGATGAACATGGTCTTCTCGCGGCGCTCCTCAAAGATCTCCCTGAGGCGGTCCTCGAGTTCGGGAAGCGTCACGGGGGCGCTATTGATGGAGATCTGTCGCTCGGCCGTGTAGTTGAGCACTATTTGGGGCGGCGGCCCCTCTGCTGGCTTGGGCGGGTTCGTTTCAGCAGGCAGGTTGACGTCGACGCCCCGCTGGGACAGCGGCAGGGCAACCACGAAGATGACGAGCAGCACGAGCAGGACGTCGATCATCGGCGTGATGTTCATGTCGGCCGTCTGGTGGAGCCTGGACGCGCTGTAGACGCGGTCGGCGCCGTGGTGCTTTATGGGCAGCCACTGATGTCCTCCTGAAAGGTTGGACACCACGCGCGGATTTCGGGGCCACGAGTGGCGGAGAGGGAGGGATTCGAACCCCCGGTACCCTTCCGGGTACAGCGGTTTTCAAGACCGCCGCCATCGACCACTCGGCCACCTCTCCCCTGATTTCAGTGTAACCGTTTGTTGACGGGCCGAGTGGTTCCAGCGTATAAGCCGCTAGCTCATTCCAAGGAGTCTCAATGGCCACGATGCCCGGACCCCAGACGCGTGTGGACTGGCAGCCGCAGCCGGCTGTGAGCTGGCAGTCCGATGCCGCGCTCGCGTACGCGATCTTCAGGCTCACCTTCGGCGTGAACATCGCCTTCCGCGGTGTCGTCCGTATTTTCGTCAACGGGCTCGATGCCTTTTCGCAGGGCCTGGTCAAGCAGTTCGAGATGACGTGGATCCCGGCGTCGATGATCAGCGCCTTCGGTCATGTCGTGCCCTTCGTCGAGACGGCGATCGGCATCATGCTGATTCTCGGGCTGGGCACGCGCTGGGCGCTCATCATCGGCGGCCTGCTGATGACGAACCTGACGTTCGGGACGATGTTCCTGCAGAACTTCGACCTGGCGTGGCTGCAGCTGACCTACGCGATCGCGTTCTTCCTGCTGCTGGCGGCGCGGTCGTGGAACGCGATCTCGATCGACGCGATGATGTCGAAGGGCTCCGGGTCCTAGGCCTTCCTGATCACGTCCTGCCCGCCCATGAACGGGCGGAGCGCGTCGGGGATGACGACGGAGCCGTCCTGCTGCTGGTAGTTCTCGAGGATCGCAATCAGCGTCCGCCCGACGGCGAGCCCTGATCCGTTCAGGGTGTGCGCGAACTCCGGCTTCCCCGCCCCACCCGGCCGGAACTTGATGGTGGCGCGCCGCGCCTGGAACGCCTCGGTGTTGCTGCAGGATGAAATCTCGCGGTACGTGTTCTGGCTCGGGAGCCACGCTTCGATGTCGTAGGTCTTCGCGGACGCGAACCCCATGTCCCCGGTGCACAACAGCACCGTGCGGAACGGCAGCTCCAGGCGCTTCAACACCTCCTCTGCGTTGCCCGTCAGCCGTTCGAGCTCGTCGTAGGACCGGTCGGGCGTCGTGAACGACATCAGCTCCACCTTGTCGAACTGGTGCTGCCGGATCAGGCCGCGCACGTCGGCGCCATAGGATCCCGCTTCACTGCGAAAACAGGGCGTGTAGGCCGTGTAGCGAATCGGCAGCGTGCGGCCGTCGAGAATCTCGCCGCGATGCATGTTGGTGAGCGGCACCTCCGCGGTCGGCACCAAATAGAGATCCCAGTCGCCGGCAATCTTGAACAGATCCGCCTCGAACTTCGGCAGGTTGCCCGTGCCCGTCAGCGAGGCCGTATTCGCCATGAACGGCGGCTCCACCTCGGTGTAGCCATGCTCCCTGGTATGCAGATCGAGCATGAAGTTGATGAGCGCCCGCGCGAGCCGCGCCCCGGCCCCGACGAGAACCGTGAAACGGGCGCCGGCGATCTTGGTGCCGCGCTCGAAGTCGATGATGCCAAGTGCCGGTCCGAGATCCCAATGCGCCTGCGCCGGAAATGCCAACGGCGTTGGCGCGCCGTGCTTTCGCACCTCGACGTTGTCGGCAGCGCTCTTCCCCACCGGAACGCTCGGGTGGGGCACGTTCGGAATCGTCAGCAGGCCGCGATTGCGGCGTTCGTCGATCGCTTCGAGCTCGACGTCCATCTGTTTGATCCGCTGGGCGCGCTGCCGGCTCGCTTCCTGGATCGGCGTGATGTCGCGCCCTTCGCGTTTGGCGCGCGCCGCCTCCTCGCCCGCCATGTTCTGCTCGCGTTTCAGGCCTTCGAGCTCCGGCAGCAGACGGCGCCGCTGCGCTTCGAGGGTCGTCAGCTCCTCGAGCTCGGCGTGCAGATCGGCGCCGCGATTCTGGAGCGCGGTGCGGACGGTGTCGGCGTTCTCGCGAAGCAGCGCGGGATCGACCATGCAGGCTTCGATCCTATATCACCGGTCCTGAGGTACGATGACGCGATGACCCCGACGATCCGCAAGGCGGTGTTTCCCGCGGCCGGCCTGGGCACGCGCTTCCTGCCCGCGACGAAGGCGCAGCCGAAGGAAATGCTGGTGCTCGTCGACAAGCCCGTCATCCAGTACGGCGTCGAGGAAGCCGTCGAGTCGGGCGTGCCGAACATCATCATCGTCACGGGACGCGGCAAGAACGCGATCGAGGACCACTTCGACGTCGCGGTGGAGCTCGAAAGCTACCTGGAGCAGCGCGGGAAGACAGCGCAGCTCGAAGAAATCCGCAAGATCACGACGCTCATCAACGTCGCGTACGTGCGGCAGGGCGAGCCGCTTGGCCTGGGCCACGCCGTACTCGTCACGAAGAACCTCGTCGGCGACGAGCCGTTCGCGGTGATTCTTGGCGACGACGTCATCGATGCGAACCCGCCCGCGCTGAAGCAGATGATTAACGTGTATGAGCGGGTGAAGGGGCCAGTGCTCGCGGTGGAGCGTGTCGCTCCTGAAGATGCCTCCAGCTACGGCATCGTCGCCGTGGACGAGAGCGAGTCGCTTGGCCGGGGCGTGTACCGGGTGAAAGATCTCGTCGAGAAACCGAGACGCGAGGATGCCCCCTCAAACCTCGCGATCATAGGCCGCTATATCCTCACGCCCGACATCTTTGAAGCGCTCGAGGAGACCGCCAGCGATCGCACCGGCGAAATCCAGCTCACCAACGGGCTCCGGCGGCTCCTGCAGAAGCGCCCCGTCTATGTCTGCGAGATCGACGGCGTGCGCCACGATACCGGCAACAAGCTCGGCTTCCTGAAGGCGCTGGTGTATTTCGCGCTTCGACGGCCGGATCTCGCCGAGCCATTCCGCCGTTACCTCGAGACGCTCGATCTGAAGATTGGCGTAGGCAGCTAATCCCTGGACCCGCCCGTCGACGAGGACGGGCCGGACGACTTGGCGGGCGCGTCGCTTTTGGCGGGGGCGTCGCTCTTCGCGGCGGTGTCGGCCTTCCCTTCCGTGTTTGACCCCTTGCCAGCCGCGGCGGCATCCGACTTGGCGTCCTGACTCTTCTCGGTGGACGTCTTGTCGGACATTCCCCCTTCCCTTCCCCCTTCCCCCTTGCCCCCTTCCCCCTTCTTGTTTCTCGCGTAGTCCGTGATGTACCAGCCCGAACCCTTGAATTGGATGGCGGGCGACGACTGCAGCCGGTTTACGGGGCCCTTGCCGCACAGCGTGCAGACTGCCAATGGCGGATCGGAGAACTTTCGAATCACCTCGAAGCGCTGGCCGCATGCCTCGCACTCGTATTCGTACAGCGGCATTGCTTACTCGAGCACCGCGTCCTGAGCGTCGTCCAGCATGAGGCGGCGATGCGCCCAGAATGGCGCGTTCCCCTGGGCGAGGACGGCATCGTGGAACGCCCGCAGCGAAAACTTCCCCTCCTGCCGATCCTTGTAATCGCGCCGCAGCTTCAGCAGCATCAGCTTGCCGACCGAGTAGACCAGGTACGTCGGGTCGAAGGTGCCGCGCTCGGCTTCGCGGCGCGCGGTGGCTTCCTCCAGGAAGGCCTCGTCGCGAAAGAACCGCATCCCCTGCTCAACCGACAGGTCCTCGCAGTGCAGCCGGATGGCGACGACGAAGCGCGCGAGCCGCACCAGCGCCTCGGCCAGCTGGCCCAGCCTGAGCGTGGTGTCGCCGCGGCGGAACCCCGCCTCCATCATCATGTGCTCGCAGTAGTGCGCCCACCCCTCGACGAACGACGCCGGCGCGAGCAGCGTCGACTTGCGGACCTTGGACTCGATCTGCCGGAGGTGCTGGAAGTGGAGAAAATGGCCCGGATACACCTCGTGGATCGAGATGTTCCAGAGCGTCGGCACGTTGAAGTCGCGCATATGCTCCTTCTGGCGTTCGGCGGGCCATGCGCGATCGACGTCGGTCAGGTAGTAATAGGCGCGGCTTGGCTTGCTCTCGAACGGCCCCGGCGTCCACATGCTGGCAAAGGCCCAGCGGTAGAACTCGGGTGAAGGCGCGACGACCACGGGCTCCGCATCGGGCAGCGAGACGATCGACTGTCGCTGGAGAAATTCCGCCAGCTCCTTGACCTGCGCCTGGGCCGCAGCCACCAGCGTGCCCGGGGCGGGGTGTTCTTCCTTGGCGGCGCGCCAGGCCGCCATCGGATCTCCGCCGTTCAGCCGCCCCGCCACGACGCGGAATTCCTCCTGGACGTCGTGGAGTTCCCGCAGCGCAATCGCCAGCAGGCGGTCGGCGCTCAGCGTGATGCCCTCTTCGAGCTTGAGCTTCTGCTCGAAGTTGTCGCGCCCCAGGCGGAACGACGCTTTCGCGCGCTGGCCCAGATCGTTTTCCAGGTTGTCCACGTAGCCGGCAATCGCGTGGGCCGCCTCAGTGGATGCATCCGCGAGGTCGCCAAGGATGTGCAAATCGTCCAGCGTGCAGAACGCCCGCGGCAGATCGGTTTCGATGAACTTCAGCGTGCCCCGCCAGGTCTCGAGGCCGATCTTGACGAAGATCCCCGGACACTCGCGAACGTTGTCGCGCGCCGCCTGGACCAGGCGCGGCGCCTGCCGCAGCTTCGAGACGATGCGCCGCGCCCGCTCGGCTTCAGGGGCGTAGGCGAACAGCGCCTGGCTCGCGAGGCTGGTGCCCAGGGCATCCGCATAGATCTGCGGGTTGCGCTCCCACGTGCGGACGGTCTCGAGCTCGTGCATCCGGGCGTCGATGTTGGACGCCACGACGGAGTGCTCGACCTTTTCAGTGCGAGGGAGGAGAGCGGGGTCGATCTGCTGAAGCCGCCGGCCGAAGCCGGCGAGGGCGCGTGTGTGCGCCTCTATCGCCGGGCGGCTGAAGTCCTCCAGCAGGTCGTCGTAGAGGTGTACGCCATCGAGGCTCGCCTGGCTGGGCAGCGCCTCATAGAGATAGGCGAGGTAATCGTCGACAAAATGCGGAAAGGGCTCCGATGGGTGCATGCGTGATCATGGCCGGCGCTCTCTACCTCCGATACGTGAGCGCGCATCTCCAGATGGTACAATAACTTTTCGCCCGATGTCCGGCACGTTGTTCGTCGTCGCAACGCCCATCGGCAACCTCGAGGACATCACACTTCGGGCGCTTCGGGTGCTGCGGGAGGCCGACGTCATCGCCGCCGAAGACACGCGGCGCACGGCGAAACTGCTCACACACTACTCGATTACAACCCCGGCGCTGAGCTTTCACGCGCACAACACGCGCACCCGCGTACCTCAGCTTGTGGCGCGGCTCGAGGCGGGCAAGGCTGTTGCGCTTGTAACCGATGCTGGAACGCCCGGCATCTCCGACCCCGGGACCGAGTTGATCCAGGCGTGCTGGGACAAGGGGATTCCGGTCGATCCGATCCCGGGAGCCAGCGCTCCGCTGGCGGCCGCTGTTGCCTCGGGGTTCGACTTGGATCCACTCACGATCTTTGGATTCGTCCCTGCTCGGGCAAAAGACAGAAAGGCGTGGATGTCTCAACTTCAGACTGTAAATACAACGCTCACCTTCTTCGAAACCCCCCATCGGATCCAGCAAACCTTATCCGAGATCCCTATTTATTTTGGCAGTCGCCCAATTATGATCGCCAGAGAGCTTACGAAACGCCATCAGGAGCTCATCAGATTCGATAACGCTGCCGTAATTGGTCAAATGCCTGAACTAAAGGGGGAGTTTACACTAGTCGTCGGGCCGCGACCCCTCCGCAAGACCGCTGCGGATGTTGGCTCTGATCAGCTGATCTATAACGAGTTCTGTCGTATGACCAACGAAGCGGGGACGGGTCGACG
>Ga0214472_10003220_pt1 | contig 17316 bp, 36 predicted proteins | sample RVTome_6_FD_207662 | JGI IMG/M metagenome (GOLD analysis project Ga0214472, IMG submission 207662) | Soil microbial communities from uranium-contaminated site in the Upper Colorado River Basin, Wyoming, United States - RVT140D175 | ecosystem: Environmental > Terrestrial > Soil > Contaminated >... | reverse complement strand
GAAAAAATTGAAAACAGGGTTTGACATCTGACAGAGTTGGTACTATGTTGTGTTCATCAGCAAGGCAATACCGCTTAGTTGACAACACAAGGCCCCTCGCAACATCGGGCCGCACAACATAAGGTGAACCACAATGTTTAATCTGATGTACCCCACAATCGCCGCCGCTCGTGAAGTCATTGCCGAAGCTGGCATGAATGACTTTTTCAAGGCTGTCAAAGTCGACCTTGAAGGCGAGGCGCAGTATACGCTTGATATCAAGGCCGGTGTCACCGATACGCCGACGCTGCTCCCGTGCAACGGTCAGGCTTTCGTGTCGCCCGACATCAACCCGGTTGACAAGCCTTGTGACTACATTTGGGCGGCTGCTGCTGACAACATGCACATTCCCCGCAAGCATGTTTCGCGCCTGTTGCGCGAAGTCGTCGGCATCAACCCGCATACGGTGCAAACTCAGCTTTACCGGTTTTTCAAGTCCGAGGGCAACCGTGAACTGTGGTCGCGCATCGATGCGGCAACCCGCGCCGGTGCTTCTATTGCCGGTGGCGTGATCACCCCTGAGCACACTTTCGCCGAGCTTGAAGCTCTCGAAAAGGCCAAGGCGGCGGCACGTGCAAGGGTCGAAGCCGAGCAAGCCGAAGCAACGCGCATCGCCGAAAAAGTCAAGGCCGATGCTGCCAAGGCCATCGCGGCTGAAGCTGACAAGCAAGCGGCGGCTGAAGCCAAGGCCGAAGCCAAAGCGGCACGCAAGGCGGCTGCAAAAGCTGCCAAGGCCGAAGCGCCCGAAACCGCTCCGATCGAAACCCCTGCCAACGATGCGGGCGAGGTCGAAGGCGATCAGGCGGCAACCGCCTAATCCGGTTAGGCCCCCGGCGACCCCAGCGCGAATGCTGGGGTTACCTTTTGCCACAGGGAGATCTTTAATAATCAAGATTCGCTGGGAGCTGGTTGTGGGTGAGTTAGTTGCAGAGGCGTGTTGACATCCGATCCGCGCTTGTGCTAGGTTCACAAGGCAACAACTCGAAAGGTTACCACCATGAGCATTATCGAACTTGACGACATCCCCGGCATCGAAAAAAGCCCTAACGGCAATGGCGGCTTTGACTATGGGCTTGCCGGGATCAAATGCGGCTATGGCCGCTTGACCAATGTTGGCGAAGGCTGCGACCAGTGGATCTACTTCGTCGGCACAAAAGGCCCGTACTCGCATCCCACGGAGCAGGGCTGCAAAATCGGCATCAAGTCCGGCCTGATCGATATGGGCGCATTCGACAGTGCCCCCTGTGGCAACACCCACCTTGACAAATTCGACGCAACAATTTTCGCGGACAGGCAACGGCGGCGCGATGGGCTTAGCGCCTTTCACAACCCGGTATGTGGTGACGTGCTGGCGCTGGCTGATGGCAAGGAAACGCGCATCATAGGCCGTTACGGTAACAGCGTTTCGCACTGCCATGACGCGAGTTTTGCCATTTATTGGGACGGTACGTGTCAGTACAGTGGCGGCAACGATGGCACGGTGTTGACCGATACGCTGGTCCTTGACGGTGTGACAACGGCGGTTTGCTGGTTTCCGCATCATGACAGGCTGGTTGCAGGTTGCCGGGTTGACGTGAATGTGACAGTGAACAAATGGAGGGTTAAGTCATGAGCAAGCGGGTTTTCCTGGTCACGTTGCTGATTGAAAGTGACACGTGCGATGACACGAAATTCATCCAGGATGACATAACTATGGCGCTAGTTGAGGATATGGTGATTGATACGGCTGATTACAGTGTCACGCATATTTTCGACGTTCAGGAAATGCCGCCCATGGATAACGGATAACAAGATCCCAACTGGCGAGGCTTCGGCCTCGTCCTTTTTGCCACAAGGGAATCTTGATTAATCAAGATACGTGTTGGGCCAGGAGTTGATTTGGAGCCTGTAATTATTTTTAGGGATAGCGGCGGATTTTGCTTGCACCAGATCTGCCAGTGTGCTAGTTATAGGGTGTAGTTTGAAAATGAAAGGTTACCGAAATGTCTGACACAAATCGCAAAAAAATCGCTGACCTGATCACAAAGCTCTTGGCGAAAGCCAATGACAAGGCCACGACTGATCAGGAGGCCGATGCGTTTCTCGCCAAGGTTGACGAGCTTATGCAGCTGCACCAGATCGCTCTGCATGAGCTTGGCGCTGAAAAAGATCCGATGGATCGCGAAATGAATCCCGACTTCAAGGTTTATGTGTCCATGCCGTGGGTTCGCCAACTGATCCCGGCAACGTGCCGTTACTATGGCGGCGAGGCGATTTGGACAAACTTTGATCCTAAGGAAAAAAGCGTGATCCGCTTTTGGGTTGCCGGGCGGGAAAGTGTGCGAGCAACCATTTTCGCAATGCTTCCGTATTTGGTCGCGCAAGTTCGTCGTCAAGCCCGGGATATGTCCGTTGAGGTCGGCGAAAGCAAGTCGAAATGCGAGCGGTCAATCGGCGTCATGCTGGCAAACAGGCTGATCCGCTTGCGGCGTGAACGCGAAGCAAACCAAACAGTCGAGCAAGCGCAAGTCCGCAATGCCCTTGTGCCAGTGGCCGAACTGAAAAGCTTCATTGACAGCCTTGCGGGGCTGGTTGACGTGAAAAACCGGGCGAAACCGGTTGACAATCGAGGCTCTGCCTATGCTGGCAGGATTTCGCTGGCTGATCAGGTCGGAGGCTCTCGCGGCGGCACAAAGCTGATTGGTCGAGGGTGAAAATAAAACTTGCGCCCTGACCTGTTCTAGTGTAGTGTTAGGGCGCAACACAACGAAAGGTTACCACCATGCTGACAATTCACACGTATTTCCTCCCAGGCGGTCGCATCAAGGCTGTCACGCAGAATGATTTCAAGCCGGTTATCATGTCGCGTGCTGGCGTGTGTGATCTTGACGACCACAAGGAGGCAGCAAATGAGTTGCGGCGGCGCGTAATCGCTGAAATCCGCAAGGCATACCCCAATCGGGACAAATATCCGTTTCAAGGTGCCATGGTTGGCGGACATTTTAAGGACGGCATGGTGTGGGTGTTTGAGTCCGACGAAAGATTGCCAGCTTTGGATCGGGATGGGAAGGCTCTTGTGTGAGCCGACTCTACCAGTTTGGATCTCGATTAATCAAGATTTGCCAGATAAATTGCCAACTAATTATCAGATAAAATGCCAGATAATCGCCAACTAAATTGCCAGCTTTTTCGCGGAGGTGTTGACATCGGCTGTGGCTAGTGTATGTTGATCATAACGAAAGGTTACCCCAATGACTTACAAAGTGTATCATACAGATTCAATGCCGATTGGCCGCAAGGTTCTTGCGGAGGTTGCTAGCCTGGAAGCTGGCATCGAATGGCTTGCCAATGAATACAAGGATCGAGAGCTGGTTTACAGCGAGATCGATAGGGATGTTGAGCCACATGCTTATGATGCTTTTTACGGTCCGAAGGACGGCGATGACGGGGTGATTGTTTTTGTCCAGATGGATAAGTGGGTTTCAGTATAAGTTCCGTAACCAGCACTTGGAATGGGGCTGGTTGCGTGCGTCGGGTCCGGGTTTTGTGTGGTAACCTTTCCCGGACCCGCGCTGCGCAAAAAAAATTTTGAGAGGCCTTCGTAGCAGAAATGTCGGATCAGGGTTGCCCGACCAAGCTGCGGATTGTGCAGTGCAGCATGCAAATATCAATATGTATTGATGGAGCAATCGCTACATTAGCCAACGCGGATATAAGCGACGGCTTACATAACGTACTCACGGTCAACCTGATATTTACCCAGAATCTTGAACAGAAGTCAACCCCATGTAATCGATTACATTCAAAAAGCAATAATATTGCGTGATATAGGCATGGTTGGCCTCCGGCTCCTCCCTTGCGGTCTTTGAAGCGTGCTTGTAGCTTATCATGATCAGATCAAACAGGTCAAGAGTTATTTTCATGTTTTTTGCATTTTATTTTCGCTGGCATGGCTTGACAGGGTTAGCGCCATATTTTAAAGTCCGTACATGTTCAACACTTGAAAGGTTACCACCATGAACCGCATGCTACCCTACACCATTGAGCAGGTCAGTCACTATATCGAGGCTGCTACTGGCACAGATACCGCGCTTGCAAACTACACCGGTAGTGCTGGGTACGATGAGGCTATATGCGACTACAACACGTTTTTTGCCGCCATGGCCGTTATCACTGGTACAAAGTCAGTCAACTGTGATGCAATCGAGGCCAAGCTCGACCCGGTTATTTTGACCGCCATTCGTTGCGACATGGCCGAATTTTTCGCCTGATCAACACTTGAAAGGTTACCACCATGTTTACGGTTGAAAGCTATGAAGTGCTGTACCCCAATCGCATCACGTTCGTGGTGTTTGCGGTTTTTCATAACAACGATGTTGTGTTTGCCGCTGGCGATTGGGTCAATGATAATGATGAAATTGGCAGTGAAGGTGTCATATCGAACTTGCATGCGGCTGTCATGGCTGAATGCACTTGCTATGGCGTGACGCTTGCCATGGTCGCAAACGCGACCGGCATTGTTGAGCTGGAAGACTTTGACTAAACTTTTATGAGAGTTTGCCCGGCTGTCATGGCCGGGTTTTTAGTGATGGCTGATATCTGAATAAAACAAGATTTTTCAAATAACGGATTGACTGCGGATTTGTTTTCGTGGTATAAATGGGGGATGCCTTGAAGAAAGCTTGACCTCGGATTTTGGACGTCATTTCATTGTATCATGAAAAATCAAGATAGGTCAATAGGGTCGAGGCGAAAAAGTGCATTTATCTGCAAAAAAGTTGATCCTCATAAATGGCCGTGTGCGCGTTTCTCGGGAGTGTCATGGGTGATTGTACCTCGCAAGGCTAAACGCGCTTAGTGAGGCTCTGTGGCGGTTTTAGCGCGTATGCCGGTTTCGGCTTGATCAGATTATTTCGAAAAATCGTCACAAAACATGATTTTTAATGTTGACTGCTCCGCTTGATCATGCAATTATACATCATCGAAACAACACAAGCACAAGGGTTACCACCATGCAAATCGAACTTAAAACCTACACCCGTCCCGACAATGCCGCCCGCGCTGCTAAGCGTGCTGGTCACGTGTCGTTTGACGTTCGCCCCATGAATGATGGTAAGTACCTCCTCAAGCACCGCGCAAACGGTGATGGCCCGGTCAACCTGATTTGGGCTTATTGTGTCAAGCACCTTGGCGGCGAAATCGGCAATAGCCGCGAAAGCCTGATCATTGCCGCAAAGCAAGTCAAGGCTGACCTTATCGCCGATGGTTTCAAGGTCAACACGGTGAAAACTCAAGTGTCGCGCTTTTGCGTTACACGCGGCAATAAGGCCGATTGGTTGGCTTATGAAAAGTCGCACCGTGACGGTTTGATGATTGACGCGGGCCTGACACCGGTTGACGCAAAGCGCTTCATTGGCCGCAAGGTCAAACACAACACAAGCAAGGTGTGAGGCCACCGCCTCGGATATAAGGCCCCGCTAACGTAAGGCGGGGCTTTCGCGTGCAGTGCAATATCCAATCTGATTAAATATTGAATCTTGTTTTATTAAGATTTTATCGATCTGAAAAAAGAGCATCCCTCGGCGTCACCTCACGGGCACCCCGTCGTCTGATTAAAATCATATCATAACCAGATTTGTAGTCAAGCACAAAATCATGATTTATTCGAATTATTTTCGCTTGACCATTTGTGGCGAAACCTGTATGAACATAGGTGTTCAACACTTGAAAGGTTACCACCATGAAAAACTCACTTTCAATACTCGCATCGTTTGTCATCGGGGCTGTTGTCGGTTTCAACGCGCCCGCCATGACCACCCCTGTGGCAACCACTACAGGCGATTACGACAATGAACCGGTCAACTATGTGTTGCTCGACTTTGAGCAACCCCGCGATGGTACAAACGTACCGCATGCCGTGGCTCTCGGCCTGTATGATGACTATGACGATTGCATTGCAGCTGTCATGCTGAGTGACGATGCATTCATTTGCGCACCATACGAATATTGAAAGGTTACCACCATGACTAACTATAACCCGGTTCAGCCGCTTACCCTTAAGGCCATGCATAGGCTTTTGAGTGGCCTGAACTTGCCGCAAATCACTGAGGTCCGCATTGAAGGCGATTGCCTGAAATGGTTTCACTCCGAGTTTGCCCTCCATGACGTGACCGCGACGATTGTTGATCCGCTGTTGCATTCTGTCAGCGTGACGGTTGATGACATGTCGCCGAACGTGCTGCCATGGTCCGCAGTGCTCATGGATTCCACCAACGAAGTTTTTGACGAGGTTCAATCATGATTACACATTTCAAAATCCACCTTGCCGTCAAAAAGGCAAATATGGCCTATGGCCCGGTCAAGGCCGTTCAGCCGGGGATTATCGTTCAACCTGACCCGGCGGCTGTCCGCGAATGCTTGCCGCACTATTACCGCCAAGCTTTCGACCGCGATCCGTATTTTTGGGTTGATAAGCATGATGCGAGCGGCAAGGGCTATTACACCATCAGGGATAAGGGTGGCCGATACCTCAACACGATCTACGCTGAACCGATTACGCTTTAACATTTTGTTAGGGTCTGCTTGATAGTATGACCCTAACAAAACACGAAAGGACCACGTCATGCACGCCATGACCACCAAAGAGCTAGTTGAGATCGTCAACATGAAAGACGTTGGACCCGCTACAAAATTGATCGTCTATCGCGAGCTTATGATCCGCAGTCAAGCCGCCGCGCGGTAAATCTGCCAAGGCATCTTCAAAAATCAAGATCGTGGCCTGTTGGAGAGATCCGGCGGGTTTTTCTTTGTTCTTCGGTTCTGGTGGCAAATCTTGATTAATGTAGATTTCGTTCACGATTTGTTCGACCGGGAGAGTTCGGCTCCGGATAACTGAAGATTGTTGAAAAACGGCTTTACATCGATCTAGGGTTGTGCAATAATCATGGTGTTGACGACTTGCTTTAACCGTACCTTGAAAGGGTTTCGACATGACCGACTTTAGCGACATGGATACTGATCCAATGACAGCCGTATCCGCAGCCTCCAAAGCCAAAGCTGCAACTGCTGAGACTTTTCCTTGTGTGCGATGCGCTGGCACTGGCAGATATCGTGGCCATCGGGTTAATCAACCCGCCACCGAATGCTTCTCCTGTGGTGGCCGTGGCTATCACAAACAAGCCCCTTCTGTGCGTCTCGCTGCCAATGCCAAGCGCAAGGCAACCGTTGCACAGAAAAAGCTGGATAAGGTTGCAGCGTTTGAGGAGGCAAATCCCGGCCTTATCAAGCGACTGAGCGAGATGGCCGACTGGAACAACTTTGCAAACTCCATGGTCATCGCATTCCGCGACTATGGCGCTCTCACGCCTAACCAGCTTGCGGCCACTTATCGTATGCTCGACAAGATCGACGCAAAAGCGGCTGAAAAGGCTAAGGCCAAGGAACAGGCTGTTGTGGATGCCCCTGTTGTCGATATCTCGGTGATCGAAACTCTTTTCGGCCATGCCAAGGACAACGGCCTGAAGCGTCCCAAGCTCAATGCCTATGGCGTGGTCATTTCCGAAGCACCTGCCCATGGCGTCAATGCCGGAGCGCTTTACGTCAAGCATAATGGCGAATACGCTGGCAAGATCAAAAGCGGCAAGTTCCTGGCCACCAATGCCGCCACGTCTGAAACGCTTCGGGTAGTCGAGGGTCTTGCAGCCGATCCCAAGGGCTTTTCCGCACAAGCTGGCAAGGACACTGGCATTTGCTGCTGTTGTTCCCGCCAACTGACCGACCCGAACTCCATTGCAGCCGGTATCGGACCAATCTGCGCCAGCAAGTGGTTTTAAGGTTTGGTAACCCTGAATACCTCCGCCTAGTGCGGGGGTTGACCACCCTTGATATAACCGATATGATGCTTGCATCAACGCAACCACGAAAGGTTACCACAATGGACGGAACAGTCAAACTGCCTATCGATCTAGTCGCCCCGACCACTCTCAATCACTGCCCGGTCATCAAGTCTGAAAAGCATGCCAATTGCTTCACCGTGATGATGGAGGGTGAAGGCCAATACATCGTTGCCACATGGTGGCCTGACCTTGGCAAAACGTGGTCCTGGGGCCACTACACCCCGTTCAATGAGAACGACGCTGTCAGCCGCAATGATGCTCACAACGAGGCGCTTGACGACTTCCACCACGCATCACGCCGCAACGCAAAACGCTGATTTCAACCGGCCTAGCTCTCAACAGGGCTAGGCCAATCAACTTGAAAGGATACCACAATGAAGCCGAAAAGACCATTCATGATCGCTAAGGGTAACGATTTCGCCTTCGTTAGCTATGTTGGAAACATTGTCACCAAAGAAAGCATGCGGGTGAAATGGGTCGATTGGGAAGGAACCAAATGGGCAACCCGGGATGAAGCGCAAGTATTTCTGGACTCCGCCATGACCGCGCATCTGTTTGAAGGCGCAGAAGTGATCGAAATCCTGGAAGAATCACGCACCCGAATTCCCGCTGTCAGAATTCAAGGGTAACAGCCATGGCATGGGACAGTGACGGCAAGCTAGCAGCAAGGGAATACCGTGACCTTGTAGAGCGCGATGCATTTCGCGCCGGGTATTCTGATGGCTGGTACGGCTATCTTCGCAATCCCGGTGACTGGCCTGTTAACCCGTACAGCGCTGGATATTGGGAAGGCGTTAGTGATAAGCCCGACAACTAAGGATCACGCCAAGCATTTCACTTCACGTAAACAAACAAGGATCACCCCCTGTGGCAACACAACCTAATGGCATCGAAGAACTCAAGCGCCAGTTGGCAGAAGCTGAAAAGTCCCTTGCTGAGAGGGCGAAAGAAGCTGCCGAAGCGATCCCACTCGAATATGTGTGGGAAGTGGTTTGGCGCAATGATCGCGTCTTTACTGCAAGTTGCCGTCTCAGCCTAGCAACGCTCAAAGCTCTCACTGAGTACAAGGTGCAGTTCCCCCGCTCTACATCACCGGTCTTCATGCCGAAAAGAATTCACTCCATGGACTATGCTCTTATTAGCGGCTGGCTGGTCAGTGTTAGCGGCGGATCATGCATTTTGAAAGACAAGCCCGATGGCACCCTAGAAACACGCCACGCGAACCCGCGCAAGCTGACAGCCAAAGAGATTATCGACCTCAACGACGGCATTGTGCCTGACAGCCTGAAAGCATGGAGATGACTGTTCCGCGAACAAGTTCGCTCCACAACGAGGACACCAACATGAACGATCTAAACGCCGAAGCGGAGGAGGCACACAAAAGGGCAGTTGCCGATTGTGCCTATGAAGCTTTTCTTGATCTCCGGGACACCCTGTCCCCTAGGTATGACGCAAAAGGCTTGGGTTACGAAAGCGCAGATCATGCCCGGCTGACAATAGTACGTTTTGCCGAGAAGCGCATAAACAAGCTGGCAGCGGATCACCTGAAAAAGCAGGGAAAGTAATATGGGCAAATCAATCAATAAGACCGGGCTTGCTGAAATTAAGCAGTTCCTTAGCGTTAACCATAAGAACTGGTCCCTCTTCCGTGCTAACCCTAGCTGTCTCCATGCATGGGCCCTCGATGCTGAGATTCGCACGGAAGAGGGCTTTCCGCCCATGATCAAAATTGAGGCTCACAACAGCGTTAGCGGTAAAGAGGTGGAGTTCACCATTTCCGATGCCGGAGCGGATGAAGTAGAGTATTGGGAAGAGTAAACAACATGGATCCCAAATTCAAACGACTTCATCACATGCAGAGTTTAGGCAGGTCGTTCCGGCAACAAACAAGGGCTGATCATGTACCTTTGCTGATAGACCTAGTTGACAAGGCCACTCTCATGCGACGGCTTGGGAAGATGCAAACACGGGATGCGGACAACTACGCTTATGCTCGGGATTTTGGCGACGAAGGTTTCTGCAATTACACCTCGCAGATTCAGCGCTATGCAGCCTATCAAAGCAAGGTTACAAGAGCACTTTTGTTTTCCCTGCTGGAAGGCCATTCCGCTCGCTCCAGATCCAAAGGACATTGACATGGTTGTGACTACAGGCCCGTTTGTCACTAGGACGATTATGAGTAAGATCCACCAAAACCAAAGGAAGGACGAACTAAACTACTCTCACGCCCGCAGACTTCAGGAACTGGCTACACCGGCACAAGCTATCCAAGCACAACGATGGGCAGCGTTCTGCTCCCACACCACGAGGGAAATTTTGTTCTACATGCTTGATCACGAAGTGGAGTAGGGGATTTTCCGCTCGAAAGCTCGCTTCACGACGAAGATGACGAAACGTTTCCATCAATGCAAGTTTAGACAGCGCACAACATGACTTGACACTTCTAGGGCGGCATGCTACCATTTACACAATGGGGCTTGCTGCCCGTTTAGTTGTATACAAAGGTGACCACATGACCGACTCTGTTTGGCTCCGCGATATTGACGGCACTGGAAGTCTTCACCCCTGCGCAAAGGGTGATCCCGGGGCAATCGAATACGTGCCAGCCCACCCCGAAGAACTGCAAACCTTTTATGTACACCACAACGGTGCAGCGTGGTTTGTCAAGGATGAAGAACTCTTTACCACTCAGCGTGGTCATGAACTGGAATGGGGCAGAAACTGGGAGCCGATTAAGGCCCCTAACCTGACCACTGCCCGAGAAGTCGCCCAACGCCTCAACACGGAAGAAGCCGACTAGCCCCGAACCTCCCCTGTGGCAACCACCACTCCACGTTAATGAAAGGTTACCTCGCATGAAAATCACACTGGACACTAATGCACTCAAATATCTCATGGACCAAGATCCAGAGTTTGTGCTTGCTATCAAACGCAATGTCACTGCTGGACTTATTCGGGCGGTGGCGGAACGTGATGCGCCTGAGATCGTGAACCAGATTGCGCCTGAATTGATGGCAGAACTCAAAAAGGACACCACACTCGGTTTTACAATTCGTGAAATCATTGAGAGAGCGGCCAAAGAGATGATTTCCTATGTTCGCACCTACAATGGCGAACCAATCTTCAAACCCACCGACAAGACCCGAACGCAGATCGCAAGAGCCCTTCAGCCCGTCATTCAAGACGCCACTCTTGACCTCGAAAGGAAAGCCATCGCCGCCGCCAATCTGCGAATTGCCAATATGGCCGAAAGGATCACTAAAACGGTTGATGAGCGTGTTGACCGTGCCATTGATACGCAACTGGAGTACGAAGTGAACAAGCGTGTTGCTGAGCGACTCTCGCAAGCCCTAGCTATCGCTGCGCAAACTGTTCCGCTTTCTGATGAGAAAAAACCATGACCTGTGTCAAGCACCAAATTCCTGACAACCCTTTCATGATCATGGTAGGCGACGACTTCTTGAGCCTTGCTGGAAACAACAATCGTGGTTACGCCCTGACAACTTGGGACGGCACCAAATTCAGCACCAAGGAAGCGGCCAAATCCGCAATTAAGATCATTGAAACAAGGACTGGCGTGCCGATCCCAAACCCGCAAATCGTTGAAGTGGTTGAAGAGTGCCGTTTCGTCATATCCCGCCCGCTGTAGCTAACTTATTCCGCCAAAGGTAAGGACCACACTTCATGAGCAATTTCCCTACAAAGCCCGAGAATATCAATCGGGTCATTCAGGCCATCAAGGATGAGTCTGTGTTTGAGGCCTTAGGCCTCAACGTTAGTTTTAGAATGTCCGACTTCATCGAAACAGGGGAGTTTGACCTGAGTTTGGCAAAGCCTGACGATAAGCTGGTTTCCTGTGGTACTTCAGCCTGCATCGGTGGCCATGTTGCCCTATTGAAGCTTATCGACTCCGGTAAGCCCCCTACAGCTAAAAGCCTTTCTGAGGCTCAATCCGATATACACCTGGAGAAGAGTGTGGCCGACTTCTTCGGCATTACCAAATCAGAGGCTCACTATGTTTGCTACGCGGATGATTATTGGGGCGGCAATGGACCACTTGATCCCGACAACAGACCCAGCATTTCACTTAACCGCATAACCAAAGACATGGCTATTGCCGGTCTGGAACTTTTGCGCGACACCGGTTCCGCACTGTACACCCCGCCGGACGAGGACCAATAACAGTGAGTGATCGCAAGTGCTTCGATTGTGGGAAGATCCTCAAATGGGTAGGCAACGGCCCAGGATGGATGAACTCTGATCAGTGGGACGCCGAGAAGGCCGGTGACTATTATGCTCCCTGTGGCAACGCTACTCATCCAAACGGCAATTGTTATTTCAACGATTATGGCGATGGAGTAATGACACTGAAGCGCAAGGACACCAGGAACAACCCTAATGTTTGACCGAATAATCATAGTAGTGCTTCTCATATCTTGTATTGCAGGCACACTGACGTATCTAACCATTAATGCGCTGGAGGCAGATCGACTTACACAGGCAAGGACCACAAGCCATGAGCCGTGACTTTTACATCCCGTATGGCGAAAATGAAGAGCACGCTGCCCGGCTTAAGCACGGCCTCGCACTCATGCACCCGCAATTTAGCGCCTATGTATGCACCGTCTGCGACGGTAAGGGCGAATATCCCCAAACTTACACGCTCGGTTGCGGCGGCGGGTACTATACAAGCACGGGCCAATGTGACTATTGTGCCGGAACGGGCCTTTGTCAGGGCACGGGTCACTACAACCCCGCACCGGAATCAGTTAGAGAACAGGTTCTGAACGCGGCTCAAGCACAGCTGACACACGATGGCGAGCCTGCAGAAGCCTGCATCATCTGTCGCGGCGATGATGTCGTCGTCGCTGAGAGTGCCGATAAACGCGATCCATGGGGCTTAGCATCCGATAATGGTCACGTGTTCCTGGATCGTGCTGCGGCTGCACGCTTTCTTGAAGACTATCCGGAATTCAAGCATGGGTCGGAAATTGTTTCTATCGGACCCGCAAGCTCGCTCCACAATAAGGATGACAACTAGTGGCCTATAACTACATGACTGAGCGACCCAAGATTTTCACTGAGGACGGCCAAGTTATCTTTCTCAAAGTTCGGGACAATACGCATCGTCTTTTGAGACTTTCCGGCGCATGCAGGGCCGATGAAATGATGAATTGCGCTGGTGGAGACACGTGGACACAGTATGCTTGTATTGACCGCTTGGTGGAGCTTGGCGAAATCCGAGAAATCTTCCAGAACAAGTGCGCAGGTCAACACCGCATTTTCGTTTCCACAAAAGACTGCTAAGGACAACTCACATGAAACTCATCCCCTACCCACTTAGATCAGCTTGCTTCAACCTGACTTTTGTCCCGTTCACGTTTTGGTGGCCATCCTTTAGGCATAATCGAGATTTGACCGAAGTTGCCCGTATTGCCGGATCAACGATCTGGTACGCAAGGTTTGCTTGTTTTCAAATCAGCTATCACCGGATGCTTTAAAGGATTTACATCATGACCACCCTTACTGACCCTCTCGCCACACTGGAATGGTATGCTGAAAAAGCTACTGCCATGAAGCGCTATATGGAAGACACGCCGCCAAATCTTGAAGCTATGATTTCGGTTGCCACGGAGATGAGTCTTGACGGGGGCAATCGAGCACAAAAATGTTTTGATGCGGCAAATTCACAAACCACTCCGCTTTCCGGGCTGTTTAAGTTGCAGGCGGAAGCCGCTGCCTTGAAATGGGCAACTATGGACGGCAAGAAGGACCGGTTCCTGGACGACAAAGCGGGCAAGCTAGGTGACATGGACGGCACCTATGAGGGCTACATGTATGAGGCCGGTGCAATCCTTCAGGCTGCACTTGACGCAATACCGCACCTCACAGAAAGGCAAAAGGCACTTATCGTCTTTATCCGGGAATTTGGTAGCGAAGTATTTTACCTCCTGGATACGGATAAACCAAGCGACGAAGATTTTGCTAAGATTTCTGCCTTGTTGGGTAAAATTAACGAACTGCCAACCGGCATAAAGTTCACCGTCAACCAGGATAACCCACAAAACTCGCCCACGCCGACTTCAACCAAGAAACATGTTCCCCTTTCGCAAGAAACATCCGATATGACCGAGGATCAAGCTAATCTTATCGATCTAATCGGGGAATTTGGTCGTGAAGTATATTACCTTCTCGATGATTGCGAAACTAGCGAGAAAGACGGTGAAATAGTTCACGCCATCACCACCAGAAGCCTCGACGCAGTATCCGCTTTGCTGGATAGGATTGACGATCTTCCGTTTGAAGAGCCAGGACTCATCCTTGGGCCCGGCGCAATGCTTCAAGATGCTATCAAGCACACTTTCCTGCAAATTGAGAAGGCGACGTGGCCTTACGGCGGATGCGATCTTTCAGCGGACATTCCTTGCAACCCATTCGATTGTTGCGAGATTTGTCAAGTGCCGGGAGCAGGAAAACACAGCCAAACTTCCGAGACGCTTCACGATAACCGGCTTACACAGGCCGAATTTCAAGATCTTTTTGGAGATGAGATTCCGATAGAAATTGTCTCGCTGGTCCACGACTGCCCCGATGACTGGACGCTTAGACAGTTGCGGGCCGAAGTAATTAAGCGGGCTCTTCACCATTGGCGAACTAGTTCGGAGCTACTTCAAAAAACACTACAAAACGCTGGCCATTTACTCGAACTTATGCTAAACAAGCCTACTGATGGGTTAAAACTTACGTATACAAACCATCGTGGAGAGACAGCAATTCGAGAGCTTCACCTAAGCCGTATTTATTGGGGTTCAACTGAGTGGCACCCCGAGCCACAGCTTCTCCTGAAAGCTTTTGACCGGGAGAAAGACGCCTACCGAGATTTCGCAGTGTCAGGCTTTCACCTGAGCACATAACCAAACAAGGACCTCCCCTGTGGCAATACTTAAAGACTACCCACACGACACACCCCATGATGAAAATGGGGAACTCCGCGATGACTTTGTTAGGCTTTGTGTGTCAAACGCCGTAACCGGCCTTACCGCCGCCGAAAAATTCGACCTCAAACCGGAAGAAGTAGGTATTATCCTTACCACTTTCGCAACGTGCATGCTGAGTAGCATTGCGGAAAATTCTCCCGAAGCTATTGGACCTGACGGCAGACTTAGGAAAATCACGCCCGAAATCCTTTTCGAAGAAGCTTTTTTGCCAGGAGTACAGGACATGTTGCTTAGGCTTAAGAATTCACAGCCAGCAAAGAAGAAACACTAGATGTTCCGCTCGTAAACTCGCTCCACAATAAGGACCCGCCATGAGCAATAATCCACCAGATGTCATCCTAGACCTGACTTTTGAAGAGGCTAAATTTCTCGTTGAAAACTGTGAGGCCAACCTTAACCTGTCACTACAGGTTCTTCCTAATCTCACCAGCCGAGACCTGATGGAAAAACTTGTCAACCAAATGGAAATGTTCAAAACCATTCGCAAGAAACTCCAGGATTCAGTCCACCCGGACCTGTAAGGACATTTTATGCCTAATTGGCGCACAAAACAGTATTCTCCTTCTTTTGGGACGCTGGCCTTTCTGGTCATCGGCTCATTCTTATCGCTTTGCATAGCCCTTTTTGGTCTTTATCTCGGTAGTCGCGCTTACGAAGCCAACAATCTTCTACCCTCGCCTAGCGGCTCGCCGGCTATCGAGGATCCCGGGGCGGCAAGTGATACTAAGACACGATTTTCTGCCGATTGTCAGGACACAAACAACCCTTGACATAACGCCACCGATGCGCTATACTCAAGGCATAGAACTAAAGGGAACTACTCATGACCGTCTCGCCACTTCCGACCAAGCCTGAGAATATAACTCGCGTGATCGAAGCCATCAAAGGCGACATAGCTTTTACACTGGTTTACCTAGATGAGGTAACCGACGCCCGAATCCAGTTTAGCATGGAAGATTTCCTAACCGTCCATACAGGTTTTTCTCCAGCAGGCTGTACTTGCAATACTTCTGCCTGTATCGCTGGTCATGTTGTCTTACTGCAAATGTTAGATAAGGGTGTGCAGCTTACGCCGGAGAAAATACGACGGGCAGCGACAGAGTGTGGTGCCCTTTCCGAAAATGTAGCAAAGTTTTTCGGCATACCCCAACATACCGCATTCTACATATGCATGGGCGAGAATTCAGCTATGCTTCCGGATCATTTACATTGCAGCCGTGAAATCCCACTCAGCAGAATAAGCAAAAACATGGCTATCAAAGCCCTTGAGCGCCTGCGAGATACTGGCGAGGCCATTTACGACCCGAAAGAGCGATAATGTCACAGGAAGTAAAAATGTGGCCTACTGACGAGGACTGTGACAGGGCACTATCTGCACTAAACGCGGCTCGACTTGGTTGTAGGGGTCCTATTCCGCGTAACGCAATGCGCAAAGCGCTGATCGCGGGGCTTCGCAAGCCTGATACGAGAACCGAAGCCGAGAAAGACTATGAATTTGATCGCTTGCTAAGGTGACATCATGACTTCCCAACGCGCTCGCGGCATCCCACGTCGGCCTAGCCAGGACCTTGACTTCAAGCCCTGCCCGGGAACAGCCGACCGATGCCCCAAATGCTACGGTTCCGGGCTTTGGGGACCGCGTGCGAATATCTGCACCAACTGTGGCGGCACAGGAACAATCAACCACACCCCAAATCAACGTGGCGAGATCACACGTGTTAGAAATTTCAGAGAGTGGGCTGAAGAGCACCAAAGGTTGCTAGGGGCAATAAAGCTTTTTGCTTTTCACAATTCTTTCTTGTTCAGCCTTGATCAACAGGTCCAGCTTAAGAGAAAACTTACAGACAAGCAGCTTCAAGCAGCAGGGAAGGCGCTAGCCGACCTGTATGAAGAAAGAGAATCTAGGTCAAAGTCAATGGCCCGACCCTTGCCTAAAACGGCACTTCAAGAATTGTTCAAGACTGCCCGAGAGTCTGGTCTTGCTAAACCACGCTTTGTTTTCCCGGACCTGATCATTGAAGAATCCCGCAAAACACCGGGGACAGCTTATGTGCGCGTCAAAGTGACTCCTCCAACCGTCGCGGCTGACGGCTCACAATGGCAGTATGCCGGATTTATCCGTGGTGATCGCTTCAAAATAACTCCTGACGCCATCAAACTTGTCCCAAACCTCGGCTCGCGCCTCAAGCAACTGATCACCTCCCCTGTGGCAACCGCTACTGAGTTCGGGCATTCTACAGGACAGTGTGTCTTTTGCGGCAAAAAGCTTACGGACGATGGTTCAGGCTTGTCAGTTGAGCGCGGCTATGGTAAAGTATGTGCTGAACGTTTTAGACTCCCTTATGGCAAGCCGAAAACAAAGGTGACCACGTCTCATGCTGATAATGCGCCACATAACCGCACCT
>Ga0214472_10003219_pt1 | contig 17317 bp, 17 predicted proteins | sample RVTome_6_FD_207662 | JGI IMG/M metagenome (GOLD analysis project Ga0214472, IMG submission 207662) | Soil microbial communities from uranium-contaminated site in the Upper Colorado River Basin, Wyoming, United States - RVT140D175 | ecosystem: Environmental > Terrestrial > Soil > Contaminated >... | reverse complement strand
AATATCGCTCAGCGCCAACGATACGATGATCAAGACCGAGCTGTCAAATCAGCCCGAGCGATCAACTTGTTGAACTCATCAATTGAGAAACAGCCGCGCGTAGGTCTCCAAACCCAAGCCGAGCAGGATCAACGACAAACCGCGAATGAACGCTCGGAGCGCCGGATCCTCCCGCTCGCGGCCGATCATTTTAAGCTCGGGCTGTTCTCTTCTTTCGCGCGCCAGATTCATGGACATTTTCAACCAGATCGCGCCGATGATGCCAACGACAAAGCCAATGCCTTCAATATTCATGTCGACGACTCCAGAGAGTTCTTACCGCTAAGCGGTTTCGCCTAAGCTTACGAATCCCGACAAAAATGCGCAAGCTCTGCCGGCGGTGAGCCCAGGGGCGGCGTCGAACTGCGTTATGTTCATTCGCGCGTCCGCGCGCCCATCGAGAGCGCGCACGCTGGCGCTCAAAAGTCGAGGTTTGACCGCGGCAGGTAAAACGATTTGACCAGACAAATAGCGCAATCACGACCCGCCTGGGGTAACGCTGTGGCCGTCGCCGGCGGTGGGGTATGGTCGAAACTAGTGTAGTTTTCGATCTGGTGATTCGAGCTCGATATGCCGTTGCTCGAGGAACTCCTCAACCTGTTTTCGCTCCGTGACGTCGTGAAAGTTGATGACGATACCGCGAATCGCCGGATGCTTGACGCGATTGTCGCCAAACATTTCCACCAAGCACCAGTCCCCGTTAGCGCGCCGGATGCGCACTTCCAGCATGTAAGTCGAGGCCGCGCTGTAGACGCAGTTGGCGAGAAAACGTTGCAGGGCCGCGGCATCGCTGGGATGAACCAGTTTTCCGAAATCGCTGCCGATCAGTTCGGACGGCCGATGACCCAAGATGCGCCGGATCGAGTCGCTGACGAATTGGATGGTCGGCGGCAAAGGCGCCAGTATCGCGATGATATCCGAAGTGTTTTGGACCAAAGAGCGAAACCGCTCTTCGCTGGCGCGCAAAGCATTCTGCTCCGCCAACTGAACCTGCTTGACCCGCTGAATCTGCTCGAAGCGCGAAAAAAGAAAGCCGATGGAGATCGCCGCGACAATCAGTACTAACGAAGTGCCGATATCGACCATGAAGATGGTCCAGCGCGATCCGGCGCCGTAGCGAACTTGCGCCTGAGCGATGGAAGCAATCAGAGCATCGTAATTGGGCGCGACCTGACCCTCGTCATGGCGGCGTGCCTCGGCGAAACGCGCGACCTCGAGCAAACGGAACTCCTCGTCGATCACCCGCAGGTATTCACGATAGATGATGCGCAACTCGAGCAAATCGTTGCTCTCGACGAGCTTATTAATCGCGGCGAAGGTGCGGTCCATTTGATGCCGGGCAAACTGTTGCGACCGGCGCAGCTCGGCGATCAAATCCTTGCGCGCGACGGCTTCCCATTCCAACGCGTTCAAACGGTTTGCCTGAGCCTCAATGGAGCTGAGCAGACCGACGATTCGATGGCTTTCGTTGGACCAACGGTGCAGCGTCAAGACAGCGCAGATCGCCGACAAGGTGATAAAAATCGCCACCGACCAGACCAGCCACTCTTTACGCGACTCCAGTTTCTCGATGATATCCATGCCACATACGCCCATTGAGCGGGCGGGATGATACTGAACCCGCTCTTGACCAAAAGGATGCTGGCCTGCGTTGCCACCCCGGCTAACGGCTCCACACCCAGCCCCCGTGGTCGACCTCAAATATCGGCATCAACCGACCCGCAATCCAATATCAAAGACAAGCGGGGGCCACAAGTCCTCGAAATTGACCCGTGGCCCCCGCAAGTAGAAAATCAATCCTGGTTTGGCTAAATAGGGTAGGCTAGGCCGTCTCTTCCATCTTCTTGGTGTAGCTGCCGCTGCGTGCCGCGCTGTTCATCTTGGCGCGATGGTAGAAGATCTTTTGCGCCGCGGCGAGATTCGCCGCTTCACCCTTCCAGGCTTTGAGCGCCGGGTCCTGCAGCGCACGGGCGTACGAGAAGCTCACTTGCCAGGGGTGCGGCCCCATGGTGTTCATCGCGTTCAGATGCTCGGTGGCGCTCACTGCGCTTTGTCCGCCCGATAGAAAAGCGATGCCGGGCACGGCGCCGGGCACGGTCCGCTTCAAACAGCGAATCGTCCGCTCGGCCACCTCGGCGACGCCCGCTTGCCGGGCATTGTCTTTGCCCGAGACCACCATGCTCGGCTTGAGAATCATGCCTTCCAGGTGCACCCGCTGCTCTAGCAAGGTCGAAAAGGTGATGCGCAAAGTCGCTTCGGTGACCTCCTCGCAGCGCTCGATGGTGTGATTGCCGTCGAGCAAAACTTCCGGCTCGACGATCGGCACGATCCCGCCTTCCTGACAAAGCGCCGCGTAGCGCGCCAAAGCGTGGGCGTTCAACACCAGACAATTATCGGTTGGAATGCCGTCGCCGATGGTGATCACGGCGCGCCACTTGGCGAACTTAGCGCCGAGATCTTTGTACTCTATGACCCTGGCGCGTAGTCCGTCGAGACCTTCGGTCACCGTTTCCCCCGGAAAGCCGGGAATGTCGATGGGACCTTTGTCGACTTTAATCCCCGGCATGATGCCCTTCTTGGATAAGATTTGCGGAAACGGCGTGCCGTCGCTCGCCGCCGTGCGCAGGGTTTCGTCAAACAGGATCACGCCGCTGATCGCTTCTTCGACGCCTTTTGTCGTGAACAGCATTTCCCGATAGGCGCGCCGGTTATGTTCGTTGGAGTCAATCTTGATACTATCGAAGCGCCGCTTGATCGTCCCCATGCTCTCGTCGGCCGCCAAAATTCCTTTCCCCTTGGCCACCATCGCTTGCGCGATCGTTTCGAGTTCCTGCTTTGACATGGCAATCACGCCTCCTTTGTTGGTTTAACCGGGTCTATTGTACATTCTAGTCGGCGGGTGACAAGGGGGCGGCGGAGATCAATTGTGAAGTGCGTACTGCTCTGCTATTACGCTTGTCAGGAGCATCATGGGTGAACTGTTACTTCATTGGGCGATCAGCGCAACCAGTATCGCAATCGTCGCCTACCTGTTCCCAGGCATCGAGTTGCGCGGCGTCGGATCCGCCCTGCTCGCGCCGATCATCATCGGCTTGATCAATGCAACCATTGGCTTCATTTTAAAAATAATCACCTTGCCGATCTCGATCTTATCCTTCGGCCTGTTTTTCCTGATCATCAATGCCCTGATGCTGCAACTCGCCGCCGCCATCATCCCGGGTTTCTACGTCGCCGGCTTTTGGTCAGCCTTTTTCGGCGCCATCGTGCTGAGCATCGTCAGCACGATGTTACGCTCGCTGTTTGAAAAACAGCATGGCAGCCGACGCACTAAATTTTAGCCGGCTGACTTTGGCCAAGCGCCATCGCGGCAGTTAAGCGCGCCGGACACAAGCCAGAAATCCGCCGCGCGCCGTGGCTTTGGCGGCGGCATATTCGCTCACTTCGCCAGCGGATCGGGCCGCAACTGGAAGTGCACGGCGAGGGGCTTGGAGCCCTTGCCACGCTCCATCAGCCATGGTGCGCGGTCGCCGCTCGAACTCCACAGACCACGGCCCTTCCAGCCGGCTTTCGGATCGTCGATACGGCCGTCGAAGCCTTTGGCATAAAAGCCGAGCGGGTAAGGCACCATCATTCGGATCATCTTGCCGTCTTTTAGCGCGACTAACCCGTGGTGCAAATTGGCGGTGGACATCGGCACGTCCTCGCCGAGACCGAGGGTGTTGTGCTGGTCGACCCAGGAGTAATAGCTCGACTCGGCGCTGTTTTCGCCGATGCCTTGAAAGCCGGGACCGGGATATTGATGAAACGACCAGCCTTCGGGGCAGTGGTCGCCGGTCGCTTTCGGCCCATTGAGCGGGCCCTTGCATTTGCGCCGATCGAAGCTTGCCAGATGGCCGCTTGCGAGGGACGCCCAGACGACCCCCTGCTTGTCGATGTCAGCGCCGCGAATTCCGAAGCCCGGCAGCGGCACGTTGAAGATCTCGGCCAGCGCCGTCCCTGAAGGATTAGCTCCGGGGGCGACGCGCACGACGGCGCCCGGAAAACTGCGGTGCGAGCCCCAGACTGACCCGTCGGCCGGGCTCGGCATCACAGCGTAAAAGCCTGCCGAGATACGTTTGTCTTTGGCCGGATCCAGCGGCTCGTTGGGCTCGACGTAAGCGTCACGTTTGCCGTTGCCGTTGGTGTCGAGAATCATCGGCGTCCATCCTTGCGCTTTTGCCTCGTCGCCGGTCTCGTCGAATATCTTCATATCGAGCCAGCCGAGCACCTGACCACCGCCGCTGGTCCACAGTCTGTCGTTGGCATCGAACTGCAAATGGTGCGTGCCGAAGCAGGTATCGATAAAGGTGTACTTCATGGTCTTCGGATCAAGCATCGTCAGGTGGCGATTCGCGCGCTCGTTCGGAAAGGCTTTGGCTGACGGATGCTCCGACCCTTTCTTGCAGAACGACGGATTGTTCGGGCCGCGCACCCGCGCGGCGAACCACACGCGTCCCTTGCGGTCGAACATGCCGTTGTGGTTGCTCGCCTTGCTTTTCCAGATCACTTCGTCGCCCCAGTACGGCGACGGCTGCATCGGTTTCTCGCGCGTCGCGGGGGGCGTTTCCGGATCGCGCACAGGGGCCGGGAAGTTTGTGACACTATGTGTTTTCGGATCGAGGATCGGAATAATGTCGACACTCAGCTCGGTGGACCCATACACCGGACCATAGGCGTTGACCGTCGGAAAGCGCCGGTCCGAGGCGATCAGATCATGCAGGTAATTCTTTTCGTCGAGCCACTCCCAGGTGCTGACGACAACGTTGCGCTCGACGCCTTGGGGCCGCGGCGGCTTCGCATGGGGCAGCTCACCCTTGGCGATGCGGTCGGTCCAGTCGGCAAAATACTTGATCGGCACGGCCTCGAGGCGCTTGACCATGTTTTCGAACATCCCCACGCCGCCCTGTCCCGATTGGATGCGGCGAAACCAGGCCTCTTCGGAATTGGCAAACTTTCCCAGGGGGAACGGCACGTTCTGGGGAAAGGTGCGCATAGACTGTACGCCGATCGCATGACAATTGGCGCAACCGTTCGATCTCATCATGTTGAGATATTCATTCTGGGTTAGTTTCGCCGGAATTTTCCCCTTGCCGCCGAACTCGTTCGCCGCGGGAATCTTCATCATCGAATACCAGTAGATTGCCGGATAATAGTGAGCCGCTGCGCCCTCGCTGGCAGCAACCACTGCTTTTAGATCGACGAGATTGCCAGGGGTTGCGCGAACCTTTGGCGAATCGACCAGGCCATAGCCGCGCACCCACACGCTGTAAGTGGCTTTAGGCAGATCGGGCAACACGTAGCGCCCTTGATCGTCGGTAACGACCATTCTGGCGAATCGAGTTGGAAGGTCGGTGGTTTCGGCAATGACCCAGACGCCAGCTTCGGCGCCTTTGGCGCTCGTCACCACACCACCGATATCGTCGTTGTCGACGGCTACCGATGCGCTCTGCTGGCTGTTCGAATCTAACGGCCAAGAAGCCAGAAATGCGCCAATTGCGAATGCGACTATGCCCAAGCATAATACTCGATGCGTACTCATGTTTGCCTCCGCCTCTGGATGTTCGCACGGCAGCTATGCTTGCCACGCGCGCCGCAGAGTATCGAATAGCAACCCGGGCGTCAATAACAATCAGCATAACGTCATGGGGGGAATACGATATGCGGGCCACTCATTGGTCGGAAACTTGCCGCACAGTCGTCATTGATGCCGCCGTCCAATCCATCACCGCAGTCACCAAGCCGACCGTTGCGGCGTCAAGATGTTGATCCAGCAAGAAATGATCGAGGCCCAGTTCAGCGACGGTAATGCCGCCCGGGAAGATCATATCGGACAAGAGCAGAATGCCGTCGTTGGGCCCATGCCGGCTCAGCGGCGTGAAGCCCGGGCGCGCCCAGGGCGACACGCTACCCGAGAGCGGGATGCCAAAATAGTTTACCACCAGAATATGACCCGGCAGGCGAAAACCTTGAAAGCGTCTGCGGCTCCGTTCCGTCATCAGGCTTAGCATGCCGGCGACATCGACCGCGCCGACAAAATCCTCCACCTCCGGCAAAAGCTGCTCGTCGGTGAGCGGCGTACCTTGGAGCGCGCCGACGGTGTTGATCCAGGCAACGACGTGGTCCGTCGCCGTGGCGCCCAGCCTTGTCAAGGCGAGCGCCACTTCGGGTCCAGACTTGCTCGCGCTAATCACGATCAGGCGCCGGCCGCTCTGGGCTCGCGCGCCGATCGCCTCCGCGACGATCTGCGCATTGGTCTCGACAGCGCCATCCTCGACCGTCTCGACGAAATGAAACGGCACGCCGATTCGTTGCAAGGCTTGCTTGGGCACGGCAAAATCGCCGCCGGTGATCGGCAGCCGTTTATAAAGATAGGTCGGCACGAACATGACTTCGTAGAGCGCCGCGCCGCTAGGCAGTTTTAGACGTTTCTGACTAAAGGCCCGGCGCTTCTCTTCGTAAAGATCTCGAAAGCGCCGATTTTTAGCGACGCGGGCGATCCGGTCAGCCAAATACGCTGCGGCGAAGTCGACTGAAAATTCCTCGCTCAAACGTTTCAGCTCGGCGCGATCTGGCAGGTCGCTTTGCGAATGGTTGTAAGCATCGCTAATGCGTCGGTCTAACAAAGGATCGTTCCGCTGACCGGCAAGATAGCTGGCAAGATAGTAGCGCGCGACTTCCGCGTCGACGCGCGTGTCGATTGCCTGGCCACCGATACGGCCGCGCACCGGCAGACCAGCGCACGCCGGCAGCAGCAGCGCCAAAAGCCAGCAAATCCAATTTAATTGGCGCGCTAGATTCCTCATTTAGAGTGCGAAACTTTTCCCGGCACACTCTGGGAATCCGCCGGATCGCTGCCGGCGAGAATCTCGTCACCGTCTAGGTAGCCGTCCAGATCACGATCGATTGCGCCTCGCCGGCCATCGCCCGGCGGCAGGCAGGTAAGCGTCATGGGTTCGGCGGCGCGGCGATAGCGATCGAGTAAATCGCCGAGCGCCAGCGGCACCTCCGCGCCGCGGTCGCCGTAAAACACTCGGTTGCGAAACAGCCAACCCCTTTGCACTTTACCTTCCCAGGCTCGCGCGGTGAGATCGCAGTCGCCGGCCGCGGCGCGGCGGGTCATCAAGTCGAGCATTTGCTGGTCGCCGCCGGACATTTCACCGCGCACCGTGAGTTGCCGGCCAACCAGCGGCGCCATGCCAGTGTCGAACGCCATAAGGTAATGATGCAGTTGACGACGAATCACATCATTTTCCGCTTCGGTCTTGCCGGGGAAGAAAAACACCTCGAAGCGAAGGAAGCTCACGACGCTCTCGACCGTGCCGTCATGAAGGAATCCGAACCCGGAAACCTGCGGGCCGCCCACGTTGAAGCGCCCGACCTTGTCATAGAGGTTGCGCAGCTGCGGGGTTTTCATATCGCGGCCGATTTGGGAGCCTTCGAAGTTAACGAGCCCATTTGTCCCGAGCGGAAACTGATGACAACTGACGCAATTCTTCTCGCCCGCGCCGGACAAGAACGGACCGGTAAAAAAATCGAAACCTGCCTTCTGCTCGCCGTCCAGGCTGCGGTCAAGCCGTTGAAATGGATTGGGCGGATAGCGGATGGTGAACACGAATCGGCCGAATGCCTCCATGGCACTCTCAGAGATCTCGCTCGAACGACCCATCAGGTCGACAAACGCAGGATTGAAGTCTTTGAAGCTCGCGAAGTCTCCGCCTGGTTGGGAGGGTAGGCCAAAGCGGTCGCCGCGCCAGTGATACGGCGCTGCGTTGGCCAAACCGCGCAGGCTCTGGGTCACCATGGGCCCCTTGAGCGGATGGAGGGCCTGGCGCGGTTCGCCGAGTCCATCGCTCTTGAGCGCCAACGGATATTCGAATTCCCTGCCCTTCGGATCACCTAAGTTCCACGCCAAACCATCCATATCGCCGAAAACATGGCATGTGGCGCAAGAAAGATCGCCGTGACGCGAGGTCAACGCGGCGTCATAAAACAAAGCGCGCCCGGCGCGCACGAAGCGCGGCGTCGGATCATGGCGCAAAGGCATCGTCGCGATCGCCGCGCGTCGGCCGAGATCGACAGTCGAGATCGTCGCGTCGAGATGATTGAGTACGTAAAGCCGCTGGCGCTGGCTATCGAGCGCCAAGCCGCCCGGGCCAAATCCGACCTTAATACGGTCGACCACATTCCCCGCGCCATCGAGCACGGCGACTTTGCCTGAACCGAAGGCCGCGACGTAGGCGTGATTGCCGTCCGGCGAAAAAACGATGTCCAGCGGTTGGGCCAAACCGCGCTCGCGCTCCGCCCCTGCAACCCCGGAAGTAGTTCCATCGACATGCTGGTTCAGGTCAACGGGGCGGACCCGCTTCCCCTGCCCTTGGCTCATCATAATACGCGACACTCGATTGTCGGCGAACCTCCCCTGCAAGCGCGGTTCAAAAGGCAAAAAATTTTTTGCTTCGGTATGGGTCACCCAAATCTCGTGACTCCCGGGCCGCACCGCCAAGTTGAAGAGCACCGTGCCCACGCCGCTGACAGTGCCGATCACCACCGGCTGGTCCGCCGCGGCATCGAGGACAAACAAGTCGGAGTCGGGCAATTCGAACGACACTGCCGCGCTCCAGTCACGGTCGTCGAAGTCGCGCCAACCCCGTACGCCGCGGCGCACAATGGCGCCCTGCTTGGGCACGCCGGAATATAAGAACTTTTCGAATTTCCATGCATTTGCCATGTTCAGGCGCAACGCATCTTCACCTGAAACCGTGGTCGTGCGGTTGCCGGACAAGAAGGTCGCCGCATAGACGACTCTGCCGTCGGCGGACGCAGCCAGGGCGCGCGGCTTGGCACCAAAGAGCGTTACGATTTTGGGCCTTGGCTTCGGGTCATGAACTTCGGCAGCGTTGAAAACCCAGATTTGCGCGCGGCCGATGCCCGCCGTCAGCGTTTCCTCGCGCCGCGCCGTCGCGATGAAAATCCGCTCGCGCTTGGCGCCGCCAACGGCGATGCCCCGGGGCTCATCACCGACTTGCAAAGTCCGCAGCACCCGCGGCCGCGTCGGATCGCGGATATCGACGACGCTCACCGAATCGGAGAGGTGATTTACCACCCAGGCTTCACTGCCGCGCAGCGCGATCGCCACCGGGCGCAAGCCCACCGACGTCTCCCCGACTGAACGCAGGTTTTCACCGCGAGTGTCAAAGATTTCCAAGCGATCATCGGCAGTGTTGAGCGCGTAAAGATAGCGGCCGTCGTCCGAAAGCGCTAAAGGCCGCACCGGCTCGGTCTCGAAGTTGGTAAAGCCATCGGACTGCGGGGATCGGTAGGGCCGATGGACGATGGCCTGCTCAACCGTGCCAAAGCCACAGCCGGCGCTGATGCCGACGGCGAGAGCGAGCGCAAAAACCCAGAGCCAGCGGGGGATCGGTACGGCTGGCTTCAGCGTGAAACTATTTAGTTTGCTTTTTGAACAGGCTCGAGCATCCACGTCGGTTGAGGTCCAAGACCACATCCCGGCGGCGAACTGGTTTGCTTTTTTGAGAATGAGCGGAATCTTATGGGTGACCAACATGATGAGCAAAACTCTTGAGCGTCAAAATGGATCGGTGAGTGACTGCCGATAGGTTAATGGTTAGCATGGATTTATCATTGCCGTCGACACTCGGAAGTGGCGTAAGAGCCGCGAAGCCAGTTCATTGGACAATCACCCTCTTGACCAATTCGGCGATCCTTGCGATATCGGTCAAACTTACGCTCGGCTCGCACGGCAGCTCGACTAAATCGGCCCAGACGCGCTCCGCATACGGCAAACCATCCCAGACGCACTGGCCGAACGACGCCAACAAATGAATCGGCAGGTAGCTGCCTTGGATTTCGTAGCCCGCTGCGCCGAGAGATTGAATCACCCGCGACGCCATATCGTGATGACGCCGCGTCGGCAATACACGAATCACCTGGGCCAAACAGGCCGAAGCGGTTCCGTGAGCGATCAACTCGATGCCGGGACAATTTCCCAATGCCTCTCGGTATAACCGCACTCGCGCCCGGCGCGCCGAGAAGTTTTCTGGCAGGCTCTGCAGCAGACTCGCCGCGACGACCGCAGCCAAATGGCTCATGGATTCTCGGCGATAAGGCACCGGCGGTGTATCCGGCGCTCGGTGAGCCGTGGCAAAGTCGCGCCACATCGACGGCGTCCAGCGTCGCAAGCGGAGCCACAAGAAAATCGAAACAAGATTTTTCAGCGCCGGCATCGCGGCGCAGCGCGACAAAACCATCCGAGACAATTTGCTGGCAATGGCGTCGTCCTGCGACAGCGCGACGCCCCCGCCCAGTCCGTGACAAATCTTCTCAGTGCCGAAACTCAACACGCCAGCGTCGCCGAAACTCCCCACCGGTTGGCCCCCGATGGCCGCGCCCAAGGCCTGCGCCGCGTCGTCGATCACGCGAATGTTTCGGCCGCCAACCAGTTCAACGATGCGATCGATCTCGGCGGGGTTGCCGAACAAATGCGGCACAATGACCGCGCGAGTTTTTTGCGTCAACGCGGCCTGAACCGTGGCCGCAGTGAGATTGAGATCTTCTCCCACGTCGGCGAGCACGGGAATCGCGCCCACTGCGACGATCGGTCGCACCACCGCACTGCAGCAAAAAGTCGGCAGCACGACTTCATCGCCGCCACGGACATCGCAAGCGCGCAGCGCGAATTCGAGCGCCAAACTGCCGCTGCCGCAAAGCATCGTATCGGCAACGCCAAGCATCTCAGCAAGTTGCCTTCCAAGAATTTCCAGCTGCGGCCCTTCGATAATGCGCCCAGCTATCAGACAGTGAAGAATGCTTTTATAAGTTTCGCGATCCCAGTAAGGAGCCGCGAGAGGAACGCGGGGAAAGGATGATCGGGCACGGGCGTTCAAAAGTTCAAGGTTCAAGACGTTCAAGAGTTTTCAGAGCCGAAACAGAAGTATGCCAATTTTTATCAAGGAGTTCAGCCAAATCAAGAATGATGCGGTTCCTCTTTTTACGTACGTTGCGCTCTTTGCGGCCATTCCTCTTCTTCGGCTGTGGCTCTGCTGCGCTAAGTTCACGCTATTTCGTCGCCAAGTTGCTCGGCCGGTCCGCGCCGTCAAGTTTGAGTCCGCCATGGGCGTTGGCCTGTTGAATGCGCTGCCATTCATCTTGGTAGCCGGCGGTGTGGCCGCGAAAGTGCGGCATCACGTAGCGCGCGAACAGTTCGTAGGATCGGCGTAGCTTGTCGGTGCCGGTCCACTCGTGGGTGCTAAGCAAGAGACCGCCGAAGCCGCCGGTCTCCGCCTGCATGCGCTCGATGTGCGCGATGGCGTCGTCCGGCGTGCCGATGATCCAATCGCGCCGGTCGGCGCCGGAGTGTGCGGTGATTTCACTCAACGGCTGGCCGGGATAACCCTCATAGGGCGCTTTCAAGCCAATCGCCGCAAAATATTGCATATCTCGCGCGATGCTCGCCTCGACGTCCCTCCACGCCTCTTCCCTGCTGTCGGCCAGATAGACGCAGGTAGCGATGCGCCAGTTGTCGCGCGACGTCCTCGTGCCATGTTTTGCTGCGATCGCTTCAACCTTGGCCCACTGCTCGGACTTGGTTTGGTTGTTTCTGACATTCTTTCCCGCCGGCGACAAAAACAGCATGCCGTATTTGCCGGCCAGTTCGAGGCTGATCGGATTTCCCGACGATGCGATCGCCATCGGCATGCGCGGCGTTTGGTAGGAGCGCAGCTGCAAGCGCATTTGTTTGAATTGCCAAAATTGTCCGTCGTAGTCGATGGGATCGGGCGATTCCAGCAAACGCACGATGATGTCCACCGATTCCGCCATCATCGGATAGAGTTTTTCGTTGGGTAAATTGAAAAGCATTTTGTCCGTCACCAGAGCGCAAGGTCCGACGCCGAGGATCGCCCGGCCGCGCGTCAAATGATCGAGAAACGCCATCCGTTCGGCGACATAGTACGGATGATGAAACGGCGCGCTGATCACCGAGGTGCCGAGCCGAATGCGCTGCGCCTGAGCGGACGCTTTGGCCAGAGCCATCTCGGGCGCGGGCATCGTCTCCCAGCCACCCGAGTGGTGCTCACCGATGAAAAATTCGTCGTAGCCTAGCTCGTCGGCAAGATGAACAAACGAGATATCGCGGTCGAAAGCGAGCGACGGATTCTCGGTCGGATGATGCAACGGCATCATAAAAATGGAAAACTTCATGGCTTGTCCTTAGCGCATCTACTTCTACGACAAAAACCGGGGACCGGGCAAGACGGGCTGGCATGAGCGGCATAAGCGCATGGCGCCCATGACTGTCTGGGCCAGCAGCGCTGCTGCAAATGCACGGCCCTCGATGAAGATTAAGCGCCGACGATGGCTTTAACCTTGGCTTGCGCCTCCATGCCTTTTTCTTTCATCATCGGCAGATAATTGGCGTTAAACCATTTCTCCAGCGCTTCCGTGTAGCCGCGTCGTTCACGCAAGCGATCATACCAGACTGGAATATGCGGCCGCTCGTCCCAAAGAAACTGCAACTGCAGATGATCGAGCCGAGTGATGTAAGGCGCGTAACCGATATCCGCGAGGGAAAAATCGTTGCCAGCAAGCCATGTCGAATCCACCAAGGCCGATTCCATGTCGCCGAGCAGCTTGTCGAAACGCTTCACGGCTTCGGCGAAAAAGCGCGACTCGACCCCCTTGGTGATATTCTCCCAGCTCTTCTCACGTTTGACCGGATCCGGCATCTTCTTGTGAAACTCTTCGAGCGCTTCCATTCCCGCCGCGAGTTTTTGATAACGAAACGCGATCGCCGAGCTGACTACGCTGGTGGCCGCGTGCACCCCCTCATCGAGCTGCTTGGTCCACAGGCGCATGCGGGCACGCCCGACGGCATCCCTTGGTTTGAGGCTCGGTTCCGGATAGCCGTCATCGAGATACTCGCAGATCACCGTGGACTCGATGATCACTGTTCCATTGTCGACCAGGGTCGGAACCACCGCGTTGGGATTGAGCTTCAAATACTCGGGCTGCTGCTGGTCCCCGGCACGCAGATTCATGTGATGGTTTTCCCAAGCAAGCTTTTTCTCGGCCAGCGCAAAGCGCACTTTCTGCGCGCACACCGACATGTCGTTGTGATAAAGTTCGATCATGGTTGGACCTTTCCGTTAGTAATTTTGCGCTTGCGCTCAAACACGGGGCGCGACCTCCTCGACAAAGCGCCGCAGGGTGTCTCGGGTCGGCGCATCAGGCAAGCCGCCAAGCGCGAAGTTTCCGGCTAGGTCGGTCAAGTGTAGGCGCTCGCGCACATGCGCCACCTTCTCACGCACCTCCGCGGCGTCGCCAACCAGCACCCGGTTTTGCCCAACCAAAGCATCGAAGCTTAGCCTGCGCATCTTGCTGCGATGTTCATCGTGACTCCTGTAGGATTGCGGCTCCGGGACATGCTGGGTCAAGTTTCGCGCTTGAGCCGCCGCAGCGTGATAGGCCGCAAGCACCGGCTCCGCCGTGGAGCGGGCTTCGCCGCAGTTCGCGCCAACATAAATATGATACATGGCGATGACGCGCGCGGTCGCGGCATCATGGCCCGCCGCATGGCGAGCCTTCAAATAAATTTCGACCAACGCCCGCAACTCGCCAAGCTCATGCAGAAACGGAATGAGCATCAAGTGAAACCCGCTGCGTCCGGCGAGATCGAAGGATTCCGCCGTCGACGTCGCCCCGAGCCAGATGGTTGGATAGGGTTGCTGCACGGGTCGCGGCAACAGCGTGACACTCTCGTACCGGTGAAAGCGGCCCTGGTGGCCGAACGCCGGCTCGCTCCACGCTTTGAGAATGATCGCCAGGTTTTCCTGAAACCGCTCGCGAAGTTCCTCGAGCGGGACGCCGAAAGTCAGTGATTCCCATTTGACGAAGCCGTGACCGATGCCGAAGTCTAGACGACCGCGGCTTAGGCAATCGAGCGTCGCGTAATCCTCGGCGATGCGCAGCGGATTGTGATAGGGCAGCAGAGTCACGGCAGTGCCGATACGAATCTTCCTGGTTCGTTGGGCAACGGCGGCCCCAATCACCGCCGGACTCGATAGACTGCCACCAAAAGAATGGAAATGGTGTTCGGCAAGCCAGACGGAATCGAAGCCCAAGGCTTCTCCGTAAGCCGCCTGCTCGACGATCGTGCTGAGTCGGTCGGATCCGTTTGCGTAGTCTGACGGACCCAAGGAGGGCAAGAAGAACATTCCGTAACGCATGGCTGGGCAATATTAGTGGAATTCGGCGTCGGGTCAAGTGAAAACCCGGCGATTCGTAGTCAGGTAATTTTGCTTAGAGGTGCGTGCAGTTCGTGCCGGTGTTGGATATGTTTGAACTTTCTTCAGGCAGGAGTTGTCATCATGCGATTCGACGCCGCGCGTCGGCGAAAACCTTTTTCCATCGATTGCCTATGCGGGCCCTTATGAATCTTTCATTCGGCAATGGCACAGTCATTCGCGAGCCCACCCCCCTCGCCCCAAGAAAAACCGGTGGATCTGCATTCCACGGCAGTGTCGCGGTTCACAATTTAAGCTCAATCTCTTGGCCGTTATGCACCAGCCGACCAGCGACCGGAACCGGGTTCTTTAGCGAGTTGATCGTGTGACAACCCTTTTCGATCAGCTGCAACATTTCTTGGACCTTGTCGGATGGCGCGGGGCTGTGGATCTTGAACACATAGGTTAGTTCCTTGCACCCCGGCGAAACATCCGCCAGCAATAGCTTGCCGCGGGTATCGTAGGTCATGCGGATGTCCATCTCGGCATCTTCGATCTCGATATCCAATTGTGACGCGTACCGCGTCAATTGGCTGAACATTCAAAAGCCGGCCGCGGCGACAAAATATTGCAGCGGCGACGGCGCCTTGCCGCCGCCCTTGCGCGATTTTGCCTCATCGCACTGGATCGTGTACTCGCCGATGCGAGCTTCTTTTAATTGCCCTTCGATAAGCCGAATCACCGCCCGAGTAGTGTTGGTATACCCTTCAGGGCCTTGCTTCGCTCGTTCCTGTTGCTGTCGATGCACCTCGCGAAACGCGGCTCGATCGATTTTACCTGGCGCCTGGCTCATAGCTCCTCCTAGTCCCGAATCCAGCTCAGATTGTAAAACTATTCATCGAAGAAAATCGTGGCCTTTGATGCCGGTGGCATCGGCCATCCGGTCGTTGAAATTGTACAGGCAGATCACGTAGACGATATCGAGAATATCCCGGTCGTCGAAGCCAAGGGTTCGCAGAATTTTCACATCGTCCTCTCCCACACTCGACGGGGTGAGGGTAAGCTTGACCGCGTAGTCGAGCATCGCGCGCTCCCCAGCGGGCAAATCTAACTGGGTGTAGTCTTGTTTGATGCCTTCGACCAATGGGTCGTCGTTTGATTCGGTACGGAGAGCCTCTCCGTGCGCAGTCATTCAATAGCTGCACTGATTGGTCGCCGACACCACGGTCGCAATCATCTCGCGTTGGCGCCGGGTGATGCGCGATTCGCCGCGCATGATCCCGACATCGAGTGCGCGCCAGGCTGCGAGGTTTTCGGGATTGAGGCTTTGCACCTGCCGGATCAGCGAAACTTTTCCGCGCGCTGCCGACGGGCCGGCGCCCGATTGATAGATTTCCTTGAGCTTGCCGGTCGCCTCAGACGGAGGCATCGTTCGAATATAAGGCATCTTTCTATCCTTTTCGCCGGCTAGTCGCTTGAAGCGACCGCCAACTATTGCTTTCCCGCAGCCTTGAGCGCCTCGTTCATGACCTTGAGGACCGGCCTCGTGCTACTCCATTCCGGCTTGGTTGCGTCCAAATAATTCACTCCCTCCCGGCGCCGGACGAGCAACGGCACGTCGTCTTTGGGTATATCGATACGCATGGAGTCCGCCGGACTCTCGCCGTTGGCTAAACGTTTTTGCAGGGCGATCTGTCCTTGGCGCGACAAGAGCCAGTTGATGAAGACCTTCGCCGCATTGGGATGAGGCGCCTGGTTCAACAGCGCCAGGGAGCCGAATTGCTGGAGGGTGGCGCCCCCTTCCTTAAAGACACCCGCGCCGAAACTCCGCACTGGGAGCCCTTGGTTTTGCAAGACATCCACGTCGCAGGAAAAGCAGATAGCGTATTTGCCCACCGCCAGCCAGTCCGGGCCCTGCCGGTAATCGCGAAACAGGGTGACATTCATCTCGCCGAATAGCTTGCGAATAAACGGCGCGCCGAGCTCGGGATGATAAAAGAAAAATCTGGCGTTGCCCGACCCCGGCCCGGGCGTGCGGATATCGCGCGCGATGATCTTGCCCTTCCATTTGGGATCGAGCAGATCCCAGTAGGATTTGAACCCCTTCGGGTCGACCAAATCCGTGTTATAACTGACGCTGCCATAGGTCGCCGAGCCGACATAGTTGAACATATACTCTTCGCCCTTGTCGGCGTAATGATGCTTTTGCTGGTACCAGAGAGTCGGGTCGGTGACCTCGGGTAAGATCAGCGCGGGCTTGATCGGATCGAGCATTTTCCCGCCGTAGACGATTCGCGTCATGGATCCTCCCCCCGCACTGAGGACATCCACCAGATATTTTTCCGCGCGGCGCTCGGTAGCCAGGCGCTGGGCCAGTTGACTGCCGCGGGCGGCCACCGCCACCAGCTTGATTTCGGGGTAGGCTTTTTCGAACTCCGGCAACACCGCGTCGTACCCCGCGATGTAAACGGTCACCTGGCCCTCCTTTTTTGCCGCCTCCACGGTCTTTTCCCATTCTTGCTGCCAGCCCGGCTTCGCTTGCGCGCCCGCCATTTCATGTAGGCCATAAAGGATAAGACTCGCAGCTAAAGCTCCTAGTCGGAATAGTCGAAACATGCTACTCGACATTATGGTCGCCCTCCTTTTCTTTAGCTTTAGTCTGCCTTGTCAAAATCCTAACGCAATAAGTCTCGCTTTTTCTCTACACGCCGGGTCATTTCACAAGCGGTGAGGTCGATCCCTTGACGCCTTTCTCAGACAACAAGTGGCGTGCCGCTGGAACGATCTCGTAGCGGCAGCCATTTCGTTCAGGAATGTCGCGCAGCATGGCGATGATTTTGTCGGCTTCCGCTCGCGAGTAGAACAGCCCGACGGTGCTGACATCACCATCGGGACGAATTTCGTTGACGTAGAGTTTTTCCATATTGAATCCTTCCGAACTTCGCGCCTTTGCGCCTTTGCGGGAGGTCCGGATTTTTCAGTAAGTCTTCGGCGTTTTG
>Ga0214472_10003218_pt1 | contig 17321 bp, 12 predicted proteins | sample RVTome_6_FD_207662 | JGI IMG/M metagenome (GOLD analysis project Ga0214472, IMG submission 207662) | Soil microbial communities from uranium-contaminated site in the Upper Colorado River Basin, Wyoming, United States - RVT140D175 | ecosystem: Environmental > Terrestrial > Soil > Contaminated >... | reverse complement strand
GCAGATGACCTCGACGGTGCTCGCCGAAGCGGTCGATGCCGATCTCGCACGCATTTTCGCGGCGCTTTTCCCGTGCGGCTCGGTCACAGGCGCGCCCAAGATCCGGGCCATGGAGATCATCGACGAACTCGAGCACGAGCCGCGCGGCCTGTACTGCGGCGCGCTGGGCTGGATCGCGCCGGGCGGCGATTTCCGCTTCAGCGTCCCGATCCGCACCGTCGTCGTGGACGCCCGGCGGCGTGTCCGGCTCGGTCTGGGCAGCGGCATCGTGGCCGACTCCCAGCCGCACGCGGAATGGGCCGAATGCCTGCTCAAGGGGCGCTTCCTGACCCGGATCCGGGCGCCCTTCGGGCTCATCGAGACCTTGCGTTGCGAGGCTGGCGCGGCCGAGCCGTACCCGCTCCTGGCGCTCCATCTGGCGCGGCTCGCCGCCTCCGCCGCGCATTTCGGCTTCGTCCTCGACATCGCCGCGGTGCGCGCTGCCCTGATGGCGAAGGCGGCCGCCGTCGACGGGCTCCAGCGGGTACGGCTGCAGCTCGAGACGAGCGGTCGCTTCGAGCTCACCGCCACGCCCCTCACCACACCCGCGGGAAAACCGCGCCCGACCGTGGTGTTGTCGCCGCTGCGGGTCGCGAGCGACGACCCGCTCGCGCGCCACAAGACGACCGCGCGCGAGCTGTACGAGCGCGAGCTCGCCCGCGTGGCCGGCGCCGGTCACTTCGACGCGCTGTTCTGCAACGAACTCGATGAGCTTGCCGAGGGCGCGCGCAGCAATATCTTTCTCGACACGGGGGCGACGGTCTTGCTGACGCCGCCGCTGGCGAGCGGCGCGCTCGACGGCGTCTATCGGCGCAAGCTGCTGATCGAAGGCCGCGCGCGCGAGGCGCGCCTCACCCGCGCCGACCTCCACCGCGCCCATGCCATCTATGTGGCCAACGCCGCGCGCGGACTCGTCCGCGTCGATCTGGCCGGATGATCATCGGGTTCGACCACGCCGTGCGCCGGCTGGCGCAGGGACGCCGGGCGGCCATTTTTGAGCATATTGACCTGGCGCAAATGAATTTCCACGCGTCATTGATAGCTTACGACATCCTACGGCCGGAACCCCTCGCATGAAAGTCAGGAACTTCATCCTCCTTACCTCCGCAGCGGTGGGGGCCATCTTCCTCGGTGGCAGTTGGTGGGCGGTCAGCCAGGCGTTCGAGGATTCCTTCCGCGACCACGCGCGCAGCCAGGCCGAAGACGCGGCGCGTCTGACGTTCGCCGCGATGTACGAGATCATGAGCCAGGGATGGTCCCGAGCGCAGGCCGAACGCTTCCTCGCCAACGTGCGCGGCGGGGGCGGCGGGCAGGGATTCGCGGTGGAAATCTACCGCGGCGCACCGGTGGTGGAAATCTACGGCACCATCGACCAGCCGCAGCCCAGCCTCCCCGTCCGCCGCGCCCTCGAAGAGGGCGAACGGCACGACGGTCTGTCAGGCCTCGCCTATCGCAGCATCTTTCCGCTGAAGGCCGAGGCGCGCTGCCTCGCCTGCCACACCAACGTCGCCGAAGGCACGGTGCTGGGCGCGATCGAAGTGCGCCAGCCTTATGGCCCATTGGTCACCAAGGCACGCATGGGCTACTACAAGAGCGCGATGCCCAGCCTGCTGCTCGGACTGCTGCTCGCCAGCGGCGCGGTGTGGTGGGTCGGCCGCAAGATCTCGCGCAGCGTCGGCGACGTCGAGGCCAATCTCGAGTCGATCAACAACATCTCCGATCTCAGGCACCTCGCGGTGACCGGCAACCGCCCTCAATTCAGCGAGATCGAGCGCATCAACGCTGCCATCGCCGCGCTCGCCTCGCGCCTGCGTGCCATTGCCGTCGACAAGGACATCCTGATGTTCGAAATCGGCCTGCTCGAAAAATTCGTCATCACCTCCGAGGTGATCCGCGACTGGCGCGTATATGTGGTGCAGCTCCTTCACGACATCAACACCATCATTGATGCGCACGTGCTGTTCTCGGTGTTCCAGATCGACGACGAACTGTTCGACATCGAGATCTTCTGGCACTGCCATCCGGACGACGCTTCGAAAAAACGCATCGAAAGCACCGTATCCGAAACGCTCAGGCACGACCCGCGCTTCAGCGCCCCGGCCACCGTCCATGTCCATCATCACTTTGCCGAGGATGTGCCGACGACCACCCTGAACGAGGACCAGCTCACCCTCCGGGTGAAATCGTTCTTCGTCGACCGCCCCAAGATCGGCAGCATCGTCGGCATCGGGGTGCAGTCCGACGCGCTGCTCGACCAAACCCATGATCTGGTGCTCGACAGCATCCTGTCGACCCTACTCAACGTGGTCGGATCGATCAAGGCCATTCACAAGTACACCCGCGACCTCGAGTACTACGCCACGCGCGACCCGCTCACCGACTTGTTCAATCAGCGCGTGTTCTGGGAGATGCTCTACTACGAGCTCGGACGCTGCCAGCGCCACGGCGTGAAAACGACGCTGCTGGTGATCGACCTCGACAACTTCAAGCTGATCAACGACCACTACGGGCACGCCGTCGGCGATCTCTTCCTGCAGGAGATCTCGCGCACCATCCACGGCGCGCTGCGCGGCGGCGACATCTTCGCCCGCTATGGGGGTGACGAGTTCACCGTGGTGCTGCCGGAAGCGGGCCTGGAGCAGGGTTTCATCGTCGCCCAGCGCGTGCTGGAGGCGGCGCGCACGACCTCGGTCGACGCCCCCGACGGCAGCAAGGTCCGCGCCTCGGTGTCTATCGGGCTCGCGGTCTATCCGGATCACGCGAGCGAGGCGAAGGACATGTTCCTGTTCGCCGACAACATGATGTATCGCGCCAAGTCGGAGGGTAAGGAGCGCGTCGCGGTGCCGACCGAGGAAGACGTGATGGCCGTCTTCCGTGACGTCTCGGAGATGGGGGTCGCGGTGCTGGCGGCGGTGAACGAGCGGCGGGTCATTCCCTTCTTCCAGCCCATCGTCGCGGTGCGCGGCGACCGGCCCGGCGCGGTGGAGGTGCTCTCCCGCCTCGAGGTCAATGGCGAACTGCTGCGCGCCGACCAGTTCATCGAGATCGCCGAAAAGATCGGCATCATTCACCGTCTCGACGCGATCGTGATCGAGGCGGCGCTCGAGCAGGTCAAGCACAGCAACTTCGACGGCTACATCTTCTTCAACCTTTCGCCACGCGCGCTGGTGCTTTCCGAATTCGTGCGCACGTTGCGCTCGGTGGTGGCCTCGTCGGGCATCCCGCCCGAGCGGATCGTGTTCGAGATCACCGAACGCGATACGGTCAAGAACCTGTCGCTGCTCGAACGCTTCTTCAGCGACCTGAAGGCCGAGGGCTTCGGGCTGGCGATCGACGACTTCGGCTCAGGCTTCTCGTCCTTCCACTACCTGCGCCGCTTCCCCTTCGATTTCCTGAAGATCGAGGGCGATTTCATCGCCAACATGGTGCACAGCGAGCGCGACCGCATCTTCGTGCGCAGCATCACCGAGCTCGCGCGCGCCCTCAACATCCAGGTGGTGGCCGAATTCGTCGAGTCGGCGGAAGTGCTGGAGATGATTCGCGAACTGGGCATCGATTACGCGCAGGGCTACCATGTGGGGCGCCCCGACCGGGCGATCCGCCCGTCCGTCGCCGCCGCGGCCGATCCGCAAGCGGCGGACGCCCACTCGGTCTGAGCGCGCCGCCCGGAGGGCGTCCGGGCGGTGCATCATTCGTCGCTCAGTGGGGCCGGTCGTGGTCGAGTGCTGTGGTGGGCAGGCAGGTCCGGCACGGCGACAGCCCCTTGCGCCCGTCGGCCATGAGGCAGCAGTGCCCGGCCTGAAGCATGTGGGCGTGCGGTGCGCGCTCGCCGGGCTCGAACGTCTCCACGCGCAAGACTTCGAGAAAATGCAGGGCGGCGCCGAGCCCCTTGAACACGGTGAGATCGCCATTGCCGGCGCAAACCCACCGATCGTCCATCGAGATGGCGAAACAGCGGCTGCTCTCGTGACCGACCGCGTGCAGCTTGACGCTGCAGTCCTCGCGCCGCAACAGCGGCGCGGCAGCGAGCTCCAACCAGGTCGCCACCCGTTGTGTTGATTCCATACCCCCTCCTCCGATGTCACGCGCCCCTGCTCTCTCCTTATTTGGGTGGGGCGTCTCGTCCCGACAACATTAACCATTATGTGTGACGCGGCGATGAAAGCAAGGTGCGGTTCTGTTACCAATCGTGCGCCGCGCGGATGCGGCCGCCGTGGGCGGGCAGCGGTTCCGACGGCGTGCGCCCGTCGCCTGCATGGGGCGATTTGCGGCATCGGAGCGGGCAGCGTATGCTGCGCCGCTTTCCTCGTCCGAGCGCTCCATTGGCCGCACACAGTTTCGATGTCATCGTGATCGGCGCGGGCGCCGCCGGCATGATGTGCGCGGCGCAGGCCGGCCAGCGCGGTCGCAGCGTGCTGCTCATCGACCACGCCGCGAAGCTCGCCGAGAAGATCCGCATCTCGGGCGGCGGCCGCTGCAACTTCACCAATCGCCGCGTCGGCGCCGAGAACTTCCTGTCGCGCAATCCGCATTTCGCCCGCTCCGCGCTCGCGCGCTACGGGTCGGCCGACTTCATCGCACTGGTCGAGCGCCATGGCATCGCCTATCACGAACGCGATCACGGCCAGCTGTTCTGCGACGAATCGGCGCAGGACATCATCGAGCTGCTGCGCGCCGAATGCGAGGACGGTCGCGTCCGCTGGGAGATGCCGCTCGCGGTCGATGCGGTCGCGCGCCTGCCCGATGGTGCCGACCGCTATGCCGTCGACACCGCGCGCGGTCGCTTCACCTGCCACAGCCTGGTCATCGCCACCGGCGGACTGTCGATCCCGCAGATCGGCGCCAGCCCGTTCGGCTACCGCATCGCCGAACAGTTCGGGATCGCGCTCATCGCACCGCGCCCGGCCCTGGTGCCGCTCACGCTGCCGCCCGACACCCGGGAGCGTTTCGCATCATTGGCCGGCGCGTCGCTCGACGTCGAAGCGCGCTGCAATGGGGTGCGCTTTCGCGAGGCGGCCCTCATCACCCACCGCGGGCTGTCGGGGCCCGTGGTGCTGCAGATCTCGAGTTACTGGCAAGCGCAGGCGTACGGAGACGGCGCCTGGTCGCCGGTCGCGTTCGACCTGCTGCCCGGGGTCGACGCGCGTGGCTGGCTGCTTCAGCACGCCGCCGAACGTACACTGCTCGCCAACCTGTTGAGCGAGCGTCTGCCCCGGCGCTTCGCCCATGCGTGGTGCGCAATGCACGACTGGGAGCGCCCGCTCAACCAGTTCCGCCACGCCGAGCTGGAGGCGATCGCCGCGACCCTGGGCGACTGGCAGATCGTGCCCGCCGGCACGCAGGGCTACGCCAAGGCCGAAGTCACCCTCGGCGGCGTCGACACCCGCGCCCTGTCGTCGAAGACAATGGAGGCGGCATCCTGCAAGGGGCTGCATTTCGTCGGCGAGGTGATGGACGTCACCGGCCACCTCGGCGGCTTCAACTTCCAGTGGGCGTGGTCTTCGGGGCACGCCGCCGGGCAATTCGTGTGACGCGTTCACCGTCCTGTCACATTCCGGGTCCAGGCTTGCGGCGACATCCACCGCCGCAGGTCTTTCATGCAGCACAATCAGGTTCGCGCCATCTTCCTGTCGGATATCCACCTCGGAACGCGCGGCTGCCAGGCCGAACGCCTGCTCGACTTTCTGCGCCACCACGAGTCGGAATATCTGTACCTGGTCGGTGACATCGTCGATTTCTGGGCGATGAAGCGCAGCATCCACTGGTCGGCGGCGCAGAACACGGTGGTGCAGAAGGTGCTGCGCAGCGCGCGCAAGGGCACCCACGTCGTGCTCGTGCCAGGCAATCACGACGAGGCCTTGCGCGAGTATGTCGGAATCACCTTCGGCGACATCCGTCTCGAAGCGGACTGCATCCACCAGACGGCAGACGGGCGGCGCTTTCTGCTCGTGCACGGCGACGACTACGACCAGGTCACGCGCCACCACCGCTGGGTCGCGGTGCTGGGCGACATCGCCTACAACGCACTGGTGCGCATCAATACCTGGCTGTCGTGGGTGAGGCGGCGCATGGGCGTGGCCGGCTATTGGTCGCTCGCCGGCTACGCCAAGCGCAGGGTCAAGACGGCGGTCAATTTCATCTTCGATTTCGAGGACTCGGTCATCCACGGCGCGCGCGAACGCGGTGTCGATGGCGTGATCTGTGGCCACATCCACTGGGCCGCGATGAAGCAGGTCGACGGCCTGACCTACGTCAATTGCGGCGACTGGGTGGATAGCTGCACCGCCATCGTCGAGCACCTCGACGGCCGGCTCGAGCTCATCGAATGGCGCCAACGCGCGGTTCAACCGGCCCTGCCCGCCCCCGCACGGATCGGCGCCGCGGACGATGCCGCGGCGCCGCCATGCGAAGTTCAAGCGGCACGTTGAAGCGGCCTCCTGGCGGCGCTCAACAGCGGCACGAGGCTCGCCGCCTGCAACGCGATGAGGGCAGCAAAGGCGGCGCCGAGCGCCCCCGGCGGCGACCAGCCCGCGCCACGCAGCACGTCGAGCAGCACGCCCAGGCCCCATTGCACGCCGAACGCACCGACGAACGCCATCAGGTTGATCGCGGTACTCACCCGGCCGAACACCGCCTGCGGAAAATGCGCGGCGGTGGCGAGATAGGCCTGCGAATTGACCGCCGACAAGACCCCGAGCAGGAACCATGCAAGGCCCGGCGGTGCCCAATTCAACAGGATCGAAGCCTGCACCAGGAGCATCCCGGAATAGCCGACCTGCATCATATTGAGCGGCTTCACGCCGCGCCGTGCGAGGCGCGTGCCGAGAAAGCCGATGCCGAGCTGTCCGCCGAGCATGCCGAGATTGAGCACCAGCAGATAGCCGGCCGCCGCGCCGCGCGAGAGGCCGTTCACGTTCATGAGCCACGGTACCGCCCACAGGCTTTGCAACGCCATGAACCCGCCGGTGAAGAAGGTCGCGGACGCGGCAAAACGAAGAAAGGCCGGCGAACGGAAGATGCGCCCCACCGAGCGAAACGCTTCCGGTATGGTGTCGCGCGAAGCATGCGGCGCATCGTGGGGAAGCGAGAGGAAGAGGAAGGCGGCGATACCCACCGCCGCCACGGCAATGATCCAGAACACACCGCGCCAGCCGAGCCAGGGCAGCATGGCTTCCAGCGGCGCGCTGGCGGTGAGCGCGCCGAGCGCGCCGGCGGCCATCAGGAAGCCGGTCATCGAGCTTTGCCGCTCGGGCGGGTACCACATGGCGAAGCCCTTGAGACCGGCCATCAGGCAGGCCGACACGCCCAGCCCGATGAGCCCGCGCGCGACCCCCAGCCCGCCCAGCGAATCGCCCAGGGCGAAGGCGGTTGCGCCAAGCGCGGTGAGCAGCAGCAGCCCGCCTTCGACGCGGCGCGGACCGTAGCGGTCCAGCGCGATGCCGAGCGGCACCTGGGCCATGCCGAAGGTCAGGAAATAGGCGCTGGTGAGCAACCCGAGGTCGGCCGCGGAGAGGGCGAGATCGCGCGTCAGGTCGGGCGAGATGACGGCGTTGACGGTGCGCAGCAAATACGAAAGGTAATAGCCGAGCGCGAACGGAAGAAAGATCCGGCTCCACGCGTCCGGTCGAAGAGGGCTCATCACGTGCGGTTTGAAAGGCGGAGTCGCGATTCTGCACTTTTTTGGGGTATTCGCCGGAATTTTCCGGTGGTCCCGCGAAACCCATCGTTTGACGCTTATCAAGGACGGCGCACGGTCAAGTCGGAGAATGAGGCAACCCCACCGGAGTGCTGAGGATGATGCCGATAACCGATCTCATGAGCCGCGACCATCGCACCTGTGACGAGGCCTTCGCCCGTGCCGAAACGCGCGCCGCGCGTGGCAGCTGGAGCGAGGCGACGGAGGCGCTGGCGAGCTTCACCGAACAACTGGAGTCGCATTTCGCGGCCGAGGAGAGCGTGCTCTTTCCGCGCTTCGAAGCCGTCACCGGCATGACCGGCGGCCCGACGAGCGTCATGCGCGGCGAGCACGTCGAGATGCGCGAAGCGCTCGCCCGCATGCGCGAGGCACTCGAGCGCCACGATCGCGACGACTTCAGCGGCGAGGCCGAGACGCTGCTCATCCTGATGCAGCAGCACAACATGAAGGAGGAGAACATCCTCTACCCGATGTGCGATACGCAACTGCACGCCGAGCGCAATGAACTGTCACCGCAACTCGCAGCCCGCCTGGGCGCAGGAAGACAGCCATGACAAAGACCATTGACGGACGCGGCCTGGAACCGCCCAAGCCGTTCGAATTGACGATGGAGGCACTCGCCGACCTGAAGCCGGGCGAACAGATGACGCTGCTGCTCGACCGCATGCCGTGGCCGCTGTTCCGCATTCTCGACCGCGACGGCTACCGCCACAGCAACCAGGTTCGCGACGACGGCGTGGTCGAGATCCGCATCCTGGCGCCATGAGCGCGCACGCCAACGCTCTCAGCTACGACGCAGCCCCCGCCTTCTCCACACCGCTTCGCTTCTTTCTGACGGCGCCGCTGTTCGGCGTCGCGGCGGGGCTGCTGTTGCTGATCGCGCCCGAGCTGCTCGCCTCGCGCTGGACGCCCGGCGCGCTTGCCCTCACCCACCTGATCGCAGTCGGCTTCGTGCTGAGCATCATGGTCGGCGCGCTGTTCCAGATCATGCCGGTCGTGGCGGGGGCCGCTGTGCCGCGCTCGGGTCCGCTCGCGGCATTGATCCACGCCGGCCTGACCGCAGGCGTCGCGAGCCTGTGCATCGGACTGGGCGTCGGCGCGCCGGATTTCCTGGTGGCGGCGGCGGCGCTTCTGGGCATCAGCTTCGCGCTGTTTCTGTGTGCTGCTGCTTGGGGCCTGTGGCGCGCCCCGATCGCGCAAGCCACGCCGCGCGACCTGCGCCTGGCGGTGGCCGGGCTGGGTGTCGCCCTGATGCTGGGCCTCACGCTGGCGATGGTCCTCGCGCGCGGCCTGCCCGTGCCGCTGGTCACGGTGCTCAAGCTCCATATCGGCTGGGCCTGGCTCGGCGGCGTAGGCATGATGCTTGCCGCCACGAGCTGGGTCGTGGTGCCGATGTTCCAGATCACACCCAACTACCCCGCGCGGCTCACCCGCTCGTGGGCGCTCGCCACCTTCGCCATGCTCGCGCTGTGGAGCGGCGCGGTCGCCGCCGAATGGTCCGGCGCCGCGCTGCTGTTCGGGGCCCTCCTCGTTGCCCTGGCCGTCGTGTTCGCGGCGGCCACCCTGCGCCTCCAGCAGCACTCGCGCCGATCGAATCCGGACAGCACCACACGTGCCTTCCAGCTCGGCATGACGAGCCTGCTCGCGGGCGTGGCGTGCACGGTCGCGGCGCACTACTCGGAGCACGAGGCGTGGCCGATCCTGGCCGGCATCCTGGTTCTGCATGGCGGCTTCGTGAGCGTCATCCAGGGCATGCTGTACAAGATCGTGCCCTTTCTCGCCTGGCTGCATCTCACGCAGGAGGGGATCCGGGCGCCGAACGTGAAGAAGCTGCTGCCCGATACGCCAGCCCGCCGGCAACTGCTCGTGCATGCCGCCGCGCTGGCGGCCCTGGTCGCCGCGGCCGCTTCGGGCAGCGCAGACCTCGGGCGCCTGGCCGGCGTGTTGGTCGGGCTCGAGTTCGGCTGGCTGCTGGCCAATCTGGTTCGGGTCGTCCGCGCATATCGGGGGGCACTGCCCGCCTGAGTGGCGATCGGGGACGATGGAGATCCGCCCGCGAATAGTCCTTTCGGCCGACCCCCTTCCTCCATCCGGCGAATGGGCGCACCACCAAGACGTACCTAAGATGTGCGACATCCCGCCATAGGGGCGCATTCGCCCGGCCAGTTCGGAATCTTCCTCATGCGGCATGCCGACCTGCTACCTCCCGCCGAAACCGCGGCGCGCCCGCCCGCGGCCCCGTCCACCCGCCCGCTTCGCGCGGCACTGGCCGGCATGCCCATCCTCAAGGGCATCGGCAAGGACACCCTCACCCTGCTGGCCGGGGCGGCCGAGCGCGTCGAGTTCGAGCGCGGCGCGCCGGTCTTCGAACGCGGCTCGAGTCCGAGCGGGCTCTATTTCGTGGTCAGCGGCGGGGTCAAACTCGTCGCGCTCGGACCGGATAGCCGCACGCGGGTCGTCGAGTTGTTCGAACCCGGCGGCATGTTCGGCGAGATCGGCGTGTTCACCGGCGCGGCCTATCGCACATGGACCGAGGCGATCGACACCTCGACGCTGATCCATGTCCGCCGCAAGCAGGTGCTCGCGGCGGTCGATGCCGACCACCGGCTGGCGACCCGCATGCTCGTCGCGGTCACCGCGAGAACGCAGCGGCTGATCGACAGCATCAGTGCCAACGGCACCATTGCGGCCGACGTTCGGGTCGCCGCCTACCTGCTCGAGCTCGCCGATCGCGCGGAATCGGCCGATGGGCCGCTCGTGCTCCCGGCCTCCAAGGGCACCATCGCCTCGCTGCTCAATCTATCCCAGGAGAGCCTTTCACGCGTGTTTCGCCGCATGAAGGACGCCGGCCTGCTGATGGTGGCCGGGCGGCGCATACGTATCCACGACCGCCAGCGGCTGGCCGAACTGATGGACCGGGACGGCTGCGCCGCGGCGGCGCTCTGAGTCTCCTCCGGCGGGCCACGACCCGATCCGCCCGCGCGGTGCCCGCCGCGTGCATGCGCCCGCGCATCGTTCCGCGCATCGCGTCGGCGCAAGCATGCCCACATCCCCTGCCCCACCCTCGTCACATCCTGTCCGCCTAGTTCGAACGGACTAGTACCCGCCCCGCCGGACTAGTCCGCCGACCCTGCTTTTGGCGAATGGCGGCGGCGCGTCCCGCACCCTACGCTTCACCCCAGTCCGCAGCGACGTCCGCGCGGTCCCGAAGGATAGGAAGAAAGGGCATGGCTTCTCGACACCGACAGCAAATCTCGGTACTGGTGATGAGCACCCTGGCGTTCACCGTGTGCTTCGCGGCGTGGATGCTGTTCGCCGTCATCGGCATCCCGATCAAGGCCGAGCTCGGCCTCAACCAGACGCAGTTCGGGCTGCTCGCCTCCACGCCGGTCCTCACCGGCGCGCTGGTTCGTCTTCCGCTGGGAATGTGGACCGACAAGTTCGGCGGCCGCATCGTGTTTTTCCTGGTGATGCTGTCGACCGTGGCGCCGATCTACCTCATCACGCACGCCACCGCCTACTGGCACTTCCTGGTCGCCGGCCTGTTCGTCGGACTCGCCGGCGGCGCCTTCTCGGTGGGCATCGCCTACTGCGCGCGCTGGTTCGAGCGCCGCAACCAGGGCTTCGCGATGGGGGTGTTCGGCGCCGGAAACTCGGGCGCCGCGCTCAACAAGTTCGTCGCGCCTGCGCTGGTCGTCGCCTTCGGCTGGCAGACGGTACCCCAGGTCTATGCTGCGGCGATGCTGCTCACCGCGCTCGCGTTCTGGTTCCTCACCTATGACGATCCCGCGCACCGCGTCAGCTCGAGCGTGAGCTTCGCCGAGCAGCTGCGCGTGCTGCGCAACCCGCGGGTGTGGAAGTACTGCCAGTACTACTCGATCGTGTTCGGCGGCTACGTCGGCCTGTCGCTGTGGATGGTGCAGTACTACGTCGCCGAATACGGCTTCGGCATCGAGACCGCGGCCCTGCTGGCCGCCTGCTTTTCGCTCCCGGGCGGGGTGTTGCGCGCCGCCGGCGGCTGGCTGTCGGACCGCTACAGCGCGCACAAGGTCACCTGGTGGGTGATGTGGGTGTCGTGGATCTGCCTGTTCTTCCTGTCCTATCCGCAAACCCATTTCACGGTACTCACGGTGTCGGGGCCGCTCACCTTCGACATCGGCCTCAACGTGTGGATGTTCACCGCACTCATGTTCATCGTCGGTGTGGCCTGGGCCTTCGGCAAGGCCTCGGTATTCAAGTACATCTCGGACGAGTTCCCGCGCGACATCGGCGCGGTGTCCGGCATCGTCGGCCTGGTCGGCGGCCTCGGCGGCTTCCTCCTGCCGATCATGTTCGGCGCCCTGGTGGATCTCACCGGCGTGCGCTCGTCGGCCTTCATGCTGCTCTACGGCGTCACCTGGGTGTCGCTGATCTGGATGTACTGGACCGAGGTGCGCGCCACCGACGTCATGCACGGCGGCCACGCGGTCGCCGCGGCAACCGAATGATCATCGATTGACTGAAAGGAGCATCTCCATGGCAGTTTCGAAGGCGGCAACGATCGGCGCGGGCGCTTCCGCCGCCGGCGGACGCGGCGGCCGGCGCGGCGAAGAGGGCGCGACCGGTCCGCGCGACATCGCCGACTGGCGCCCCGAGGACGAACAGTTCTGGGCGAGCGAAGGCCGGCGCGTGGCCGGCCGCAACCTGTGGATCTCGATTCCGAGCCTCTTCTGCGGCTTCGCCGTGTGGCTGATGTGGGGCGTGATCGCGGTGCAGATGATCAACCTCGGCTTCCCCTTCTCCAAGGAGGAGCTGTTTACGCTGACCGCGATCTCGGGCCTCGCCGGGGCGACGATGCGCATCCCGGCATCCTTCCTCGTGCGCCTCGCGGGCGGACGCAACACCATCTTCCTCACCACCGCGATGCTCATCACGCCCGCCGTCGGCACCGGCTGGGCCCTGCAATACCAGGACACGCCGCTGTGGGTGTTCCAGCTGCTCGCCCTGTGGTGCGGCGTCGGCGGCGGAAACTTCGCCAGCTCGATGAGCAACATCACCACCTTCTACCCGAAGCGGCTGCAGGGCACCGCCCTGGGCCTCAACGCGGGTCTCGGCAACTTCGGCGTGACCGGGATGCAGATCCTGATCCCGCTGGCGATGACGGCCGGCATCTTCGGCAGCCTCGCCGGCGAGCCGATGACGCTGGCGAAGGATTCCGGGTGGATCTTCGGCAAGATCGCCTCGGGAACGCCGACCTACATCCAGAACGCCGGTTTCGTGTGGCTGCTGCTGCTGGTCCCGCTCGCGGCCGCGACCTGGTTCGGCATGAACAATCTGCGCACGATCTCGCCGAATGCCGGGCATCCGATCGCAGCCTTCCTCAAGATCGTCTGGCTGTACACCCTGGCCTTCATTCCCGCCGGCGTGGGGCTCTACCTGTACCTGCCCGCCCCCAGCGGCCTGGGCGTGCTGAACATGTGGCTGGCCCTGCCGCTGATCATGGTGGGCACGCTGTTCGTGATGAAGCTCGCCGCCTTCGGCGAGATGAAGCCGAACATCGCCAAGCAGTTCCGCATCTTCGGCAACGTCCATACGTGGTCGATGTCGGCGCTGTACGTCGTGACCTTCGGTTCCTTCATCGGCTTCTCGATGGCGCTGCCGCTGTCGATCACGGTGATCTTCGGCTTCCAGCACCTGCCCGACGCCAGCGGCGCCTTGACGCACGGCACGCTCAATCCGAACGCGCCGTCGGCCCTCACCTACGCCTGGATCGGTCCCTTCGTGGGCGCCGCGGCGCGACCGATCGGCGGCTGGATCTCCGACAAGCTGGGCGGCTCCATCGTCACGCAGTGGATCTCGGCGGTGCTGGTGCTCGGTTCGGTGGCGGCCGGCTACGTGATGTACCTCGCCTACCAGTCGGCCGCGCCGGAACAGTACTTCGCCCTGTTCCTGGTGATCTTCGTCGTCCTCTTTGCCGCCAGCGGCATCGGCAACGGCTCCACCTTCCGCAGCGTGGGCGTGATCTTCGACCGCGAGCAGGCCGGCCCGGTGCTGGGCTGGACCTCGGCGGTGGCCGCCTACGGCTCCTTCATCGCGCCGGTGGTGATCGGCGACCAGATCAAGGCCGGGACCCCCGAAATGGCGATGTACGGCTTCGCGGTGTTCTACGCCGTGTGCCTGGTCATCAACTGGTGGTTCTACCTGCGCAAGGGCGCGTACATCAAGAACCCGTAAGGCACTCCGACTGGACAAGGCGGCGTGAGTCGAGGCAACCCCACCCCCTTCCCGAGCCTCCCGTGAGGCGAAGGCGCCGAACGCCCTCCCCTGCGGGAGAACGGTCGCGACGGGGTGGGTAAAAGAAACGCATAGCAAGGAGAAACAAGTGAGTCATTTTCTGGACCGACTGAAGTTCTTCGACAAGGTGGACACCTTCTCGAACGGCCACGGCATCGTCACCACCGAGGATCGCGACTGGGAGGACGCCTACCGCGGCCGCTGGCGCCACGACAAGATCGTGCGCTCCACCCACGGCGTTAACTGCACGGGCGGCTGTTCGTGGAAGATCTTCGTCAAGAACGGCCTGGTGTCGTTCGAGATGCAGCAGACCGACTACCCGCGCACCCGCGAGGACTTGCCGAACCACGAGCCGCGCGGCTGCCAGCGTGGCGCCTCGTACTCCTGGTACCTGTACTCGCCGCACCGCATCAAGCACCCGATGATCCGCGGGCGCCTGCTCGAGCTCTATCGGGCCGAGCGCAAGACCGGCAAGGATCCGGTCGAAGCCTGGGCAGCGATCCAGGCCGACAACGCCAAGCGCGACAAGTACGTCAAGGTGCGCGGTCTCGGCGGCTTCGTGCGCACCGACTGGCAGGAAGTCAACGAGATCATCGCCGCGGCGAACATCTACACCATCAAGAAATGGGGCCCGGACCGCATCTACGGTTTCTCGCCGATCCCCGCGATGTCGATGATTTCCTACGCGGCCGGCGCCCGCTACCTGTCGCTGATCGGCGCAGCCTGCGGTTCATTCTACGACTGGTACTGCGACCTGCCGGCTGCCAGCCCGCAAACCTGGGGTGAGCAGACCGACGTGCCGGAAGCGGCCGACTGGTACAACTCGACCTACCTCATCATCACCGGCGCCAACCTGCCGATGACGCGCACCCCCGACGCCCACTTCGCCACCGAGGTGCGCTACAAGGGCGCGAAGGTCGTGTCGATGGCGCCCGACTACGCCGAGTACGTGAAGTTCGCCGACCTGTGGATGCCGGTCAAGCAGGGCACCGACGCCGCCGCCTTCCTCGCGATGGGCCACGTCGCCCTGAAGGAATACTTCATCGACCGGCAGGAGCCGTATTTCCAGGAATACGCGCGCAAGTACACCGACCTGCCGATGCAGGTGATCCTGCGCGCCCACGGCGACGGCGCGAACATGTACGTGCCGGACCGCAACCTGCGCGCCGCCGACTTCGAGGGCAACCTGGGTGAGGCCAACAACCCCGAGTGGAAGACCATCGTGGTCGATGCCAAGAGCGGCGCCTTCGTCGCGCCCAATGGCTCGATCGGCTTCCGCTGGGGCGAGGAAGGCAAGTGGAACCTGCTGCCGAAGAACGCCGCCACCCAGGAGGAGATCGAGGCAGAGCTCAGCTCGATCAAGACGCACGACGCCGTCGTGTCGGTGGGCTTCCCGCACTTCCAGCCGGGCGAGCCGGGTCTGCTCTACCGCAACGTGCCGGCACGCCGGCTCGCGCTCGCCTCGGGCGAGATCGTGTTCGTGACCTCGGTGTTCGATCTTCAGGTGGCGCAATACGGTATCGACCGCGGGCTGGGCGGCCCCAACGTGGCCCGTTCCTACGACGACGCGGACGTCGCCTATACCCCCGCCTGGGCCGCCAAGGTCACCGGCGTGAAGGCCGCCGACATCGAGCGCACCGGCCGCGAGTTCGCCGACAACGCCTCGAAGACGCGCGGCAAATCCATGGTCATCATGGGTGCGGCGATCAACCACTGGTACCACAATGACATGCAGTACCGGTCGATCATGAACCTGCTGCACATGTGCGGGTGCGTGGGCCAGAGCGGCGGCGGCTGGGCGCACTACGTCGGCCAGGAAAAGCTGCGTCCGCAAGCGGGCTGGGCGCCGATCGCGTTCGCCACCGACTGGCAGCGCCCCCCGCGCCACCAGAACTCGACCTCCTACTGGTACTTCCACACCGACCAGTGGCGCTACGAGACCATCGACGCCGACGAGCTGCTGCAGCCGGCCGCGAAGGGCAAGTACAAGGGCTACAAGCTCGCCGACTATAACGTGGTCGCGGCCCGTATGGGCTGGCTGCCGTCGGCGCCGCACTTCAACCGCAACCCGCTGGAGCTCGTGGCCGCGGCCGAGAAGGCCGGCGCGACCGACGAAGCCGGCATCGCCAAGTACATCGTCAATGAGTTGAAATCCGGCGAGCTCGACGTCGCCTTCGCCGACCCGGACGCCGAGGAGAACTGGCCGCGCAATCTCTTCGTGTGGCGCGCCAACCTCATCGGCTCGTCGGCCAAGGGCCACGAGTACTTCCTCAAGCACCTGCTGGGCGCGCAAAACGGCGTGCTGCAGGAAGGCGGCGACGGCAAGGGCACCAAGGAAGTGAAGTGGCACGAGAAGGCCCCTGTCGGCAAGCTCGACCTGATGGTGGACATCAACTTCCGCCTCAATTCGACCGGCGCCTACTCGGACATCATCCTGCCGACCGCCACCTGGTACGAGAAGAACGACCTCAACACCACCGACATGCATCCCTTCATCCACCCGCTGTCGGAAGCCGTGACGCCGGGTTGGGAATCGAAGTCGGACTGGCAGATCTTCAAGACGCTCGCCAAGACCTTCTCGGATCTCGCCGAAAAGCATCTGGGGGTGATGAAGGACGTCGTCGCGCTGCCGATGCAGCACGACTCGCCCTTCGAGCTCGCCCAACCGCTGGGCCAGGTGCGCGACTGGAAGAAGGGCGACTGCGAGCCGATTCCGGGCAAGACCATGTCGCTCCTCAAGGTGGTCGAGCGCGACTTCGCCAACACCTACCGCAAGTACATCGCGCTCGGACCCGAGCTGATCAAGCTCGGCAACACGGTCAAGGGGATCGACTGGAACACCGAGCAGGAGTACGAAGAGCTCAAGAAGTGCAACTACACGGTGAAGCTGCCCGGCATCTCGTTCGGCATGCCTTCGCTGGAAGAGGACATCTCGGTGTGCGACGCGGTGATGCGCATGGCGCCCGAGACCAACGGCGAGGTCGCCCACAAGTCGTGGTCGGCGCTGTCGAAGAAGACCGGCATCGACCACCACCATCTCTATGCCGGCCGTCATGAGGACAAGATCACCTTCCGCGACATCCAGGCCCAGCCGCGCAAGATCATCACCGCGCCGACGTGGTCCGGGATCGAGTCGGAGACGGTGTCCTACACCGCCGGCTACACGAACATCCACGAGCACATCCCGTTCCGCACCCTGACCGGACGCGCCCACTTCTTCCAGGACCACGAGTGGTTCCTCGACTTCGGCGAAGGCTTTTGCGCGTTCCGTCCGCCGATCGACATGAAGGCGCAGAAGATGATCCCGGACTCG
>Ga0214472_10003217_pt1 | contig 17322 bp, 16 predicted proteins | sample RVTome_6_FD_207662 | JGI IMG/M metagenome (GOLD analysis project Ga0214472, IMG submission 207662) | Soil microbial communities from uranium-contaminated site in the Upper Colorado River Basin, Wyoming, United States - RVT140D175 | ecosystem: Environmental > Terrestrial > Soil > Contaminated >... | reverse complement strand
TCTCTTTCCCGGCGCGTACTACCACGTTACCTGCCGCGGTAACGACCGGCGCGCGATTTACCGAGACGACCGGGACCGATCGGTCTTCTTGGAAAAACTGCGGGGCTCGCTTACCAATTACCAGGTCGACCTGCATACCTACGTGCTGATGAGCAATCATTTTCACCTGTTGGTGGCCACGCCCAAGGGCAACCTTTCCGAGTTCATGCGCCATTTTAATATCAGCTACACCGCTGCCTATAACCGGCGCCATCGCCGAGTTGGGCATCTGTACCAAGGCCGATACAAGGCCCTACTGATTGACCAGGACAGCTATTTACTGGAACTTAGCCGCTATGTTCACTTAAATCCGATTCGCATAAAGAGTTACCACGGTAGCAGCACCAGAGAGCGGATTCGATATTTAGAGCGGTATGGTTGGAGCAGTTTACCGGGGTATCTTCATACGGCAAGCAAACAGCCGTGGGTTCACTACGAAATGGTGCTTGGACAGATCGGGGGCAGTAGAAAATATTACGCCGAGTTTATCGCCGATGGGATTAAGCGAGGCTACGACACGCCATGGGAAAACGTCACCGGCCAAGTGGTGTTGGGGCAAGAGGGATTTGTCAGCGGGATCAAGGATCGGATAGCGGAGAGGGGAGCGGTGCGGGAACAGCCCTCGGCGCGAGAGTTTGCGGCGAAGAGTGCGGCGGTGATAGTGCGGGAAGTGTATAGGCGATTTGGCGTCAAGGAGAACGAAATCAGCGGCAAGCGAACTGGCCGTCGGGACGAACGAGCGGCCGCGATGGAGATGCTCTACCGGCATGGGCAGTTAAGCCAAGCAGCGATCGGCAAGCTGTTGGGCGGTCTGGACTACACGACCGTGAGCCGGGAACGCAAGCGATTGCGGGAGATAGTGCAGCAGAATAAGCAGCTTGGGACAACGTTGAGGGAGATTGAGGAGAGCTTACGCCATAGGTAAAGATTTGACCCTCTCATCTCGCAGCAGCCTAAGAAAGTTCCTCTGATAGGATATTTGTCGGCGGGCGATGCAGCTCCTGAGTCCGCCCGTGCCGACGCAATTCGGCAGGCTCTGAGCGAGCGAGGCTACATAGAAGGACAGAACATCGCCACCGAGTACCGATATGCGGAGAGGAAGCCCGATCGGCATCCTAAACTTGCGGCCGAGCTGGTGCGACTCAAGGTTGATGTCATTTTGGTAACAGGATCGGAGGCGTTGGTCCAGGCGGCGAAGAATGCAACCAAGACGATTCCCATCGTTATGATGCGTGGGGCCAATCCTGTCGCGGCAGGCCTAATTCAAAGCCTTGCCCGTCCCGGTGGCAACGTCACCGGCCTGACAAACCTTTCCGCAGAACTAGGCGGTAAGCGGCTGGAGCTACTCAAAGACGCCGTTCCCAGACTTGCCCGTGTCGCGGTTCTCTACGACCCGACTATTCGCGGCGATGTCCTCCAGGTGAAAGAGGCTCTCCCGGTCGCGGCCCGTGCGCTGGGCTTGACTCTTCAGCCTTGGGAGGTGCGAGCTGCGGAGGATTTAGATAAAGTTTTTGCTGCACTGAATAAGCAACGCCCCGATGGACTCTACGTGCATGGGGGCAACCCGCAATTGATTGCTAACGGAAAACGGATCGCGGGCTTTGCATTAAAGAGCCGGTTGCCGTCGATGGGCTACAGACCCTATGTAAATGCCGGCGGACTCATGTCCTACGGGGAGGACCAGGCGGAGAGCTACCGGCGCGTCGCATACTACGTGGACAGGATCCTGAAGGGCGCCAAGCCCGCCGATCTGCCGGTGGAGCAGCCGATGAGGTTTGAACTAACCCTCAATCTCAAAACAGCCAAGCAGATCGGCCTGACGATTCCGCCGCTCGTTCTGATGCGGGCGACGAGGGTGATCAAGTGAAATGAAGCCATTAGGCAAGAGGCACTGCCGATGCCGATTTAGCGGTTCTTGCAACGCTTCTCTGTGATCGATACTATTGTCGTAATACCAAATCGTCATCGATAAGGAGATGCTATGGAAACAGTAACGGTTTCCCCAAAATTCCAGGTTGTGATCCCCAAAGAAATCCGCGAGTCGCTAAAACTGGCCCCGGGCCAGAAGATACAGGCGCTGCTCTATGAAAACCGCATTGAACTCATCCCGGTGCGGCCAATAAAAAAAATGCGGGGCTTTCTCAAGGGGATCGATACGAACATAGATCGAGAAACGGACCGCCCGTGAATCTCGTCGATTCCTCGGGGTGGCTGGAGTACTTGGCTGACGGGCCCAATGCCGATTTTTTCGCAAACTCTTTCCTGCCGACCGCCGACCTCCTGGTGCCGACTTTGAGCCTCTACGAAGTGTTCAAGCGGGTGTTGCAGCAACGCGGCGAGGACGATGCCTTGCAAGCCGTGGCTCTGATGCAACAAGGAACGATTGTTGAGTTAAGCGGTTCCTTGGCTTTGAGCGCGGCTCGCATTAGTCTCAACGACAAAATTCCGATGGCCGATAGTATCATGTTGGCGACCGCACGCGCTTACGGAGCGACTCTGTGGAGCCAAGATTCTGACTTCGAAAATATCGCTGGCGTCAGGTACATAGCGAAGAAGTGAGGCGTAGCAGATAAGCTACCGTTGCCGTTTTTCTTTTCACCGAATCAACTCGCTTCCCAAAGGTGATCAAATTTTAGATTTTCGATTTTGGATTTTGGATTGGGGAGGATGACGCATGAAATTATTTTCTTGGAAGCGAGTTTCCGAATCTTGCTCAGGCAATCTAAAATTTAAAATCCAAAATCCAAAATGGCTGGGGAGAGGGCGAGGGTGAGGAAAAACTCCATGCACAAAAAAATCACTCGGCGAGCTTTTTGCTCGATGCTCTTGGCTCTTCCCGTTGCAGCTCAGGCGCAGCAGCCAGGGAAAATCTTTCGCATAGGAGTCCTGGATTCACGCACTGCTTCCGGTAGCACGGTTCGCCTGAAGGCTCTCTGGCAGGAGGTACGCAGGTTTGGCTGGATCGAGGGACAGAATATTACCATCGAGTATCGGTTCGCAGAGCGAAAAAATGACCGTCTACCTGAGCTTGCCGCGAACTTGGTTCGTCTTAAGGTCGATCTAATTGTGGTCACAGGGACAGAAGCTGCGTTAGCGGCCAAGCACGCCACTACTACCATCCCATCCTGTTCACGGGCTCTGCGGACCCCGTGGGTGCGGGTTTGGTTGCCAGTCTGGCGCGGCCGGGAGGCACTGTCACCGGGGTTTCGGGATTAGGGGTCGAGCTAAATGCCAAAAGGCTTGAGGTGCTCAAGGACGCGGTCCCCAAGCTCGCTCGAGTTGGACTTCCGGGGCAGCCGGGAGCCAACACAGTAATATCAAGAGATCTCCAAATGAAAGAGCTCAGGGCTGCGGCTGTGGCACTAAAGCTGAAATTGGAGGAGATCGAGGCTCGGCCCGACGCCAAGGGTTTAGAGAGCTTCTTTAAAATCGCAAAGCAGAAGCAGGTCAATGCGATTATAGTGATAGGCCCCGTCTATTTCGCTGAAAGAAAGCGGATCGTTGATCTCGCCGTCAAATACCGGTTGCCGGCTATTTACCCACAGAAGGAGTATGTCGATGAGGGCGGACTCATGTACTACGGGATCGACTCCACTGACCTCCTTCGGCGCGCGGCGGTTTGCGTGGACAAGATCTTGCAAGGCGCCAAGCCGGCTGATTTGCCGGTGGAGCAGGCGATGAGGTTTGAATTCATTATTAACCTCAAGGCGGCCAAACAAATTGGTCATACGATTCCGGTCGAGCTGCTGGCGCGGGCGAATAAAGTCATTCGGTAAAACAGATAGGGGGCGATGGGATTCTAGTTAGGCCCTCACCCTAAGTCTCTCCCGTTTCGCTGGCGAGGGGAAAGATTCGGAGAAGCGATATGATAGCAGCAACGTCATCGTTAGCCTACAAAGACCTGCGCGGCTTTCTCGACGCGGCGGATAAGCTCGGCGAGCTGCGTCATGTTAACGGCGCGGATTGGGATTTGGAGCTGGGGGCGATCACGGAAGTGGCGGCGCGCGCGGCCCATCCGAAAGTTGTCCTGTTCGACAATATCAAAGGCTATCCCAAGGGCTTTCGCGTCGTGACCAATCCGGTCTGTTCGGCGGCGACCACGGCGCTCGCTTTCGGCCTCGATCCGAAGCTTACCGGCCTCGATATCATTCGCCAGTGGAAAGAAAGACTGGGTAAGCAGACGCCGATCAAGCCCATGGAAGTTTCCAGCGGGCCGATTACCGAGAATTGCGACAGCGGCGACAAAGTCGATCTGCTCAAGTTTCCGACGCCCCGTTGGCATGAGGAAGATGGCGGGCGTTACATCGGCACGGGCTGCATGGTGATCATGGAAGATCCCGACGGCAAGTGGACCAATGTTGGCACTTATCGTGTGTGCGTGCACGACAAGAACACGCTGGGCATTTGGATTTCGCCGGGCAAGCATGGGCGTTTGATTCGCGAAAAATATTGGGCGCAGGGCAAAGGCTGCCCGGTTGTCATCAGCTTCGGACAAGATCCGGTGCTGCAAAAGGTCGCGAGCTGGTACGAACCTTGGGGCGTGTCGGAGTTGGAAATCGCCGGCTGGCTATTCGGCGCGCCGGTGAAGTATATTCGCGGCAAGGAAACCGGTTTGCCGATTCCCGCGACTTCAGAATTAAGCGTCGAAGGTTTCATCGTGCCGCCGGATGAAGACAGCCGCGCCGAAGGGCCGTTTGGCGAGTGGACCGGTTACTACGCTTCGGGCACGCGTAACGAGCCGGTGGTCAAAGTGAAGAACGTTTTCTACCGCAACGATCCGATCATCTTCGGCATGCCGCCGGGGATTTCCGGCAAGTCGGTGCCGCTGAGCGCCGCCAATGTTTGGCTGGCGTTGGAAAAGGCCGGTGTCACCGACGTGCAGGGGGTATGGGAATATCAGACGCGTTATATCACGGCGATTTCCATCAAGCAGAAATATGGCGGCCATGCCAAGCGCGCGGCGATGGCGATGTTGGGCTCGACCTACGGCTACCATCGCCGCTTCGTCATCATCGTCGACGACGACGTCGATCCGTCGAACATCGACGATGTGATGTGGGCTTTGGCGACGCGCTGCGACCCGGCGACGGCGATCAACGTTATTACGGATGCCTGGAGCACGCCGCTCGACCCGCGCATCACGCCGGACGCCCGCGCGGCGCGCAATTTCACCAATTCCGTCGCGGTCATCAACGCCTGCCAGCCCTATCACTGGAAAGATCAGTACGCTAAGACTTGCTATTTCCCCGAGGAAACGAGACGAAAGACCTTTGAGAAGTGGAAGGACGTATTGAAATTAGACTGAGAGAGTACACTGTGAGACGATTTTGGATTTTAGATTTTGGATTTTGGATTGGGGGATACCGAGGGAGCGATCTTCATTGCGGCGGAGTTTTCGAGTTTTGTTCTGAAAATCTAAAATCCAAAATCCAAAATCTAAAAGTAGTCGTGGTGGCGGTAGTTGTGGTTGTGGCAGCAGCGGTGTCATACGGCGGTGAGGCGGCGAAGTGGCAGCAAGAGTGGGAGCAGACCCTCAGCGCGGCGAAGAAAGAGGGAGAGATCACCTTCTACGGCAGCGAGGGCTACGACAAAATCTTCGAGGTGTTTCAGAAGCGTTATCCCGAGATCAAGGTCAAATCGAATACCAGCCGGCGCGGCAGCGAGCATGGGCAAGCGGTCATGACAGAGCGGCGGGCCGGGCAGTTTATCGTCGATCTTTTTATCAACGGCGTGGTGACGCCTAATGCGATTTTTTACAAGGCCAATATTTTGGAGCCGATCCGGCCCCAACTGGTGCTTCCCGAGGTTGTCGATGAGTCCAAGTGGTGGGGCGGCAAGCACCATTACGCCGATCCAGATGGCAAATACATTTTTGTCTTTCAGGGCAACGTGCACGGCAGTGAGAACGCTTACAACACCAAGCTGGTAAATCCCCAAGAGCTCAAATCCTATTGGGATTTTCTCGAGCCAAAATGGAAAGGTAAAATTGTCGCCTACGATCCGAGCCGGGTCAGCACCGTGGCCCATTCGCTGCGCTTTCTTTTCAATCACCCGGATCTCGGCGCCGATTACGTGAAGCGGTTGTTCAGCGAAATGGATATTACTTACTCGCGCGACGAGCGGCAGATGATCGATTGGCTGGGCGCTGGCAAGTATGCCCTGGCGTTTTTCGTGAGCGACGTGGAAGGCGCGGCCAAGCAGGGCCTGCCGATCCGCGACTTCGAGCCGGGTCAATTCAAGGAAGGCGCCTTCGTCGGCCCGTCCCAGGGGGGCGTGAATCTTTTCAAAAATGCGCCCCACCCCAACGCCGCCAAAGTCGCGATTAACTGGCTCTTGTCACGGGAGGGCCAAGATGCCTATCAGAGAATCTATGCGGCGCGCCATGATGTACGCCAGTCTATGCGCGAGGATATCTCCATGGACGTGATCCCCCCTTCGCAGCGGCGCCAGAAAAACGTCCGCTACATTTATGCGGGCCGACCCGAGTGGCTGGACATGGGACCGGTGGCGAAGTTGATCAAAGAGGCGCGCCAGGCGGTTAAGAACTAAGAGCGTAAGGGGTTAGGGGTGAAGGGTAAGGCGTAATAGAAAAGAGCCGCGGAGGATTTGTGAAACTATTTTGGATTTGCAATTTTGGATTTTGGATTAGAGGATTCGGAAAAGCTTCGAAACATAATTGTTGTCGCTTGGGATATGTGTCCGACAATCGAAAATCCAAAAGCGGCCCCGCGGACCGAAATCTAAAATCGGCGGGGTTGGCGATTCTGTTGTTGGCCGCAGGATGGGTACACGCCGCCGAAACCCCAAAATGGCAGCAAGACTGGCAGCGGTCGGTGGAGGCGGCCAAGAAGGAAGGCCAGGTCGTGCTTTACGGCAGCGCTGACTACGAAAAACTCTTTGCCGAGTTCCACAAAAAATTTCCCGAAATAAAGGTCACCGGGGTTTTCGGGCGTGGCGCGGATGTCGCCAAGCGCTTGATGGCGGAGCGCCGCGGCGACAAGCACCTGGCTGATATTTATGTAAACGGCATGACCACCGGCTACAACGTGTTTTACAAAGCCAAAGTTTTGGACCCAATCCCTCCGCTGTTGGTGTTGCCCGAGGTCGTCGATGGCAGCAAGTGGTACCAGGGCAAACTCCATTTCATCGATCCGGAAAGGCAATATTTGCTTAACATAAACGGCGAAGCGCGGATCGTACTGGGATACAATTCCAAGTTGGTAAAACCCGCTGAAATCAAGTCCTATTGGGATGTGCTCAACCCTAGGTGGAAAGGCAAAATTGTCGCCTACGATCCGAACCTGGGCGGAGCCGGGGACGCCATGCGGTTCTTTTATCACAGTAAAGATCTCGGCAAGGAATTCATCCGGCGGGTTCTCACTGAGACAGACCTGGTGATCAGCAGCGACACCCGACAGATGGGCGATTGGCTGGCGGGCGGCAAATTCGCCCTGTCAATTTTTGCGCCAATCTCGCGCATGGATCTCGACCTGATGCAGGTTCAAGGGCTGCCGGTGAGCTGGTTCGACCCAGAGCAGCTCAAAGAAGGAGCCTATATTACCGCGGGCTCCGGCGGCGTCGCCTTGATCAATAAAGCACCCCATCCCAATGCGGCGAAAGTAGCGCTCAATTGGCTGCTGTCCCGGGAGGGCCAAATTGCCTATCAATCAATATTTGCCGAGGGCAACGACGGGCCGGATTCATTACGCATCGATATCCCCAAGGATAAAGTGCCGCGCGGCAACCGTCGTCCGGAGACGGACCCGAACCGCTATCCGATCGTCGACCGCGCCGAGTGGATGGACATGACGCCGATCCGAAACTTTGTCAAAGAAGTGATGGCGCAGCGCAAACCTTGATCCTGTTAGTGCGGGGCAGCGAATTATAGTGATGGAGGGTACCATGAAGCCTAGCTTGCTGATAGTTGTCGGGTTGATCGCATGGCTCGGAGGAAACAGTCATGCGGCAGAGGTGTCGCAGTGGCAAAAACTCGTTGAAGCGGCCAACCAGGAGGGCCAAGTAGCGGTTTATGGCGGCCAGGAAATCAGCCATCCTGATATCATCGCGGCTTTCAATAAAGCCTATCCCGGCATCAAAGTCCTGGCGACCACTGGGCGCGGCTCGGAGCTCATGAATCGGGTGATCGCCGAACGACGGGCGGACAAATATCTCGTCGATATCATGGCGAGCGGCCCCAATGGGCCGCGCACGCTTTACCTGGCCAAGGCGCTCGATCCGATTGTGCCGGCATTGCTCCAAGCTGACGTGATAGACCCGTCAAAATGGTATGGCGGCAAACACTGGTTCGCGGACCCGGAAAACCGCTACATCTTCATGTTTGAAGGCACGACCGTGAGCTCGAGTCTGTCGTACAACACAACACTCGCCAACCCCGAGGAGATTAAATCCTACTGGGATCTGCTCGCGCCAAAGTGGAAAGGAAAACTCTTGAGTATGGACCCGCGCGGCACGGCGCCGACGCCACTGTTGATTCTCTACCACAACTCCGAAGTGGGCGAGGCTTTCATCAGGAAATTTTACACCGAGACCGGTATGGCGTTTTTTCGTGACCGGCGCCAAGGCACCAACTGGCTTGCCACCGGCAAATTTGCCGTTTGTTTCATGTGCCGGGATATCGAGAAGGTTAATAAACAAGGATTGCCTGTGGACACGATCATGCCCGAAGGCGTCAAAGAAGCCGACGGTATCGGCGGCGGTGGCAGCAGCGTCATTGCTTTAGTCAATAAAGCGCCTCATCCCAACGCGGCAAAGGTGTTTCTCAATTGGTATCTATCGCGGCAGGGCCAGATGGTATGGCAGAACGTGATGAACAAGAAGGAAGTAGAGGCGTCGGACTCGATGCGCATCGATATTCCGAAAGACGATGTGCTGCCGGAAGCGCGGCGGGCGCCAGGCAAAAAGTACAAAGTTGTTGGTTTTGTCGATCCCGAGCCGGTGCAGAAGCTGTTGCAGGCGATATTGAAATAACCGGAGAATTCACCACGAAGGCACGAAGGCACGAAGGACACGAAGGTTTTCGTAGGTTGCGCTTCGCGCACCATCGGTCTCGGAATATCTCTCGCAAAGGCGCCAAGGCGCAAAGGCCGGATAAGAGTAAGTGAATTTGTTTGAGGCCGGTATTTTTTTCTTTCAAACTTAGCGTCTTTGTGCCTTTGCGAGAGAAGAATCTTTTTGTACGGAGGTTTTAATGTCGGAAAACAAAATCATGGAGATACGCGGGTTTTATCGATCGCATTCGCATTTGCCGATTTGGGAAGTGATGGAGAAGTCGGGGATGTGGGAGAAAAACGGGCTCAAGGTCACGTTTGAGTTTTGCGATAGCTCGGAAGCCGCGGAGAAGGCGTTGTTCGGCGGTGACGTTGATTTCGTCTCGGGTAATCACATCTCGCCCTATCTTTTGGTCAAGCGCGGCAAGCCGATCGTTTGTCTGACTTCGCCGTCAAACACGACTAACGATCGCTTGGTGGCGAATTTCCCGATCCAGCAGGTCTCGGAGTTGCGCGGCAAGAAGATCGGCGACACGACCCTGGTAGATTCCATCGGCGGCTATCATCACCCGCGCGGCAATCATATGCTTTACGTCATACGCGGCGGCCTGAAATTGACCGACGTCGAGTGGGTGGAGCTGTCGGAATCGAATAACGAATTCAAAGCGATGCAATTGGATGCGCTCAAAAGCAAAAAAATCGACGCAGTGTTCGTCACCGGTAACACCGACAATCTCGAGCAGGCCGGCATGCAGGTGCTGGCATTGGACCGGTTGCCGATGATCAATGGACCGACGCTGACCTCGACGATCACGACGTTGCAGAATAAGCAAGGCTTGGCCGAACGGCTGGTCAAAGCGCAGGTAATGGGCATCCACTTTGCCCGCACGCGGCGGGGCGAGACCGAAGCGATTCTCGATGGCCTGCGCCAGCGCGAGCCGGAATGCCGCCATGTTCAGTATCGCGCGGTTGCCAAGTTGTTGCCGAAGCCGTATCCCGATCACGAAGCGGTGGCTAACGCGTACAAGCTTTGTTGCTTGAAGAACCCTGAAACCGAGGAGCAGAGCCCGTTGGCGCTGTGGGATTTGCACTATCTAAGGACGCTGGATCATTCGGGGTTTATTGATGCGCTGTATAAATAAGACCGAACTCGTTCCAGTCGTTCAAAACGTTCAAGTTGTTCAAAGCGTTTTCGGATGAAGATTCGGATTCGGCCTATCTCGCGCAAAGGCGCAAAGGTAAGAAAGAAACGAAATCCGATGACAAGAGTAAAGATGCTTCATTGCAGAATATTAGGTTGCGTTAGCGTTGCGATTTTTTTTCTCGGGATGGCGGGCCAGGGTGTCGCCGCGCAGGCGGATTGGCAAGCGGATTGGGAGCGAACCGTCGCTGCCGCCAAAAAGGAGGGGCAGGTCACCGTTTATATTTATCGTTACGGCGGCTTGCTGCAGGAATTCAAACGGGACTTTCCCGGCATCAATATTGTCTCGGTAACCGGGCGAGGCAACGCCTTGACCACGCGGATCATGTCGGAGCGCCGCGCCGGCAGATTTATCGCCGATGTTTACAGTGGCGGGCCGGGCGGCAATTACAACGTTCTTTACAAAGGCAAGGCACTGGATCCGATCAAGCCGGCGTTGATCCTTCCCGAAGTCGTGGATGAGTCCAAGTGGTTTGGCGGAGTGCATCGATACATCGATGCCGAGGGAAAGTATGTCTTCGCTTACCTTGCCAGTCCCAGCGATGCGCAGCTCGCGTTCAACTCGACCCTGGTCAATCCAAAGGAATTCAAATCCTACTGGGAGGTCGCTCAGCCCAAGTGGAAGGGAAAAATCGTTGCCCTCGACCTGCGCGACGGTGGCTTGGGCGGCACCATGCAATTTTTCTACTACAGCCCACAACTCGGTCCGGAATTCATCAGGAAGTTTTTTGGCACCATGGACATCCAGTTCTCCAGAAATTTTCGCCAGATGACCGACTGGCTGGCCCAAGGCCGCTACGCGATCTGCTTTGGCTGCAAGGACTCCATGAGGGCCAAGAACCAGGGTCTACCGGTGGATGATTTCCAGACGAGCAGCTGGAAAGAGGGATCGAGTTTTTCCTCGGGTGGAGGTTCGCTTAGCTTGCCAAATCAAACGCCGCACCCCAACGCCGCCAAGGTTTTTATCAACTGGTTCCTGTCCCGGCGCGGGCAGATCGCGCTGCAGAAACTTGGGGATGTCGACGATCCTCCCAATTCTCGGCGCGTCGATATCCCCAAGGATGACGTTCCGCCAGCCAATCGCATGGTGCCGGGCGCGCAGTATTTTGATGTAGTCAAACCGGAGTACGCGGATCAAAAGCCGATCGCCGATTTGGCCAAGGAGATCATGGGGGCGCTCGAGGCGAAAAAATAATGGCCTCCGCCCGAGGGATGCCCCGTCGTGCCCGCTAGGGATACGGCAGCCTGTGGCCGATGCCTCGGTTGACATCGGGGTCGCCATGGGAAATATTCTGCGGTGCACGGGGTCGGTCCAAAGTTCGACCGGATTGGAGAAACATCCTTATGATTAACCGTCAAATCGTGAATGTCAGTGCGCTTTTGGCTGGGTTGGCATTTTTGTTGTTATCGATGCAGGCTCATGCGGCCCAAACGGACTGGAATAAAGACTGGGAACAGACGCTGGCGGCGGCAAAAAAAGAGGGCCAGGTGACGGTTTATGTCTACCGCTACGGCCGGCTGCTCGAGAATTTTCAGAAGGAATACCCCGATATCAAGATAGTTAGCGTCAGTGGCAGCGGCTCTCAGTTGACCAATCGCATTATCGCGGAGCGCCGCGCTGGTAAGCACATAGCCGATGTCTATAGCGGCGGTGCCAATAGTCTCTTCCAGACGCTATACAAAGGTAAGGCGCTCGATCCCATCAAGCCGGTCCTGATGCTTCCCGAAGTGGTTGATGAGTCCAAATGGTATGGTGGCGAGCATCGCTATGTGGACCCGGATGAGAAATACATATTTGCCTTTCTAGCATCGCCGAGTTCGGCTCAATTGTCATTCAACACGGGACTTGTGGCTCCAAAAGAGTTTAAATCCTATTGGGATCTAACCCAATCGAAGTGGAAGGGAAGGATCGCGGCCCTGGATCCGCGTGATCCGGGGCTCGGGGCGACGATGCAGTTCTTGTACCACAGTCCCGAACTTGGTCCAAAATTTATGAAAGAGTTTTTTGGCGGCATGGATATCCAGTACGCGAAAAGCTTTCGTCAATTGACCGACTGGCTATCCCAGGGAAAATACGCGATATGCATGGGCTGCAAGGATTCGCTGAAGGCAAAAAGTCAGGGACTGCCCGTCGATGATTTCGAGACCGTCTATTGGAAGGAAGGCGCGAGCTTTTCGACCGGAGGAGGTGCCCTCAGCTTGGTGAATCAGGCGCCGCATCCCAACGCGGCGAAAATTTTAATCAACTGGCTTTTATCCCGCAAGGGACAACTCGCCCTGCAAAAACTGGGGGACGCCCACGACCCACCGAGTTCCCGCCGCATCGATATCTCTATGAATGATGTTCCCCCGGAAAACCGGCTTAAACCCGGCGGCAAGTACTTCGACGTTCTGAAGCCGCAGTATGCGGATATGAAACCGATCTTCGACTTGGCGAAACAAATTATGGCGGAAGTGGAGAAGAAATAGGAGCGCAATATGCTCACACGTGGGGGAAACGTAATGTTAACGAGTGTCGGCCGCGGCACACCTTGCGGCGAGCTGTTGCGGCGCTATTGGCTGCCGGTCGCCTGCGCCGGCGAATTGAGCGAGGAAAAGCCGATCAAAGCATTTCGGTTGCTCGGCGAAAACCTGGTGGTCTACCGCGACCGAAGCGACCGCTACGGCGTGGTCGCGGAACAATGCCCGCACCGCAAGGCGTCGTTGGCATTCGGCCGCGTCGATGAAGAGGGCATTCGCTGTCCTTATCATGGTTGGAAATTTGACTGTACGGGCAAGTGTCTTGAGCAGCCAGCCGAGCCTGAATCTGGCGGCTTCAAAGACAAAATCAAGCATATCGCTTATCCTTGTGAGCGCCTAGGCGGATTGCTTTGGGCCTATCTTGGCCCGGAGCCGCGGCCCTTGCTGCCGCGCTGGGACGTGCTGGTCTGGGAGCGGGGCCAACGCTGGATCGAAAAGCATGAAATCTATCACTGCAATTGGCTTCAGCCGATGGAAAATTCAGTAGACCCATCGCACCTCTATTGGCTGCACGGTGACACCGGTCACTTGGCGCCCACCGTGGACCACTATGAAGAGGAGCATGTGTTTACCCCATTCGAGCACGGGATCATGAAACGGCGCGTTACTCCCGGAAAAAAGCCCGGTGATGCTCCCATTGTCGACCAGCATCCGCTGTTATTTCCGATCACTCTGCGACACGTGTTTAGAGAGCGAGTGCTCGCGCGTCGGGTACGCCATAATTTGCAATTGCGGGTGCCCGTGGACGATGCCCATACCCAGGTGTTTGTGGTTTATTTTTCGCCCAATGAGGATGACCGCTCGCCGGCGAACGGTGACACGCCCTGGGAGTATTTTCCAATCCGCGACGAAAATGGGGAGTATCGTCTCGATCAGGTCTTGGTCCAGGACGCGATGGCCTGGGAAACGCAGGGCGCGCCCACTGACCGCACCCAGGAGCATTTGGGCGCCGGCGACGAGGGCATCATTTTGCTCAGGAAAATCCTCCGCGAGCAGATCGAGATCGCGCGTAGCGGTGGCGATCCGCTTGGCGTCCTGCGCGATGCGGGCAAGAATCGTTTGATCGAGTTCGAGGTGATCAATCAGCGAATCGGCTTGTTCGGCAAACGGCAAAAGGTGGCGTAGCGATTTTGCCGGCGCGGCTCCGGTGTTATTGAGGGTCGCCCGTCAAGGGCGGATGCGTGTGCCACCCCTTTTGCTTTCCGTGGCCATTTCCGAGTTTTTGATATCGTAGCTTTTAGGAGGAGCATTCCATGGCAGACACCCAGCAACAACCGGTCGATCTCAAACCGGAACGGCTCGACACTTACAAAGTTTGGCAGGCGGAGCAAGGGATTCCTTGCATCCGCGGTTTCTTCGTCGAAGATTTGAATAACGTCCCGGTGGAACCTTGGGACTTGAAAGGCGCGCCCTGTTCTTTCGTCGTGCTCGACGGCACCGGTGGCACCAACGACGGCTATGTTTGCGAGATTCCCGCCGGCGGCAAGACCAAACCGCAAAAACATATGTACGAGGAAATGGTCTATGTGAGCAAAGGGTACGGCGCGACGACGGTGTGGCAGCGCGACGGTAAGAAAAAGCACACCTTTGAGTGGGGACCGGGCAGCATGTTCGCGGTGCCGATTAACGCCGACTATCAGCATTTCAATGCCAGCGGCAGCGAGACGGCGCGTTATTTTGCCGTGACCAACTGCTGTTTCATGATGAATCTGTTGCACAACAGCGATTACATCTTCAACAGTGATTACGTTTTCGCCGACCGATTCGATCCGCACACCGAGGGTTACTTCAACGGTGAGGGGCAGATCACCGGGCGGTTTTTCATGACCACCAATTTCGTGCCCGACACCCATACCATCAAGCTGACGGATTACAGCGAGCGCGGCAAGGGCAGCACCAACATGAAGTTCGACTTGGCGCGCAATACTATGGGTGCGCATATCTCGGAGTTTCCCGTCGGCACCTACAAGAAGGGACATAAGCATGGTCCGGGTGCCCACGTGATCATTCTATCCGGCCAGGGTTATTCGGTGCTGTGGCCGGCTGGCGAAGCGCCGCAGCGGGTCGATTGGAAGCCGGGCAGCGTGGTGGTGCCGCCGGACCAGTGGTTTCATCAGCATTTCAATTCGGGCGCGGCGCCGGCGCGCTATCTGGCGCTACGCTGGAATAACTGGCGCTACAAGTTTATGCGCTCGCAGGACGGCGAAGGCGGGACTTTTACCAGTGTGAAACTCGGCGGCGGCCAGATCGAGTTCGAGGACGAAGACCCGCAGGTTCATAAAAGCTTCGAAGCGGCGATGAAAGCAGTGGGGGCCAAGTGCAACATGCCCTACCATCCTGGCTGTACGCAGAAATAATAAATGGGGGTTTCGCCGTTTAATAGGGAGGGTCATGTCGTGGCGCAAACTGGACAGCAGCCGGTGGATCTCAAGCCGGAGCGCGTCGATACTTACAAAGAATGGCAGGCGGCGCAGCGGATTCCCGTGGTGCGCGGCTTTTTCGTCGAGGATTTAAATAAAGTTCCCGTCGAGCCCTGGGATTTAAAAGGCGTGCCTTGTTCGTTCGTTGTCCTCGACGGCACCGGGGGCATCAATGACGGCTACGTCTGCGAGATTCCCGCCGGCAGCAAGACCAAGCCGCAGAAACATCTCTACGAAGAAATGGTTTATGTGACCAAAGGCTACGGCGCGACAACAGTTTGGCAAAAAGACGGTAAGAAGCATACTTTCGAGTGGGGCCCGGGCAGTTTATTCGCTGTGCCGATCAATGCGCACTACCAGCATTTCAACGCCAGCGGCAGCGAGACGGCGCGCTATTTTGCCGTGACCAACTCCTGCTTCCTGATGAATCTGTTTCACAACGTCGATTTTATTTTCAAGGACGATTTCCCATTTCTCGATCGCTTCGATCCCTCCACCGAAGGTTACTTTAGCGGCAAGGGCGAGATCACCGGGCGATTTTTCATGACTACTAATTTCGTGCCGGACACCCACACGATTAAACTGACGGACTACAGTGAGCGCGGCAAGGGCAGCACCAACATGAAATTCAATCTCGCCGGTCAGACCATGTGCGCGCATATTTCGGAGTTTCCCGTCGGTACTTACAAGAAGGGCCACAAGCATGGTCCCGGCGCGCATGTAATCATTCTCGGTGGCCAGGGCTATTCAGTGCTATGGCAGGATGGGCGGCCGATGCAGCGAGTCGATTGGAAGCCCGGCAGCGTGGTGGTGCCGCCGGATCAGTGGTTTCACCAACACTTCAATTCAGGCGGCAATCCGGCGCGCTATCTAGCGCTGCGCTGGGGCAGCTGGAAATATCGCTTCATGCGCATGCAGGACGGCGAAGGCGGAACTTATACTAGTGTTAAGAATGGCGGCGGTCAGATCGAGTTCGAAGACGAAGATCCGCAGGTCCACCGAGAATTTGAAGCGGCGATGAAAAAAGTCGGGGCGCACTGCAACATGCCGTATCATCCGGGCTGCACCGACCGCTGAGAGCTCCCGTCCGAAGAATTTTCGCGTTCTTCTAATGGCAAATGGAAACCCTCTTAGCCGCCGGCAGGTGGTGGAGAGGGTAGGTTTCCTTCTTGCTGTAATTCGAAGATTGCCGATGCTACCAACGGCTAAGCCAATCGATTGTTAAAGATTATTCCTTTCGTGTGACATTTTCCGGGGTCAAGCCGGCGGCCCAGGGATAACTCTTGATGCTATGGCTGGATTTGCCCATCACCATGGTTTCCGCTTGGCGAATGCCGACCAGCTTGGTGTTGATCACCGGTACTTTTAATTCGGCTTCCAATTCCAGCGGCTTGACGACATAGGGTACCAACCGACCGCCCAGGGGAATCAGGGCGTGGGCGCCGTCGGCGATCAGTTCTTTGCCGATCCCCACCAGACGCTCCAAGAGCATGTCGTGGTGTGGCGAGAGATCGCCGACCTCGTAGGTATTGATCGCCTTGATACCTGAGACGAATCTCTTCAAACCATAATGCTCGAGAATATGCCCCGCATAGAGCGCGTGGCTGTCGAGCGGCGCGATCAGGCCGAATCGGTCGCAGATGGATGCGGCAAAGTGGCAAGACGCGCGCAACACCCCGATCACTGGGATGCGCACCGCGCAGCGCGCCACTTCGACGCCGGGGTCGAAAGTGTTGCTGAATACTACGGCGTCGAAACCGGTCCGCTCGGCTTCGATGACTTTCTTGACCAGCGCCGGGACCTCTAAGGCATGGTGCAAACCGGCGAGCGCTTGGCTCTTGCGCAAGTGGCTTAATACTTCGGTGCCGCCGAGATCTTCCGGGCGATGGATTTCCACGGTGGTGCCTGGCGAAGCGTAGCTGTTCGCCAATGCGACGATGCGCGCTTCATACTCCGGGCTGCCCTCCCGTTTGGATGTGTGGTTCAAGTACATGATTCTCATGGTTGTGTCTCCTCGATATATGGATTACAGCGGCGCCAATTTCTGTCCAGTCAAAACCCCAAATCCGCAGCCCTCGCGATGCCCCGCTGAGCGAAATGATTACCAACGATCCTGAAGCAGCAAATGCTAAAA
>Ga0214472_10003216_pt1 | contig 17322 bp, 17 predicted proteins | sample RVTome_6_FD_207662 | JGI IMG/M metagenome (GOLD analysis project Ga0214472, IMG submission 207662) | Soil microbial communities from uranium-contaminated site in the Upper Colorado River Basin, Wyoming, United States - RVT140D175 | ecosystem: Environmental > Terrestrial > Soil > Contaminated >... | reverse complement strand
GGCTCGTCTGGATGGTCCCATTGACCTTGATGAGCTGCTTGATGGGCGCGATCACCCACAGCATCAGCGCCAGGAACATGACGAGCAGGTCGGGGCTCATCTCGCCCTGCAGCACGAGATTGCCGCCGATCCACAGGATGACGACGGCGGTGAGGATGCCCAGGATCTCGCTCACGGGACTGCTGAGCGCTTCCACCACTTTCAGCTTCACATAGGCCTTGTAGTAGCGGAGATTGCGGCCTTCGAAGCGCTCGGCCTCCCGCGCTTCGTTGCCGAAGGCCTTGACCACGCGGATGCCGCTGATCGACTCCTGCAGGATCGACGAGATCTGCCCGATCTGCTCCTGCACGCGATGGCTACCCCGGCGCAACTTCTTGCTGATGTAACCGACGAGCAGCGCGTTGGGCGGGACGATGATCATCGTCGCAAGCGTGAGCTTCCAGCTGACCGCGAGCACGACCGTCAGCGCAAAGGCGATCATGAGGGCGTTGCTCAGCACGGCCACGGCACCGCCGACGATGGCGCCGCGCATCATGTCGACGTCGACGAGCACGCGGCTCATCAGGTAGCCGGTTCTCTGCGCGCTGAAGTAGCCCATGGGCATGGACTCGATGGCGTGGAAGAGCCGCCGTCGAAACTCGTAGATGGCGCGATGCTCCAGATCGACCCGCAGCGCCTCCTGGAAGAAGGTCGCGAGGTTCTTGGCGAAGTAGAGCAGGAAGAGCCACATGCAGGCGCGCAGCAGCTGGTCGCGACGGCTTCCCACATACAGATGGGCGTCGAGCAGCGCGTCGACTTTGGCCTTCACGTTCTGTTTGAGCTGGGCGAGCGCCAGTGGTGGATCGCCTTCGCCAATATCTGCCGGCGTCTCTGCCGCCGCTGGCGCGACCGTGGCCGTCGGCGTCTCGTCGTGGAACAGGATACGCAGCAGCGGCGACACAAAGGTGACCCCCACGCTCGACAGCGCCGCGGCCGCCACCACCGCCAAGGTGAGCAGGATCAGTCGAAGCTTGTGGGGAGTCAGGACGCCGAGTAGGCGCAGGAAGAGTCTCATATCTCGCCCCGGGAGTCGGCGCGTCTCATTTCGGCAAGAGGCGGTCGACCCTCTCCATCAGGTCGGAGAGGCTGAGTCGCTCGCCCTCGACCGACCGCAGAATCTCGAACCTGCCGCCGCTCGGCGGAATCCAACGATCGTCGTCGGCATCGGTGAAGATCCCGACGGTCGGCACCGACAGCGCGACCGCCAGGTGGAAGAGATCGGTGTTGCCGCAGATGAAGAGATCGCACTGCGCCAGCAGGAGCGCGTGTTCCCTGAGTGTCGGCCGTGGAAGATCGAGCTGCTCCGAGCGCAGAAGCGCGCCGAGTTCTGCCATCCGCGCGCCGTCGGAATCCGAGCTGAGCGTGAGCGTCTTGCAGCGGATGTGACTGGCGACATGGTTGATCAAGAACGCGATGTTCTCGGGCGCGAGGACCGTCCCCGCCTTGCCGACGCCGGGGTCCACGCCGACCAGAAGTTGGTCTTTGCGCGGCTTGTTGAAGTGGATCAGCTGGGCCATCTGGCGTTCGGCGCCGGGCTCGAGGGTCCAGCCCAGCGGCGTGTCGTCGAGGGCCACGCCCAGGAGGCGGCCCCAGGTCCGCGTGCGATAGCTGGGATGCAGATCGTTGCGCATGGGCCGCAATTCGAAGTTCACATGGGGATAGGCGTTGTCATGGCCCGGTCCCACGCGAAGCGCGGCGCCACTGGCCGCGGCGAGACGCTCGCGCCGTGGATCGGCCTCCGTGCCCAACAGGATGGCAAGATCCCACTCTCCCTTGCCGAGCAGGTTCTCCAGTTCCTGGGCGGCGGTCGTTCCCGGTTGCAGCGCTTCGTCATCGTGCACGATGAGCTCGGCGAAGGAGCTGCTGCTGAGCGCCAGTTCCGAACAGCGCTCGCCGCAGAGGAGCCCCGCGCTCGCTCCCGGGTAGAGTTCGGGGAGGCGCTGCACGAAGGGCATGGCGAAGAGGAGATCGGTCAGATCGCCGGAATCGACCAGAAGGACCCGCGCCCCGGGCGCCAACGCGCCCGGCAGATGGAAACTCGCGCCGCTGGCCTCGCGTTCTTCGCCGCGGCCGAGGAGTCGTTTCAGGAGTGCTTTGGACATGCAACTAATCCGCGATGAGACCGAGTGGGGCTGGCTCAAGCTGGGCTAAGCCCGGCTCGATGTCAAGGAATGGAGCCTTTGTCGGACAAGCAGTTGCGCCGAATCAGCCTGCCCGAAATCCCTGTTCGTACAGCCAGAGCTCGACGGCCAGACGCGGCGGCAGGGGCCAGCCCCCGGCTTCGGCCTCCTCCAGCGCCTTCTGACGCGCGGCGGCGACGAAGACTCGCTGGACTCTCGCAAGGGCAACACTCCGAAACATGGGTCTCCTGGATGCAAGAACCGTGCGGTCTCAGGCCTCGCGGAAGTTCTTCTTCAGCGCGATATCCCACGCCTCTTCCACCCTGTGCACCGGGTGGAACTGGATGGACTCCTTCACCTCGTCGGGGATCTCGTCGAGATCGCCCGCGTTGGCGGCGGGGAGGATGACGTCGGTGTAGCCCGTCCGATGCGCCGCCAGAATCTTGGAAATGAGTCCGCCGATGGGGAGCACCTCCCCCGTCAGGGAGATCTCACCCGTCATGGCGACGCGATGGTCGATGGGGATCCCCTTGAACAGCGAAATGAGCGCGGTGGCCAGGGTGACTCCCGCGCTGGGCCCGTCTTTCGGGATGGCGCCCGCCGGAAAGTGCACGTGAATCTCGTGGTTCTGGAACCAGTCGACCTCGGCGTCCTTCTTGGCATAGCGGCTGCGGATGTAGCTGAGCGCCGCCAGGGCGGACTCCTGCATCACGCTGCCGAGCTGACCGGTCAGACGGAGCCCCGACTTGCCGCGCATGGCGACGGCTTCGACGAAGAGGATCTTTCCGCCCACCGAGGTCCACGCGAGGCCCGCGCAGACACCCACCATGGGACGTGGCTTCCTCTCGTCGTCTCCCAGCGGCGGGTCGCCCAGATACTCTTCGAGGTTCTTGAGCGAGACCCTGACCGGCTTGCGCTTGCGCGTCGCAAACGCCCGGGCGACCTTGCGGCAGACGGTGCCGATCTTCCGTTCGAGACTGCGGACCCCGGCTTCGGCCGTGTAGTCGGTCGCGATTCTCTCCAGCGCTGCGTCGGAGATCTTCAGCTGCTTCGGCTGAAGCCCATTCTCCTCGATCTGTCGCGGCAGGAGATACCGCCGGGCGATCTCCATCTTCTCCAGGCGTGTGTAGCCGACCAGATAGATGATCTCCATGCGGTCGAGCAATGGCCGCGGGATGGTGTCGAGAAGGTTGGCCGTCGTGATGAAGAAGGCGTTCGACAGATCGAACGGGAGATTCAGATAGTGGTCCGTGAAGCTGTTGTTCTGCGCGGGATCGAGAACCTCCAACAGGGCGCTCGCCGGATCGCCCCGGAAGTCGCTGCCCAGCTTGTCGATCTCGTCCAGCATGATGAGCGGATTGTTCGTGCCGCTCACCTTCAGCCCGTGAATGATGCGCCCGGGCATGGCACCGACATAGGTGCGGCGATGCCCGCGAATCTCTGCCTCGTCCCGCATGCCGCCCAGCGACATACGGTAGAACTTGCGGCCCATCGCGTCGGCGATGGACTTGCCGAGGCTGGTCTTGCCGACGCCGGGCGGACCGACCAGACAGAGGATCGGGCCGCGCATCTCCTTCTTGAGCTTCTTGACCGCCAAGAACTCGAGGATGCGTTCCTTGACGTCATCGAGGCCGTAGTGGTCGCGGTCGAGGACCCCCTCGGCGCGCTTGAGATTCAGATTGTCGTCACTCGACTCGAGCCAGGGCAGTTCGAGGAGCCAATCGATGTAGGTCTTGCTGACGCTGTACTCGCTGGCCCCCGGGCTCATGCGGGTGAGGCGGTCGAACTCTTTCTCGGCGACCTCGCGCACATGCTCGGGAAACGCGGCGGCTTCGATGGCCTCGCGTAATTCGTCGAGTTCGACGGAACTCTGATCGGTGTCGCCGAGTTCGCGCTGGATCGCCTTGAGCTGCTGCCGCAGATAGTACTCGCGCTGATCCTTGTCGATGGACTTGCGCACGCGGCTCTGCAGCTTCTCGCCCAGCTCCGCGACCTCGAGTTCGCGCAGGACGATGCGGCTCAAGTACTCGAGGCGCGCCCGCGGCTTCACGAGTTCGAGGACCTTCTGCTTTTCGCTGACGTCGATGTCCAGATTCGTGGCGATCATGTCCGCCAGCCGCCCCGGATCGTCGATGTTCATCGCAACGACCTTGAGCTCGTCGCTGAGCTGTTCGGAGCTGTCGACGATCTTGACGAAGTTGTTCGTCAGGCCGCGCATGTAGGCGAGGGTCTTGGCGTCTTCCTTCGTGTCCTCTTCGAGCAGCTCGATCTCTGCCACCAGATAGGGCTCGGTCGAGACGTAGCGCTTGCGGCGGATGCGCGCCATCCCCTGCCCCAGAAGGCGCATGCTGCCGTCGGGAAAGCGCAGCATCTTCTGGATGACCACGGCCGTGCCGATCTCGTAGATTTCCTCGCCTTCGGGCAGCTCTACCTCGTCGTCGTCGTCGCCCTCGGGCAACTGCGCGAAGGTCCCGAGCACCTTGCTCTCGGCCAGGACGTCATCGGCCAACTGGATGAGATTCTCGTCGGAGAGCACGAGCGGAACCATCATGAACGGAAAGATCACCGCATCACTGATGGGTAGGACCGCCAGCTTGGTCGGGATGTGCACCCCGTCGACGATGTCGGGGACGGTGCTTCGATCGGTATCCACGATGACCCCCGGCCTCAGCGGTTCTCGATTTTCACTTGGCGTCGCTCTTCGATCATGCCTTCTCCGCGGCTCATGCGGACGAAGAGAAAGCCGGAGTCGTAGCGGGCCTTGGCCGTGCGAGCGTCGACCATGGAAGGGACGCGAACGTGGCGTTCGAATGGACCGACCTGAATCTCCATCTTGTGGAAGTGCTTCTTGCCGGTCGGGGCGATGTTACTGCGTGTGCCCCTGACGATCAGGAATCCGGCATCGACGTAGACTTCGATCTGCTCCTGCTCCATGCCGGCGAGGTCGACCTGCACGACGAATTCTTCATCGGTCTCGTAGACGTCCGTCGCCGGGCGCCAACCCAGATCTCCGTGCATGCCGATGGCCTTGCTGGAGCGGCCTTCCCTGCCGAAGAACATTTCGAACATGTCGTCGATATCCGAAGGCTTGTGCCCCGCGTGGTCGACGGTGGAGGACTCGGCTTTGTGCATGACGCCTTCCTCCCTCTTTGGAATGAGGTCAGCGGGGAGTTCCCGGGCACTTTCGGGGGGGTGGGCCAGATGTTAGGTGGGCACACAGATCGAGTCAACGGCGCAGACGCCCGCCGCGTTCGGCGATTTCGTGCTTCGAAGCTGGAGCGCGGCGTTGAAAGGGGGTCCGCCCACGCATCGCGGGCGCACACGCCGCCGCGCTCCAATTCGAAGAGCTAGCCGGCGGCGCCGGCGCTGGCGCGCATGCGCCGAAGGACGCCCAAAACCACTCCATGGATCTTGCAGCGCTCGGGGATGAGCACTTCGACGGGACGCGCAGGATCGCGATGTCGCAGGATCTGGCGCTCTCCCTGCTGCTCGAATTTTCCCACGCGGGCATTGTCGTCGTAGAGCACCACGACGACTTCCCCATCGCGGGGCGTATCGCGCTGCTCGACGACCACGAGATCACCATCCATCAGATGCTCGGAGATGAGTCCCGCGCCCTCGACCTGAAGCACATAGGCACTTCCACGCCCCAACATGTCCTCCGGAACCGCGACGCTCTCGGAGCCGCTGCGGGCGGCGATGGGCTTGCCGGCGGCAAGCTTCCCGAGGATCGGCAGGCGTCTCGCCTTGCCGTCTGGCATGTCGACGATTTCGATGGCACGGCTGCGATTCCATTGACGCCGGATGACGCCCTTCTCTTCCAGCGCCTTCAGATGCTTGTGGACGGTGCCGACGGACGAGAGCTCGAAGTGCTCGGCCATCTCCTCGAGGCTGGGTGCGTAGCCCTGCACGGCGATGGTCTTGCGCAGATAGTCCAACAACTCGGACTGTCGCTTCGTCAGATACACGGCGAACCTCCTAAGATCGCGCTTCGCCTCTCGCGAGCGGGCAGGCTCTTGCCACGGCGGATGCCGGGCGGCGAGGGACGAGCGCGTCACCGGGACCGCTCCAGGTTGGCCTCTGGCGAAGGCCGTTTCGGGAGCAGATGGCCACCACGTCAGCATCGACAATAGGCGAAGAAAATCGCGAACACAAGGATCTCAGCGGGTCAGGACAAAAGCCCGCCGAAATCGCGACTGACTCCCGTCGCCGGCCTCGAACTCGATCTGAAGCCGGTAGCTGCCGCTCGCCACGAACGCGCCGCGGGCGTCACGGCCGTCCCAGCTGAGCAGATGCAGCCCGGCATCCAGCCGCCGGCCGGCCAGCAAGCGCCGCACGCGGCGACCCCTCAGATCGAAGATCGAGAACTCCGCCAGCGCCGGTTGCTTGAGCCGGAGTTCGACGCTCAGACTGCCGCGCGAGGGGTTCGGATGCGGGGCGCCCACACGCGCCCACGTCGAGGCGGGAAGAGTTTCCGGCAGCGGCGGCTCGACGTGCAGCCGGCGCGCCGCGGAGCGCCGTTCGTTGCCGTCGCGGTCCACAGCGACGACGCGCCAGTAGACCTCGCCCGGCGGCAGCCAGCTGACATGCCTCGAGCTGTCGGCGAGCCCCTCGCGAAAATCGAAGAGCGCGTCGAACTCTCGCGTCAGGCTGAACTGGAGTGCGTAGCGCAGTGAGTTCTCGTCCTGATAATCCCGCGCGCGCCTCCACGCGAAGAGAGGCGGCGGATCGCAGCGCAGGCTGTCGCCCTCAGCCGGCACAACAAGTTCGAAGGGCATCGGAAAAATCGGATCGCACAGAGCGAAGAGCGCATCGTATCCCTGCACTATTCCATAGCCGAGATTGTTGTCGGGCGCGTCGCCCTGGCTCGCGCTCTGGAGCAGCGCATCGCGCACCCGCATGGCGGGCCACTCGGGATGGGCTTCGATCAAGAGGGCTGCCACCGCCGCGACCTGCGGCGTCGCGGCCGACGTCCCGCTGCGCACGCCGTAGCTGCCGTCGTCTTTGGTCCAGACGGCTTTCCTTCCCAGGGCCGCCAGTTCGGGTTTGATCCGGCCGTCGAAGGTCGGACCTCGACTCGAGAAGTCGCTGACGGTCGAGTCGGCATCGACGGAGCCGACGGCGATGACACTGTCGGCGTCGGCGGGCGTCATGAGCACGCCTGGACGATTCCCCCGGTTACCCGCCGCGACTAGAGGCAGGACTCCGAACGCGGCTGCCGCGTCCATGGCGATGCTGGTGGGCGCCGTGTCGCCGTCGTAATCCTCGTCGGCGTAGGCCGTGGAGTCGTCGAAGCAGCAATAGCCGAGGGAGGCGGTGGCCAGGTCGACCCCGAGCGCCTCTCCCCACTCCAGCGCCGCGACGAAGGCGTCCTCCTCCATGCGCGTCTCTGCGGCGACCCATTCCGTCTTTGCCAGGACGACTTCGGCGGCAAACGCCGCGCCGATGATGGCACCGGGATCGAAACCGGCGAACAGCGCCAGGACTCCCGTGCCGTGGCGATGCTGCCGCAGCGAATCCGGCGCCTCGTTGGCGGTCTCGTCATCGTCGAAGACGAAGTCGTGTTCGGCGTAGATGCGTATCTCGCGGAATGCCGGCAGATCGGTGAAGAAGCCAGTATCCATGACCAGTGCACGCACGCCGCGCCCGCTCAGTCCCAAGGCGTGCATTGCGTCGGCCTGGAGCATCTCGATCTGAAACTGCGATGGACCGTAGTCGAGCCCGACCGGGCTCGCTCCCTTGTGCGCCGCCGATTCTGGCCCGTCGGCGTCCCGTCGCGGACGCGTGAAGCTGCGGACGCGCCCGACGCCGAGCCGGGAGAAATCGGTGCGCAACATTTCGAGCTGCTTCGCATCGAGTTCGCAGCTGGCCGCCGACAGCCAGCGGCTCACATAGCGAATCTCGATGCCACGGTCTTGCAGTGCCTCGAGGATGCGCCCGTCAGGCGGCCGATCCAACACGGCGATCCTCTCGGGGTCGCCGCCGCGGGCGCGCCGGGCCAGCGCTCGCTCATTGGGCTGCGGCGCCGTCGGAAACGCGACGGCCTCCGAGATGGAGTCCGCGCGTGGGATCTGAATCCAGTAGCGATTTCCTTCGGCGGACGCGCTCGCCGCGTGGAGACCGACGACGAGATACGCAATCGTCCACGTGCTTCCGACGCGGCGCATGCGTTCGCCGCTCAGGGAGAGGAGTCCAAGCTCGCGAGGCGGCTCTCGGCGATGAGCGCCTCTTCGCTGCTGGGATGCTCTTTGATCAGACGTTGCAGGATCGTCCTGGCGCGCGTGCTGTCGTGGAGTTCCAGCAGGCAGTAGCCCATCTTCAGCATGGACTTGCGCGCGGTGTCCCCCGACTTCGACTTTGCCATCACGCCGTCGAAGCGCCGATACGCCTCGCCGTAGCTCTCTTGATTGTAGTAGGTCTCGGCCACCCAGTAGTCGGACTGCAGCGCCAGGTCGGAACCCGAGAAACGGTCGATGACTTCCTGGAATCCCTGCCGCGCCAAGGTGTAGTTGCCGCGCGTGAAATCGGCCATCGCGGCATCGAAGACCTCGAGCCCCGCCGAACCGCTGGGATCCGGCAGTGTCCGCGCCGTGCTGTCGGCACCGGCGCCCGCGCTGTTGTTCGGCGCCGAACGCTCCACGAGCTGCAGTGCGGAGCGCAGTTCCCGAAGCAGACTCTGCTGCTCCTCCCAGCTGGCGTTCAGACGCGACCCCATCTGTTCGACGGCATCCAGGCGCGCGTTCATCGCCGCCCAGCGCTCGCGAGAGCTGCCCTGCTGCGCGTCGAGTTCGGCGCGCAGCGAGGCGATCTCAGCCAGAAGTTCGGCTCGCCCTCGACCCTGCGCGCCCTGCTCGGCCGCAACGGAATCGAGTTTCGTTTCCATGCGCGTGAGCTGGCGTGCACAACCCGAGAACAGCACGCAGGCGGCGAGGAGCGAGAGAAGCGGCCGCAACATCGTGCGTGCCTATTTGAGGACGAAGTGCGCGCGACGGTTCTGCGACCAGACGGACTCGCCCGAGCCATTCGCAAAGGGCCGTTCCTTGCCGTAGGAAACGACTTCGATCCGGCCGGCGGAGACGCCAAGGCTCACGAGATAGTCGCGGGCCTGCTTGGCACGCTTCTCGCCGAGCGCGAGATTGTACTGCACGGTTCCCCGCTCGTCGCAGTGGCCTTCGATGAGAATGCGCGCCGTCTCCGCGGAGCGAAGCAGCCCGCTGTTGCGCGAGAGGACGGCCCGGTCCTCGGCGTCCAGGTCGGCCTTGTCGAAGTCGAAGAAGACATCTTCGAGTTCGATCGCCGTGTCATCGCCCGAAAGATCGCCGCTGTCGACGCCGCCCTGCCCCGTTCCCTCACCGGGAAAATCAGGATCCGGAAGCGTCTCGGTGGGCAAGTCGATCGTGCTGCCGTCGCCGGCCGACGGATCCGTCTCCACGCCTTCGTCCTTCTTCGAACAGCCGGCGGTAAAGAGCGCGATGAGAAGGGGAATCACCCACAGCGAACTGAGTGCGCGGCGGGACAGATAAGAACGCGTGTCTCTGCTGATCATGGTCCTTGGCTCCATCTTTCTGCCGGCAGCGCCGGCATCCTTGGCGGTCCCGCCCTTAGCGGTCGGGGGAGTTCTCGTCGGTGGCGGCGGGCTGACTCCAGTGAGGAGTCGTATCGTCGCCGTCGCCGTCCGTCAATGGTCGGGCGACGCCACTGTCCAAATCGAGGATCCAGAGTTGGGGCCGGCCGCCCCGGTCGCTGCTGACGACCAGGTGCCGGCCATCCGGCGCCCAGGCCGGATCCTCGTTGTTCCCATCCTCGGGGAGCGTCATCTCCTGGAGATTGCTCCCATCCGGCTCCACGGTGAAAATCTGGAAAAGACCTCCGCGCCGGCTCACGTAGGCGATGCGGTCGCCCCGCGGCGACCAAACCGCACTGTCGTTGTACTTGCCCTCATAGGTCAAGCGGCGTCTGTTGGTCCCGTCCTTATCCATCACGTAAATCTGGGGCACGCCCGTCCGATCGCTCGTGTAGACGATCTGGCGACCGGTTGGGTCGTACGCGGGACTCGCCTCGATGGCAGAACTGAAACTGACCCGTTGCACGATCTTCCCGTCGGGCCGGATGCGATAGATCTCCGCGTCGCCCTCATGGGACAGCGTGAGGACGAGTTCCTGACCATCGGGTGACCAATGCGCGCCGAGATTCAATCCGTCATATTCAGCAATCTTCTGGCTCTTCCCGGTCGAGCCGTCAAGGACGAGGAGCCGCTGGCGACCCTGCCAGTAGCTCGTGTAGCAAAGTTTGCTCCCATCGGGGGACCAGCGCGGCAAGAGGTTCAGGCTGCCATTCCGCGTGATGCGCCGCAGTCCCTCGCCGTCGAAATCAACGAGCCAGATCTCACGGTTGTCGCCGCTTCCCCGGCTGAACACGACGCGGGTCTGTGACAGTCCCACTTCCCCACTGAGCTGGCGGACGATGGCGTCGGCGAGATGATGGACCGCGCGCTCCGGCTGCGAGAAGTCGACCACGTAGCGCTTGGCCAGGAGGGCGGTGCGGCTCTCGGGCTCCACGAGTCGCGCGACGAGGGCCATCCGCCCGGATTGCTCGCCCTCGATCTGCAGCCTCAGGATGAAGCGGGCGATGTCCTGCGTCCGCCCGCGCGCGGTCTCTGGGGTGTGCGGCGGGAAGCGCAGGCCCGCCGGCAGCGGCTCCTGCAGCGCGATCCAGTCGCTGTAGATCAGATTGGTCACCAGCTGCTGTGCCACGCGTTGCGCCCCGACCGCCGCGTCCGGAAGCGAACTCGTCAGCTCGATCGGCTCCATGTGCAAGAGCACGCGATCGACGCTCTGTCGGGAGATGCGCAGGCGCACCGGGTGTTCCCCCTGGGCCGGCGTCGAGCCGGCGGCGGACAGGATCGCCACGACGCACAGGGCGGCAGAGGACAAGTCTCTATTTTTCAACATCTTCCACTCATGGATTCAGACTGAAGATCAACTCGATGGGCAGCGAACCTGCCTGGAGATAGCGCGCCGGCGGCTTGGGCAGCGGATCCGCGGCGAGAACCGCGCGTTCGCACAGCCGGTCGAAGTGGCTCAGGCCGCTGCTCTCGAGCACGGTGACGTCGAGGATGCCGCCACCGGCCCCCACGCGGAACGAGATGACCGCTTCCACGCCGCGGCGCCCGCGGGCGCTCGCGTTCGACGGATTCCAGCGCCGTGCAATCTTGCTTCGCAGGATTCCATAGTAGTAATCGACCATCCCCTCGGGTGCGCGCATGCGCATCGAGGTCGCAGCGTCGAGGGCCTCGCGCGCTGATTCCTCCGCGGGCGGGTCGCTGAGCTCCGGCGCCGCAGTGCGGGTCTCGGGCCGGACCTCCTGGGGCTCGGGCAGATCCGGCAGTGGATCCTCGATGGGCTCGGGCTTCTTCGTCTCGACCTTCGGCTCCGGTGGCATCTCGGGCGTCGGCGGGACCGGGTCGCGCGCGATCACCGGCTCGGGGAGAGCGGCCGGCAGCTCGGGCTCGACGTCCGGAAGCTCGACGGGGATTTCGTCCGGCTGCTTCGGGGGTGGCTCCTCCACCACCTCCGCCTCGGGCAGCTCGAGCATCTGCAGATCCACCAGAATGATCTCGCCGAAGACCTGGGCCTCGCTCTGCAGCGATGTGAGCGCGCTCAACCCGAACAGCAGGACGATGTGGCCCACCACCGAGCCGACGATCCACGGCCGCATTTCTCAATCCTTCTCCGGCTGCACGACCAGGCTCATGCTCTGCACGCCTGCCTCTTTGATCTCGCCCATGACCCGCACGACGAACCCATACGGGACGTCTTCGTCCGACCGCAGATAGACGGGGCTCTCGTCGCCTGGAGGATGGATCTCTCGGAGCACGAGCGATAGCTGCGCCAGTGGCACCGGGTCGTCGTTGATGTACAGCTTCCGCTGCTTGTCGAGGCTGATGACGGGTCCCTTGACCGCCGCGACCGCGGAGGTCTTCGTCGTCGGCAGATTGACGTCGACGCCCCCCTGGATGAAGGGAGCTGTGAGCATGAAGATGATGAGGAGGACCAGGGTCACGTCGACCAGCGAGGTCACGTTGATCTCGGCCATCTCCCGTTCGCCGCGTTCCACCGAGAGCAGATGAAAATCGTCCACGTCGCCACGCTCAGACTTTCGTCGTATCAGGTTTCAACATGTCATCGCTCAGCAGATCGGAGAGCACCGAAGCCATGAGCCGCACCTCGTTCTCCTGTGCGCGCGCCTGCCGGACCAGGTAGTTGTAGCCGACGACCGAAGGAATCGCGACGCCGAGGCCGGCGACCGTCGTGATGAGCGCCTCTGCGATTCCCGGACCCACGACATCCAGCGTCGCCGAACCCTGCGCGCCGAGTTGGAGGAAGCTGTTCATGATTCCCCACACGGTGCCGAGCAATCCCAAAAACGGGGCGACCGTCGCGAACGTGGCCAGCCAGCCCAGAGGACGTTCGAGTACCTGCACCACGGAGGCGCCGCTACGATCGACGCCGCGGCGCAGCATGGCCAACAGGATAGCGCTCTGCTCGGCTCCCCCACCGCGACGCGACAGATAGGCCGGCCAGAAATCGTCCTGGAACCAGCGGAAGATCGTGGGCAGAGGTGCGCCGCGCGCAGCACTCCACTCACCCAGTTCCCCCATGGTCACCTGGCCTTCGCGCAACAGAGCGAAGCGCCTCCAGAGTTCGACGTTTTCGCGTTCCGCGCGCGCGAACGCGCGAGCGCGCTGCAGCATGATCGCCCACGAGAAGATCGAGAGCGTGGCCAGAAGCAAGATGATGAATTTGGCGAACACGCCGCTGCGAATGATGAGGTCCATCACGTCGCCGAAGACGCTCGCCAGAGGCAGCGCTGCGAGGCTCATGCAACTCCTTCTCGCAAAGAACACCTGTTACATACGGTCAGCTCCGGCCGGGAGTTCCGCGGGAGCCGCACGGTAGGAAGAACGGCGTGCGCGGGCAAGTTCAATCGAGGGGTGGATCGTCAAATTGCAGTGATCCGCCGACGCCGCCTTGCTTCTTGGCGAGCCAGATCGGGCCGAGAATCATGGCGCGGTCCACCGCCTTGAGCATGTCGTAGACGGTCAGGAGGCCACAGCTCACGCCAGTGAGCGCCTCCATCTCGGCCCCCGTCCTCGCCGTCACCCCGACCTCGACTTCGATCTCGAGGATTTTCGCCTCCGGGTGCCTGGTCCAGCCCACATCGACCGAAGTGAGAGGCAGCGGATGGGCCATGGGAATCCAATCCGCGCAGCGCTTGCACGCCTGGACGGCGGCCACCTGCGCCGTCGCCAAGGGGTCGCCCTTGAGTTCGCGGCCGCCCTGCTCCAGCACGGACCATCCCGCCGCGGACAGGCGCAGGCGCCCCCGGGCGACGGCCCGCCGAGCCGTGATTTCCTTGCCGCCCACGTCGACCATGCGCGGCCGCCCGGCGGCATCGAGATGGCTCAGTTCGTCGCTTCGCTCGGCCATACGGTCTCCTTCGCAAGTTGTCGCAGGGAAGCGATTTTCGGGCGTGAGTTCAGGTCGATTCCGAGCGCATCCACCGGCAGGCGTGCGCACGCGCCGGCGGGCAGTCCGGTCAGGAATTCACGCAGGCTCTCGCGGCCGGCGCCCCATGCCTCACTCAACGGGGCGAGAACACGCTGACGGTAGAGACCGTGCAGCGGCTCCAGCCTCCCGTCGATCTCGAACACGACCACGTCCGCCTCGGGCGCCTGTTCGGCGTGCGCGAGCAACGCCGCCAGCGCCGCCACGTCCGGCAGGAGCCTGTCTGCCGGGCAGAGGAGGATCTCGTCGCCCCAGCGCCGAAGGGCCGCGAGCAGATTCGGCAGAGGGCCCCGGCCCGCCGCTCCATCCCACCAGCGGCCGATCCCCGGCGGCGAGCCGGTGCGGTCGTCGGTGGAATCGAGGCCCAGGAAAATCGGCAGTCGCAGCGCTGCGAGCTGCGCCACCACGGCGTCGAGCAACGGCTTGCCCCCCACGTCCAGGAGGCGTTTGTCCCGGCCCAGGCGCCGCGAGCGGCCGCCGCACAGGAGGAAGATGGCCCGCTCAGTCATCCAGCGCACGGCGATCGTCGAAATAGTCCCGCTCGAACACCGTGGCGAAGTCGTAGCAGTCCTCGAAATCCTCGATGCGATCGTCCTCGGTCTTGCGGAGATGACCGGCCTCGACGAGGTCGAAGACGATCTCGCCGAAATCACGCGTCGTCGTCACGCCCCAGCTGTTGAGGACATGCTTGGCCATGGGCCCCAACTCCTGCAGCGCGTAGACGCGGATGCCCTCGGCGAGTTCGGCGCCGGTGATGTGACGCGTCTCCTTCAGGGACATGAGCGTGTGGTTCAGCGCATGCAGCACGAATTCATAGGCCGGCAGACGGTAGGGCCTTCCTTTCGCGAGTTTCATGAGATCCGACATCAGAACCCTCCTGCGGCGGCAGCGAGTCTGGTTTGCGCCGATCGCGCTGTCAACCGCCCCCGGCCTCGGCCTCCAGCGGGCGCCCCAGGAGTTCCGAATAGAGATCCAGATAGTCGGTGATCACACAGCGGATGCAGAAACGCTCCCGGCTGATGCTGCGTCCCGTCTCGCCCATGCGCGCCGCCAGCTCGGGCTCGGACAGGATGCGCGTCACGGCCGCCGCGAACGCCGGCACGTCATGGGGATCGCGCAGGAAGCCGGACTCGCCTTCGGTGATGACCTCTGGCAGGCCGCCGCGATTGCTCACGACGACGGGGACGCCGCAGCTTATCGCCTCGAGGGCGACGAGGCCGAAGCTCTCGTGCTCGCTCGGCAGGATGAGGACGTCGGCCATGGCCATGACCTCTTCCATCTCCTCCTGGACACCCAAGAAGAGCACGTCGTCATGCACGCCGAGGCGCTTGGTGAGTCGCTCGATCGTCGCGAGTTCCGGTCCATCGCCCACGAGCACGAGGCGACACTTCAGATCCTGGCGCACCATGGCGAAGATCTCGGCCACGCGATGGACATTCTTCACCGGGCGGAAGTTGCTGGCGTGGATGATCAACTTCTCGTCCCCGCGACGCAGCGGGTTCGCGGCGCGGAGATCCGGCCGCGGCCGGAAGACGTCCGTGTCCACGAAGTTCGGGATGACGCGGATCTCGCGCGTCGTCCCGAACTCGCGCACGGTCTCGTCGTGCAGCCATTGGCTCACGGCGGTCACGGCGTCGCTCTGCTCGATGGCGAAGCGGGTCAGCGGGAAGAAGCTGGGCTCGCGCCCCACCAGCGTGATGTCGGTGCCATGCAGGGTGGTGATGGTCTTCAGAGGCCGCGGCGCGAGCATCTGCTTCGCGAGATACGCACTCGCCGCGTGGGGAATCGCGTAGTGCACGTGGAGCAGGTCCAGATCGGCCGACAGCGCCACCTCCGTCATCTTGGAGGCGAGAGCCAGGCTGTAGGGCGCCGAGGGAAAGGGCGTGTAGGTGGTCATCTCCACGCGATGGAAACAGAGATTCGGCTCGAAACCGGAGAGCCGGAGCGGCAGCGCGCTCGAGATGAAATGAACTTGATGGCCGCGCATGGCCAGGTGACGCCCGAGTTCGGTCGCGAGGATTCCGCTGCCCCCGGAGGCCGCGAAGCTGGTGATGCCGATGCGCAGGGTCATGGTGCTCTCTCTCCCAGAAGGGCGAGCGGAGTAAAGACCACAGGCGCCGCCTCGAGCGCGAAGGCCTCTGCGTACTCGCAACCGGCGCGCCGCCCCCAGGCGCGACGCCGCTCTTCCTGCGAGGGCAGAAACCCAGGATCGTTGATGGGCGTGGGCGTCGTTCCCGGCGCCGCGACCAACTGATCCTCGTAGCAGGCGACTGCGTCACGCCACAGCTGCATCTGCTCCGTCACGTCGACATAGATGTGTTCCGGCGCGTCGTGGTGGGCCGCATAGAAGACGAGGCGTTCGGGACGGCGGCCGTCGAGGTCTGGATGGGAAAGAGCCTTCTTCGCGAGTTCGCCGGCCGCCACATGATCGCCGTGTCGGTCTTCGGGCCAGGGCGCGAAGAGCAGGCGACTGGGGTTGCCGCCCAGGAAGTCCACGAGGCACGCGAGCTGCGCCGCATCCTCGCCGTTCAAGCCGGCGTCGGGCAGACCCAACATCGCTCGATCGCCGCGCGCGCCGAGAATGCGCGACGCCGCGATGCTCGCCTTGCGACGCCCTTCGACGCTGCCGTTGCTTGCCTTCTCCCCCGCCGTCAGATCGACGAAGCCGATGCCGGCTCCGGCGAGCGCGAGCTTCGCCACCGTCGCGCCGCAGAAGAGTTCCACATCATCGGGATGGGCTGCGAGGAAGAGCGCATCGAACTTCATGACGCGTCCAGATCGAAATCGCTGACGAAGCAAGGAGGCCGGCCCCCAACATAGTCCTCGCCCGCCGCATCGGCGAGGGCGTCGAGCCACCGGGGCCAGTCCTCGCGAAACAGAGCGAAACCGAAGGCCGACGCCAATGCACGCTCCTGAAACTTGCCCCGCGGGAAGAGGAACTTCGGCAATTCGTCCCATCGCATCCCGGCGGTCAGGCGCGTTTCGAGTGCCAGGTCCCCCCACTCGGCGCGCAGCCGCTCCAATTCCCGCAAGATCCTGCGGCGGCTCGACGCCAACGCGTCTGCCACGGCTGGGCCCTGCTCGGCCGCCGTCCCATCGAAGCTGCCGGCGACACTCGCCTGCAGCGCCGCGAGACGCGCCGTCGCCGTCGTGTCCAGTGCATGTTCGCGCAGCAGCCGGCGCGTCGACTCCTGGCTGTCCAAGAGCGCCGCCAACCGGCCCTGGCCCGCGCCCAGCTTCAGTTCGTCCCAGAGTCCGGTCGGCAGCTGGGCCACGTGCGGTCGCGGCAGTCGTAGGGACGGCTGCACGCCGAGCCCCGCGTACAGGGGCGTGAGCTGTCGGTGATAGGCCAACTCCGAAGGACCCAGCACGGCGGCCACGGGTCCAAGGAGAGCGTCCTGCCAGATCGGTCGCAGGCTGACCGAGGCTGCGAGATCGCCGGGGCGCTCGGCCGCCAGGCGCGACAGTTCCGAGCCTGCGAGTTTGCGGCGTTGCTCGCCGTCGAGTCGGAAGAGGGCGCTGCCGAGCGCATCCTCCGCGATCGGCGCGGGCTGGCCCAGTCCCAGCAACTCGCGTCGCTTCGCCAAGAGCGCCGC
>Ga0214472_10003215_pt1 | contig 17326 bp, 19 predicted proteins | sample RVTome_6_FD_207662 | JGI IMG/M metagenome (GOLD analysis project Ga0214472, IMG submission 207662) | Soil microbial communities from uranium-contaminated site in the Upper Colorado River Basin, Wyoming, United States - RVT140D175 | ecosystem: Environmental > Terrestrial > Soil > Contaminated >... | reverse complement strand
CCAGCGGCCAATGACTTGTGTCATCGATTAATGAGGCGAGGGAAACCGAGCATGCAGGTGGCTTTTTCTCTCGAATATCGAAGTCGAAGCGGGCGATGTGCCCTCCGAGTTCCGGGTGCTTTACAACTTTATGGTGTACTGCAGCCGTGGCGATCATCGTCAGGATTTTACGTAGGGCAGCGCGAGGAGCCGCTGAGGCGACTGGACGACAGCCAATTCAAAATCGCCCGCTGCAAAAGCGTTCTCGACCAGAATGTGTGGTTGGCCAAAAATGTCAGCACCTTTTTTTAGGCGCTTTACACGATGCAGCTCTTAGACCACTTTCATCCACCGCTGAGTACCCTGCGGCATTGGGAATCGTTTCACGCCCGCTGGGCCGCCTCAATTGCCGATGCCCTCAATGACGATCTGCTTCCGGCCGCGTATTTTGCAGAGGTTCAGATTCACGTCGGCAGCCGCGTTGAAGTGGATGTGGGCACGTTTGAAGAGACGCCGGCTCAGGCCGAAGGGACACCTGGAACCGGGTCGACAACCGCCATGCTCGCCGCACGACCTTGGGCGCCACCCGAGCCGGCCATGCACATGCCGGCCGTCTTTCCCGACAGCCTGGAAGTGTTGGTGTTTCACATGGAGACCGGCCCCACTCTGGTGGCAGCCATTGAGCTGATCAGCCCGGGCAACAAGGATCGCGAAGCGCATCGCCGCGCCTTTGCCGCTACATGTAGCAGTTATTTGCAGCAGGGCATTGGACTGATGATCGTCGATATCGTCACCAATCGGCAAGCCAATCTCCACAATGTGTTAGTCCGTCTGCTCGACGCTGGCGAGCCGTTTCTGCTGCCCGACGAGCACTTGTACAGCATCGCGTACCGGCCGGTGCGCCGCGTTGATACCGAGGTCATTGACGTCTGGCCGGCCACCTTGGCGGTCGGCCAGGCGCTGCCGGTGATGCCGTTGCCGCTAGAGGCGTCACTCGCTTTACCGCTCGATCTCGGCGCCACCTACGCCGATGCCTGCAAGCGCAGCCGCCTGCCCTCGATACCTAGGTAAGCGTCGGCTCCGCGGTCCTCAGCCGTTGCCAGTATTTGAAGCACTGCAGTTGAGTGCTCTCACTCGAACGGTACTCACTGGCCCATCCCATAGCATCGTGGTCAAAGTCCTCGTGACCGAGCCCCATCTGGTAAGGCCCACCCTTGCTGATGCCGTCATATGGCATTTTGGCGCGACTCGCTTACACGACAGATGCCAATATGCTACAGTGTGCTACCATAAACGAGACGAGTCGAATGGTAAGCACTAGGCCACCAGGCGGCAAGCGCGTGCGCAGCCCTATCCTCACAGGCTTTCACTCGATGGAGGTCGATCGATGTCCACTCTCTTCAAAGACCGCTATGGCATGACGATTAGCACCCTTCACCCGCAAGCAGCTGAGCGATGGCAAGAAGGTCTCGACCGGCTCCTGTCCCAAAATGCCGGCCCTGAAACCAAATTCCAAGAAGCGATCGCACTCGACGGCGATCTGGCTATGGCCCATGGCTGCCTGGCATTTTGGTACATGCAGCGCGCCCGACCAGAAGACGCCAGGGCCAGTATGCAGCGTGCCTTTTCCTCAGCTGCTGCTGGCGCAGCGGGGATCACGCGCCGGGAGCGCCAACAGCTTGAGGCCACCCATCTCTGGATACAGGGTGAGGGGCTTCAGGCCCTGGCCCTGCTCAAAGCTCACCTGGCCGAGTTCCCCCGTGATGCGCTGCTGATGCGGTTGGCCCACCTGCTTTACAACCGGGGCTGTAGTAGTGTTGGGGAGCCGAATTTCCCGCCAGTGTTTCTGGAGCTGCTGCACGGCAGTGCACCTCAATGTGAAGACGACAACTGGGCGTTTCTGGCCGAGTACGCCTGGGCTCATCACGAGACCGGTGCGATCGATGCAGCGATGCGATTGGCGCAGCGTTCCCTGGACCTCAATCCCACCAACGCCGTGGCCGTGCACTCGGTGGCCCATGTGTATTTTGAGCGCGGCGATGCCGCTGCCGGGGCGGATTTCCTGAGGACGTGGCTGGCGGGATTTGACTGCCCAGCTTCTTCCTACGTGCATCTCTCCTGGCACCTGGCGCTTTTCGAATTGGCGCTGGGGCAATATCAGAGAGCCATCGAGCGCTACGAGCAGGATATTCGTCCTTACGTGGTGGCCAAGAGCATAGCGACATTGCCCGACAGCGCTTCTTTTCTGTGGCGCGTACAGATGTACAGTGGCACTCGATTGTCACACCCTGCGGCGCCCCCTTGGGAAGACGTACGGCCTCTGGCCACTCCCATGGCTTAAAAACCGGGCTTCGCTTTCCAGGTCGCACACGCGGCGTTGGCCTTGGCCGCGTGTGACGACCGTGACGCACTCACCATGATGATGGCGCACCTACAGCGCATCGCTGAGCAAGGCGACCGGTTCACCAGGGAGATAGTGCTGCCCCTGGTGCAAGGGATTGTGTCGTTTGCCCAGGGCGAGTATGCGAAGGCAGCCCAGTGGTTAGAGCCGGTATGTCCGCAACTGGTCCGTATTGGCGGCAGCCACGCCCAGCGAGAGGTGTTTGAGGACACGCTTTTGGAGGCGTTCCTGCGGGCTGAGCAGTTTGACAAGGCCGAGGCCATGCTGGCCGAGCGTTTGGAGCGGCGTCTCTCGCCGCGTGACACCTTCTGGTTGGGCCGTGTGCAGGCCGGCCAGGGACAGCGCCAGCAGGCCAAGGCAAGCCTCGATGTCGCGGCTCAGATCTGGGGCATTGGAGACGCGGCGTCACCTGAAATGACGGCCTTAAATCATCTGGCCGCAGCCGTGCATTAAGGCAACAGTAAGTCAAAGGCGAGGGCGTATGCACGCGGTGCGCAGGGAGCAGCGAAAGTCTGAAAGATATGGCCCACGTAACGCAGTCTCGACCGGTATTGCGGGTGAACACCCAGGCCGCTCACTATAAGTGGCTCGTGACCGGGACCGTTTTGATGGCAGGCGCGACACAAACCTTCGCCGGGAATAGCGTGAACCTGGCTATTCCTCATATTATGGCAGCTTTTGGCGCCGATCTGGCCACGGCACAGTGGGTGGCCACGAGCTTCTTGATCGCTCGCACCCTCATGGTGCCGGTGCTCGGCTGGCTCGGTGGTTTTCTTGGCAATCGCAATCTGTTTGTGGCCACGATGGTGGGGTTTGTGCTCACCTCGATCGGGTGCGGCTTTGCTGTTGACATGCATATGTTGATCGTCTTCCGCCTGGTGCAAGGATTGGTGCTGGGGCCTATTGAGGGGTTGACCGCGGTGATCATGGTGCAGGCGTTTCCGCCCCAACAGCGCGGCCTGGCGATCGGGTTGCGGAGCATTGGCTGGTCGGTGGGACAGATGGTCTCGTTTACCCTGGGTGGCTATTGTCTCGAACAACTCTCGTGGCGCATGATTTTTTTTATCGGCGTTCCAAGCGGTATTGTCGCGGCGATCCTCGGCTTCTTACTCCTGCCTCAGGAGCGAGAATATCGCAGCCAGCCCATCGATTATCCAGGGCTGTTGGCGTTGGCGCTGTTTCTCGTCCCTCTGATCTTGGGGATCAGCCTGGCGCGGCGCGACGATACGGAAACGTCAACCCTACTCCTGCTGGGGATTACAACCCTGGCTGGCGGTGCGCTCTTTATTGTGCGGGAGCTGCTCGCGCGGTTCCCCGCCGTCAATGTGCGATTGTTCGCTGTCCCGGCATTTCGCTGGCTGTGCTGCACGGCATTCCTCAATATGTTGGGTCTGTTTGGCGCACAGTTCATGATTCCTATTTTTTTACAGCAAGTGATGGGTTATACGGCCCTGCAAGCTGGCCTCGTCATTGTGCCCGCCCTCATCGTCGCCGCTGTGGGCGGGACCCTGGCCGGCCGACTCAGCGATATGATGAGCCCACGGCTCATGATCTTGCTCGCCCTGATCCTCCTGACTGGGGTCTTTCAACTGTTGTCCACGGTGTCAACGTTGACGACCAGTGGCGTGTTAATCGGTTATATCATCCTCTATCGAGTGTGCCTGTTCTCCATCCAGATCCCAGTGACTTCGCTGAATGTGCAGATTTTAGACCCCGATCAAGTGCGTATGGGGCAGGGGTTGCTCGGCACCGTCCGCAACATTGGAGCAGCGTTGGGCGTCACGGTCACGAGTGTGATCTTCGAAAGCCGTCGCACCGATTATCAACAGTTGTCCTACGCCGCCTACGATAGCGCTTCTACGGAGCACCTGCCGATGGTCCAGGCGATTGACCAGGTGCTCAGCGCTGCGGGGATCGGGGAGACGGAGCGCCCCGCCATGGCCTTGCGAACAATCCAGGAACAGATCGATCTGGAAGCGCTCGCCACGGGTTTCCGGGACAGCTTTTTTATCATCAGCTTTTGCTTCCTGCTCGCCATGCTGCCCCTGGCAGGCGTCGTCTCGCAGCGGCTCCGGAAGCAGGAGTAGCCGCACCATGGTGTACGCGCAAGCCTTCTTCGATCTGCAGCTGCAGTTTGCAGATAAAGTCACAGAGATCTCCGGACTCCCCTTGACGCGCGTGCTACTCGATTACACGAATCTGTATATCCGGTTTGGGTTGGGCCGTGACTTTCATCCTGAGCATCCCATCTGGAAGGCGTACCTGGCGGGTCTGCAGGACACCCACGACATGCGAGAGTGGACCTATCGTTTCTACATGACGAGAGCCGAGACGATGGCGGGGCCACCCGTCGTGGCGACCTTTGGCTGTTTTTCCTACGCACTGTTATACGGGGACCGCCTCCGCCTGCACTTTCAGAATGCCAATACCGAGGGGCACTCCTCCCTCGGTGTCGCCTGCCTTGGGCAGCGACGCGCAGACCTGACTGCCCTCTTCGGGCATGTGCAACGGACCCTGCCCGAGCGGGTCCAGGTGGTGGGGGTGTCATGGCTGTACAACCTCGAGGCGTATCGTCGCCTGTTTCCGGTCTCGTACGTCGCGACGGCTCGCATCCTCCGTAATCGCTTTCAGTCGATGCCGCTCTGGGGGCAATTTCTGGATCGGCATGGCGGTATCAAAGAGCGCATGGCGCGTCCGTTTGTAGAGCGTCTGGAGCGACACGTGAGTGTCGAGCGCCTGCACGAATGCTTTCCTTTGCAGGTGCTCACCGTCGAGGCTCCAGTGCGGGAGTTCTATGACTTCTACGGCATCTAGTCACGCTGCCCCCCAACCCTGCGGGCAGGTGGCGCCCTAAATTGGCAGGGTGATCCGGGTGGGCACTTGACCTCGATGTAGGGGCTTGCCATACTGCTGAGGAGGTGTAGATGGTGAACACCAGATGGATCGGGAGTGAAATAAAAGATGCCACGGACTTATGATCGACAGTGCCCACATTGTTCTCGTCGGGCGACTTGGCCCGACACACCGACTTATCCGTTTTGCTCCGAGCGTTGCCGTCTCATCGACTTAGGGGCCTGGGCCAGTGAAGGCTACCGAATCCCGGGGGAGCCGGTGCCGGAAGAAGTCGAGGGATTTGGCTATCTCGATTCGGAGGCTGATGTCGAAGCGGATTGGGATGAACGAGGCTAAGCCCGGTGCAAGCGGGTGACAAAAAAGGGGAAGCGTCATGATGAACGTCATTGCCATGGATCATATTGTACTCAACGTCCACGATATGGATACGATGCTGGATTTCTATATCAATGTCCTGGGTTTGCAAGGCGAACGCATTGAAGCCTTTGGCGAGGGACGCGTCCCGTTTCCTTCGGTGCGCATCAGTGCGGATACCTTGATCGATCTGTTTCCCATGCCGGCGCAGAGTGTGGCACCGGCGCCTGGGGCGGGGGTAAAACGCTTGAATCATTTTTGCATGGTCATTGAGCCGGCTGAGATGCCGGCCGTCGTCGCTCATCTCGAAGCCCATGGGGTGACGGTTGATGAGGGCCCGGCGACCCGCTGGGGGGCGCATGGCAATGCGACTTCTATCTATTTCAATGACCCGGAAGGCAATCGCATCGAAATCCGTCATTATGGCGATGCAGACTGAGCATCGATGCACATGCACCCGCTCATCGCCCTCTTTACGGACTTTGGCACGCGGGATGCCTATGTGGCCCAGATGAAAGGGGCAATTCTGACCATTTGCCCCCACGCGCAGCTGGTCGATCTCAATCATGAGGTCGGCCAATTTGATGTGCGTGGCGCGGCCTATGTGCTGGCGGCTTCGGCGGCGTTTTTTCCCGCGCAGACGATTGTCGTGGCCGTGGTGGATCCCGGTGTGGGGTCCGAGCGCCGTCCGGTGATGTTGCAAACCGCGAGTGACAAGTGGTTCGTGGGGCCGGACAATGGCTTGTTCACCCACGTCATGGAGCGCGAGGGGGTTCGGCGTGCCGCGGTCCTGGACCGACCGGCGTACTACCGCGCGGCAGATCTCTCCGCCACTTTTCATGGGCGGGATATTTTTGGGCCTATTGCCGCCCATCTGGCTGCGGGGATTGACCCAGAACAGCTCGGCAGTATGACGTCCGAGCTGTTCGTCACCCTGCCGCGGCGGCAGCCCCGTCAGGTTGGGCAGGCGCTCATGGGTGAGGTGCAGCACATTGATCACTATGGCAATGTTGTGACCAACTTGACGCCGGGCCTCCTCGATGCCTGGCCGAAGCCAGCTGCCAGTGTGCACCGCACGAAGATCTATTGTGTGCATCGCAGCGAGACCCATGCGGTGCAATGGGTCAACACCTACGCAGAAGGCGAGCCTGGCGCCCTCCTCGGCTTGCTTAACAGTGAGCGGTTTTTCGAGTTCGCCATGGCCCGTGGAAGTGCCAAAGTTTTTCTCGATGCGGCGGTGGGAGACGCGATTGAGCTGTGGCCAAGTAAAGATGAAAAACCTTCTATTGCATAGAGGAGTGCGTACCGCGAGGGCTGCCGAAGCCTTCCGGCGCAGACACGTATGGATTTTCGCTTTACAGACGAGCAGGAAGATTTTCGGCAGGAGATACGGGCCTTTCTCGACGATGCGCTACCCGAGACCCCTGAGATCCCGGAAGATGGGTGGATTGTGGGGTTTGACAAAGCCTTTTCCCGAAAAGTAGGAGCCAAAGGCTGGATCGGGCTGACCTGGCCAAAAGAAGCTGGCGGCCAGGGGCGCAGCTATCTCTATGCGCCGGCCTATACCATCCAAGGCGGCACGTCAACCATCCTGCGCACCATTGTGGCGCAGCGTGGGTTGGGCCTACCGCCGGGGTAGGTCGGGGTGCTAAGAGCCGGCGATCTCGCCAATTGAGATGGGGATCGGCATAAAGCACAGGACGAAGATGGCCAACGCAATCCCCGCGACCATGAAGCTGCGACGGTCGAGCGGGGTGTACGGATCGAGAACCACTTGCGGGCGGCGGCTGGTAAGCCAGCCGAGTATCGCCCACAAGAACCAGCCGGGAAAGAAAAACCCCAGGGCAAATAACAGGCAGACCACTGCCCACGAGACATAACGGGCGTATGGCCCCAAAATGGCGTAAAGAATGTGGCCACCGTCCAACTGGCCCATGGGCAACAGATTGAGAACCGTGACGAAGATGCCAAACCAAGCCGCCAAGCCCACGCTGCTGAGGTGAATGGCATACCCCTCTTGAATCGGCCCCAAGATTGCCCGCCCAATCAATTGCAGGAGCAACGGCTCGGCCAGAGATAAGCTACCGAGACTCTGGGTCACCGGGACGATGGAGGCTGTGGTATACGCATAAATGATGGCTGGCAGAGTGACGCAGAACCCGGCAATGGGGCCGGCCGCACCCACATAGAGCAGGGCTCGCCGATTCCGCGCCGGCGATCTCATCCGAATAAAGGCGCCAAACGTGCCGATCATCAGCGGCGGCGGGGCAGGGAGAAAATAGGGAAGTGTGACGTCCATGCCGTAATAGCGTGCGGTGAGATAGTGACCCATCTCGTGAAAAAATAGAATCGTCAATAAGGTGATCGCATAGGGCAAGCCGCGGTGAAATTCACTGATCTGCTCGATGGGATGGAGCCCTTCCCAAACCATGCCGGCCACCACGGTGGTGGCCATCGTCATGAGAAAGAGCAGGATGTGAATATGGTAATTGGGCCGCTTGCGCGGTGGGTCTGGTAGTGAAGCGATAAGGGGGTGCCAGCCGTTGCGTTCGGGCTCCATGGACGAAAAGTCGGTGGGCGGCATAATGGTACTTCCTTTTAAGTGGTCGATGCAGACGAGACGGCCGGCGTTTCCGTCTCCTCAACGTGGGGAATAATCTCCTCAGCATAAAACGCCAAGGAGTCGATCCCCCATGCCTCGGCTTTGTCGATGTCGTCAAACAGCGTGTGGGCCTCCGGCATCCCCTGCTGCCAGAGGCCGAAACCGACACCCATTTTGATCGCGTCCATGCTGGTTCTCCTGTGCCCACACGTGATGCGTTTGGCCCCGATGCGTCCCCCGATGCGTCCAAGATCATGAGGACGACATTGTAGCTTGTTCCTTGAGATGCCGCAAATTCCGGGGAGCTAGACCGGTGCTGGAAGCTTGACCGGTGATTTTGGAGGCAAGCGCCAGACCCTTTCGCCTGACGGTGACGCTGAGAGTAGCATGGCGGAGCGCGATCTGTCATCGCCCTGTGTCAAGGTGGTTTCATCGGAACGACACCAGGTGGCGCCGGAGTCTTTGATGCGATGCCGTCTTTGCCTGGCACGCGGCGTCTTTAAACAAGACCGCTAAGAGCGTCTGCATGGCGCTGTCCGTCCACTTCAAGATGCCGGTGATGGAGCCAATGAGATTGCCGGCGCAGTCGATCAGATACGTCGATGGCAGGCCCCTGGCTTGATAACCGCCCATCGCCTTGCCGTCGACATCCAACAACACGGGAAAGTGAAAATTCCGGCTTTGCAAGAATGTTGCAACATCCTCCTGAGTTTCCTGAACATTCAACGCCCAGATAGAAAAGGGACGCGCTTTCATGCTGCTCAAGAGCTGATTCATCAAGGGCATTTCATGAATGCACGGTGGACACCATGTGGCCCAAAAATTGATCAAGATCACCTTTCCACGTTGATCTCGGATGGCCATCGGCTTGCCCTGATGATCGTTGAGCGCGAAGGCAGGAGCGGCCGCTACCGGCTCGGCCACCCTGAACCCTGCCGCCTCGATGAGGGCACGATGCGACATCGCGGCCGCCGGGTGACCTGCGCTAAGACTCCCCACGCAGACGGTGAGTAAAATATATAGGAGGCGAAACATGGCTATACTCCTCTTGGTCCACGCCGCGCGATATGATACCGTGAACACCGGCAGTGCGGTCTGTATTCCCCTCATGACCCCGTAGATTCCGCTAACAGGGCGTCTAAGAGCCGATGCATGCTGGGGTGATTCCAGTCTCGTTGACCGACTTCGCGCAGCACAATGCGGCCTTGTTGATCCAGCAGATAACTGGTTGGAATGCCCGGTAAAGCGAGTTGCACCGTCAGCGCATTTTTGACGTCTAGTAGAATATGAAACGGCAACTTGTGCGCCTTGGCAAACGGTGCGACAATCTCTCGCCCTTGGGAATCGGTGGCCACCGCGACAATGGTAAAGCCTTGAGGGCGATGAGGATTGGCCCTGTAACGGCGATAGAGCGCCGCCATCGCCGGCATTTCGGCCCGGCAGGGGTAGCACCATGTGGCCCACACATTCAACAGCACCACCTGGCCTCGCAGATCCGCGAGACGGAGCGTCTCGCCCTGTAGGGTTGGGAGCGAGAAGTCGAGCCCAAACGGCACACGCTGTCCGGCCGGGGTCGGGACAAACCCAGGTGCCTCGTGCCTGAACGTCGTCCAGTAGAGCCCGACAATGACCGCGATAAGGCCCGCCATCGCCGCGATGAGGATGGTTAACGTGCTGATCCGAGAGAATTTCATGGCACCGGGGTGCTCCTGATGTTGAACCCATAGGCATGAGTGTGGCATCATTACATGCCATCTATAGCGAGGTCAAGGAGGGGGAGTCTGGCGTCCGTACCGTCTTGTGTCACAGCCCGGAATGTCGGTGTCAATAAGGAGTCACGCCACGATGAGTGAGAGGATCGAGCAGGAGAACATCGCCTCTGAGTTGGAAGCGGTTGAAACTCAGGAATGGCTGGAGTCGCTGGACTACGTGCTAGAGAGCGGGGGGCCTGAGCGGGTCAAGCGCTTGTTGCACCAGTTGCAAGTCCATGCACAACAAGCGGGATTGCAGCTGCCGTTTTCCGCCAATACCCCCTACATCAATACCATCCCGATAGAGAGGCAACCGCCGTTTCCGGGCAGCCGCGAAATTGAGCGCCGCATTAAAAGTATGGTGCGCTGGAATGCCATGGCCATGGTGGTGCGGGCCAATCGGGCCGATCGCGATATTGGCGGTCACATTTCTAGCTATGCCTCTTCGGCGACCCTATACGAAATCGGCTTTAACCATTTTTTCCGGGGCCGTGGCGGCGGCCAACGGGGCGACCAGATTTATTTCCAGGGCCATTCGTCGCCGGGCATTTATGCGCGGGCCTATATGGAGCGGCGCATGCACGTCGAGCAGTTGCGCAACTTTCGCAATGAATTGCAAGACGACGGTGGCTTGTCGTCCTATCCGCATCCCTGGCTGATGCCGGGCTTTTGGGAATTCCCTACCGTCTCGATGGGCCTCGGACCGATCATGGCGATTTATCAGGCCCGCTTCAACCGCTACCTGGAGGACCGGGGGTTGTTGCCGCGCGAGCCCGATGCCAAAGTCTGGGCGTTTTTGGGCGATGGGGAAACGGATGAGCCCGAAGCCCTTGGCGCCATTAGTCTCGCCTCGCGTGAAAAACTCGACAATCTCATTTTTGTGATCAACTGCAATCTGCAGCGCCTGGATGGCCCGGTGCGAGGCAATGGGCATATCATTCAAGAGCTAGAAGCGATCTTCCGGGGCGCCGGATGGAATGTCATCAAAGTGATCTGGGGCGATGACTGGGATGCGCTGCTGGCTAAGGATACCGATGGCATCCTGGTGCAACGCATGGGCGAAGTGGTCGATGGCGAGTATCAGAAATACAGTGTGGAGGGCGGCGAGTATATCCGCGAGCACTTTTTTGGCACGGATCCGCGCTTGCGTGAGATGGTCAGCCATCTCTCTGACGACCAGCTCCGCCGCATGCGCCGCGGCGGCCACGATCCCGAGAAGGTCTATGCCGCCTATAAAGCGGCGGTGGAGACCCGCGGCCAGCCGACGGTGATTTTGGCCAGAACGATCAAGGGCTATGGCCTGGGCGAACTCGGCGAAGGCCGCAATGTGACGCACAAGCAAAAAGAGCTCAACGAAAATGAGCTGCGTGAGTTTCGGGCGCGTTTTGGCATTCCGCTCTCGGACGAGGACGTCCCCGGCGCGCCGTTTTACCGGCCGCCCGAGGAGAGCCCGGAGAGCCAATACCTACACGAGCACCGCCAAAACCTCGGTGGCTACATCCCGAGCCGCACCGTCACTTGCCCGCCTCTGCACACCCCGCCGGAGGCGATGTTTGAGGAGTTTTATCAGGGCACCGATGGCCGGCCGGTGTCGACCACCATGGTCTATGTGCGAATGCTTGCCAAACTGTTGCGCGATCGGACGTTTGGCCCGCTGATTGTGCCGATTGTACCGGACGAAGCCCGCACATTTGGTATGGAAGCGCTGTTTCGCCAATGCGGTATCTACTCCCATGTCGGGCAGTTGTACGAGCCGGTAGATGCCGACAGTTTGCTCTACTACAAAGAGGCGAAAGATGGGCAGATTCTAGAAGAGGGGATTACCGAAGCCGGTTCCATGGCCTCGTTTATCTCGGCCGGGACGGCCTATGCCACGCATGGCATTAATACGCTGCCCTTCTTCGTCTACTACTCCATGTTCGGTTTCCAGCGCATTGGCGACCTCATATGGGCGGCGGCAGATATGCGTTGCCGAGGCTTCCTCATCGGGGCCACTGCCGGCCGTACGACCTTGGCGGGTGAGGGCCTACAGCATCAAGACGGCCACAGTCACGTGCTGGCCTTACCGGTGCCGAACTTGCTGGCCTACGATCCGGCGTTTGCCTTTGAGCTGGCGGTGATTCTGCGCGAGGGCATCTACCGCATGGCCGAGATGCAGGAAAGTGTGTTTTATTACATCACGGTCACCAATCAGAATTATCCGATGCCGCCGATGCCGCAGGAGCGTGGCATCAAAGAGGGGATCTTAAAAGGGTTGTACAAATTCCTGAGGACGGAGAAACCCGATGCCCCGCTGCGGGCACAGCTATTTGGCAGCGGGGCGATCATGAACGAGGTGCTGGAAGCGCGCAAAATCCTGGCCGAAAGCTTCGCTGTGGAAGCGGATGTGTGGAGTGTGACCAGCTACAAGGCCCTACAAAATGACGGTATGGAGGTGGATCGCTGGAATATGCTCCACCCCACCGAGCCTCCGAGAACCCCGCATGTGAGCACGTGTTTAGCGGATGCGGAAGGCGTGTTTGTGGTGGCGTCGGACTACATGAAAGTCTTGGGCAATGCTATTGCACGCTGGTTTCCAAGGCCGCCGGTGATCCTCGGCACCGACGGCTTTGGCCGTAGTGACGGGCGCCGGGCCCTACGTGATTTCTTCGAAGTCGATGCCCGGCACATCGTCTTTGCGACCCTCAGCGCGTTGTTTAAAGAGGGTAAAATTTCGGCTGAGGTGGTGCAGCGTGCCATTGAAGAGCTTGAGATCAACTCGGATAAAGCAAATCCCGTGACGAGTTAGGGGAGAGGACAACGACCATGGCAGCGTATGCGTTTGCATTACCCGAACTGGGCGAAGGGATTGAGTCCGGAGATGTGGTCAATGTCCTGGTGGCGGCCGGTGACCGGGTGGTTCTGGATCAACCCCTGATTGAGCTTGAAACGGACAAAGCAGTCATCGAAGTTCCCGCCCCGGTCGATGGCGTGGTCCAAACCATGCACGTGCAAGCAGGGGACACGGCGACCGTCGGCCAGCTCATCGTGACCTTTGACACCGAGGTGGATGCGACGTCGGCAACTGAGGAGCCTGAGCCTGAGCCTGAACCTGAGTCTGCACCTTCATCTCAGTCTGAAGTCGAGCCTGAGCCTGAGCCTGAGCCGTCGACCGCACAGGACGCCGTGTCTCCCGATGCCGCAGCGGCGCCGGCGGCGCCGCTGCGAGCGGCATCTCCACAGGCGCCGCCGAAGCCCGCTGAGCCCCCCGAACCCGAGAGGTCCCAACGTTTGCCGGTCGCGGCGTCGCCCTCGGTGCGACGCCTGGCGCGTGAAGTGGGGGTAGACATCAATCAAGTGACAGGGGCTGGACCGGGCGGGCGCATCAGCCTTGAAGATGTCAAGCTGCATGCCCGGCGCCTGCTCACGGACACCGGTGGCTATCACACCACGGCAGGGGGTGAGGCGGCTGCGCCCCGCGCCATTACCCTACCCGATTTCAGCCGCTGGGGAGACGTCGAGCACCAGGCCATGACCAGTGTGCGCCGGGCCACGGCAGAGCATATGGCACAGGCGTGGTCGACCATTCCGCATGTGACGCAGCACGCGAGTGCCGACATCACGGCCCTGGAGCAATTGCGCCAGCGCTACGGCCCACGGGCCGAGGCGGTAGGCGGCAGATTGACCGTCACCGCGATTGCCCTCAAAGTGGTGACCGCGGCGCTCAAGCGGTTCCCGCAGTTCAACGCCAGTATCGATATGGCGCGTCAGGAGATTATCTATAAGCGCTACTATCACATTGGCGTGGCCGTGGATACCGACCGTGGGCTGTTGGTGCCAGTGATTCGCGACGTCGATCAAAAAAGTTTGATCGACTTGGCTGTGGAACTGAACGAGTTGGCGGCAAAAGCTCGGGACCGCAAGACCACGCTGGCCGAGATGCAGGGTGGCACCTTTACCGTGACGAATCTCGGGGGCATTGGCGGCTCGCATTTTACACCGGTGATCAATACGCCGGAGGTGGCCATTTTGGGGCTGGCCAGAAGTCGCCTCGAGGCGACGTATCTCGACGGCAAATTCGAGCCCCGTCTGATGCTGCCGATTTCCTTGTCCTACGACCACCGGCTCATCGACGGCGCCGATGGGGCGCGATTTATCCGTTGGGTGACCGAGGCGTTGGAGCAACCTTTTTTATTGACTCTGGAGGGCTGAGGGCGAATGACCACACGTTCTACGCAATTTTTATTGACTCTGGAGGGCTGAGCGCGCATGGCAACACGTTCCACACAACTCGTGGTCATTGGTGGCGGGCCGGGAGGCTATGCTGCCGCCTTTCTCGCGGCGGATATGGGCCTGGAGGTCACCCTCGTCGACCTGGCGCCCAATCCGGGTGGGGTCTGTCTGTACCGGGGCTGTATCCCCTCCAAAGCGTTATTACACGTTGCAAAACTACTCACCGAAGCCCGGCAGGCGGCGCAGTGGGGTATCACCTTTGGTGAGCCCCAGATCGATCTCGACAAACTGCGGAGCTGGAAAGAAGGTGTGGTCAAGGGGTTGACCGACGGCTTAGGGCAGATGAGCAAGCGCCGCAAAGTGACCTTTATCCAGGGCCGTGCGAGTTTTGAAGATTCGACCACGTTGGTCATTCAGAACTCGGACCGTGAAGAAGAGAGCCTGACCTTCACCTCCGCCATTGTTGCCACCGGCTCACGTCCGGCCAGTTTGCCTGGCATGTTTCTCGAGTCGCCACGCATTTTGAATTCCACCACCGCCCTGGAGTTGCAAGATATTCCCCCGCGGCTACTGGTCATTGGGGGTGGCTATATCGGGCTGGAATTGGGCTCGGTATACGCGGCGCTCGGCAGCCGGGTGTCGGTGGTCGAGATGACCAACGGGTTGTTGCCAGGGGCCGATCGGGACCTGGTGCGCTACGTGGCGAAACCGTTGGAACAGAAGTTCGAGGCCATCATGCTCAAGACTAAGGTCACCGAGTTGGCCGAGGTGACCGACGGCATCCAAGTGACCTTAGAAGGGCCGGAGGGGACGGCAGCGCCCCAGGTCTACGACAAAGTCCTGGTGGCGATTGGCCGCCGCCCCAACGCCAGCGGTATTGGCCTGCAAAACACTAGCGTGGTGATCAATGAGCGCGGGTTTATTGACGTCAATGCCCAGTTGCGCACCGCCGAGGCAACTATTTACGCCATTGGCGACGTGGTAGGTGAGCCGATGTTGGCCCACAAAGCCTCACACGAAGGCCGCTATGCGGTCGAAGCCATCGCCGGCCATCGGGTGGCATTCGAACCGCAGGCGATCCCGGCGGTGGTGTTTACCGATCCGGAAATGGCCTGGTGCGGGTTGACCGAAACCCAGGCCCGCAGGGAAGAGCGCACCGTCGACATCGCTCGTTTTCCCTGGGCCGCCTCAGGCCGGGCGATGACCATGGGCCGCGGCGACGGTCTCACCAAACTCCTGATCGATCCGCAAACCGAGCGTATCCTGGGCATTGGTCTGGTGGGTAGCGGGGCCGGCGAACTCATTGCCGAGGGCGTCCTGGCCATTGAAATGGGGGCACTCGCCACCGATCTCAAGCTCAGCATCCATCCGCATCCGACCTTATCCGAGACGCTGATGGAAGCCGCGGAGGTCTTTTTTGGCCAGAGTACGCATGTCTATCGCCCGCTGCGTCTGCCAAGTGGCGGTGGCGCTTGACCCCAGAGGGTAAAGCGGCTAGAATGGGGGCCATCAGAAGTCAAACCCGCCGCCCCGACGATGCGTGTGGCAGATACGTGTAGACAAGGAGCACTCCATGAGTAGCGAATTTGAGATCAGCATTGAATACTGTATAGAATGAGACTACTTGCCTGACGCTGCAAGTTTGCAGTCTGCGATCAAAGACAAGTACGGGGTTGTCGCCAGCTTAATCGAAGGACACGGCGGTGCCTTTGAAGTCGTTCTCGATGGCAAGCGTATTTTCTCGAAGCTCAAAACGTTTCGGTTTCCTGAGCACGACGAAATTTTTGCCTCAATTGACCGCCGCTAGCCGATAGATGCCTCGCTGCCCCGGCGCCACGCCGCGGTGATAGCGGGGCAAAGTTGAAAAGTAGCTTGACATGTCCCAATACTCTGTTAGACTAACCCGCGTTATGGTTGCTGTATTCGCAATCCTACCTACCCTGCCCAGGTAGCTCAGTCGGTAGAGCAGAGGACTGAAAATCCTCGTGTCGGTGGTTCAATTCCGCCCCTGGGCACTTAAAAATCAAACATTTAGATAGACTACCCCAAGCGGTTTTCCCAAAAAGTGACCATATAGTGACCAACCAGACAGAGAATAATCCCGCCTAATCATGCCTCGCCACGATCACTCGTGCTCGTGCGTATGCCTTCGCGGATAAACGTTTCGATATCGCTCTCTGCATAGCGTACCCTACCGCCGATTTTAATGAAGGGTGGCCCACTGCCATCCCAACGCCAGCGGGCGAGTGTTGCGGGTGAGAGGGTGAGGATCTCGGCAAGGAAGACTTCAGCGCCCTGGGCTTTTTTGATACGCCAGATCATTTCTTGCCGTCCTTGATTCATGAGTTCGGCGATGCCGTGCTGTGTTTGTTCAGATACCGAGTAATAGCTGTGATCTCCCCAGTCGCCGTAGAGGTCAGTGCCGCTTACGGTTTTGACCTGATCGTAGTCCTTGGGCATGAAGAGGTCAGGGGCAAGGCGGCGGGCATCTTGATTGCCGACGGTGAAGCTCACAAGGTGCCCTACGGATGAGAGGATGATGTCGAGATCGGCAGGAGGGATTTGTCCGGTCGACTGGGAGAAGCACATAAATTTGCCGCCATATTTACGGCCTAGTACCAGGTGGGGAATGATAAAATCGCTGACCCAGTAACGTGAGACTTCGTCGCAGAGAATAACGACGGGCGTTCTGGCTTGTTGAGGAAGGGATTCGCGGCGGAGTAGGGCTTGGTGGGCGAGAAAGAGCATGGTGGAGCAGAGAAGGGATTGGGATGAGCGATCTTGGTAAAAATTGTCACTGGCATTGAGCAAGATGATCTTTTTTTGATTGAGTCCCTCGTAGAAGTCAAAAGTGGGTTGGTTGGAGTCAAAATATGATGAGACGAGCGAATTTTGAGCAGCGGCGTTGAGCTTGTTCCTACTGGATTCGATCCACGTGTGGAAGGTTTTGTTTTTGGTGAGGTGCTGCCAATACGTGGTCAACTTTGGGTCACGGGCACGGCGGAGAGTCAACCTTCGTATCAAAACCATCAAGGTACGGAGGAACTCACCATGGCCTTACCCAAAAGATACGCCAAACAACAAGCCAAAGCGAAAGAGCGCCAGCGTCAAAACGCCAAAGCCCGCCACCAGCGCCAGCAGCAAGATGCCCAGCGTTATCTCAACGCCATCCAT
>Ga0214472_10003214_pt1 | contig 17328 bp, 19 predicted proteins | sample RVTome_6_FD_207662 | JGI IMG/M metagenome (GOLD analysis project Ga0214472, IMG submission 207662) | Soil microbial communities from uranium-contaminated site in the Upper Colorado River Basin, Wyoming, United States - RVT140D175 | ecosystem: Environmental > Terrestrial > Soil > Contaminated >... | reverse complement strand
CCGAAGCCGTGGCGTGCCATCACGACCCGGCTGCGGAACGCCTCGTCCATGCCATAGGTGGCTGCCAGTGCCCGGCACGCCTGGGGGGCGAGCAAGGCACTCATGACGGCGTAGCCCTGGGCGTCGAGGTCGGTGGCGAGGCGTGGCCAATCGAACCCCGCCACCCTCTCGGCGATGGCCGACACCGACGCGCTAGACAAATAGGCGTGGCTGGTGTGGGTCATGCGAGGGTCTCCCGGTCGAGCAGAGCGCGCTTGCGCTCGACGCCCCATCGGTAGCCAGAGAGCGTCCCATCGCGGCGGACGACGCGATGGCAGGGAACAGCGACCGCCAGGGCATTGGCCGCACAGGCCTGGGCCACGGCGCGCCCGGCTTTGGGCCTACCGAGGCGCTGGGCGATGTCGGTGTAGCTTGCCGTCGAGCCCACCGGGATGGTGCGCAGCGCCTGCCAGACGCGCTGCTGAAAGGCCGTGCCGCGGATATCGAGGGGTAAATCGAGCCCAAGCCCTGGCGCTTCGACAAAGCCGATGACCGTGGCCACGACCTGCTCAAAGTCCGAATCAGCACCGATCAGCCGGGCCGTGGGGAAGCGATCCTGGAGATCGCGCACCAGAGTCTCGGGGTCATCACCCAGCAGGATGGCGCAGACCCCTTTGTCCGTAGCAGCGACCAGAATCGAGCCCAGCGAGCAGGCGCCGACGGCGAAACGAATGGCTGCCCCATTGCCACCGGAGCGAAAATCGGTTGGCGTCATACCAAGCACCTCCGAGGATGTTTCATAGAATCGTCCATTGGACTGAAAACCCGCGCCATAGATCGCTTCCGTCACGGTGTCAGCCCGCATCAACTCGTCCCGCACCCGCTGCGCCCGCTGCGCCACCGCATAGGCTTTTGGCGTGATGCCGGTATTGGCTTTGAAAACCCGGTGGAAGTAATAGCGGCTCATGCCGACCGCTGTGGCGAGTGCGTCGAGGCTCGGCATGTCTTCGGCTTGCTCGATGAGCCGGCAGGCTTTTTCCACCGCCGCCACATGTTGGGTGGCATCTCCCGCCTCGTGCGGACGGCACCGCTTACACGGTCGATAACCGGCCTGTTCCGCCGCGTCACAAGTCACAAAAAACTGCACATGTTCTCGTCGTGCCCGCCGGGCCGGGCACGACGGCCGACAATAGACGCCGGTCGTTTGCACCGCATAATAAAATGCGCCGTCCGCAACACGGTCACGCCGTATGACCGCTTCCCACCGGGCTTCTTCACTAGAGAACGTCGGTGCGGGCCGAGCGGTTTGGGTCGCCGCTAAAATACTCACCATCGACCTCCTTCACGTTACTGCAGACAGCCACACGGGCCTGTCACCTCAGACCGGCATGCGGCAGTGTGGCGCGTGAGCCTCCCTCACCTCGCTGCCATCATAGGCGCCGTCAGCTCGCATGACCTGTTCACTCGTTAGTGTAATGCCTTATAGGGATACACGCACTCCGACTCTTGCTCTCAAATCCCCGGGAGGTAGTGTTCTAATCGTGGAGATGGAACCTGTACAAGGGGTGCGAAGAAGTTGTTTTTAAAGGGGGAAAATAATACGGGACAGACTCCATCTCCATTTTTAGAACACTACCTAACAAAGGTATCTAGTCAACCCCGCCAGGGTAAGGTACTATTTCCTGTTGGGCTTAAAACCTAATTTTTACCAGAATGAAACAGAGTGCTGGATACTGGAGGTGATTTTTCATGTCATCGAGTAGCACAAGTTATCACGAATCGCTTGACAAACTCTCACCCGTCACGCAAGACATGCACCGGGCTATCGTGTCTCTCCAGGAGGAACTCGAAGCCGCCGATTGGTATCAACAACGCGCTGATGCCTGCGGCGATAAGGAGCTGAAAGCGATCTTGCTTCACAATATGCGCGAAGAAATTGAGCATGCGTCCATGATTTTGGAATGGCTGCGCCGAAATCACACTGATTTTGACAATCACCTGAAGACTTATCTATTTACGACCCAACCCATCATGGACGTTGAAGAGGAAGATACCGGTGGAGAGGCTTCTGCGTCCGCATCCGATACGGGCGACTCGCCAGCTGCCCAGCCATCCCTGACCGTGGGCGCCATGAAAGGAGAATAGATGATGGACTATCTGAATCGACAGGCAGCACCGTTTGGGAATGACATCTGGAAGCGCATCGATGAGGCCGCCGTACATGCCGCACGCGATATGTTAACCGGTCGACGTTTTCTTGAAGTCGATGGTCCCTATGGCGTGGGATTAACGTCCGTCGAGGTGGGCCATGACGATTACTGCCGTCAACCAGGACCTGAGGAAGCAGGGGCAGTGATGGGCCGCGCGATTTCCGTTGCGATGTTGCGCAAAGATTTTGGCCTGAGCATCCGGCGTATTGCAGCCCATCAAGAGATGCAACAGCCGCTGTATATCTCCCCAGTGGAAGACGCTGCCGAAGCAGTGGCGCGGCGGGAAGAAGAGATGGTCTATTACGGCCAACCGGATTTTAATATTCAGGGGCTCATGAATGCTCAGGGACGGGCGCAGCATACGGGAGGCGATTGGGCGAACATCGATCAGGCGCTCGAGGATGTCCTGGTTGCAGTCAATATGCTCGATGCGCAAGGCGCTCGCGGACCGTATGCTCTGGCCTTAGCGCCTACACTCTACAATGGGCTGTTTCGGCGCTATGCCGGGACGAATATGTTGCAACTCGAACACCTGCGGCGGCTATGCCAACACGGGGTTTACAAAGCCCCTATCGAAGGTGGCGTGCTCGTCGATCCCCGCGTTGGGAAAATGCTCATTGGCCAGGATCTAATGGCCGGCTATATTGGTCACGATGGCGTGCATTATCAACTCTATTTGAGTGAAAGTATGGTCTTCATGCTCGAAGAGCCCAAGGCCGTTTGTACGATCAGCGTTTCTGCCACCGAGTAAGATACCCTGTCAAACCGTCTCTTATGACGCGCTCTGTAAGCTAGGGGGCCCTCAAACCTCAGATAGCAATCAATTCATGGAGAGCTTAGGCACCAGATTGTGCATCTATTCCATCTTGATCTCGGCCCCCTAGTAGGCCATATGGACGCCTGCATCGGTAAAAACCTCCGCCCCAATCGGCAAGCGACGCGCTCCCATACGCGGTTGTCGCGTCGCTTGTGCGATCTTGGTGACCTCCTGTGGCATGGATCTGTCTCCTCATTTCTTACATCTGTGGCCACTACCTGTGGGCGTCCAAACCTATTGACTCGCGCCCAAAAAAAAGAGCAAGTTTCATGACACTTTTCTACGGTGGAAAAACGATCTGCAAGACAGAGAATTGGCATCAATCTTGCCTGTTCTGGGATCAATCACCATAGAGCTAACCTTTAAAGAAGTTGTGACGATGCGAAGCAAAACTCTCGAATACACTTTTTTCCTCGCGTTGGTTCTCGTAGCGACGTTCGCCTTTGGCGTGCTCATCCAGGATTTTCTCCAACCGCTCTTCTGGGCGGCCATCCTTGCCATTTTGTTTTATCCGACCTATCGCTATGGGATGCGGATTCTTGGCCACTATCCTGCCCTCGTGGCCATTCTCACACTGGTCATGATCGTTGTGATCGTGATTCTGCCGCTGTCACTGATAGGGCTGGCGATCACGCGCGAAGCAGCCAATCTGTATACACGTATTGACGCGGGCGACATCGACCTCCAGCAGCCTCTACGCTTCCTCCGCGATACGCTGCCCATGGTGACCGCCTATCTCGACCGGTTTGGCGTCGATGCGCCACGACTCCAAGCGGGCCTATCGAGCGTCGCCGTGACGGCGAGTCAGTGGCTTGCCTCTCAAGCCTTCAACATCGGTCAGGACGCGCTTCGCTTTGGGGTCATGTTCTGTTTAATGCTCTATTTTCTCTTTTTCTTTCTGTGCGATGGAACGCGGATTGTCAGGGCTCTGATGCGCATACTCCCGCTCGGCGATGAGCGTGAGCGCCATTTATTTAGCAGGTTTGCCGCAGTGTCACGGGCCACGATCAAAGGGACGCTGGTCATCGCGCTGGTGCAAGGGGCGCTTGGGGGCTTGGCCTTTTGGCTCCTCGGCATTAATGCTGCTGTCTTGTGGGGCGCGGTCATGGCTCTGCTATCGCTACTGCCTGCCCTTGGATCGGCTTTGATTTGGGGGCCGGCGGCCTTGATCTTCTTTATCAGCGGAGCCTTCGTCAAGGGTCTGATTCTCTTAGGGGTGGGGATCCTACTCATTGGCCTCGTGGATAACCTTCTCCGTCCGGTACTGGTCGGTCATGATACTCACATGCCAGATTACATCGTCTTGCTGGCGACGCTTGGAGGGCTGACTGTCTTTGGCATGTCAGGCTTTGTTATCGGCCCTATTATTGCGGCTCTCTCTATTACCGTATGGGAAATGTTTGAGCAGGAATACAGACATGGGGATAGGAGAGAAAATATAGATGATCAAACGAAAACAGCCGCCCAGGAATAAGCATCGGAACGCCTCTCAATGAGAGAGAAAATCATCTCATAATGAATCAATGGAGGGTAGTGAACCTTGCTATCTATGCCGAGTTCACACGGCGGATGGGTTGATTTATCAAAGGCCTGGTGATGGGGGCAATTTGGCCGCTCTGCCCGATGAGGCAACTTATCGGGGGGTGACCGATACCATCAGGCAAGAAGGCTAAAGTGCCCCAAGCACAAAAGTAGATCGCAATCTGCTCAAGCTGTCCCTGGGGCTGCTCCGGGCGTTCTCTCAGGAACGCCTCTATTGATCCGCATGAACCTTGATAGATCCTTTGGCTTAACATCCATCCGTTCGTGCCAGACGCAGATTGATCTGTGGACGGCTTGAGGTCCACTCATCAGAGCACCTCGGGCTAGGTTAGATACCGGGCTGCCCAGCCCAATCCCTCCTCAGTACCATGCAGCGGATTGTACTCACACCCCACCCAGCCCTGGTACCCAATCTCATCCAGGTACGGCAGCAGAAAGTGGTAGTTGATCTCTCCGGTTTCCGGCTCGTGACGCCCAGGGGTGTCGGCCATCTGCATGTGCCAGATTTGATCGACATTTTCCCGCACCGTGCGAGACAGATTCCCTTCCATCATCTGCATATGGTAGAAATCGTACTGGATGCCGATATTCGGGTGCCCGACCGCTTCGATCAGGCGCTTTGACTGGGCAGTCGTGTGGATGAAGAACCCCGGCTGGTCGTAGGTGTTAATGGCCTCGACGAGGGCCTTGACACCGACCCCAGCCAGTGCCTCGGCTGCGAGTTGTAGGTTCTCGACGAGGGTGGCCCAAGCGGTTTCCGGGTCAATGCCCTCCGGCAGAGGCCCGACGCCGGTATTGACACCGATACAGCCGAGTCCGGCGGCGTAGTCGACCGCCATCTGCAACCGTTCTTTGACCAGGGCTTTGCGGGCGGGGTTGAGGCCGATGTTGTTCTTGCCAGTGTCCGGATCTGCCGTCGGTAGATTGATGATCACGTGCTGAAGGCCGTTTTTCTCAAGCCGCTCCACGATCGCGTTGAGTGGTGTGGTATACGGGGATTGCAACTCGACACCCTTGAACCCGGCGTTGGCCGCCGCGTCGTAGCGGTCGAGCAAGTCGTATTCGTTAAACATAAATTGCAGGTTGGCTTCCAATTTTGGCATATCTATTTCTCCCGTCAGGCAGTTGCCCGCATCCCAATTACTTAGTGCCGACGCTCTAGCGAATCGAGCTGACGACTGAGCCGGCCGACCTCCCGCTCGAGGTTGTCAAGCTCGCGGTCCTGCCTTGTTAGAGCGCTGCGATACTGATCAAACTCGTTGCCGTTTCCTGTGGCACGGCTCGGCTGTTGCTTTTGCCGTTCGATCTCTTGCAACCGCCTGGTCAGGTGATACACGTCCCGGCGTTGGCGTTCGAGATCGCGGCGCTGACTCGCGATCTCTTGCCGGCTTTGTTCCCATAGCCCGAATCGTTTTGGGTCATCGGGATCAGCGCCGGCAGAGAAAATCGTCGCCCCCGCCCTATCCCGAACCTCAAGACGCCCACCTGTCTCGGTCGCACGGACGCTGAAAACCACCGTCCCCTCAGCGCTCACCACCTCTAAGTGCTGTGTCTGCATGATGGCAGACACAGGCTGTGTAGAGGTTGCAGCCAGATGCAACCCTGCTGCGAGGGTAAGGCCACTGACAATCAGGAGGCGGCAAGAGCGGCCGAATCCGCGCAACAGAATACGCCACATCGATAAACCGATTGTCCGTGGGCTCCATAACCTCGGACACACCTTCTCAGACAACCTTTTAGCCATGATCATGACCTTGGCCGTGACCGTGAGGATCATCGTACATGCCCGAGGCGTATTCAGCCGTGCGTTGATCCACTTCGTCTTGGGTCACCAGCCCCGATGCCTTGGCGAGTTTTTCAAGCGTGGCGTACCAGCGCTCATAGTAGGTCGAATCGTTGTCATGCCGCTCCGCCTCGGCAATTTCCGTAGAGAGCTCCTGGCTGAAATTGCGCCAGGGGTAGATGCCTTTTTCGTTCAGCGCCACTGCCATACCAAAGGCGCGCGCTTCCCACGGGGCATCGAACACGGGCTCGCCGTTGCGGCGCGGGATGGCGAGGTCGCCTTCCATATTCGAGATGTTGGGGTCGATCGGAGAGGTCATCGTCCCGTGCTCCTAAGTGGCGACCGGCGCTTTGAGGGTGGCCACGCCGATCATCGAATCGCGCGTCACCAACGCGGTCAGCTCGGCTTCCGACAGATCTTCCGTACCGGCCGGACGCTCGGGCAGGACCATGTAGCGCACGTCCGAATTGCTATCCCAGACGCGAATCTCTACGGATTCCGGTAATTCCAGGCCGAACTCGCTGAGCACCGCCCGCGGCTCGCGCACCACGCGAGACCGGTAGGCGTACGATTTGTACCAACTCGGCGGCAAACCCAACACCGGCCAGGGATAGCAGGAACACAGCGTGCACACGACCACGTTGTGCACCTCAGGCGTGTTTTCCAACACCACCATATCAATGCCTTCACGCCCCTGAAAGCCGAGTTCGGCGACGGCTTCCGTGCCATTTTGGAGCAGACGCGATTTGTAGGCTGCATCCGTCCAAGCGCGGGCCACCACTCTGGCGCCATTCATCGGGCCAATATCGCTCTCGTAGGTTTGTACCACTGCGTCGAGCACATCGGTGGTCAGAATTCCTTTTTCGATCAAAAGCGATTCCAGTGCTTTGGTGCGCAGGGCCGCCTCTGACCTATCGTCCGGAATGTGATGATGGGGTGACTCACTCATGGGCTTGTCCTTTATTGACTAGACGGATTGAAGATAGCTTTCCCACATATCGAGATAGACCACACTATTCACGTCTGCCGCCTCCCCCCAGAGATCACGGCTGTCGAAGCGCACCGCGTACAGCGGTTCTACCGGGGCTTCGACGCCTTCGGGCATGGTGTCTTGCAGGTCGTAAACGCCGTAATATCGAGTCACGGTGCCGGACTGACCACGTACGTACCGCGGCAGGCGAGTGTGGTTTGGGGGATGGAGGTTGCGGACCTGGACGGCGTCACTCACCGCAAACTGCGGGGTGAGATCGGCCTCCCGCCTCGGCGATTTCCACGACAGTAGACGCGTCATGGTGGCCTGCACTTGTGCTGGCGCCTCGCGTCTTGGTATCTGGGCGTCCGGGTTATCCCGGAATTCGGCCAGGCGCGCTTCAAGCTCTTCTGCCGTGATCACCCCGGCATCGATAAAGCCCTTGAGACGGGATTGCAGCCACTTTTCGTAATAGCTCGTAGTGAGATAGTCGGCGGGCGGCATCTGTTCGATGCTGTGACGCGACCCGCCCGGAATTGGAATGGGCGAAGCGACACGTATGGCAAAGACCCGGCGCTCCCAGTCGTGGTGAAAACGTGGTTCGTTTGCCTCGCGTTCGATAGGACCAAAGCCATGCATCCCGCCCATGTCGTGTACACCATTCATCATTCTCTCCTGATCGCAATGGGCAAATCGTATTTCTAATGAGTAGCGTAGATGGCTCGCGAGCCGCTGTCAACCGTGCTAGTATTTTAATTGGGCACCCATATCATGACGATAGGTAGCATAAGATTGATTATAATGGTTAGTTCCACTTATTATTCTGGCAGATGGGAGACATTCGATGAAGGACTTGGGAATCCGTAACTGTATTTTCCTCGTGATAATCGCGATGTTACTGAGTAATTGTGCCACGGTTGGCGATGGCGATAAAACCTGGAAGGGCGCGGGTATCGGCGCCTTAGGGGGTGCCGCCGCGGGGGCGGCAATTGGAGCGATGTCCGGAAGTCCGGGTAAGGGCGCTTTGATTGGGGCGGCGGCCGGGGCTACCGCCGGGACCGTGACTGGCGTCGTTCTCGATCGCCAAGATGAACGGTTGCGCAAGGCGGGCATCCGAACCGAGCGCGATCGTCAGGGCAATCTGTTGGTCCGCCTCGCAGACGACAGCTTGAAATTTGATACGGGCAAAGCCGAGCTGAAGTCTGCGGGTGTGGAGCAACTCGGCCTGGTCAGTGGAATTTTGAGAGATTACCCCGAGAATCGGATCAATATCATGGGGCATACCGATAGCGCGGGCAGCGACTCCTATAATCAGCAATTGTCTCAGGCGCGGGCAGATACGGTCAAGGTCACTCTGCTCCAGCAAGGAGTCGCCCCACGGGCTATCCTCTCCGTCATGGGTTACGGCGAATCCCAGCCTATTGCGGACAATGCAGTCGCCGCAGGCCGAGCGCAGAATCGGCGCGTTGAGCTTAGCATTCATGTCGATGAGGCCGAAGCCTCACGCAATCAAGCAGAACGTGAACGCTACTCCCGGGGAATGCACTAACTCGTGTGGAAGCGTGCCCCGGTCGCAGGGCACGCGCCAGGCGCCGCTGGCGGTGCGGCGGATCGGTCGCATTATTGCGGGAGCGATCCTGGGTAAAAAGTGACGTGAACGGCGGCGTGAACGGAGCGTCATCGCCTTCACCGTGATGACGCTTACTGATCTGTCAGCACGATATGGTCGGGACAGCCCTTGCAGCCAGTGGGGGAGGAGGACACTGAACATGCAGCACACGACGATTCGAGAAATCGAGCAATTCTTATACCGCGAAGCACGCCTGCTGGACAACCGGCAGTGTCACGCCTGGCTCGACTTGCTCACCGATGACATGCAGTATTGGATGCCGGTGCGCACGAGCCACTCAGTACCTAACCAGAAGTTCTGGGATCTTTCATATTCCAGTTGACAGCTTGTGGACCCAAACTCAGCGATACGCCGGCTTTCGCCAAATAAACTGTTCACTACTTTTCCGTGCTCGTGAAAGATCCCCTAATTCTTGCTCATAAATGGCGGGATCAACAAAGATACGCCGGTCGATCAACCCCTGCTCGACATCGCTGAGATGCCTGACATCTACCTCCAAGCCAACTCTCCTTCCACTAAGCCCTCGCGACAGGTGTCAATCCCTCGCAACGCGGCCTGCGCTCAGAGCGCGGCCGCCGCTTTCCGGACCGTCTCTGCAACTCTGGTGTATCATCAAGCATGAAGATAAACAAAGTCAAAGGCGTTTCGGCGGGATGAGGTCAACGTCAACGGGCGGCCACGTCTACCGGGATTTGCCTTCTTGCTTACGGCCTATGGCAGACGATGAAGTCGTTGGGGGAACGGGAGCAGCATCAAACGTCAAGAGCTGGTGACCAGAGGGATCGAGAATACGAATGGAACTGCTGAGTGTTTCAGCGGCGGGATCGATATGAATGCGAACCGTATTCAACACGGCATCAATACCCGTGCCGTCAGGTTTAAAATCCGTGCGGAAAAAGTCGTAGGTTTTGTCATCCAGACCTTGCTTGCTTAGAAGCGGGGCCAAGTTGGCGTTGACCATCGCAGTGGCTATCTCCACCTCTGCAGGCGACAATTGGCTGCCATCCCAGTCGTGAAACAAGGCTGTCAAATCCACCTCGGCACCGGTCGCCACATACATGGCCAAGTGGGTGAGCGGCGTCAGATTGACATGCCCTTCGGAGGTGGCAAAGGAAAACAGTTCAACCTCTTGATCACGAGGTATCATACGCAATATGAAAGGCGGGTAATTGGGGATGTCGAGAGTAAAACGTCCGTAGGCATCGGCAGGGACTTCATCCGAGGTCTCTCCCCGCGTGTTGATTGCCTGTACGATACCCTGCAACGGCTTATCCGTGGCAACAATACCATTCAAAACTACAGTATCCTCAGGCGTAAATGTCCTATTGACCGAGGTGTCTAAGACTTCCCCTCCGCCATCGCAACCCATTATGAGAATGGCACTCATCAGCACTATCGATAGTGCTGCAAGCATCCTTTTCATGCCTCCATCCTTATCTCATTTCATGTGAAAACTTCAGCGAGTCCGACTTGCCAGGTTCATCGGATCGGTAAGTATACATCTTGAATTCGAGGTTGCAAAATGAATAGGATTCCCACTGCTGAAACAGCACATATTTAATGAATAATCCACATGAGACCCAAAAAAAATCAATCCCTGCGCTCCTCCGCCTATTTCAAAGTCACGTGAGTTCAGCTCGCATCCGTGTGAGATGTCAGTATTATACCTTATATAAGTGTCGTCTGGCCTGAAAATTAGCCTGGGATTTTTGGGATCTTTCACGTGAGCGGGAAAGTAGTGAACAGTTTGTCTGGTATGGCGAGACGGAGACGCCGCTCCGCCGTTGGGCCATCAGGCCCTCAACCCAAAGCCGATTGGAGTCAAGATGAAGTGATTTAGGCCGCTGTCGTGTCCGTGGCATGCCATCCCTGGTCGGCATCTGGGCTGGGATCGCAGACCGCTTGGTCTGAGGGTATCTCGGAGGGTGCTGATGGGGCTGGGCATGCCCTGTATGTTCGTGACGCTGAGCACCCTGTCGCTCAATAGTGTCAAGCGAGAGGAGATGACGGCCTCCTAGACACTTGAAAAGCGCGTTTGTTTTTTTTATTCTCTGTTTTGGCAGGCTCTCTGCAGAGGCGATATCACATCCAGGTAAGGTGCCTTCATTGAACCTGGGCACATGGAATGAGGTGTGCGTGGCGAGGCATTCAAGAAACCTTGACGTGCCGAAACTGGCGTTTCTGGCATCTGCATTTTGCGGCTTCTTTCTGATGGGTTTCGTCGTAGCGGCCCGCAAGCTTCCTCCATATCAAATGCTCAAGGTAATGTATGAGGATGGTCGAGCGTTTGTGTCGCAGTTGTATCAGACTCGACCGGACCTCTTGCTGGAGCGTGAGTACCTGGGTGAGGGTGTCACCCGGCATGATCCCCGGCTCGCCTACGACGGTCTCACATTTATGCAGGGCCTCTTTCCCGAAGGGGTGGGCTTGCGGCTGGTGGATATGGCGGGAAATATCGTGCATGCGTGGGTGTTGGATTTCTTTTCTATCTGGCCGAACCCAACGCATGTGATCCCGAAAAGCACTAGGCCTGCCGGAGCGATGAACTACCACACCCAGGGCATGTGGATTTTCGCTGATGGCTCGGTAGTCGTGAACTTCGCAGAACTGGGAACCGTCAAACTGGACGGGTGTGGTAAAATCCTCTGGACGGTCGACCGTAGAACGCATCATGCCATGACCGCTAACCCCGATGGATCGTTCTGGATCCCGGTCAAGGGCGACGTTCGGGAAATAGCGCCCGCTTTGTTGCTGCCGGGGATCTCGAAGGAGGTCATCGTGCAGTCGCACGGCTGGTATGAAGACCGGATCATGCTCATCGATCGGGATGGCGTCATTTTGCAGGAGCTCTCGGTCCTTAAAGCCTTGATTGACGGCGGCTTCGACAGGAATCTATTCGATGTCATGACTATCGCTCCAAAAGATCCCACCCATATCAATGACATTGAGGTCGTCACCGAGGCACTGGCCGCCAGAATCGGTCGTGTTGAAGAAGGCGACTTGCTGGTATCTATTAGGAATCTGCACATGTTAGTCGTGATGGATAGGCAAACGGGTTGGATTAAATGGTCCCACACCGGCCCGTGGATACGTCAGCACGATCCGGACATTACGGCGGATGGTCAGATTGAAGTTTTCAACAATGGCGGCTGGGGCGGAACGGATGGCAGCAATATCCTGCGACTGGATCCGGCCAGTGGAGAGACTCGCGTCATTTATCCTCCGACGGATAAACGAGCGTTTTATACTCGCATCATGGGCACGCATCAGGCCTTGCCAAATGGCAATCGGTTGATCACAGAATCGGGGGCCGGTCGAGTGTTCGAAGTCACGCCATCCGGCGAGGTCGTTTGGGAGTACATCGTGCCCTACGATGAAGATTACGCCGCGGTCATCGAAGACGTGCGGCGGTTTGAGCGCGGCTATTTTTCGGTACCTGACTGGAGTTGTCCGTAGCTGGAAAGATTGGCTGTACCCGGAAGTGCCGGTAACCGGTAAAAGGAGTGCATCATGTTCCTGATGGGTCGGATGGCAGTGATCGTCTTGCTGACTACCGCGAGTGCCGCACACGCTTACATCGGTCCCGGAGCTGGACTGTCAGCTTTGGGATCTGTGCTGGCGCTACTGGGCGCGGCTTTTTTGTTGATCGTCGGCTTTGTGTGGTACCCACTCAAACGGCTGAGCGCATGGTTGAAGGGAAAGTCTGCCGGCCGCGTCACGGCGTCTCCTGAGCCGCCGGCTGCCATACAGGTCATATCCTCTAGCGAATCGGACGCCCCGATACCGGCGCCGAACGAGCCGCGTCAATCATGACGCTGGGCGTATATCTGCTCGTCATCGCGTTTTTCTCGGTCGCTTTCGGGATGAGCAAGCTGCCGCAGCGCGTCGGTCAAGTCGTCGATACTCTGCGGACCGCCCTGAACGTGATCGCCGATCGTGCCGCAGACGACGCGACCAAAGAACGGGCAACGCAGCGTGCTGCGCTTGGATTGTTGAGGCAAACCGTCGTCATCGCGCTCAAGGGCGCCGCAACGATCGCCGTCGCCTTGCTTCCCGCCTGGGGGGCTGATGTGCTCGACCTGGTGAGCTGGGAAGACACGATGGCGTTTTCGTTACGTGGGGACGTGCTGATCATAACGACCGTGGCGCTTATCGGTGTTTGGTTCGTCTATCGTCGTTGGGGCTCGCGCGACGTGCCAGAAAGCGACCGCCCATTGGACACGAGCACGCCCTATTCGCAAGCCGACCGGCTGCTGCACCGCTTGGCGTTCGGTCCCGCCCAGATCCAGACCGTTGCCGCTGAGCTCGAGGACAGTCTGTTCGCCAAGGACTGGGCTCCCGCGCGAGCTGAACGCCCTGTCTTTATCACGTCGCTCCCTCGTGCCGGCACCACCGTCCTACTCGAGGCGCTGCATCGCTTGCCGGGTTGTGCGGCACACACGTATCGCGACATGCCCTTCCTATTGGCGCCCGTTCTGTGGTCTAGAGTTTCGAGTGGCTTCCGACGCCGTAGCGAGCATCGCGAACGCGCGCACGGCGATGGTTTGAAGATCAACGAAGACAGTCCTGAAGCGTTTGAAGAAGTCCTGTGGAAAAAGTACTACCCTCACAAGTACAGCCCAGCGCGAATCGAGCTCTGGGGGGCGGACGACGCCAAGGCGGAGTTCGCCGACTATTTTCGTGAACATATGCGCAAGATCATTCTGTTGCGCACACCGGACCATCTGACCGAAGGGCGTTATCTCAGCAAGAACAACGGCAACATCGCACGCCTCGCGGCGATCCACGCCATGTTTCCCGATGGCTCTGTCATCATACCGTTTCGGCGGCCCGAGGAGCATGCCATTTCCCTGTGGCGCCAGCACCGAAACTTCGCTTCTCAACAGGCTGCTGAACCCTTCGTGATGGCATACATGGCCGACATCGGGCACTATGAATTCGGTGCGCTGCATCGACCGGTTGCGTTCCCCGGGTTACCGAAGCTCGTAGACGGCCTGTCTCCAGATACCATCGACTACTGGCTCGCCTATTGGATCGCTGCATTTGAAACGCTGGTGGCCGATAGCGACACGATTTTTCTCTCATACGAGGCGATGGGCGCCGCTGGGCCCCGTTCTCTAAGATGCCTGTGTGATCGGGTCGGGATCGAAGCCGGCGATGAGATGGTGTCGCAGGCGGCCGGCGTCTTTTCCGCCCCTCCCAAGTCTCGTCGTGCCGACTACGTACTGCGTGCCGACCTTGTGGAGCGAGCCCTCACGCTATACGATGCCGTCTCTCAGCGGTGCGTGCTCCGCAGCTAGGGGATAGGCAAAACAAACGCGCCTCGCTCTTATTGCTTCCGGGGTCTTGGCCTTGCCGATGTCATACCACCCGATTTCCAATCGCCAATACCGGTTGGGTAGCTTTTGCAAAGCGCTACTGCGTAGCTGTCAACAGCACGGCAAAGCCGCGCAGATGCGGATTCAGGGCTTTCGCGTCGGAGCCGGCGAAACGAGCATCTGCTCGGTGAGGCAATGGAGCTGATGGCAGCGTGTGGCGTAACGGATATCGCGATCTGGAGCTATCTGGCCACCGCGTATATGTCTTCGCATGCATGTACGGATTCCGAAGGGGTTTGGCAGGTGGTGACGCAAGCAATGCAGAGACTGCGCCAGGTGGCGCCATAGGGATCTGCCTTATATGACAGAGGAGAAGCCCGTCGCATCCCTGCGTCAGACTTAGGATAAGGAATGCCATGCCATTTACCGGTACACACACCGTCTCAAAAACCGCGTTATTACGTGCATTGCCTCCTGAATGGTTTCTCGATCTGTCCGACAGTCTCCGTCAACGTATTCAACAAGCCAACCGAAAACTCATTGTCTTCGACGACGACCCCACCGGCGCACAGGCTCTGCACAGCGCTTATGTGCTCACCCGGTGGACTTCCGACGATCTCATCCCGGCTCTGACCGACAGCAATCCTCTATTTTTTATTGTGAGTAACACGCGCAGCATGTCCCGTGAAGAAGCCATAGGGACTAACCGCGAAATTGCCACCGCCATTGCCACCGCCGCCAACGCGTGTGGCATCGACTTTGACGTTCTCATTCGCGGCGACTCTACTTTGCGGGGGCATTTTCCGCATGAACGAAACGCCATTCAAGAGGTTCTTCAATCACACAATCACACCTTTGATGGCACTATCCTGTGTCCCTTTTTTCTCGAAGGGGGGCGTTTGACCGCTTTCGACGTTCAATGGGTGGCCGAAGGTGACAGGCTCATTCCCGCTGGCCAAACTGAGTATGCACAGGATCGCACGTTCGGTTACACGGCCTCAAATTTATGTGATTGGGTGGCAGAAAAAACCGGCGGGCACATCAAAGCCAGTGACGTTTTATCGCTCTCCCTCGATGTCATTCGTTGTGAAGGCCCAGATGGTGTACAACGCATTCTGTCGCAGGCAAAAAATGGGCGTATGATTATTGTCAATGCGGTTACCTACCGCGATTTACAGGTGGCGGTAGCGGGATTGCTCAAGGCTCAGGATCATGGGCAGCGGTTTCTCTTTCGAACCGCGGCATCCTTTTTGAAGATTCGAAGTGGTATTCCAGATCGAGAGCTTCTGCGCCATCAAGATTTCGGTATGACAGAAGGTCGCGGGGGGCTTACCATAGTGGGATCCTATGTTCAAAAAAGCACCGACCAGCTTCAAGTCGCACGAGAACTAACAGGTGTTGTGTCTATCGAACTTACCGTAGAAAAAATTTTGACTCCCGCCACCAGCTGCGAAGAAATTCACCGCGTTGTAGCCGCTATCCACCACGCCCTTCAAGCCAATCAAGACATCATTCTCTTCACTAGTCGCAACAAAGACTGGGCTGGAAACCTGGAGATTGGCAAACAAATCGGCCAGGCTCTCATCACACTGATGAGTACTCTGACCGAACGCCCTCAATATGTTATTGCCAAAGGTGGTAACACTGCTTTGTCTGTTGTGCGTGACGGATTGAACGCCCGGCAATCCTGGGCGATTGGTCAAATTTTGCCTGGTGTGCCTGTTTGGCGTTTGGGGGCAGAAAGCCGATTCCCCGATCTGCCCATGGTGGTCTTTCCCGGCAATGTGGGGCAACCCAATAGCCTGGCCGAAGCTATTGAACATTTGCGTGCTGCCAGCCGCCATCTAAACGCGAGCTCTAGGGGCCTCGATTCCGGGTAGGGCCACAGGTTACCTGGTCGAGTTGCGAGATGATGGGGTTTGTTTCCCGTCCCCTCGGCTGAGGCGATGAGCGTATAGTCGAATGGCACGGGTGTAGCCTCAACTCATTTTTATTGAAGATGTGAGAGTCGAAAGGAAATGTGGGAAGGATATGACTCCTTGAGAACAAATAGCTATCACGGTGTATGGGGTGGAAACCCGCATGACGCCTAGCTGAAATGACGGAACGGAAAAGTCAGAGATGCACTGAAACAGGATACGAAACCCTTCCTGAGTGAAATGATGATCGTTGGTCAGGACGTCCGTCAGTCCCAAGCGCTCCATCGTTTGCATGCTGTTACAGTCCGTCAGGCTGTAGTGCTTGTCCAAGCGGGATTCGTAGAGTTCTAGTCCATTCATGAAGGCATCATGCGTTTGGGGGATAACCATCACGTTGGCGTCCGACAGGACACTTCTCGCAAAGCGTGCCGCCTGCCTTCTCGTATGAGGACTACTATCACTGAAAAACGAGAGAAATTCAGTCAGGACTTCTTCCGTTGTGCATAAATGGTAGTCTCTGAGCGTGCGGCTGAATGCCTGTACACGGGAATGCCACCGGTCTCTGCAGTGACACAGGGCAATCCAGTAGAAAGCGTCAGCAAAAAAATTGTTCATTCGGGGTGTTTTGGTGTGCCGTAAAGATAGTGATCGTGCTGCGTCGCACCATCGATGGGCAGGCGTTCAAGTTCTTCTTCGGGAATCTCGTCAAACAACTCGCCGGCAATTTCCCAGATAGGCTTCCTGGGGGGATCCTTGTGGCCACCAGTCTGCTGTGTGTCGTCTTCGTTTTCCCCGCCGTTGTTGACGCGATCCGGGGGTGTCTGGTTACGAAGCCCTTTGAGTGCTTCTGCGACCAGTTCCATGGGCGACTTGCCCGTTGCCTTGGACATGGAGGCGAGCAGCCCTTTTTGTTCGGGCGTCAATTCAATGTGTTCAGATTCCATGTATATACCGTAGCAGGAAAACCCCGCATCTGCAACCGGTTCCACTTCAGCAATTGTAAATTTGAGATTTGAGTCGATAAACCTACTGTCTGTCTCGAGGTAATTTCTTTGATGACAAGCAGTTGCGGATATAATAGGGGTGAAATCGAGCAACGCGTTGCGCAATCATTCACGGCGTACTTGGCGACACAGAGAGGGTTCGCGGAATGTCCACAA
>Ga0214472_10003213_pt1 | contig 17330 bp, 18 predicted proteins | sample RVTome_6_FD_207662 | JGI IMG/M metagenome (GOLD analysis project Ga0214472, IMG submission 207662) | Soil microbial communities from uranium-contaminated site in the Upper Colorado River Basin, Wyoming, United States - RVT140D175 | ecosystem: Environmental > Terrestrial > Soil > Contaminated >... | reverse complement strand
GGTCGATCATCAGTTGCAGTTCGTTGGTGACGCCGAGCAGGTCCTGCGAGGTCGAGCAGCGGAATTCGACCTGCTCGATCGACAGCAGGTCGTCGATGTCCTTGACTTCGAAGACGCTGTCCTCGATCTCGCCGAACAATACATCCTTGATGGTCAGCGCGAAGATCGCGCGCCGGTTCGATTCGAGGAACTTGTAGAGAAGGTCCTCGGTATTGGAGAAGGCGGTATTGATGACCGGCAGTTCGATCTGGTCGGGCGACAGGATGATGAAGCGGCGGTTGACGCCGTTCGGATCGAGATATTGATCGTCGCCGATTTCGTCGGCAACCTCAGGCGAAAACCCGGCCATGTCGATGCGGAAATTCTTGAGCTTCGTCGCCTTGCCGCCGAGGCCCTTCAGCGCGGCACTGTAGCGCTCGACCAGATGCGGCTCGGCCACCTCCATCAATTGGCCGAAGATCAGCTTGTTGTCGACGAGACGATGCATGGGGGTTGGTGACCGGTCACGCGCGGGTTGAAAACGGTTTGACGCCGGCTTGTTCTGCGGCGCGCCGCAGCGCTTTGTCGAGCGTTGCCAGAGGCAGCCGCGCACGCTGGGCAAGTTCGAGATAGGCGGCGTCGTAAATGGTCAGCCCATACATGTCGCCGATATGGCGTGTGCCGTTCCAGAATTGCGCTTGGCTTTCCTCGTCAATGTCGATTGGAAGCACTTCCATCTTCTTCAATGCTTGGTCCCGGTACGGCCGCGTTATGCGTCCGCGGCGAGCGCCGATGACCATTCCGTTGGCGACTTCGGCGCGCCAATGCACCGGCACCAAGGCGCCGCGCTCCACAACCGCCTGCAAGCACCCAAGTGTGAATTCGGTCTGCTCCTCCGGAAAATGCCAAGCAAGCGCGACCGAAGCATCGACGACAAAACTCAATACCTGCGCCCTTCCTCGATCAATTCCTTGATGGTTAAGCCATCGAGCTTGTTGTCCTTGCTATTGGCAATGATCCATTCAGCCGCCGCGCGCGCCCTGTCGACATCCCGCGCCTCTGCCGCCACCAGTTTGGCAACGGGCTTGCCATTGCGGGTAATCGTGACTTCTTCGCCGCGCTCGACCCGATCGAGCAGCGCGCTAAGCTTGTTCTTTGCCTCGAATACGCCAACCGTCGTCATCGATCGCTCCGAAAGCTCTCTAGCTAAGCTAGCTTAGCTATATATATGGTACATGGTTTGCCCCCGCAAGCGCCTCACCCCTCCCACTGGCCGCCTTCCTTCATCTCCGTGATCTTTTTCACAGCCTTTTCGCGCTGGCGTTCGCGGCGGACGATCTCGGAAACGGCGGCGTCATCGGCGCGGTCGGTGTAGCGGAATTCGGAATCGGCGTAGCGGTTGATCTCCTGCATCACCATCTCGATGGTGAACGGGCCGCGCAGTTCCTCGATCATCGCCTTTTTCACATCATAGGGTTTGCGCAGGAACGCGTCCGGCGCGGCGAACCAGTCGTCGGGCAGGTCGATATCCATCGCCCGCATCTTGATGGCATCGGTGATGTTCTTGATGGCGCGGCCGGTAAAGCGCGGCTCGGCCTCCTTGATCATGAACAGATAGGTGCCGAGGTCGGCCATGGACTTGAGGTTCCGGTTCTGATTCCGGAAACGCTCGTAAACCCGCATTAGGCCTTCTTCCTTCGGTTTCGCATGTTGCTCGTAGGCGGTGGCGACCGCCTTCTTGATCTCCTGGTTGGCATAGAGCGTATGGTCGCCGAGCGGAATCTTGTGGTTCTTTCCGGCGAGCAGCACGAGGATGTCGATGTAATCGTCGCGGGTCTGCGGCCCGTCGACCAGCCAGCGGGCGCCGGCGCGCTGGCGCAGCGCGTCGTCGACATTTTCCGGATAGTTGGAAAACATGCCGAAGGTGCAATTTCCCCGCACCACGGTGGTCGCACCGCCAAAACTCTCCATCAGCACGGCGGTGACTTCCTGCTGGCCGGCCGAGGCGCGGTCGTCGGAGCGCTTGGCGGCGACCTGGTCGATGTCGTCGACGGTGCCGAAGCCGATGACGCGCGGATTGACGACGTTGTTGACGAACTGCTTGCAGTTCTGGCCGGACTTGCCCTGGTAAGAGGAGATCTGGTCGACGCCGAAATTCTCGTAGTGGAAGGGATAACCGGCGATCTGGCAGTAATCGTGGATCAGGCCGGCCGTCATCTGGATCAGGATGGTCTTGCCGGTGCCGGGCGCGCCATCGCCGATGAAGGTGAACAGGAAGCCGCCGAGTTCGACGAACGGATTGAGCTGGCGGTCGAAATCATACGCGACGACCATTTTGGCAAGCCGCATCGCCTGGTATTTGGCGATGTGGTTGCCGACGATCTCCTCGGGCTTCTTGAACGTCATCGCCAATGGCTTGGCGCGGCCGCCGGGGGCGACGTCGAAGCCGTTCAATTCGAAGCCGTCGCTGTCGAGGCGCAGATGCGTGTTCTCGAAGGCGCCGAGGCCGGTGAAGCGCGCCTTGCGCGACAGCAGGTCCTCGATCGCCTTTTCGGCGGAGGCGTTGAAGCGCTGCGCCATGACCTTGTCGTCGGGCGCGCCGTGAATTGCGTCTTCGAGCGCCGCCACCAGCGCCTTCAGCCCGTCCTGCGGCGTGGCGAAATTCCATGCCGGTTCGCCGACATCCGAAGTCGGCTCGCCCTCGGCCTCGACCAGCTGCTTGATGTAGGCGGCGGCGGCAAACGCCGCTACGTAGGCGGAGGCCTCCATCAAGTTGCGGTAGCGGTCGGCGTCCTGGCCTTCGAGAATTGCGGAGGCGTTACGCTGATGCAGCGAATCGAGGCCGGTCTGCTTTCCGAATTCGTCGGCAACCGCGAGCGCGACGGCGATCGCCCGGCGGGTCTTGTAGAGCGCGTTGTGCTGGGCCGGGCTCAGCATTGAATCGGAAGGCGTGATCGCGGCCAGCGATTTCGCCAGTTCGACCTCGCGCGCCGATTTCAGGCCCGAAGTGGCGACGGTCGAAACGAAGCGGCGGCGCGTGCCAGCAATCTCGACTTTGGAATCGCGGCTGGCCGCCACGCTCATGGTGAAGCGCGTGACCAATTGCTGGGCCACCGGCAAATGCCTGGCGATGTCTTCCTCGCGCAATGTCGTCAGGCTGGTGTCCATCGCTAGGCCCTGTGAACGGATTCGAGGTTGATTTCGTGGCAGGCGCGAGCCGAGAGATGGCGCGACATGGCCCGAAATGCGTATCGGGAATACGGATGAGGGACATTTCGCGCAAGGTCGACGGCTCCCGCCGCCACCCGAAGGGCCATGGCCTCGTCGATCAAATCCGGCGCAAATCCTCGCTCGCGATGGATTTGCATCCCCTCGCTCGGATTTGCTTGACCTTGATCGACGATACACATGGCGAAATCAGCCTCCACCGTTCACAGGGCCTATACGCTCCTCAAAACCTCATTTCCGGAGATGATGTGGGTCTGGTAGCCGGAAAAGATCTTGTCCTGTTCGCCCGCCGCATAGATCGCCTGATAGGCTTCGTGCGGCACCAGCGCATGGCGCTGGAAGGCGGAGACGCCCTGGCGGGCGCATTCGAGATCGTCGGTATTGATGTGGAACTCGTCGCGCGCCGGCTCGCCGCCCCACAGACCCCATTTGCCGGGCTTTTCGTTGATCGAGTAGATTTCCTGCAGCGTCCAGGTCAGCAGCCACTGGTTTTCGGTCCGGTGCACCCGGCCCAGAATCTGGTCGACCGTCTCGCCATGACGGGTGATATCGGCGTGATAGAACGGCCCGAGCACGAAGCGGCGCAGTTGCTTGGGATGCAGATGGTCGAAATCGTGGTCGAGATTGGTCGCGATCGTCGAAAGCGTCAGCGAATAGGACGAGTTCTTGTCGCAGAAATCGTCGAATTTGTGCGCCAGCGCCGGATTGAGCAGGCCCTCGACCGGAAGCGGAATCTCGATGCCGCGAGTGAGTTTGCCGTCGGCGCCGACCAGGGTCGTGATCATGTCCTTGGAGGAATCCTCGAGCGAGAGAACATAGACCAGCGGCAGATTGGCGACGCCGTCGAAATAGCCCCAGTGCACGATGTAATAGGGCCGCTTCGTCTTCGGATTGACCGAGACGCGCACGGTGCGCGCCAGGCATAGCGGCGAAAAATGGCGCCTGGCCTCGATCGTCTCGAGATAGATGCGTTCGGCCATCGCGCGCTGCAAAGCGCCCGGAAACTGCTTCTTCTTCAAAATGAAATCGACCATCTCGGCGCGGATGGTGGCGCTGTCGGGCATCGCCACGAGCCTCTTCTTGGCGTCGCGGCGATCGTTTTCGAGTTCGAGCACGTTCTGGTACGCAGGGAACCCGCTTTCTGCCTGCGATATGCTGAAGCGTTCGGCAAAGGCGACGCGATTGCGCCAGCTTTCAAACGAACCGCGCAGGCGGGCGAGATATTCCTCGATGATCGCGCCGATGAGGTCGTGCTTGTAGAGCGGACTATCGTCCTCGCGCAGGAACGTGTCGAGGCCCGCAAGCGCCCGGTCCATCGCGCCGAAATAGCGCCCGACGGGAGTGACGTCCGGTTTCATTTAAGCTGCAGGCGTTCGGTTCAGGGCGTGACGTAGTTGGCCGAATTGTGCTTGCGCATGACGTCCTCGAAGCGGCGCGCGAACTGTTCGTCGGCGAGCTTCTTGCGGCGCTGGATGTCCTTGGTCGAAAGCATGTTCTTTTCGTGCATCTCGAGCAGGTCGCCGATGTGTTTTTGCGCCGCCGCGCCGATGCCGGCCATGGTCTCTTCGGCCGCGGTGTCGACCTTGTTGCCGAGCGTGTTGATCTTGTGGGCGACGTCCTGCTGGGCGGCGGTCTTCAACGAGTCCTCCAAAGCCTTGTAGAGGACGACGCGCTGCTCGGTGTCGATGGTCAATTTGTTGATCAGCGTCTGCTGGGCGGCAAGCTGGTTGTTGAGCGAATCGACGAAGGTCTGGAACATCGAGGTGTAGCGTTCCAGTGTCTGGCTCTCGGCGAGTTGTTCCTGCTCCTGGGCCTGGAGCTGATTGTACTCGGTGGCGAGCTTCGAACGGTCACCTTCGAGCTTGGCGCGCGTTTTCTGGTTGGTGGACGCGGCGATCTGATTCTCCAGGTCGAGCAGCAGCGGGTTGATTTCCTCGATGCGCTTCTGCGTGGCTTCGAGCTTGACCATCGTCGCCTGGCGGCGCTCGATCACCGTCTTCAGGCTAGTCTCGGAAGCCGTATAGCGCGCTTCCAATGCCGCCTTCTGCCCCTTCAGGATACCGACGATCCGGTCGGATTTGGCGAGCAGTTCCTGCAGGTTTGAGGCCAGCGACATGTGGCGCACGCGCTCGGAGCGCATGCGCTGCATGCGGTCCCTGGAGAAGAGGCCGATCAGCTTCTCCATGCCGGTATAGCTCTTCATGCTCTCGAATTCGGCGCCGAAGACGTTGGTGGCGTCCTCAAGCCCGATGATCAGGTCGGCGATGTTGCCTTCCATGACCTTTTGCTGGCGAACGACATCCTCGATGCGGGCGTTCTCGATGTCGAAATCGATCTGGCCGATGGTTTCGGCCTTGGCCAGTTTTTCAAGAACGACGCCGCTCTGCTCGAGCTTGGAGCGCATTTCCTCGATCGTCTGCCGAGTCTTCTCGATCTCGGTATCCATGTTCTTGATGTCGGCCATCGAAGTCTCCCGCTGCGCATCCCCTGGAAGGGCCAATATAGGCAATGGCAGTGACGATTTGAAGCGCAGCTCCGCCCCGTCGGCAAACGATTAACCGATACGAGACGAATTCGGCCGAAATCACTTGAAATCGCGGTGCTTACGACTAAAGTCTATATACTAAAGTATGATTTGGTGTACGTGTCCCGGCAGGGATGCTGTACGCGTTTTGTGCAGCCCTCGGCTCGCGACACGGCAACGTGCTTCGACAGGAGGGCACTATGGCCACGCTACCTCATACGCATCACTGGTACGACCTGACGACCCATCGCCGGTGGGAGGATTTCGCCTCGTTCGCAATCGCGATTCTTGTCCTTCTCGCCCCGATGTTCATCGTCGATGCCTACGATCCCAATGTCTACCTGATCACGGGCGCAATCGCCGCCTTCATTGGTGCCCTTGCGCTGCTCGAAACGGTCAGTCTCTACCGCTGGGAGGAATTGCTTGAACTTGTCGCCGGCATTTGCCTGATCGCCGCGCCCTACGTGCTCGGCTATGCCGGGCCGCTCGCGATCTGGCACATGGTCGCCGGCGCGCTCGTGGCGATCCTGGCGCTGCTCGAACTGTGGCAGGACAGCCGGGCCCAGGTGCAATAACGAGATGCGCCGCGGGCGGCTAGAACCGCCGCCCGCGCTTAGATCGGTTCAACGTTTCACGGGAATCGAGGAACCGATCTAATCATTTGTTTTGCCGCAATTCCGGACGGAGTGAGCCGGATCAGAAATCGATCCAGTGAATCGATTTCCCGGCGAACTGCATCCACTTTTCCTGGAATTACTCAATTTCGGTTGATGGCCCGCCGGGCAAGCACGATCGGCTCGCCATGCGGCGTCGCTTCGGCGGCGTCGCGCCAGGCCTGCTGGCGGGCGGCAAGTTCGGGCCGTAGCGCCAGCGATTTGCGATCGGCCAGAGCTTCAAGCGCGTTCAGCCAGTGCAGGTAGTAGGTTTCGGGCGAGGCAGCGCTGCCGGCTTTTGCAATCTCGGCGCCAAGCGCCTCGGCCCATTCGGCCGGCGTAATTTTCCCCGATTCGACCAGATGCACGGCAATCGCGAAGGCCTGCGCCTGCCATGGCGCGGCGAAGCGGGGGCCGGTCTCGTCGCGCGGAATGCCGGCGCTTGCCGCCGCGATCTGCCGCTCAGCGGGCTTCAAGATAGGATTCCCAGCAATCGACATGGACCTGGTGATCTGCCTCGCCGCCGAACAGTTCGGCCGCGTCGAAGCGTACGGTATAGAGCCATTGCGGCGCCTCGCCGCTGCCGTGGGCGTTGCTGTCGGGGAAGACATGGAAGCCCGCGACCGTCTCGACGACGCCGTCCTTGTCGCGCGCGTAGCGCGGCAGGCGCGTGTGGCCGGGCGGATTGAGATTGCGCGTGCGCACGGCATCGCCCGGGCGGAATTTCGGCGCGCCAACAGGCGGCCGGTCGGCGGGACCGCCCTTCGCCAGTACGGCCGCCATCGCGGAAGCGCCTTCGACTTTGCGGACCGGCTTGCCCGGCGCGGACGGTTTGCCGGCCGCGATTTCCGCGGCAGTTGCAAGGCCGGCTTCGGCCAAAAGCGTTTCGAGGCCGGCGATCCAGATTTCGTAATAGGACGAAGACAGATACCGCGCCGGTTCGATGCGTTCGCGCGCGTGCCGGCTCCTGTCGATATTCCAGGCGCCGGCGGCACCCATGGCGACGGTCAGCGCGAGGGCGCGCCTTTCCCAACGGGCGTGGAATACCGGCTCGCCCGGCTCCGGCACGACCGGGCCGAAGCACTGCATCCCGCCCATGTCGTGCAGGCCGTTCATGCCCCCTGCCCCGGCACAATCGCCAGGCCGGTACCGATCATCGAATCGCGCGTGACCAATGCGGCAAGTCGTTCCTCGCTCCAGCCTTCGGCGCCGCCGGGCCGCCGCGGCACCACGAGGTAGCGCAGTTCGGCGGTCGAATCCCAGACGCGGATGGTCGTGTCGGCAGGCAACTCCACGCCGAATTCGGCCAGCACCGCGCGCGGCTCGCTGACCGCGCGCGAGCGGTAGGGCGCGCTCTTGTACCAGACCGGCGGCAGGCCGAGCACCGACCACGGATAACAGGAGCACAAGGTGCAGACGACGAGATTGTGCACCTTGTCGGTATTCTCGACGATGCGGATGTGTTCGCCCTGGCGGCCGCCATAGCCCAATTCGGCGATCGCCGCGGTGCCGTCCTTGCGCAGGCGCGCCAGATAGTCGGGATCGGACCAGGCGCGGGCAACAACCCGGGCGCCGTTCTTCGGGCCGATCTTCTTTTCATAGGTCTCGACGATCTCGTCGAGCGTGGCCGGATCGACATAGCCCTTTTCGACCAGCAGCGATTCGAGCGCGCGCACGCGCACTTCCATCTCGTCGAGATGGCTGTGCGAATCCTCGCCGTGGTTCTTCGTCAACGGAACTCCCCGACCCCGAACAGTTGCAGCGATGCAACGCCGAGCGCGAGGTTCACGCCGCGCGACGCCTCGACGCTGAACGGCTGCAACGCGAAGGAGCGGTTAAAGCCGCCGATCAATGCATTGGCGCCGATACCGACGCCGACGGACACGCCGGCCGATAAACCGCCATAGCTGCCTTCGAGCGCCTTGGCGAAATACGGCGCATTGGTCAACGCCAGCACCGCCCAGGCGATCGAGGAATAGTTGGTCGAGCCGACATCGATGCCCAATCGCCGGATTTCGCCGGCATAGCGCTCCCTTGGCCCGCCGCCGGCCCGTTCGAAGATGCAGCTCAATTCGCGGCGCGAGCCGAGAATGCTGAGCGGCTTGCCGTCGACCTGGCAGGTGAGCACGCCGATGCGGACGATTTCGGCTTGGGCGGGGGCCGGTGCGAGTATGGCAATGCACGCAATAACGGCCGCCCAAGCGACTGAAATATATATCTTTTTCATTGCAGAATCTCCCAATGCCACTCCGATTCGCACGAAATGACGACCGAAAAACGGCGAAGCTGCGGCCCGTCCCTCATCTAGCCGGCAAATAGCGAGTGCTTTCCTCCACCCTCATGGTGAGCTTCCTGAGCGCGTCGAAGGGCGAACCACGAGGGTGGCCCCGACGGTGGCCAAATCGCCCGTGGTTCGACAAGGTCACCATGAGGGCGATTTGGAGTGGCGCGCAAACTCGTCCACTACCTCCGCCGATCTAAACCTTTCCAGGCTCATGAAGTGTAGCATCACATGCCATCATCGCGGCCCGAGGTCGCGCAGTTTCCAATGGCGCCGGCAAAGCGAAACATAGCTCTCGTTGCCGCCGACGAAAATCTGCTCGCCCTCCTCGACAGGCTTGCCGTCCTCCCCGAGCCGCACGACCATCGTCGCCTTCTTGCCGCACCAGCAGATCGTGCGCACCTCGCGCAACTCGTCGGCAATCGCCAGCAGCGCGGCGCTGCCCGGAAACAGCTTGCCCTGGAAGTCGGTGCGCAGGCCGTAGCACATCACCGGGACGCCGAGTTCGTCGGCGATTCGCGCCGCCTGCCAGACCTGCGCCTCGCTCATCCACTGCGCCTCGTCGATGAACACGCAGGCATGGCGCGTCACGGCCAGCTTTGCGCCGACGAATTCGAACAGGTCATCGGCGTGCGAGAAGATTTCGGCGTCGCGGCGAATGCCGATGCGCGAAGCGATTTCGCCCTTACGGGTGCGCAGGTCGATGGCCGAGACCAGCAGCAGCGTCGCCATGCCGCGCTCCTGGTAGTTGTAGGCGGCCTGCAGCAGCAGCGTCGACTTGCCGGCATTCATCGCCGAATAGGAGAAATAGAGTTTGGCCATGTTCCTCGTCCAGACCGAAACGGATTTCGGCCAGGACGGGACGGGGCGCAACGGGGGGCGGAGCGGTGGCAAAGTGATTTTGGCGGTTGTCCACAGGGAGCGGAAGACAAATCAGCAATCGGACCGGATGCGAGTCAAACGGGCAGGCAAATGCGCCGGCTCCGCGGCTGTGGCGGGACGCAATGCGAGTAGCGTGGCAACAAGCAGCCGTTTCTAGAGCATTCGCTGATCAAGGGTTTCAGCAAGCGCCTCAAGTTGCGATTGTGGCAACTTGCCGATCAGCATGAAGGCGTGCCCGCCCTTCGACCAATACACAATGCGCTGGCCGTGGCGTTCTTCAAACTCCCGGCCGGCGTCCGGTTGGTCATCCTTGATCACGCAAAATGCTACGGGACCAAAGCGCGACAGATACGCAATCTGTGCCAGCGGTTGGCCGTCAAGGTCGAGAAGCTGCGCACGCTTGAAGGCGAGATCGGGCAAGGCAACCTCGTCAGGCGAGATGTCAATTGCGAGCTTGCCGGCGATCGTCGAAAGCTCTCGCGCGCGCTGAGCCGCATCCTCGGGAATGTCGGCAAGGGTTTCGCTGGTGTAGAGCGTTAGATACTCCGCGACGACTTCGCGCCAAGCGTCCGCAGCGACGGACTCGGCGATTTCGTTCGGCTGCTGAACGACCCGCAGCAACCCGAAGCCGAGCGCTGCGCCCACCGCGAAAATGAGGAGCCCAGCGGCCAAGGTCGCGAGAGGCCTTCGGCTCCAACTTCCCGCGACCGCTTTGATGCGGGCTTGCGCAAGATTTCTTTGCAGCCTCTCGGTTGGTGCGCCCGTGACGAGTGCATCAAAAGCGTCCGCAAACGGACGCGCACCTGTGGCGAGATAGTCGAGACGCCGCTTTAGCGCAGCATCGATCCGGAGTCGGGCTTCCAGTTCGCCCCGTTCTGTTTCCGGCAGTTCACCGTCGAGATAGGCGACGAGCGTGGAATCGGTCGGCAGGTTGCCCTGCATGTTGTCGGTCATCGCTTCTTCTTCTTCTCGCCAGACACATCTTCACCGGCCAGTGCTGCGAGCTTTGCACGCGCGCCGGCAAGTCTGCTCATGATTGTCCCAATCGGCACAGCAAGAATTTTCGCCGCCTCCCGATAGGTCAGCCCCTCCGCGTAGACTAAAAACACTGTTTCACGCTGCGCTTCCGGCAAAGACTGGACTTCTCTTAACACTTGGGCCGCGAGAATATTCGTCTCGATCTCCTTGATCCCGTCGAAGACAAGGCCGCTTTCGGGGTCGACCAGACCCCTGCCCCGGCGCAAGCGCGCCGCGCGCACCTCGTTGAGCCAGATCGAGTGGAGAATCGTGAACAGCCAGCGATCAAGGCGCGTTCCCGGCGTGAATTGATCGGCTCTTTCGAGCGCACGAACACATGTCGCCTGGACAAGATCCTCGGCAACGCTGCGATTGCCTGACAGGACGAGCCCATAGCGCCACAGTCGGCTAAGCTGCGCCGAAAGGCCCGCCATTACGGCTTCGTGACCGCTTTCCGTCATGGGGCAAGCGAATAAAAACGAGACGCTCTGTGTTTACCGCCGCAAGCCTCGCTCAAACGCCCCATCCCCTGAACGATAGTAGGGAGCCTGCAATGAAACAAGATCGAAACTTGCTTGCCCCACTTGGCGCCGCCATCGCCACCGCTTTTCTCCTCGGAACGATCGCAGCCGGGCCGGCCTTCGCCGTAAGCGGCGGCAGCAGCAACACACCCAAGTGCAAGAGCGGAACGCACTGGAGCAAATCCGCCCGCAAGTGTGTCAACAATGGCTCAAGCAAGCTTGACGAAGACCTGTTCGAGGAAGGTCGCGCGCTGGCGCTCGCCGGCCACTATCGCCAAGCTCTCGACACGCTTCAATCCGTCAAGACCAAGGACTCGATGACGCTGACCATGATCGGCTATTCGAAGCGCAAGATGGGCGATGTCGACGAAGGCATGGCCTTCTACCAGAAGGCACTCGCCATCGATCCCGACAACGTCAATACGCGCGAATATCTCGGCGAAGCCTATGTCGCGATCGGCCGCCCTGACCTCGCAAAGCTTGAGCTAGCCAAACTCGAGGTCCTCTGCGGGACAGGCTGCGAGCAATACGAAGATCTGGCCAGCGCAATTGCCGGGAAGCCGGAGGCAGATGAGTAGCTGCGGAGTATGCAATCAAAAATGGTGGCTTTCTGCCCCCCTCAAGCCGCGCTTTGCGCGGCGACTTCCGGCGCCGACGGAGCGCTGTGGGCGATGAAGTCACGGATATAGCTCATCGTCTTGTGGGCGTCCTGCGGCTTGCCGAACAGATAGCCCTGGCCGGCATGGCAGCCGTAGCGCTTAAGGCTTTCGGCCTGGCGCATCTCCTCGATGCCTTCGGCAACGACCGTCAGTTCGAGGCCGGCGCACATTTCGAGGATCGCGCGCACGATATGTTCGGCCGGCTTGTCCTCGCCGATCGCCATGATGAAGGCGCGGTCGATCTTGACCTTGTCGAGCTTCAGTTCGCGCAGGCGGCCGAGGCTCGATTGCCCGGTGCCGAAATCGTCCATGGAGATGCGGATACCGGCCTTGTGCAGTTCGTCGATGATCATCGAGGCGGTTTCGGGATCCGACATCATCGCGCTTTCGGTGACCTCGATCTCGAGGCGCTTCGGCGGCAGGCCGGCGCGCGCGATCACGCCTTTGATCATCTGCGCGGTGGAAAGGTCGACCAGCTGCAGGCTCGAAAGGTTGAACGACAGGAACATGTCGTTCGGCCAGTCGGCGGCGGCGCGCGCGGCCTGCAGCAAAAGCGATTCGGTCAGCGGCGCGATCATGCCGCGTTCCTCGGCAAGCGGGATGAACTTGCCGGGCGGAACCGAGCCGAGCTCGGGATCGGTCCAGCGGGCAAGCGCCTCGAAGCCCAGCAGGCGTCCGTCCTGAAGCGAGATGATCGGCTGGAAATACGGCTTGATCGCATCGCGGGCGATAGCCTCGCGCAACGCCTGCTCGATGCGCGCATTTTCGCGCATCATCGCCTCGACTTCGCGCGTATAGACGGTGACCCGGCCGCGCCCGGCGCGCTTGGAGTGATAAAGCGCCGTCTCGACGTTCTCCATGATCGCTTCGAACGTGTCGCCGGCCTGCGGGTGAACGGCAAAACCGAAGGAGCCGGAAAGCCGGACCGTGCGGCCTTCAAGATCGAACGGCGCCGCCAGCAAGATTTGCAGCAATTTGCCCTTTTCGGCCGCGCCGGTCTCGTCGATCACGAAGGGAAACAGGAACGCGAACTCGTCGCCGCCATAGCGGCAAACGAAACCGTCGCTTTCGACCGCCGCGGTCAGCCGCAGCGCGCATTGGCGTATGATGTCGTCGCCGCCGCCATGGCCGAACAGGTCGTTGATCGGCTTCATGCCGTCGAGGTTGACGATGCCGATGGTGAACGAAGCGGGGTCTTCCTGGCGGTTTTCGACCAGGCGGTTGAATTTTTCAACCAGCCGCAGGCGGTTGCCGAGGCCGGTCAACGTATCGGTATAGGCGAGCTTGCGGCCGCTGCTGCGGCGCGATTTCGACGTGGCCTTGGCGTCTTCGACAGCGGCAAACTGGGTCTCGGCCACCGGCGGCAGCAAGCCTTCGACGTGCCGGCGAGTGACATGGGCCGTGTTGAAAACCCACATTGCGCCAAGTCCGCACAGCGCCACCAGCATCGGCGCGAGCGACAGCAAATTCACGTTTGTGCCGCTCGCCAACCATTGAATGATGCCGGCTACGACCACGGCAACTGCAATAATCGCGAACCAGGCCGCTGCCGGAGTGAGCCAGTTGCTGCGAGATTTCATTCCGACCCAGTCCGTCCGTTGTGTCCGCCGCTGTTGGGATCCTCCGCGGACCCTCCCTAGACACGGTGTGCGCGACTTATCGTCCCTATTAGCCGACGCAGGTTAAAGAAATCTGCAAAATTGGATAAAAGGCATCCGAAATGCGAGGATTAGGCCTGCCGGTCTGAAACCGGTTTCGAGCATTTGATTTCGCGCAAATCAAAGAGCGGCGGTTTCTGCTTCTTGCTGGATTTGCGCCATGGCCCGGCGCGGCATGCCGACGGCTGCGCCAACGGAGTTCGCGCCTTTCGACACGCAACCAACGGAAAACGGTAATCGACCATGAACAAACCAGCAATTGTCGCGGCGCTGCTGACGCTGGCAACAGCGACCGCCGCCGCCGCCGTCGACACGGAAAACGGCCAGAAAGTCTTCAAGAAATGCCAGGCCTGCCATGAGGTCGGCCCCGACGCGAAGACCAAGGTCGGGCCGATCCTCAACAATATCTTCGGGCGGACCGCGGGAACGCAGGCCGATTTCGTATCGAAGTATTCGAAAGCGATGATCGACGCCGGGGCCGGAGGGCTGATGTGGACCGAGGAAACCGTCGAACACTATATCGAAAAGCCCAAGGACTTCGTCGCCAAGAACAAGATGGCATTCGTCGGACTGAAAAAGGAGGAAGACCGCGAAGACGTGATCGCCTATCTCCTGCAGTTCAGCCCCGACTACACGCCGGCCGAATAGATCGGTTCATCGTTTCACGGAACCGACGAACCGATCTTTCTATTTGTTTTGCCGCAATTCCGGACGGAAAAGTGGTTTCCACTTTTCCTGGAATTGCTCCAAAGCCGGCGCATCGCCTCATGCGCTCGCGCGGAAGCCGCGCGCGAGCAGATACAGTTCGGCCGATTCGGCCCGGGAAGCCGGCGGCTTGACGTGGTGGACCGACGAAAACGCGCGCTTCAAGGCGGACAGGAGCAGCATTTCAGTGCCGCCCTGGAACGTCTTGCACAGGAAGCCGCCGCCGGAAGCAAGACGGGCGATGGCGAATTCGGCCGCGGCCTCGGCCAGCGCCATGGTCCTGAGCTGGTCGGTGCGGCGATGGCCGGTCGTCGGCGCCGCCATGTCGGACAAGACGACGTCGGGCGGGTAGCCGCCGAGCGCTTCGGCCAGCGCATTCGGCGCGCCGGGGTCGAGAAAATCCATCCGCAGCAGGCGCGCGCCCGACACAGCATCCATTTCGAGCAGATCAATGCCGGCAACCCATGGCGAATCGGGCCGCGAGCGGGTGCGTTCGACCGCGACCTGGGTCCAGCCGCCGGGCGCCGCGCCGAGATCGACCACGCGCAAACCAGGCTTGAGGATACGGTAGCGATCGTCGATTTCGATCAGTTTGAAGGCCGCGCGGGAAGCATAACCCTGCGCCTTGGCCTGTTTCACATACGGGTCGGCCAACTGGCGTTCGAGCCATCGCCGCGAGGAAGCCTTGCGCGGACCGCCGCGCAATTTGCGCGCCGAAGCGCCTTCCAGGCTCCGGCCCGATCCGCCGCGCTTGCGGCCGCCCCTGTTGGATCCCGCCGGCATCGGCTAGCCGGAACCAGGGCGCCCGCGCATGTGGCGCGGCATGTTCCAGGCGCCGTGCTGACGCATCAGCTGCGACAGAATGCCTTCGCGCAGGCCGCGGTCGGCGACGCGCAGTCGCGGGTTCGGCCAGGTCAGCCGGATCGCCTCGAGGATTGCGCAGCCGGCCAGGACAAGGTCGGCGCGATCGCTGCCGATACAGGCATTGGCCGCGCGCTGCGCATAGTCCATGCCGAGAAGGCGCGCGATGACCGCGTCGACCTCGGAATCGGTCAGCCACAAGCCGTCGACGCGCCGGCGATCGTAGCGGGCGAGATTGAGATGGACGCCGGCAATCGTGGTGACCGTTCCGGAAGTACCGAGCAGATGGGCGCGGTCGTCCTGCCATAGCCGCGCAAGCGCCGCGCGCTGTTCGAACCGCTCAATCAGGGCCAGCACTTCTTCGACCATGTCGTTGTAGGTGCGCCGGTCCACGGCCTGGCCACCATGGCGTTCGGCCAGGCTGACGACGCCAACCGGAAGCGAAGTCCAGGCGGCGATCTTGCCGGATATGCCGCGCCCGTTTTCGCGCCGCCGGTCGATCAGGGCGATCTCGGTGGAGCCGCCGCCGATATCAAACAGCACGGCGCCGTCGGCGTCGCGGTCGATCAGCGCGCCGCAGCCTTCGGCCGCCAGATAGGCCTCGGTGCGCCGGTCGATGATCTCCAGTTTCAGGCCGGTCTCGCGTTCGACCCGTTCCATGAACGCGGCCCCGTTGGCAGCGCGCCGGCAGGCTTCGGTGGCGATCAACCGGCGGGCGGCGACTGGTTGCGCTTCCAACCGGGTCGCGCAAATTTGCAGCGCCTCGATGGCCCGGTCCATCGCCTCGGCAGCCAGCCGGCCGCTGGCCGTCAGCCCCTCGCCCAGACGGACGATTCGCGAAAACGCGCCGACGACCCGAAACCGGTTCGGACGGGTCGGCACGGCAAGCAGCAACCGGCAATTGTTGGTTCCGAGATCGAGCGCGGCAAATATTTTTGCAGGGGTCCGGGCGGACGGACGCGCCGGGCGTTCCTGGCGAGCGATCGCTTCCGCCGTCAGCGTGCGGGCGGGATCGAAACTGGCCGGCGCGGCGGGCTTTGCCGGAGCGCGCAGATTGCGCAGGAAAATGCCGGTCTCGGTATTGGCAGGCTTCGCGACCGCCCGGCCCTTGCGGCGCTTGCGCCGGCGCTGTCGCTGGCCGTTTTCGGGCGCCGATACGGGCGCCAAACCGGGCACCGATCCGGGCGTCGGCCCGGCCGAAACCGGGATTGCGTCGACGGCAATCCGGTGGCGGCGCCATGGCCGCACGGGCGCGGCCGCAGCAATACCCGCCACGGCGGCATCGCCGCTTCCGGATATCGTCTCCGGAACGCGCCAGGAGGCGGACTCGCCGCGCCTTGGATCGCCACCGCCAGCGGAAGGGTCCGGGACGGCGGAACGAACTGTCTGCGCAGGCTGCCGGCGGCGGCCTTTCCTGCGCCGGTTTTTGCGGCCACGAATCCTGCCCCCACCGGATGGCTTGTCGCCAGCGTGAGGACCGTCCACGGCAGTATTCCTGTCGACGCGACCGAAATCCCGCGGATGCGAGTTCCGGCCGCCGCGGACGCACGGCCTGCCAAGCGGCATGCCGGCGCGTCCCTGCATGGTTTCGTGCGCGCGGCCTCGCCCATCTGGCATTGCCGGCGCAGTTGCCGCCAGACTAAATCAAATCCGGGCAAAGGGGAAACCACTTTTGCGGCCGCATCCGCACCAGGGCAAACGCATCGACCGGTTGCGCAATTCGCAGAAAAACGGAACCGGCCAACAGCGCATCGGGCGGGCGCAAGACGGCTTGCTCCAGGCCGACAGTCCTGCAGCGCATCCCGGTCCGGCAACCCGCCGCCAACGGTTGCAATCGACGGTTCGCGTGCCTATACCCCAGGGACAAAGCGCGCGAAGCGGCGACGCTCGCAGCGGCAACCGCTTGGGGAATAGGTTAACGGTAGACCCACGGACTCTGACTCCGTTAGTCCTGGTTCGAATCCAGGTTCCCCAGCCAATCTTTTCAAATACTTAGCAGACGCAACATTTCCTTAGGCACGCATTAGGCACGCAGACGACCGCTTGAGCGCCACATGATCTTCGCTTTAACTACCCTGATCATCGGCCATCCAGCCAACTCGTCGAACCGCCTCTTCACGCGACAAAATGAGTCATGACTATTGTTGGGCAACGGCACCGAAAATACGCCAATTTGCCCGTGGTTCGATTCCAGTGTGGCGATGGTTTGGTTCCGCCCCTGACGGGAAAAACTGCCATTAAATCAATTGTTTAGTAGTATTGCCACTTGGGGAGTGCTAAGGCCGGAATCGCGGCGCGTTTCTTTTGGCAATGCTTGATGCTTAGAAATTGCTGCGCCCGGCACAACGGCGAATCGAGCTGC
>Ga0214472_10003212_pt1 | contig 17332 bp, 11 predicted proteins | sample RVTome_6_FD_207662 | JGI IMG/M metagenome (GOLD analysis project Ga0214472, IMG submission 207662) | Soil microbial communities from uranium-contaminated site in the Upper Colorado River Basin, Wyoming, United States - RVT140D175 | ecosystem: Environmental > Terrestrial > Soil > Contaminated >... | reverse complement strand
GTCACGCAGGCCGTCCTCATCCAGCTGCACCGTCGGATCGGACAATGGTCGGGACGCTCCCGCTTCACGACCTGGCTGTATCGGGTCACCATGAATGCGGCGGGGAGCTGGCAACGGAATGTGGCGGCTCGGGGAAGGCTGGCCGGACGCATTGGCGAGGACACGGAAGTCCCCGAGGCGGGCGGCGGCGACCCAGCTCAGGCGGCCGAACGGGCGATCGTCATGGACTTGGTGCGATCGTTTTTCGAGGCCCTCCCTGGCAAGCAGCGCCAGGTGTTCGACCTGGCGGACCTGCAGGGCTTCGGTCAGTCGGAGATCGCTGAGATGCTTGGCATCAACCCCGCCACGGTGCGCGCGCACTTGTTCCGCGCCCGCCGTGCCATCCGGGCGAGGATTCTGGCGCTCGATCCGACGCTCAGAGAGGAGATCTCATGACCTGCGAGCAGGCCCACCAGGCCATGCTGGGCGCGGACCCAGCGGAGTTGGCTGGGGAGGGCGCTTCGCCGCTGGCCGGGCACCTGGCGTCTTGCGCGGCGTGCGCCCGGCGAGCCCGCGCGATCCTCACGGGCGCGCGCGCCCTGGCGGCGGCGCTAGCTGCCCGGGGGCCGCGCGTCACGGTGGACGTGGCCCTGCCTGCAGCGCGGGCCGCCGCGGCCCGCCAGCGCGAGCTGCGCGCGCGCAGCTGGCGGCTCACCGCACCGCTCGCTCTCGCGGCGGGGATCGCCGCGCTGCTGCTGTGGCCCAGCCGCCCGCCAACCGAAACTGCGGTGGAGGTCCTGCCGCCAGAGCTGCCCCCCTTCGCGGTGCAGGGGCCGCCGGGTCGAACGGTCACGGTGTTCCGAACAGCCAACCCCGCCATCATCGTCGTCTGGTATTTCTAAAGCAGGAGACCACTCATGACCCGTCGATTGCTGTTGCTTGGCGCCCTCTCGATTCTCGCCTCGGCTTGTGACCGAGCACCACGGCTCGACACGCGCACGTTTGAGCTGCGCCACCGTAATGGGGAGGACGTGGCTCCCATCCTCTCGCCCTACGTGTTCGGCGACCGCCCCGGCGCCCCGGGGCAGATGAGTCATCGTGGCAACGTGCTTACGGTGCGCGAGACGCCAGACAATCTTGGCAAGATCGAGCGCGTACTAGCATTGTACGACCGACCAACTCCGTCCGTGCGGCTCAACTTTCGCATCATCCGCGCCGACGGCGCCGCCGCCCGCGACCCTGCAATCGCCGACGTCGAGGCCGCGCTGCGGAACCTGTTCCGGTTCACCGGCTACAGTCTGCTCGCCGAGGCGGTTGTGGGCGGCATGGAGCGTAGCGAGACGATGCAGAGCGTGTCGGGGACGGGCGGCCCGTACCATCTGTTCGCGTCGATCCACGACGTACGGGGATCGACAGACAGCGGGACCGTGGCTGTCTTCGTCCGGCTGGGCCTACCGGGCGGGGGAGCCGTGATCGAGACCACCGTTAACCTGCGGGCGGGACAGACCGCCATCCTCGGTAACGCGCAGCTCGCAGGTCCTAGAGGGACGTTGATTCTGACCGTGAAGCCGGAGCTCGTGTTGAACTAGGAGCGCTGCGGGCGCAGAACCCCGGTGACTCCCGGCGCCCGCTTCAATACCTAGCGGCGGGCCTCGAAGAACTCGCGGAGCGGCGTCCCGCACTCTTCTTCCATCACCCCGCCCATCACCTCGGGGTGATGGTTGAGCCGTGGGTGCCGCAGGAGATCCCCCACACTGCCGGACATTCCCAACAAAGGGCAGGTGCTCCAGCGCTACTCTACTACGGCTGGTATACCAACCGGACCCGCGGCAGGCGGCGCCGGACAAGCGTTCCCGAGTCGGCCGCGGCCGAGGCAGTGCCGGCCGCGCTGGCCCAAGCCCGCCGGCGCTGGGCGGAGCTGCTGCGCCGGATCTTCGAAGTGGATCCGCTGCGCTGTCCCCGGTGCGGCGACGCGATGCGCGTCGTCGGGGTCATTACCCAGCCGCGCGTGATCGACCGGATCCTTGCCCACCTGCGCCGCCCTGCGCCCCCCGCCCGCCGCGCGCGCCCCCCCCAGGGGGTCAAGTACGATACGGTTGGTTCGCCGCGACGGCTAGCGCGGTTCCAGGTGGCTGAGCCAGCTTCCTGAGCGGCCCGCAGGCTCCTTACCACTTCACGCGATCGACCGCGGCCCAAGGAACGATGGCGGTCTGGAGCCGAGTGTGCGCCGCATCCCCGCCATACACGACCCGGGTCGTCACGTCACGGGCCTTCTCGCGTCGGCGCACGAGGTCCGCCAGACGCTCGACCGGCCGCATGAAGTCCCCGGCGACGGTGGCCCCCGACTTGGCCTCGGCAAGGATGACGCCGTCGCTCGGTTCCACCACCAGATCCACTTCGAGCCCCTTGGCGTCCCGGTAGTGAAACAGTCTGGGCCGCTCGCCGCGGTGCACGATCTGCTTGTACACCTCGGAGGCGACCCACGTCTCGAACACCGCTCCCCGCGACGGATGATGCCGCAGCTGCTCGGCCTCCCGGATGCCCAGCAGGTAGCACACGAGTCCGGTGTCCAAGAAGTGGAGCTTGGGCGCCCTCACGATCTGCTTCTTGATGTTGGAATGCCAGGCCGGCAGCCGGATCGCCAGGTAGCTGGCCTCGAGGACGGAGAGCCATGCGCGGGCCGTGTTATGCGAGACCCCGGCGTCCCCACCCAACGCAGACAGGTTGATCTCCGCGGCGGTGCGGCCGGCGCAAAGACGCAGGAAGTCCGTGAAGGTCCGCAGGTCACCGACCCGGAGCAACTGCCGCACGTCGCGCTGGACGTACGTCGCCACGTAATCGGCCAGCCACTGGTGCGGTGGGATACTGCGGTCGAAGATGCGTGGATAAGCGCCTGCCCACAGTACCTCGAACAGATCCTTAGGGGCGTTGTCGAAGCGCTGAAGCTCCCGCCAGCTCGGGGGCAGGAGTTCAAGGATACCGGTCCGGCCCGCCAAGGACTGGCTGATCTGCGCGCTGAGGCCCAGGTGCTGGGATCCTGTCAGAATGAAGCGACCCGGCGCCGGACGTTCATCAATCTCGGCCTGCAGGTAGCTCAGCAGTTCCGGCGCGCGCTGCACCTCGTCAATGATGGCGCCGTCCTGGTGCTCGGCGAGAAACCCGCGCGGATCCTGGATGGCAGCCTCCCGCACGTCCAGCGGCTCGAGCGTGACGTAAGAAAGTCGGGGAAATGTCGCCCGGCAGAGCGTCGTCTTCCCGGACTGGCGCGGCCCCGTGACGGTTACGACGGAATAGAGCCGCGACAGCTCGCGCAGGTGGTCGGCGAGATCGCGTTCGATCATGGACCTAAGGATCAGGCCCCTGGCACGAATTGTCAATCTAACTTCCAATCCGTGCCTATGGCGCCAGCTCGTTTCATTACAATGACTTGTCTGCACAAACGTCTCGAATTCCGGCAGGTGCCTGGAGGGCAAGACGCCGGCCGCGCGACGCGTAGTGAGGCCGGGCTGTCGAGGAGTGGAAACCTCCGGAGACCGAAGTGAGGATTGCTCTTGGGGAAGGTCGAGCTGGCGACGATCTTCGACTGGCCGCGCTGAGGAATCGCCACGCCGTGGGCCCCCACGCGCTGGCGACCGCCCCGTCGGCCCCGGGATTCGGGCGCCAGCACCGGCGCGACCCCCCCAAAGCCTCGCCGCAGCCTCGCTGGACGGTTCATTCAGCCAACCGTACTTTGGGAGGGCCGATTGAAATTCCTATTCCGATGGCGGCGGGGTCCGCGCCGGCTCGCGGCGCATGTCCCGTCGGGTTATCATAGGAGCGGCTCAGTCAGACCCGCGCAGGCCCCAAATCCCAACGCCGTTCCAGTGACGGCTTGAGTCCCATGAACTGTCCGCGATGCGGTGACGGTCTCAAACCGGGTGACCGGTTCTGTCCCAGGTGCGGGCAGGATGTCACCGCCGCCCAGGGCGCGGCCCCCACCGCGCGGGTCCCCACGGCATCACTCGGCGCCCAGCTCGACGCTTTCCTGCTGGACGCCCTCCGGCGCGCCACCCGTGGATCCTACGACGTCTTAAACGAGTTAGGCCGCGGCGGCATGGCCGTGGTCTATCGCGCGCGGGAGCTCGCGCTGGATCGCGAAGTGGCCATCAAGGTCATGTCGCCCAAGGCGGGGCACGATGCCACACAGTTCGCCGCCCTGATGGCCCGGTTCCGGCAGGAGGCGCGGACCGCGGCGCGCTTGAGTCACCTCCACATCATTCCGATCTATGCGGTGGGGGAACGAGACGACCTGATGTACTTCGTCATGAAGTACGTGTCGGGGCGGTCCCTGGAGTCGGTGATCAAGGCGCGGGGCGCGCTGCCCTTTGGCATGGTGGAGGAGATCCTGGCCCAGGTGGCCGGCGCCCTGGACCACGCCCACCGCCACGGCGTGATCCACCGCGACATCAAGCCGTCCAACATCATGATTGACACGGAGGGGCTGGCCGTCGTCACGGACTTCGGCATCGCCAAGGAGGCGGATGCCCAGCAGGGCGCCACCGGCACCGGTACCATCATCGGGACACCGGAGTACATGAGCCCGGAGCAGGGCGCCGGGCGCAAGCTCACCGGCGCCGCCGACCAGTATTCGTTGGGCGTGGCCGCATACGAAATGTTGACCGGACGCCGGCCCATTCGCGGCGACTCGATTTGGGAGATCATGACCCGGCACGCCACCGATGTTCCGGCGCCGGTGGAGCATTTGCGACCCGACTGCCCCCGCCATCTGAGCGAGGTGGTACGCCGCATGCTGGAAAAGGAGCCGGCGTCCCGCTTCGCCTCGCTCAGCGAGGTGGTGCGGATTGTCCGGACCGAACACCCCAGCGTTGACGAGGCCACGCGCACCGAGCTGGTGACACTGGCCCAGGAGGGCGTGGCGGTGCAGCGGGAGCTGGCCCGCACCCAGCTGCCTCCGCCGTTACCCCGGGCCTCAAGCCTTCCCACCCCGGAGTCCGCCCCGGTCAAGTCATCACCCAGTACGCCGGCGCGGCGGGGCCGGTCCCGAGCCGTCGGCGCTCTGGTGGCGACCGTGGTGTTGGCCGGGGGCGGCCTGGGCACGTGGCAGCTCCTTTCCGGCCGGACGCCGGTTCCGCCGTTCCCGGGGCAAGCCGCGCGGGACTCCAGCTCACCCGCGGTGCCGGCCACCAGGGAGGTACGGCCGGCCGCGCCCGACACCGCGCCATCCCAGCCGGTGGTGCGCCGCCCCGCGCCCGCAGCCTCGGCTCCGGCACCCGCCAGGCCAGGGCGGGTCATCGTCATCGGGCTGCCGCGGAACGGCGAAGTGTGGGTGAACGACATGCTCCAGAGCGGGGTGGACTTTGAGCTGCGCCCCGGGACCTACCGGGTGGAGCTCCGAGCGACCGGGTTTCAGGCGGACCTGCAACAGATCGGGGTCGTCGCCAACGGGACACAGACGGTGACCTTTGCCGGGGTGACCCTGCCCGCTGCGCAGCCGCCCCCCGTCGCGGTTCCACCGGCGCGCCCCGATAGCGGCGTCCTGGTGGTGGTGGTGGACCCGCGGGCCGAGTTGTTTGTGGCCGGCGGCACCGCGGGCTATGGCCGGAGTTTCACCGTCTCCCTCCCGGCTGCCGCGCCCTTGCGTGTTCGGCTGGAGCGGGAAGGTTATGTCACCGTGGACACCAGTGTTACCCTGCGCGCGCGTGACACCCTGCGATTGAACGTGCGCCTGATCCGGAGGAACTAGAATGGCGCCCGCACGGGAGATCCGGCTGACGGGGGCGCTGGTCATGGTGCTGGCGGCCAGGTTGGTGTCGCCGGCCACGGGCTCGGCCCAGGGGCGCCAGCCGGTCATTGATAGCGCGCTGACTCTGCCGGACGCGGCGGACCGGGTGCAGGCGTTGTTGCGGGTCATTGATCCCAACCGGGGCCCGCCGGACCAGCGGTGGGTCCGGGCCGTGGCCAGAATGGTGGAGGATCTTTCCATCGAGTTCAATGATCCCAACGCCGCTCTCTGGCTGCGGTGGGCGGTTCGCTGGTACCCCCAGTTCGCCATTGACCCGGTGGAAACCGAGCCCCAGGTGCTGGCCTTGCTGGAGCGGGTGAGGCGCGAGGTGGGAGACCTGAGCACCGCGGACACGCTGGCCACGTGGGATTGGGCGGGCGCGGCCCGCAGCGGGTCCGGGCGGCTCAGGCTGAACCGCATCGCCGTGCCGGACGACGTTTCCGTGCTGGTGACCGGCCGGGGTCAGCTCACCGGCGAACTGACCCTGCCTGCCGGGACCTACGATGTCACCGTGTCCGGTACCTCAACCCAGTTCGGTACGTTTCAACGCGAAGTCCTTCCCGGAGTGACGACCATCTTGAATCTCCGCCTGCCCATGCCGGTGGCCGCCGCGGCCCCGGGGGGTCCTGACACGCCGCCGGGACCCGGGCAGATCGTCCCCCGCACCCGGGGGGGCTTTCCGGTCGTGGCCCTGCTGGGCGGTCTGGGCCTGGCCGGCGCCGCGGCTGCGTTGCTCCTTGGGGGCGGAGGCAGTACGGACGGTGGGAACGGGAACGGCAATCCCACCACCGGCGGCATCATCATCAACTATCCCATCCCCTGATCCGTGCGGTCCCGGGACGCCATCGTGGTTACGCTCGTGGCCGCCGGGGCCCTGGCGTGCGATCTCTTTTTTGACCCTCCATCCACCGGAGGGATCCAACTCCAGGTGCGCCGTAGCGAAGCGAGCGCGCCCGCGGCCATTGACGGCGCCCGCGCCCGGATCATCGGTCCCGGCGGAGGCAATTCCCAAACCAGTGTCGTGACCCTCACGCTTCGGGGCAGCTCGGCGTTCGTGGATACCGTGGGCGGGCTGGCGCCGGGGTCCTACACCGTGGCGCTTGAGGGACTGACCGCCGGAGCCGTAGCGGAATTCGGTGAGATCGCGGGCGTGACCGTCACGGTCGGGCAAAACACCGCGGCCAACATCACCGTGGGATCCTTCGAGCCGTCGTTCCAGGTCACCCCCGGCGGCAACCAGCTCTCCGCGCAGGTGGTGATCCAGCCGGTGGGAGGTGCGGCGCAGTACGTGGTATCCCGTTCGAGGGTCGCGACCTTTGCTTCGGCGCGGGACACCACGGTGGTCGGGACCACGGTCGGCTTGACGTTCGACTCCGTGGGTACGTACTTCGTCCGCGCTCGCGCGGTGAATACTTATTCCGCGGCGGGCGTCTGGAGCGATTCCACCCGACTCGACTTTGATCTCGCCGCTGTCACCACCAGCATCACGCCGGGATCCAGGACCTTGACGTCATTGGGGGACACCGCGCGCCTCGCGGCCGTGGCTCGAGACGCCAACGGGAATGCGATTCCTGGTGAGCCGATCAACTGGTCTACCAGTGACGGCGGCGTGGCGACGGTGGGATCGGACGGGGTGGTGTCGGCCGTCGGGAACGGCTCGGCGACCATCACGGCCCGGGCGGACACGGCGTCGGGGACGGCATCGATGACGGTGGCGCAGGTGGTGGCCACGGTCACCCTGAACGGGCCCGCCGGGCCGGTGTCGGTGGGGGGACAGTACCTGCTGGCCGCTCAGGCGCGGGACGCGCGAGGGAACGTCGTCGCGGGTGCGCCGCTCACCTGGAGTTCCTCCGACACCACCGTCGCGACGGTGAGCGTGGCCGGCTTGATGGTGGTCAAGGCGGTGGGCACCACCACCATCACGGTGGAGAGTGGAACCATCTCCGCCGCGACTCCCGTTGAGGCCCAGGTCATCCCCATCCCCAACAGCGGGCTCATCGCCTACTTCCCGTTCAGCGGGGACGCCGACGACGTCGCGGCGGAGCGGTTCTCCACGGTGGTCGGCGCCACCCTCACGCAGGACCGCTTTGGGGCGGCGAATCGGGCCTATGCCTTCGACGGTGTGGACGACTACATCGTGTACGGCAACCACGTCAAACCGCCGTTCCCGTTCAGCATCAGCCTGTGGGCATTCCCGTCAGACACGTCGAAAAGCCAGGCGCAGGAGTTCATTGTGGGGGACACAACGTGGGGGGCGGGGACCTTCGACGATCGGTATCAGGGTTTCAAAGTCCATATGACGTTCGACCCGTCGGGCGGGATCCGTGGTCAGTTTGGAAATGGTGGCATACCGTCCGGGGCCAATCGACGCGAACAGAGCACCGTTGATCCAGTGCTGGGCACGGATCGGTGGCATCATATCGCCGTGGTTTTCGCGGCGGCCGCTGACATCCGGATCTACGTGGATGGAGTCCAGCGCGCCACCGAGAACGGTCCGGGCACGGCCGGAGCGATTGCGTACTCTGCCCGACCCGGGACCATCGGCGCCGCCCCCCCGCACGCTTTCTACGAGGGATCGCTGGACGACATTCGCGTATTCGGCCGCGCCCTGAGCGGTCAGGAAGTCGCGGCGTTGGCCGGTGAGGGCGCCCTCGGTCCGCCAGTTGATTCGGTGGCGATCAGCGCCGACAGCACGACGATCGAAGAAGGCTACGAGCTCGGCCTGTTGCTGGAGCCGTTTGACTCGGCAGGCAATCGCCTTCTTGGCGTGCCCGTGACATGGTCGCCCTCGGACTCCACGATTGCGAGGGTAAACCGGTTTGGGACGGTTCACGGACTTCGACCGGGCACGGTCACCATCAGAGCTGAGGTTGGACCGCTTGCCGACTCCATGGCGGTGACGGTTCGTGGACCGGCCGCCCCATTCCGGTCCATCAGCTCAGCCTATCACACCTGCGCGATCTCCGGCTCGGGCATCGGCTACTGCTGGGGTGCCAACAGCTTCGGCCAGCTGGGCAACGCATCCCTGACCCCAGCACAGTCACCGAGTGGAGTGACCGGCGGACTGACCTTCGATTCACTCGTGGCGGGCGGGAACATGTCCTGCGGTCTCGTCGCGGGCGCGGCGTACTGTTGGGGGCACAACAACCTCGGCCAGGTGGGCGACAGTACGAGCGGGACGGATCGCGTTGCGCCGACGGCTGTGGTCGGCGGCCTGGCGTTCACGCGGCTCGACGTCGGCGCCGATTACGTCTGTGGCTTGCTCTCGGGGGGGAAGGCCTATTGCTGGGGATACAACTCGAATGGGGCGCTCGGGAACGGGGGGACCGCCAACAGAAGTTATCCAGATTCCGTGCACGGCGGCCTGCGGTATACGCAAGTGGATGGGGGATTGCGTGCGACGTGCGCAATCGCGCAGGCGGGTGGCGCTTATTGTTGGGGACGCAACAACAACGGGCAGGCTGGCCTCGGGACCGTGACCGCGGATCGGACCACACCGACTGCCGTATCCGGGTCCGCGGCATTCGCGAGCATCTCGACGGGCGGGGACGCTAACGGCGGCAGCGCCTGTGCCGTTGACAATGTTGGCTCCGGGTTCTGTTGGGGCCGGAACACCAACGGCCAGCTCGGAGACAACTCCACCACACAACGCCTCCTGCCGGTACCGGTTGCGGGCGGCCTCACCTGGCGGAAGATCGAAGTTGGCGCCGATTTTGCGTGCGGGGTCACCACGGCCGGCATCGGATACTGTTGGGGCGATGATGCCTTCGGCCAGCTCGGCGACGGTGCGATCCTGGCCGACAAGGCGACGCCGCAGCCAGTGTTTGGTGGGCGGGTCTTGCTCGATCTCGAAGTCGGCAGTTACCACGCCTGCGCTATGGCGGTGACTGGAGCCCTCTACTGCTGGGGCCAAAACTCGACCGGCGGTTTGGGGGATGGGACAACGACGGATCGCTCCATCCCCACCCGCGTTCGGGACCCTTAAGTAGCCGGACTCCCCTGGCTCAGGGACAGTCTGGTGTGTCAACCGCACCCGCGGCATCCGGCGCAAGGGTGGACCCCACGAGCAGCCGGCGGTGGTGGCGGTGGTGGAGGCCGAGGCGGTGCCGGCCGCGCTGGCGGACGTGCGCCGGCGCTGGGCGGAGCTGCTGCGCCGGATCTTCGAAGTGGATCGCTGTGCTGTCCCCGGTGCGGCGACGCGATGCGCGTCGTCAGGGTCATTACCCAACCGCGCGTGATCGACCGGATCCTTGCCCACCTGCGCCGCCCTGCGCCCCCCGCCCGCCGCGCGAGTGCCCGCGCCACCCCATCGGCGTAAGCCGCGTGCGCCCCCGCCTCTGGATCCTGGGTTCGGGGAGTTGCCGGCTGCACGCGGGTTGGCTCGGGGCCCCGCTCGGGCCGGATCCCGACCCCGCACGCGCCGGCGGCCGCCCCCCGCGCGCGATCGCGGCCAAGCTCTGGATGCTGCGACTCTGCTCGCGCCAGTCCAGGAAATTCGGATAGGACGTGACGTCCTTCTCGAGGCCTTGCAGCGGGTTGTTCAGCCAGACGCGCACCAGCCGATCGGACTCCGGGTACGGCAGCGGCCGGAGCAGCACGCCGCACACGATGCTGAAAACGGCGGTGGTCACGCCGATGCCCAGCGCGAACGTCAATACCACCGCAAGACTGGTGGCCACGCTGCCGCGCACCGAGCGGTACGCGTACATCAGGGTCTTGCCGAAGCCGTGCATGGATTCCCCCAAGGAACCGGGACCGAGACATCAGACCACGGCGCCGAGCACACAAAAGGCGGGCGCGAACCCGCCCCGCGTGCAACGCGCGTACCAGCATGCCGGCTCTGATTAGTGCGTTGGTGCGGTTGGAGTTGGGATTGGAGGCCCCCGGTGCTGGCTGGGGCGGCGTCCGGTTGTGGGATGGCGTGGTCCCAGAAGCGGACGTCGAAGCCCGTCCCGCGTTCGCGAAGCATGATCCCGCAAATGAAACGCTCAAGCGGCGTTGGCGGCCCGTGGTGAGGCGTCAAGTGCCGATGCCGGCTGCGGTTGGCAAGGCGTGCTGAATTGGCATCGGGCTTGCCACGGAGACGGTCACCGAGACACGGCGATCCCAGATGACAGCCCTTAGAGATGACCTGCGGGATGGCTTGCGCCTGCTGGCTCGCAGCCCGGGCCTAGGCATCTTCGCGAGCCTCGCCATCGGGTTAGGCATTGGCGCGCCCACGACGATGTTCAGCATCGTACGCGGGTTCCTCCGAGATCTCCCGTTCCCCGAAGGTGAGCGGCTCGCCTACGTTCTCCAATCAGACGCGGTTCAGAGTCAGCGGGACGTCGGGCTGACCGCCCGCGAGGTGATCGAATGGCGCGGCTCCCAGCGCACGTTGGAGGGGCTGGCGGCGTTTGCGGTGGAGACGTTCAGCGTCTCGGGTGGAGGCACCTGGTCGGAGCGTCGGAGCGGCGCGCGGCTGACCGCGAACGCTCTGTCGGTCCTGCGCGTTCCTCCGATGCTCGGCGGGACCTTTACCGACCAACATGAGGCGCCGTTTGCCGAGCCGGTCGTGCTGATCGGAGAAGCAGTGTGGCGCAGCCGTTTCGGAGCCGACCCCGACATCGTGGGCCGGAGCATCCGGCTGAATCGGGCACCGGTCACCATCATCGGTGTCATGCCCGGCAGCTTTCGGTTCCCCTTCAAGGAAGACTTGTGGGTGCCTTTGCCACTCATCGTGCCGGCGTCACGATCGGACGATGCCCGCACCCTTCAGGGCTTCGGTCGGCTTCGAGAAGGGGTATCGTGGGACCAGGCCGGCGCCGAGTTCGCGGCGCTGGCAGCCCGCTCCGGACTGGAACGACGCCCCGATGAGCCGGTGCTCGTCACCAGCGCCGTTCCCTTTCGGGAGAGTCAGATTCAGCCGTCTGACGTGGTCCTGTTCGGCGTGATGTTGGGGGTCGTGAGCCTGGTCCTGCTGGTGGCGTGCGCCAACGTGGCCAATCTCCTCCTGGTCCGCGCCGCAAGCCGGGTACAGGTCACCTCCGTGAAGGTGGCGCTCGGAGCCTCGCGCGCGACCATCGTGCGCGGCGTCCTCGTCGAGTCCGGGGTCATGGCCGTGGTCGGCGGGCTCTTGGGCATCGGGCTGGCCCAGGCGGGCATCACGGTGTTCAACCGCGCGGTCGCCGATGTGATCCCGTTCTTCTGGATGAGGATCGCCATCGATCCGGCCGTACTTGGCTTCTCGGCGACCCTGACAACCATCGCCGTCTTCCTGGCAGGCCTCGCGCCTGCCGTCCAGGCATCGGGCGTGGATCCCGCCGCGGCCCTCCGTGAGGGAGGGCGTGGCAGCACCAGTCTCCGTTTGGGGCGCGTGACGCGTGGTCTCGTCGTTGCCGAAGTGGCGCTGTCGTGTGCGCTGCTGGTCGTGGCCGGCTTGATGATCAAGGGCGTGGTGCAGGAGACGCGTGGTACCGTGGCCATTGACGTGCAGAACGTGCTCACCGCGCGCCTCGACCCGATCCAGAGCGATGCCGGCGAAATGGGGCGGCCGGGCATTTATGACGAAGTGATCGACGGCCTCTCGGCCCAGCCGGGCGTGGGAGCCGTCGCGATGGCCTCGAGGCTCCCCGGGCTGTCCGGGATGCCGGCGCGCGTCATGCTGGCGGGAGGGGTGTACCCGCGCCCCGAAGACGCGCCGCGAACCAACGTGAACGCCGTGAGCGGCGGCTTCTTTGCCATGTTCGCCGCCGCGCCCCTGGCCGGTCGCCTGCTCAACGCCGGCGATCGGCCGGGCGGCCTCCGCGTGGCGGTGGTGAGCGCGGGATTTGCCCGGCGTCACTACGCCCAGGACGCGGCGGTTGGACAGCAGGTGCGCATTCACGGCGTCGGTGGAATGGCTGACACCGCGAGCGTCACGATCGTCGGCGTTGCACCCGACCTCGGATCCGTCAGCAGGGATCCCGGCGCGTCCGAAATCGTCTACTTGTCCGTGACGCAGCTCCAGCCGCGCGCGGTCACGATCCTGGTCCGGACGCGAGGGAACCCCCTGGAGTTTGTTGGGCAGCTGCGCGCACACGTGGCCGCGGTGGATCCCGACGTGCCCGTGGATCAGAGTGCGAGCCTGGAGGCGCAACTGGGCGACGCGCGCCGCCCGGCTAAGGTGTTCGCGGCACTCTTCACGGCCTTCGGCGTGACGGGGCTCCTGCTGGCGGCGCTGGGACTCTACGGTGTCCTGTCGTTTTCGGTTCGCCAGCGGACCCGGGAGATTGCCATCCGCAGTGCGCTGGGTGCGCGCCCGTTCGCACTGATGATCCTGCCCGTACGCAGCAGCCTGGGACGGCTCGGACTGGGACTGGTTTTTGGATTTGGCGTGGCCGCCATGTTGGCGCCCTTCATGAGCGATCTACTCTTCGGCACCAACCCGCACGATCTCGTCGTGTATGCCATGGTGGGGTTGACGCTCGCGCTGACCGCGTTGCTTGCGTCGCTCCGGCCCGCCGTCGCGGCCGCGCGAGTTGCGCCGGCCACAACACTCGCCAGCGCGTAGGTGCGCATGTGGTACACCGCGTTCTACGGCATACACCATGATCTCGACCCGCGGTCGTGACGACGTTCGAGTTCGACACCCGATGATTCTCACGTCCCTTGATCTTGCGAGGCCGCAAGCGCCAACCTGACTTGACTCAGGTGATGTTCGTTATGAGCGGCGACCTTGTCGAATTCATCCCGCAACGTGCGCACGCCGTCTACGCTATGCACGAACTCGAGATGGCCGCTGCGCTCATAGTGCGCGCCAGCATAGTAAAGGATTGCGTGGCGAACCGATTCATACACGCGCCGGGAGATATCCAGCGGCACGCGCGAATAGTCGAGACCCCGAGCCCAGGCATCCTGATCCATCACCCATAGCACCGGACGAGGCTCACTGAGCGCTCGACGGATGCGATCAAAGAAGACGGTCTCGCTATCGGAGAGGTGGTGCAGGATATAGCCGACCGACCACTTGCCCGGCGCGTAGGTGCGCGCCAGGTCCCCACGGTTGAGCGAGAAGCATTTCAGCGTCTCGTCCCGAGTCCGTTGAAGCTCTTGAATAAGGTGCGTACGCCCTCCTGACGGCCCGACTGACCGCACGGCCAGGAGGTCATGCTCCTGCACCGGCCAGGTGCCTCCCAAGCGAGAGGCCCGCTCCTCTACGTCGGATCGATTCAATCGCTCCAGAGCGCGTCCCGCGGGGTCACTCGGAGCACCTCCCGGGTCGGAACCCAGGTCGTCGCCAGCACCACCCCCACGATCGACCCGGATACCAGCACCCCGGCAGAAGCCGCAAGCCACCCGCTGATCGGGAAGAAGTGGTTGAACGCCAATCCCACGATCACCAGGATCGGCGCGGCGATCAAGGTCCCGACGCCGAGCTGGCGGCCACCCTGGCTCAGGAGCATCCGGGTGACATTCCCGTCGGTGGCGCCGAGGGCGCGACGGACACCGACCTCCCGGCGGCGGAGACCGATGGCCCGCGACATGAGCCCGTACGTCCCGGCCACCGCGAGGAGGAGCGCGAACCCGAAGCACGCCCCAAACAACTTGGCGACCGACGTCGTCATGAGTCCCGCCTTCGCCAGCACCTCGGCGAACGACTGGACTCCGTCCGGCGCCAGCAGGGGATCCACTGCCTTGAACGCTTCGATGAGCCCCTCCCGCCCCGCCACCTCGGTGGTCCGGTACCGCGCCACGAAGACCGCCCGGGGGCCGTCCTCCTGGAGGAGCGGCAGGTAGATGGCGTCGGAGGAGCGATCCCGCGCGAGCAGGTTACCGTAGGGCACGTCGCTCACCACCCCGACGATGGTCCGCCATTGGGCCGTGTCGCCGACGCCGGCGAGCCGGAGCTGATCGCCCACCGGGGAGCGGCCCGGCCAGTATCGCGTCGAGAGCGACCGGCTCACCACCGCGATCGGGGCGCGGCTCGCGTCGTCGCTGGTCTCGAGGGCGCGGCCCTCGAGCACCGAGATGCCCGTGGTGGCGAAGTCGCCCAGGGCGGCCCGGACGTGGGCGGTCGGCTCGGTGCCGGCGGCCCGGGCGTCCCGCATCGCGAACCGCCCGCTTGCCGAGCCGTGATCGGCCAGCGTGCGCCGGAGGAGCACCGCGGTGAGCGCCGGCTCCACGGCCAGCCGGGCGTGGGCGGCCCGGAAGAGCGCGGCGCGGTCCGCCGGGGAAGCATAACGCGCGACCGGCGGGTTGATCCCGCCCTGGAGCAGGTTGGTCAGGTCGAACCCCGGGTCGATCGTCACGAACCGGCGGGCCACCACCCCGGAGAGCACCCCGAAGAACATCAGCACCGTCACCGTGGTCACCTGGAGCGCCAGCAAGGCGCGGGAGAGCCGCCCCTCGCGCCGGGAGCCGGCCCGGGCGGTCCCCTCGTGGATCACCTCGCGGACGTCGGTCCGGGTGGCCCGGAGCGAGGTCACCACGCCCAGCGTCGCGATCGCCACCGTCACGAACGCGCCGGCGCACCAGAGCGTCACCCGATCCGCCTCCCAGATCCACCAGAAAGCCATGTTCTCGGCCATGTTCGCCTGGGTCCAGCGGGTGATCGCCTCGAGGCCCCAGGCGGCGCCGGCCGTCCCGACGATCCCGCCGGCCAGGCAGAGAATCACCGTCTCCCACATTCCCTGGACCACCAGCCGGCTGGTGGAGGCGCCGAGGGCGAGGCGGACGGCGGTTTCCCGAATCCGCTCGTTGGCCCGGGCGAGGAGCAGGTTGGTAACGTTGACCAGCGCCAGGAGGAGGATCAGCGCGGCGAGCAGGTTGAGCACGGTGAACACCAGCGCCCGCTCCTCGCCGAATTGGACCGCGGGAAACGACTCCACCGCCGCGGCGATGGTCGTCGCGGCCCGCGAGGTGTCCCGCGACGTCACGATCTGGCGGAGCAGGGTGCCCGCCTCGGCGGCTGCCTGCTGGTGGGAGACGTCGAGACCGAGCCGCCCGACCAGCCGGAGTGACTCGAGCCCAGCCTCGGTGCCGCTCGTGACCGTGCCCGGAAGCGGCACCCACGCCTCCGACGCGACCGGGAAACCGAAGCCCTCCAGCATCACGCCCACCACCCGGGTGCTCACCCCGTTGAGCGTCACGTGGCGGTCGACCAGCGACCGATCCGCGCCGAACCCCACCTCCCAGGTGCGATACGCCAGCACGATCACCGGCTCCGCGCCGGGCGCGGCGTCGAAGGGCAGGAGGGTCCGGCCAATCAAAGGGGGCGTGCGCGCCACGGTGAACAGGATCGGATCCGCCACGATGGCATGAACGACCCGCCCCCCATCCTCGCGCCCCACCACCAGCTCGCGCTCGGTGTACCCGCCGACCTCGCCGATCGAACGCAGACCGACCCGAAGCGCGGTCACGTCCACGGCATCCACCGAGGTCCGCCGGCCCTCCACCAGCTGGTCCACCCGCACGATCCGATCGCCGTCGCTCAGCGGGAGGGCCCGGATCATCGCGGTGTGGAGGAAGGAGAAGGTGAAGGTGCTCAAGCCGAGGCCGCCGGCGAGGACGAGGATCGTCAGGGCCGCGAAGCCGGGACTCCGGGCCAGGAGCCGGAGGGCGTAGCGGATGTCCTGGGCGTGCACCATGCGTGTTGCCGGTGTGGTGTGGAGATGGGCGACCTTACGGCCTCGGCGCACTTGCGTTTCAAGGCGGGCTCGGCCGGTTGGGCCCGGTTCAGGGGCCGGCGTACCCTAACCGGTGGTGAAACGCCCCAATCGACTCCCCGGACATTGTGTCACCCATGTTCCCGGTTGCTCATCTCGAAGACAGCGTTCTATTGAGGCTCGTGAATCGAATCCGTGAAGCACCTGTACATCCTCTTCACGCAGGAGGAGCTCCTTGGATTCCGCGCCGGGAATGGTCGCGAGAAACGGGTGTTTGCGCACCTCCCAGGTCCGCGCATCGACACGCGTTATTAGCACGCTCTCGCTGCCGAGGCCGGCACCCTGCTCTCCTACTCCGAACAGGAGCCGCCCGCAGCGAGACGGGTTGTTGGCAAGCGTCCCGGGGTTGATGGCAAGCGTGCGTTCGACCGTTGAGCCGACCAGGATCACCGACGTCGTATTCTGAACCCTGCGCACATTGTTGAAGCTGGGCAGAGTCTCGGTGAACCCATCGGGATAACGCACCGTGAAGCGCCTGCCAAAAACAAAATCACCACACCGTTCGGACTCTCAAGGACTCCGTCCCCCCGGGCTCGCGACCGCGGCAACCGCCTTCTCCCTGTGGTACGGCAAATCCACTACCGGATTTCGCGAGGTCGAGGTCATCCCACTTTGACCAGTTGGACTCTGCGACCACGGTACCCGGCAACGATTGACCTTCGGCCCCACGGGCTATCCCCTTTCCTCCTCGCCCATCCATAAATCCTGGCGCATCCGCCAGGAGCCCAGCCCCGAGCATCTCTTTTTCGACCATGAGCGGTTGCTGAGGAAGGCCTGAGGGCCGGATGAGCCCCAGCACCTACCGTGCATGACCGGGCCGGCGCACGGGCTGAGCTGGAGATGCTCCCGACACCGCCAGGCGAAGATCACGCAAGCCGGACCCCCC
>Ga0214472_10003211_pt1 | contig 17346 bp, 15 predicted proteins | sample RVTome_6_FD_207662 | JGI IMG/M metagenome (GOLD analysis project Ga0214472, IMG submission 207662) | Soil microbial communities from uranium-contaminated site in the Upper Colorado River Basin, Wyoming, United States - RVT140D175 | ecosystem: Environmental > Terrestrial > Soil > Contaminated >... | reverse complement strand
GGGACATCTCATTCCTTCAAAGCAGCCCGAATGTGGATGATTCGGCCGTGCAGTGAGCCCGAGCACAGCCTTGAGCCGATGCGAAGTCGCGAAGTCGACGAAGCATCGTGGCTCGGGGGTGGGGCCCCGAGCCGTGAAGCATGACCGAGGGCCCGTCGTGGGGGGTGGGGCCCCGCGACACTGATTAGAAAGGAGCAAACCATGGCAAAAGCGCTTAAAGGAACCAAGACACACGAGAATCTGAAGGCAGCGTTCGCTGGCGAATCACAGGCCAACCGCCGCTATATTTACTTCGCTAAAGTCGCGGACATCGAAGGCTATCCCGACATCGCCAGCAACTTCCGGGAGACCGCCGAGGGAGAAACGGGACACGCCCACGGGCACCTCGATTACCTGAAGGCGGTAGGTGATCCCGCCACCGATCTCCCCTTCGGAGAGACCGCGGACAACCTCAAGGCAGCGGTGGCCGGTGAGACCCACGAGTACACCGACATGTATCCGGGGATGGCCAGGACGGCGCGCGAGGAAGGATTCTCCGAGATCGCCGACTGGTTCGAGACGCTGGCGAAGGCGGAAAAGTCTCACGCGGGTCGGTTCCAGAGTTTCCTCGACAAGGTAAGCTAACCCCGATCCGAAGTACTGGCTATGGGCAATTGCGCGAGCCCCGGTTCAATTTCGGATCGGGGCTAACTCGCACCCACGAAGGGCGGGCCCGACAGGGTCCGCTCTCGTATCCTCCATCAGGCCTCACCAGAATGACCGAACCGCGTATCTCCTACTTACCCACGGACGGGCTCAGCTACGACCCGGAGGACGAGCGTTACTGGGAACCGAAGGCGCTACAGAAGGAAGTCACGCGCGCTTTCGAGATCTGTCACGGCTGTCGCATGTGCTTCAAGTACTGCGACAGCTTCCCGACGCTCTTCGACCTGCTGGACGACCAGTACGACGGGAACGTTCACAGAGTCGACTCCACCGACACCGCACGGATCATGGGCGCCTGCTTCCAATGCAAGCTCTGTGAGGTGCAATGTCCCTATACGCCGGGCGAAGGTCACGAGTTCCAGCTCGATTTCCCGCGACTGGTCCATCGCTACCAATCCGTCGCCTCCCGAACCCAAAGCCGACCGCTTCGCGACAGGCTCCTGGCCAATCCCGACGGTGCGGGCCGGATGGCACGAGCGAGTCTGGGGATGGCCAACGTCATGAACCGCTCCAGGACCCCCCGCTGGTTCATGGAAAAGATGCTCGGCGTCCACCGGGAGAAACTCCTGCCCGAGTTCGCACCCAGCACTTTCGAGCGATGGGCGGAGAAGCAGGGACGCATTCGCTCCCATGCAAAGGGTGAAGCTCCGGAAACCGTCCTTTTTCAAACATGTTACGTTCAAAACAACGAGCCCCAGATTGGCAGAGATACGCTCGAGGTGATGGACCGGAACGGTGTCTCGACGGCCTGCGTCCGGGGACTTCAATGTTGCGGCATGCCCGCCTGGGAAATAGGCGATCTGGGGAGGACGAGGCGGCAGGCGCTCGCCAATCTGGACGTTCTCATGCCGTTCGTCGAATCGGGCGCGAAGGTCCTCGCCATCAATCCAACCTGTGCCATGATGATGCGACGCGAATATCCCGATCTGCTTCCCCGAGAGCAACGCGAGCGTGCCCGGAAGCTCTCCGAAGCCGTGCGCGACCCGTCCGAGTACCTTTGGTCGATTCGGGAGGAGCCGCGCTTCAATACGAATTTCAAGAGCACACCCGGACCCGCGGTCTCCTACCACGCACCCTGCCATCTGCGAGCGCAGAAGGTCGGATTCAAGGGGCGCGATCTTCTTCGCAAGATTCCCGGTGTGAAACCAACTACCACGTTGGAGTGCTGCGGGCACGACGGCACCCACGCCATGAAGATCGAAGGCTTCGAGTACTCCCAGCGAGTCGGCCGGAAGGCCTTCGAAGGAATGGCTTCCTCAGGAGCGAGTGTCTGGGTCACCGATTGCCCCTTGGCTGCCCTGCAGTTTCAACAACACGCGGGCGTCAAGCCGATGCATCCCATGTCGGTCCTTGCACGAGCCTACCGCGAAGACGGGTTCAGTGTTCAGGTTGAAACAGAGTAGTCGGCCCGTGAGGGCCGCCGGCCGGGAGGAATTGGAGACGAAACACGGCGCAAGGGAATTATCCCGGGGGGAGTAGCTTCGAAGTGATGCCGGGACATCTCATTCCTTCGAAGCAGCCCGAATGTGGACGATTCGGCCGTGCAGTGAGCCCGAGCACAGCCTTGAGCCGATGCGAAGTCGCCCGCCGGCTGCAGCGAAGCTTGTCGAGCGGAAGCCAGGAGGCGAACGAGGAGTGAGCCTCCGATTGATGGAAGTCGACGAAGCATCGTGGCTCGGGGGTGGGGCCCCGAGCGGTGAAGCATGACCGAGGGCCGGTCGCGGGGGTGTCCGCCTTCGTCCACTGCGAACGAAGAGACTTCGGCGAGACCTCGCCGAAGCCCGAAGGGCGTAGGCGGGGGGCCCCGCGACACGGATCAAAGGAGCGTTTCCAATGAAGGCGATTCAAAGAAGCGAGATCTTGGACTACCGGACCTATAGCGAGCACCGAGACGAGCTGCGCCGGCAGGCGATGGCGCTCAGGGACGCCCGTCGCGTGCACCTGGGCGAGTATCTAACATTTCTTTTCGAGAATCACGACACGATTCGTTACCAAATCCATGAAATGATGCGGGCGGAACAAATCGTGAAAGAAGCGGACATCCGGCACGAGATCGAGACCTATAACGAGCTGCTAGGAGGTCAGGGAGAATTGGGTTGCACGCTTCTCATCGAGATCGACGACCCCGACCGACGCAAGTCTCTGCTGCGCGAGTGGCTCGCGCTTCCCAGGCAGGTCTATGTCAAGACCGCGAGCGGCAAGAAGTGCTACGCCCGCTTCGACGCGCGTCAGATTGGTGAGGACCGGCTCTCCTCCGTACAATACCTGAAGTTCGATACGGACGGCGAGCTGCCGGTGGCCATCGGCTGCGACCTTCCCCAGCTCCGGGAAGAGGTCCCTCTCAGCGAAGCTCAGCGGCAGGCGTTGGCGCAGGACCTCGAAGGCTGAAAAGCCCATAACCCCACCCCCACGCCCGTTCGTGGAACGGAGCCTATGAACCTACTCGACGCGATTCAACACCACCCCCTGGCGCCCGAGATCGTCGCGAGCCTGGGACTACTCTTGGTCGCGCTACTGCTTCGGACGATCTCCGTCCGAGCGGTAAGGAAGAGCAACCTGCCCATGGAGATCCGCCGCCGGTGGGTCGTCCAGATTCGCAACACGACCATCCTTCTCGTCATTTTGGGACTCACCGTCATCTGGGCCACCGAGTTTCGCGCGGTGGCTCTCTCGATCGTGGCGTTCGCCGTGGCGCTCGTGATCGCGACGAAGGAGCTGATTCTTTGTCTGTCCGGGGCCCTCCTGCGGGCCCGGGCGTTCTCGGTAGGACACCGCATCGAGATTGGAAGAATCCTGGGCGACGTGATCGATGTCGGGGCCCTCGCGACGAGGCTTCTCGAAGTCGACCCGGTCACGCTAGAGAGGACGGGACGCTCGGTGACGATTCCCAACAGCAAGTTCCTAGACGATCCGATCATCAACGAGTCGTTCACCGGCAACTTCGTCTCACATGTTCTCAGGATTCCCCTCGCCGCCGGGATCGATTGGCACGAGGCCGAAGCCGTCCTGCGCGAATGCGCGAGAGAGGAATGTTCGGCGTATCTCGACCAGGCCAAGAGCCACATGGAGCGGGCCGCGTCCGAAGAGGCCTTGGATCCGCCCATCGTGGGTCCCTCGATTCGCGTGTTGATCCCGGCGCGCGGACAGATTGACCTGTTGCTGCGGTTTCCGGCCCCGGTGCGGAAGCGTGAGCGCGTCGCGCAGAGAATCGTCCGGCGTTTCCTCGAGACCTATCCCCTGACCGAAGAACCGAAGAGCGAGAAGAGCGAAGTCACACCACCGCAGACCGCTTCCGAGCAGGGAGGCAGCGGACCGCGGTTCTGAGTGGCTTCGCGGGGCCGGCTTAGTTGACGAAGCGGCGCATCCTCACGTTCAGAATCAATCCGAAGCCAACCAGCGTCGTCATCATCGAGGATCCGCCATAGCTCACCAGCGGGAGCGGGAAGCCCTTGATGGGAACCAACCCTCCCACCATCGCCATGTTGTATAGAGCCTGAAACACGAACATGGACAAGATACCGGCGACCAGATAGATCCCCAGGCGATCTCGCGCTCGACGTGCCGCGTCCAGGCTCCGCAGGGTGATCATCAGGTACAGCACGATGACCGCGACGACTCCCACGAACCCGAGCTCCTCACCGACAACCGCGAACACGAAGTCCGTGTGGGGAGCGGGAAGGAACTGGAGCTGGCTCTGAGAGCCCTTGAGCCACCCCTTCCCCGTCAGGCTTCCCGAGCCCACGGCGATCGTCGACTGGATGCTCTGATAACCGGCGCCTCGCGGATCGACGTTCGGGTCGACGAAGGCAAGAACCCGTTCCTTCTGGTAGTCCTTCAGAACGAAGCTCCAGCCGATGGGCAGGGCGAGCGCAAAGACGACCGACGCCACCAGAATCAAACGGGCTCGCAAGCCGGCAAGCAAGCAGAGAACGGCGTAAGCGAAAACGAGCGTTGCGGCCGTCCCAAGATCGGGCTGCAGGATCACGAGTAGGACGGGTACACCCACCAGTGCGCCGGTAATGGCAACCTCCCCCGCACCCAGACGATTCTTTCTGACCGCGGCGAGGTACTTGGCCAGCAAAGTCACCGAGGCGAGCTTGGCGAGCTCCCCGGAGTGCAGCGTGAAAATGCCGAGCTCGAGCCATCGGTTCGTCCCCGCTCTGAGCGATCCGAAAAGAAGCAGGTAGACCAGCAAGCCGGCGACGGCCAAGTAGAAGAACTCGGCGTGATCGACGAGTGAATGGTAGTCGATGGCCATCACCAGCAGCATGAGAACGAGGCCGAGGACGATCCACAGGATCTGCCTCTGGTAATAGTCCGGATTCGGGCCACCTTGGGTCGCACTGTAGATAACCGCGACGCCCACGCCCGCGGCCAGAACTAGCCCGAGGACGAGCGGCCAATCAATGCCGAACCAAAAGCGCCTGTCGAGCATCATCGACTTCGTGTCCTTTGGCTCTGTCGAAGTAGGTCTGGAAGATCCTGTGCGCGATGGGAGCGGCAGCTTGCCCACCCTGCCCCCCGTGTTCCACGAGAATCGCCACCGCCAGCTCGGGGTTCTCGCGCGGCGCGTAGCCGACGAACCACGCGTGATTGCGGAGATGTTCCGGGCGATTTTCGTCGGAGGTCTCGGCCAAGTTCTGCATGGAGGCGACTTGGGCGGTTCCCGTCTTTCCCGACACGCCGACGCCGGGAATCCCCGCCCGCCAGCCGGTCCCGCCATCGTTGACCACACCCCACATCGCCTCCTGCAAAGCGCGCCAGGTGGAATCCTGGAACGCCAGGTGTCGAATCGGCTCGCCGTGTGCGCTCGTTGGGGCCGAGTCGGCCAGCGCCCCGGCGGGGAGCGGTTTCAGGAAGACATGCGGGCGGAACACGTCGCCCGAGCTTCCGATGATGGCGGCGATCTGCGCCATCTGCATCGCGGTAACGAGGACCGATCCCTGACCCACCGAGACCGAGACCGTCTCTCCCGCGTACCACGGCTCCTGGCGAGCCTGGCGTTTCCATTCCGGATCCGGTACCAGGCCCGACACCTCGAACGGGAGATCGACGCCGGTTGGACTGCCGAGGCCGAAGGTTCGCGCATAGCGCGCGATCGTCTCGATCTGAAGCTCCACGCCGACCTGATAGAAATAGCTGTTGCAGGATTTGACCAAGGCCTCATGAAGATTGACCAACCCATGCCCGGCGGCGCTATGGCAGGGAAACCACTTGCCGTAGAGTCTCACACCGCCTCCGCAATAGAGGCGCTTCTCGGGCGTGATCTTCTTCTCCTCAAGCGCCGCGGCCGCAATGATCAACTTGAACACCGAGCCCGGCGCATAGCGACCTTGAAGCGCGCGATTCTGCAATCGATGATTCTCGTCGTGCGCGACCGCCTGCCAGGCCTCCGCCGCGAAGCGGCCGGAGAAGAGATTGGGATCGAAGGATGGAAAGCTCGCCAGCGCCAACACCTCGCCGTTGCGGGGATCGAGCACGACCGCCGCCCCGTGGCTGTCCCCGAAAGCCTCTTCGGTCGCTTGCTGTAGCTCGAGATCCATCACCAATTGAATCGAGTTGCCCCAAGCCGGTGGTCTTTCCTCGAGAATCCTCTCCCGCCTCCCACGGCTATTGACGACGACGACTTGCACGCCGTTCTGGCCCATGAGCTGGAGGTTGTATCCGAGCTCGACGCCGGACTGTCCCACGTAGTCGTTCGGGATTGCTCCCTCGAATCGGTCCTGGGCGAGCTGCTCTTCGGTAATCCTCCCCACGTAGCCGAGCGCGTGGGCGGCCAGACTCCCAAAGGGGTAGTAACGCCGAGGCACGAACTGAATCATCGCGCCGGGGAGCTCGAGCTGTCGCGCCTCCACCAGGGCCACCTCCTCTATGGCGATGTCTTCCTTGAGAAGGACGGGACTTGCCCCGGACGAAGTCTCCCGTTCTTTCTTCATCAGCTCAAGCTCCTGATCGGAAAACGGCAGGAGGTCGACGACGTCGGAAAGCACGACGTCGCTCCAACTTCTCTTTTCCATCGTGAGGTTGAACGACGGCCGGTTCTCCGCGAGGATCCGCCCTCTCCGATCGAGGACGAGGCCTCGCGGCGCGCTTTCGGGAAGCTGTCGTACGTGGTTCGAGCGCGCCAACTCCATATAGGTGGGAGCGCGTACGATCTGGATCTGCCAGAAACGGGCGCACAGCCCAAGAAAGAGGACCACCGCGAGGATCCGCCACCATTTCAGCCTCGCCTGAAGCGGCTTCAAGTCTTCGTAGATGTTCATCGGCTCATCGGGTCGGTCATGAATCGGTCCAACATCCCCAGGATCAAGGCCCCCACCAGGCCGTTCCCCGCGCAAAGGTACACCAAGTCCGGCACGCCACCAACCACCGGAGGTTGATCCGCCACCTGCCCGATCGCGGCCAGAATGATACGGTCACCCGCGGTGGCTGCCGCGAAAAAGAACAAACGCCCCGCCCACCCCCTCACGACCAGCCGGTGTCCGGCGATGCCGGCCAGATAGCCGATGGTGGTCTTGGAGACACCGTTCAGGCCGAGCGGCGCTCCCGAAAACACGTCTTGCACCAATCCGGCCGCAGTTCCCGCGAACATGCCGACCTGCCGATCCTGGGTGAGACCGAACCCCGCGGCAGCCAAGAGAAACAGATCGAGATAGCTCTGGATGGGCCAGAAGTAACGCCCTCCCAGTGTCTGGACCAGAAATGCACCAACGACAGCAAGGGCGACCGCGAGCGCCTTCACTCAACCTTCTCGGTCAGTTCCGAATTGGACGCGATGGGCTCGAGGACAAAGACCTCCTCCAGCCGGTTGAGACTAGCGGCCGGCTCGACGGTGATGCTCTTGAATAGCCGGGGACCGTTTCGCACCGAGGCAACGCGTCCAATGGCTATCCCCTTGGGATAGATTCCATCGATACCCGAGGTCACGACCACGTCACCCACCGCGACGTCCTCGAGATTGCTGACGTACTTCAGCTCGAGCTGCGCACCGCCCTGGCCGGAAACGATACCTCGCGTGCGCGTCCGGACCAGAAGGGCGCCCACCGAGCACTCGTGATCCGCGAGCAACTGTACTTGAGCCACATGCGGCCCCACCGCAGTGATGCGACCTACCAAGCCACCCGGACCGACCACCGGCGCGTTGAGCTCGACCCCGCGATCCAAACCGCGATTCACCGTAATGGTGCGGAACCACGAGCTCGCGTCCACTCCGATCACCTCGGCAACGATGGAGTCGAAGGGAATCCGTTCGGCAAGTTGCAGGATGCTACTCAGGCGATCGTAGCGAGCCACGACCTCCCGTTCCATCCACAAGGCCTGCTCCAGGCGAGTGGCTTTCTCGCGCAGCTGGCGATTCTCCTCCCGCACCGCCCTCAGGTCGACATAACCGTACCAAACGGAGCGGACGCCGCTCACCAGAGCCTCTCCCCCCCGTTGCAGGGGCGCGAACACAGCGAGGATCGCGCCCTGAAGGGCCGAGTGGCCTGCCGCGGTCGTAACCTGAGAAGAGATGAGGAGGGCGTGACCTACGATGAGTGCAGCGAAAACGAAGTGGCCCCCACGCCGGCGGATGTACATCCCGTTGGAAACCACGAACGACTATCCTTTCTTTATGTCTCTCGGAAGCGTTATTCGGACAACCCCTCCTCGACTTGCCTAGTTGGCTCGACTGGCCCGGCGGGCCAACAGGCTCAATAGGCTAGCTCAACAGGCTTAATAGGCTCATACGTGCGGCCGGCTCAATCGAGAGAGACCTTCCTCAGAAGCTTCATGTCCGCAAGCATGCGACCAGTCCCCAGCACCACCGATGAGAGCGGATCCTCGCTCATCGAGACCGGGAGCCCCGTCTCCTCGCGGAGCCTCTTGTCCAGGTTCTTGAGCAGCGCTCCGCCGCCCGTGAGCACGATGCCGCGATCGACGATGTCCGCGGAGAGCTCGGGCGGGGTCCTTTCGAGCGCCACTCTCACCGCGTTGACGATGACGGCGAGCGTCTCTTCCAGAGCTTCCCGTATCTCCTCGTCGGTTACCACCAGCGTCTTGGGCACGCCTTCGATGAGATTCCGGCCCTTGATCTCCATCGTCATCGGTTTGTCCAAAGGATAGGCCGAACCGATCTCGATCTTGACCTGCTCGGCAGTGCGCTCCCCGATGAGAAGATTGTATTTCTTACGAAGATACTTGATGACGGCCTCGTCCATCTCGTTCCCGGCCACGCGCACCGAGCTGCTGTAGACGATGCCGGCCATCGAGATGACCGCGATGTCGGTCGTCCCACCGCCGATGTCGACCACCATGTTGCCGGAGGGCTCGGTCACCGGCAGTCCGGCTCCGATGGCGGCCGCCATCGCTTGATCCACCAGAAACACTTCGCTGGCCTTCGCGCGCAAGGCACTATCCTTCACGGCGCGCTTCTCGACCTGCGTGATCTCGGAGGGAATTCCGATCACGATGCGAGGCGCCACCCACACCTTTCGGTTGTGCGCTTTTTGAATGAAATAGGCCAGCATCTTTTCCGTAATTTCGAAGTCGGCTATCACACCGTCTTTCATGGGCCGGATGGCAGTAATATTGCCCGGCGTCCGACCTAGCATCTCCTTCGCCTCCCTACCCACCGCTTCGACCCTACCGGTTACCTGATTGATCGCGACGATCGACGGCTCGGAAACAACGATGCCCTTGCCTTGAATGAAGACGAGAGTGTTAGCCGTGCCCAAGTCGATCGCGAGCTCGTTGGAAAAGGCACTAAAAACAGAGCGAAAATTCATCTAAGCCTTTCGGCGGTACTAACGCGGCTCCCTCGGGTCTTGACGACTCGGTCTATCCTCGGGGGCGGCTCGAGGGTATGAGCAAGGAACCGGGGACGCTTGTCGTGGCCCAAATCAGGCGCCAGCTACCGCTACTGCGTCCTTTCCGCTTTCTTTAACACTATACATTGCTTGGTCAGCCTTTTGAATCAGATCCTGGGGCGTGCTTCCATGCTCAGGAAAGCTGCTGATCCCAAAGCTAGCCGACAAATGGACGGCGAGGTCGAACTCGCGCAGGAACGCGTGCTCCTTGAGAGCTGCCCGGATGCGTCGGGCGATGGAAAGTGCGCCCTTGCTGTCGGTGTGCGGCAAGACGACCACGAACTCGTCTCCCCCGTAGCGGGCCACGATGTCTTCCTCCCGGACGGACCGCCTCAGAATGTCACCCACCTCGAAGAGCGTACGGCTGCCGCACAGGTGGCCGTGCGTATCGTTGACCCCCTTGAAGCCGTCCAGGTCGAAGAAAATCACGGCCAGCGACGTCCGCCCCTCAGTCGCTCGCTCGATCTCGTGCCCCAAACAGATACCCAAGTAATGCGAGTTGTAAAGCTTCGTCAGATCGTCCGTGATGGCCAGTTTCTCGGTCTTCTGGAACAGAAACGCGTTCTCCAACGCAATGGCTGCCGGCTCGACGAGCGTCATCAGCAGGTTGAGATCCTGCTTCGTGAACCGGCTCCCCGACGCGCGATTCATGATCTCCACGACACCGATCGTGGAGCCTCGCGAGACCAACGGAGCACACAGGATCGAACGAGTCTGAAAATGGGTCTGCTTGTCATACCGGCGCTGAAAACGAGGATCGTTCATGACGTCGTTCACGATGGCGGGCTCGCCGGTCTCTGCAACCCAGCCCGCGATACCCTCTCCGATCTTCAACCGGATATCACTGAAGTCCTCTCCTTTTTCCCCAAGCGCCAACTCGAAAGTGAGCTCGCGCTTTTTCTCGTCCACGAGGAGGATGGACCAGGCCTCCGAAGGGATGAGCTTCTGAATGTGAGACATGATCACGGAAACCACGTGGCGCGGTTCCAAGACCGAGTTCGCGGTGGCCACGATCTCCGAAAGGATGTCGAGCCGCCGGGAAGTGTCCCGAAGGCGACGCGCAGTCAGCGAAGACTTCCTGGCCAGACGGTGGTGGCGCTTGGCATCGTAGAGGAAGGTCGGAAGAGATTCCGCGGTCGGTGTTTGGGTCAAATAGAGAGTGATCCCGGACTGTTCTCGCCCCGGCGCGGGAGCGCCATATCCCAGCACGGGCGTGTCGGGGATGATCCTCCGCAACCAAGCCATCAGTGTCTTGTAGCGCTCCGTATCGGCAAAGGCTTCGACGATAACGGCGTCGAAGCCTTTGCCCTTCTTCCAACTGCGGCGGGCCCTCTTGCCTGGGTCGCCGAGGTCGGCGAACTCGTCGAGCGAAAAGGCGGCCAGCTCGAGCACCCCCGTCGCCGCCAGCGCGTCGAACGACCGGACGACTTCCGGACTCTGGTGAAAGAGGGCGATGCGCGGGGCCGCCCGCTCTCCAGTGAGCTCATCCGAGTCGTCGCGAAAGTCGACGGAATCAGGCAGGCTTCTGCGCTCAGATTTTACGAGCCGCCAGGAATCGGGCCTTGGGGCCGTCAAGAGTCTCTTCTCCTATGCTGTTCGAGATACCTCGTCGTGAAGTCCGGGAAACGGGCGGGAGTCGGTTACCCGCCGGAGCCGACGGTCACTTGGAACACTTTCTCCGCGGTCCCTCCACTACGTTTGTACGCCTTGACCACGATGTCGTGACGTCCCGGGCTCCCGATAATGAAATAGTGTTGAAAGGAGCCATCCGGCTTGACCGACACTCGCTCGTCGTTCACCGTCACCACCGCATCGGGATCCGTCGCCCCGTTGAAGCGAACGACGCCATCGATGGACACGGCCGGCTGCGACACGAGGAGCTTGGGAGGCTCGGCGCCCAAGGGACGGGTCGCTATGCTGAATTTCGCGAAGTCACTGAATCCGCCCTCGCGACTCTCCTCGTCAACCGCGCTGACCTTCCAATAGTAGGTGCCGGCCGCAAGGCCGGGAACGACCGCGGTCAAGCCGCGGACCATGCTTTCCCAAAGGGGATCGCTGAAGTTCGGCGTTCGGTCGAGCATGACGTGATAGCGACGTGCCCCTTCTACTTCGCGCCACTTCAGCACGGTATTCGCGTTGGCCGGTTCCCCATGAACTTGGGTCGAGAGATGAGCCGGTGATTCCACGACCGGTATCCCGGGAAGGCGAACGATTGCGGAGAAGCTGCTCTCCGCATCGACCTGCACCTCTTCGTTGGATCTCAGCTGGACGCGTTCCCCTCCCGCTCTTAGATCCGACGACCCGCGAAAAACAGTAAACCCCGACGTTCGGTTCGCCTCATCGTAACGAACGTCGGCAACCGTCCTTTCGTCGAAACTGGCCTCCGTGTTGGGCGTCGCCAACTCGGACCGTGAGCCCTCGACGTTCCTGGCCGGTGTCTGGAGGTTGACCTGCCCGGCGGTCAGTTTGACCGCGACCCGACGAACGTTGGTCTGAGGATCCTCGTGAGTCTCCTCGATCACGAGAATCGTGTCTGGCTTGACGAAATACTCCGTGCCATCGAAGAAGCGAACTTGCGCCGCGGACTTGCTGTCGGTGCGCACGTGATCGTCCTTCTGTAGAGGGATGCCCTTGTCGGCGTCGATCCAGGCATAGGTCCCAGCCTTGCGAACCTTGACCGCGCCGGTAATCTCGACGAAGTGTGCGCTCGTTTGAAGCGCGACCTCCGGTGAGGGCGTTTCGTCTTCGACTCGGGCGCTCATGTGGAAACCGAAGTAGTAGACGGCCGCCGCTCCGAGAAGGAGCACGACGCCACTCAAGAGCAACAAGTAAACGGTCCGGTGACGGACGGTCACCCATTCGACGTGAAGCCCACTTCCTTCACCGTACGGATTTCGATTTGGCATTGGAGTCTAAAGCTATATTTCACATCAGTTTATCACAATAGAAGTGGGTTTTCAAAAAACTCGTAAGACAGCCCTTCCTCCAATCCCCTGCCCAGACGGGGTTTAACAGGACGGCGCCGACTCGGCCCGGCCCCTGCCCAGGCCGGGCGCGGCGCGGTCACGCCATTTGCTTGAGTCCCGACGATTCGCTAGCATGTGGGGTTCGAGGCCACCTCATGCTGAAGTATTTTCGAGATCGCAAGACCTTCGGTTACCTGGTCGGATCGTTCCTGCTGTTCCTGGTCATCATTGCATTCATCATCCTCTACATCCCCGATTTCTTGGGACCTACCGCCGGCGGAGGCGGTCTCGAGGAAGAGGTGGCTCGGGTCGAAGACATTTCGATCTCCGCCCAAGAGTTCTTGGACCGCTACCGCACGCAGGAGCAGCTCTACCGCTCTCAGCTCGGAGCGCAGTACTCACCCACTCTGATGCGGCAGATGGGGCTGGAAGACATGATCCTGCGCGGCCTCATCCAAGACGCACTGCTCTTGGTGGAAGCGCGGCGTCAGGGACTCGTCGTAACCGACGACGAGCTCGCTGAGACGATCGTGACCTATCCGACGTTCCAGAGCGAAGGCAAGTTCATCGGCCAGCAAGCCTACCTGCAACTGCTCGCGCAGAGTGGAATGACCGCCGCGCAGTTCGAAAGCCAACTTCGCAATCAGATCCTTCGGCAGAAGCTTCAGACGCGGATAACCGATGGCGTCCTGGTCACGCCAGACGAAGTAGAGCGGCAGTACCGCGAGCGAAACGAGATGGCGCATCTGGAGTACGTTTTCGTTGCCAAGGACGAGGTCGAAGCCGACGCCGAAGTCGCCCCCGAAGTCAGCGATGACGAGCTCGCCGGCTTCTTCGAGAAGAACCAGGAGCAGTACCGTTTGCCGCTTCAGCGGCGAATACGGTACGTGAGCCTCACGCCCGACCCCTTCCAGCCCGCGGTCACGGTCACCGACCGTGAGATCGAACGAAGCTACAACGAGAACCTTGCCTCGTACGAGATACCGGGCCAAGTCAGGGCGAGCCATATACTGCTCAAGACGACCGAGGATGACGAGGAGCAGGTTCGCGCGCGCGCCGAAGAGGTACTCGCCCAAGTCGACGCCGGTGGCGATTTCGCCGCGCTCGCCCGCCAGTATTCCGAGGACACGACGGCGGAACAGGGAGGGGATCTCGGCTTCTTCGGCCCGGGTGATATGGTCCCCGAGTTCGAGCGGGCGGCCTTCTCCCTGCAAGTAGGAGCAACTTCCGGCTCGGTGAGAAGCCCCTACGGTTTCCACATCATCAAGGTCACGGAGCGTCAGGACCCCATCGTTCGTCCCCTGGACGCGGTGCGGGAGGAAATCCGCCAAACGCTGGTGCGGGAAAAGGCGGTCGGGTTGATGGAGCAAGAGGTCGACGAGGCTGGTCAGTATCTGCACTCGACGGAGAACTTGGAAGGGTATGCCCAGCAACACGCCTTGATCGACACCCACGAGACGACTTTCTTCGGAAGGCAGGATCCCGTGCCCGAGCTGGGAGGCTCGCAGGAGTTTCGTGACCTCGTATTCGAGCTCCCCATCGGCGACGTCTCGCCGGCGCTGAGGCAGGGTCAGGGCTACGTCTTCTTCGAGGTCATCGAGGAGAGACAACCGCACCTACCCGCCCTAGAAGAGATCAAAGAGACGGTGAAACTAGACTTCCTGCAGAACAAGGCTATGGTGCTCGCGCGAGCCAGAGCGGACGAGGTGGCCCGGCAACTCCAAGAAGCCTCGGACGCGTCCGGCGCGGCCCGGGCGGCCGGCCTGGAGCTGAAGACCGCGGACAGCTTCTATCGTGGCACTCAGCTCCCCGAAGCCGGGCGTTCCCCAGCCGTGCAGCGAGCGGCTTTCGAGGAAGGGGTCAATCAATTCTCTGCACCGCTCGCTTCACCGAACGGCTACGTCGTACTGCGTGTCAAGGAGCGAACCGGGTTCGACCCCGAAGAGTTCGCCTCGCAGAGAGACACTTTCACCGAGCAAGTGCTCGCTCAAAAGCGCCAACAGTTCTGGGCCGCTTACCTACAGAGTCTTCAGGAGAGATCATCCGTTCAGATCAATCGGGATGCGCTGCGGCGCGTCCTGGGCTGAGGGGCCCGGTAAGCTTGATGGCCTTGATGGCCCTGATGGATTGACGGGGCCCACATCAATCTATGAAGCTCGATCTACGAGAGAGCAAGGGCGTCACGATCCTCGACATTTCCGGTCAGGTCACGGCCGGAGGCGGCGATCAGATGCTCCAGGAGGCCATCGACACGCTGGTAGCTTCCGGTCGCACCCGCATCGTCGTGAATCTCTCCGGCGTCGACTTCATGGACAGCGCGGGAATTGGTGAGCTGGTGGCCAGCCATCGGATGGTGGAACGGTTCGGGGGCAAGCTGAAGATTACCAGACCCCATTCCCGGGTGGAGAACTCTTTATCGACCGCGAAGCTCCTGCCACTCTTCGAGGTCTTCGACGACGAGGCCGCCGCTGTGGAGAGCTTTGAGCAGAGTTAGTTCAGCAACCTTACGCGACATTACCTGACTTAGGGCGCGCTCGGTCATCAATAAGTGGCTTGGGGCCCCACCCCCAAGCCTGATGCTCCGTCGACTTCGCGACTTCGCATCGGCTCAAGGCTGCGTTCGCGCGCCTGCCCTACTCATGTCTTAGCGCTTCCACGGGATTCTTGCTGGCCGCTTGCCACGCCGGGTAGATTCCAAAGCCCAGACCGGTGACGGTCGCCAAAGCCAACGCCGTGAGAACCGCGAGAGCGCTGGTCGACGTCGCCCAGCCCGCGTAGCGAGACACCGCCACCGACGCCAGCACGCCCAATAGAGTTCCCACCGCGCCACCCGCCCCGGTCAGCAGCACCGCCTCGGCAAGAAACTGCCTCACGATGTCGGCCCGGGAGGCACCAAGTGAACGGCGGATTCCGATCTCTCGGGTGCGCTCGCTGACGTTGGCCAGCATGATATTCATGATGCCGATCCCGCCGACGAGGAGCGAAATGGCCGCCACCGAGCCCACCACGACGTTGAACTGCGACCTGGCGCGCTCGTATCCAGCGAGGAGAACTTGCGGGACCACGAGCCGGTAGTCCCTAGCCCCCCGGTGGCGCCTCGCCAAGACCGAATCGATCAAGCGGGCGCTACCGCGAACCTCGTCCGAGCTCACAATACTGATGGCGATCTCATCGACGGCGTCATGCGGAGCGGGAACGGAGGTCAGCGGCGCAAACGCGATGCGATTGACATCTCGGCTTCCCAGTCGCCGGTTGCGTCGTGCCCGGTCGCGCGGCTCCAGCGTTCCCACGACCGAGAACCAATCGCCGCCGATACGCACGTCTTGCCCAACGGCGTCTCGGTAAGGAAAGAGACCCTCCGATAGTTCGTTCCCGAGCACGACGACGCGCTTGAGGTCGGCGAGGTCGGCGTCGGTCAGAAAACGCCCCTCGGCGATGGCGATCTCTTCGGTGCGCGAGAACGATGGCGTCGTTGCCACCAGCAGGGCTTCCTCCCGCCCCTCGGCGGTAACGACTTGCACCGAGCGTTGCCGGAGCGGAGCCAAGCTCGCCACCGTTGGGCACACCTCCGAGATGGCCTCCGCGTCCCTGAGCGTGAGTCCGGGGGACTGGAAGGAAGCGGCTTCGCTCCGACCTTCTTCCGAGAGACTTTCCGCAAGGATCGAGACGCGCCTCAATCCAAAGCTGCCGATTTCGGCGAGAATCTCCTGGCGCGCTCCCTCCCCGACCGACATCATCGCCACAACCGCCGCGACCCCGAAGACGATCCCGATCGCGGACAAGAGCGACCGGAGCTTGTGGAGCGCGAGCCCCTGCCAGGCCAACCGTGCGAGCAGACGCGAGTTCATGGCGCTGCGCCGCCAAGCTCACCGGGATCACGCGTTCCCGCGAGCTTACCGTCCTTGACCTGGACGATCCGCTCGGCCCGCCCCGCCACGGCGTCATCATGAGTGACGAGTACGATGGTCCGACCCTGACTTCGCAGCTCCAGCAAGAGCTCCAGCACGTGCGCGCCGGTCGTAGAGTCCAGGTTCCCGGTCGGCTCGTCGGCCAGGAGGATGTCCGGATCGTTGACCAGCGCCCTCGCCAGCGCCACTCGCTGCGCCTCACCACCCGAGAGCTCCGAGGGGCGGTGAGAGGCACGCTCCAAGAGCTCGATCCTCTCCAAGACCGCGAGTGACCGCCTCCTCCATTCATGTTGTGGACGATCACTATAGAGGAGTGTCGTCTCGATATTCTCGACGACCGTCATCTGCGGGATGAGATTGAAAGACTGAAAGAGAAAACCCAGGCGGCGATTGCGGAGCCGGCTGGCAGCGACGTCATCGAGACCCGCCACGTCCTCGCCGTCGAGCAGAATCCTTCCCGAAGTCGGTGCATCGAGACAGCCGAGGAGATTCAGCAGGGTGGACTTCCCCGAGCCGGACGGACCCATGATGGCCACGAAGCTCCCCCGCTCTACCGTGAGGTCGACGCCGTCGAGCGCGACTAAGGCGTTCCCAGGACGAGGATAGACTTTCGTTACGTCGATGGCCTGGAGGAAGGAGGAAGCACGCATGGTATGGTCGCGCCGTACACGCGACGACCACGTTAGGGAGCGGACTCGATGGGAGTCACGGCTTCCAGGAGACCGAGTGCCTCGCCTCCGAAGGCTCCGCCATCATCTGAAGGAGTCCGCAGCAGCACCTTCTCGCCAGTTTCGAGCCCCGCCTCCACGACGATGTGATTTTCGTTGCTGGGGCCCGTCAGAATCTCCTGCACCTCCGGCTCTCCGTCCCGCAACACGTAGGCGTAGCGCCGGCCCGCGCGCTCGAAAACGGACTCCAGTG
>Ga0214472_10003210_pt1 | contig 17349 bp, 20 predicted proteins | sample RVTome_6_FD_207662 | JGI IMG/M metagenome (GOLD analysis project Ga0214472, IMG submission 207662) | Soil microbial communities from uranium-contaminated site in the Upper Colorado River Basin, Wyoming, United States - RVT140D175 | ecosystem: Environmental > Terrestrial > Soil > Contaminated >... | reverse complement strand
GGGCTCCTGGCTAGTTCCTCGGAAGGGATCTGACGTATTCGATCGCTCGGCCCACCCAGCGGCGCAAATCGGTCTCCCGGCGATAGCCCCCGGGAGCCACGTAGACCATCGTCTTGAGCGACCGGCCGGTGAAATCCATTTCGCGCGTGTGCGCTCGACCGAGAGCCCTGACCGTCCCCTCTTCTCCTAAACGCAGTACGAGATCTTTTCCGATCACGCCGCAGCACATCTTGCCGTCGACCAGGAACGCGAGGCCGCCGAACATCTTCTTTTCCTCGATGCCCCGGCGGCGTTTCAACGCGCTACGTAGGCGCGTGGCTAGCTTTTCGTCGTAAGCCATTTCTCGAGTCTTTCCTCGCCGGCCTCAGCTGACGTCGGCAACTTGCGGGACCGGTAGACGAACCCCAGCGCAAGTCCGACCAGAGTGAACCAAGTGGTGAGAGACGACACTTGATGCTTCGTGACGAGAAGGTAGACCAACGTTCCCAAAAGGAACATCCTGACGCCTGTCGCCTCTCTCACTGTCACCTCCTTGTTCCCGGATTGGAGTCGGCGTTGGCGAGCCACGCGGCAAGCCGAGCGAGTGCTCCGCTCCAGCTTTCGTCGTGTCGTTCCCTGGTTTCTTCGTCCGGAAACCGTTCGTGGGTCACGGTGACTTCGGTTTCCTCACCCCGTCGTGCGAGCTGGACGGTGACCAACGTCGATCCCCGCATGGGGGTCCGGAGCTTCCCAGGTCCAGGTGAAAACGAGCTTTTCGGGACGCGAGATCTCCTGGAATCGACCGATGACTGAGTTGCGCTGCCCGTCGGGGAATCGAAACCCGAGTCGGTAGGCACCGCCTGGACGGAGATCCCACTCGATCACTTCCGTCGCGATATCATCGCTCGGCGAAAGCCGCGAGACGACGTGGCGCGGCTCAGTGAATGCCCGAAAGATGGTCTCCATCGGAACCGCGTAGAGAAGGTTCACGACGACGGTCCATACCCGACTAGCCTCCTTCATGCTCCCTCATCTCGTTCAGTAGCTTGCCGAGCCTATCCAAGGTTCCCTCCCAAAAACGACGGTGTCGATCGATCCACTGCTCCGCCTCTTCGAGCGGCTTCAGGTTCAGATGAAAACGGTGGGTTCGGCCCTCGACCTCCCGAGAGAGGAGCCCTGCGCGCTCCAGCACCCCGAGGTGTTTCGATGCCGTGGGCTGGGAAATCTCGAAGGGCGCGCCGAGCTCGCTCGCCGTCATCCGCCCGCGCTTGGCAAGCATCGTCAGCATGGCCCGCCGGGTGCCGTCGCCGAGGGCATGGAATGTGCGGTCGAGGCGATGGTGCGAGATCAAGAAAGATTTTTTGGACTCTAGTTGACATAGCCAAGGGACCGAAGCTGCTCCTCGAGCTCCGGATCGACCTCGACCTCGACCCGGCCCGGCTCCGCCGCCAGGCGCACCTTCTTGAACTCCTCGAGGGTCTCGATCATCTTCATGGGAATCCCGTCCGCATGGGGGGAGTAGAGGTTGTGCCTCTCAATCGGATCGCGGCGGTGGTTGTAGAGCTCTCGAGCACCGTCTGCTTTCTCGATGAGCTTCCAATGGCGCAGGGTCGCGGCCCAGAGTGGATGTTCGGACTCCTCGCGACTCACCCGATGGGCGAAGAGGGTCCTTTCCCGCAGCGCCTCGATGAGTTCTCCGGTTCGCTCCGACATACTGAGCGCCGGAACCAGTGACACGCCCATCCGGTCCCCGAGACTCCCCTTCTCGATCCCACCGGCAAGCTCGATCAAGGTCGGCAAGACGTCGACTAGACTCACGTTCAGAGTCACGCGCCGCGGTTCGAGCTCCAAGGCGGGCGCGTGGACCATCATCAGTACACGATTGAGCTCGATGTACAGTTTGTCCTGGTGCGCCAGTCCCCCGTGATCGCGGAACTCTTCACCGTGATCGGAGAGAACGACGAGGATCGCATCGCTGCCCAGATCCAGGGTCTCGTAGATCTTCCTCAGGTGCTCGTCGGCGTAGGCAATCTCACTGAGATAGCGGGCACGGCGGTTGTTCAGCTTTCCCTCTTGTTTCTCGTAGTAGGGCTTCCGCTTGCGGTACGGCAGATGCACGTCGTTCAAATGGAGGTAGAGGAAGAACGGCTCCGATTGTCGGATGGCGTCCCGCCACGCCGTGACGCGCTCCAGAAAGAAGGGCGCGGAGGCGTCCGCTCGGCGCTCGAATCGATCGAACCCGCGACTGAAACCGATCTCGTCGCCGATATTGATGTTGGCTGCCAGGCCGAAGGTGGTGTAGCCCATCGACTGGAATGCCTCCGGCAGCGTCGCCACTTCGGCGGGCAGGCGATTGAGCGCGATGGTCTCGATCCCCGCCTCTTCACGCCTCTTGTTGCGATTTCGATGCATCAAGAATCCCTCGACGATCCCGTGTTGGGGAGGATAGAGGGACGTGAAGAGAGACGCGGTACTGGGAGCGGTCCAGGATGAAGTCGAGAAGGCACGTTCGAAAACAACCCCGTTCCGCGCCAACTCCGCGAGGAAGGGCGCGTTCTCTTCCTCGTAACCATAGAAGCCGAGATAGTCTGGTCGGAGCGTGTCGATGAGGACCACCACCACGTTCGGTCGAGAACGTTCGGGTGCGGTTCGGCAGGTTACCGTGAACGAGGTCAAGCAGAGCGGCAGCAGCAATCCCAGCAACTTCCTTTTCCGCCGAGGCCACGTCGTCATCGCCATGTCTCCAAGCGCCACCAGATTATCATTCTATCTTCACGAGCGATCGGCTCCCCCGGCGCGCGACCCTTAGCCGCCGCGGGGCGGTTGGTCTAGAATGGTGGGGCTTGGGCGCCAGCGAGGATCCTTGTTGATGGGTATCGAGGCAAGAGCAGATCTCAAGGGGAAGCGAGGACTCCCTTCCGCCTTTCCCGTCGGAGGAGTCCTGTGACCGCGGTGCGTCCCCGGGTGCTCCTCGCCGATGATCACACGATCGTCACCGAAGGTCTGAAGAGCATTCTCGATCCTGAGTTCGAGCTCGTGGGAACCGCGGAGGACGGCCGCGCGCTCCTGGCGGCGGCCGAGAAACTGCAGCCGGACGTCATCGTCGCCGACATCACGATGCCTCGTCTGAACGGCTTGGACGCGGTGCGCGCGCTCAAGAAGAGAAACCATCGTAGCAAGGTCGTCTTCTTGACGATGCACTCCGATCCCGATCTGGCGACGGAGGCGTTTCGCGTCGGTGCCTCGGGATACCTCCTCAAACAATCCGCTGGCGAGGAGCTCATCACCGCCATCCATACCGTGCTGCAGGGAGAGGTTTACGTGACACCGGAGTTGAAACAGGAGGTCCTGGAAGCCTTCATGAGAGCCGGTTCCGACCCCGACCGGACTTCCGTGAAGGTCACGGCGCGGCAGCGCGAGGTACTGCAGCTTGTCGCGGAAGGGCATACCATGAAGAAGATCGCTTCCGCCTTGAACGTGTCTACGCGAACCGTCGAATCGCACAAGTACGACGTCATGGAGAAACTGGGTATCGAGACGACGGCCGAGCTCATCCAGTACGCCATCAGGCGCGGGATCGTCTCGCTCTAATTGGCGTGTGACTGGCGTCTGACGAGACCCATTAGGAGATCCGGTGTATTGACGCCAAGCAGGGGCGTCTGGTCAAGCAGATTATGAGATCCGGCGTATCGACGCCTTCTTCATGACGAGGTAGTCGTGGTCCGGCGGCGAGCAGGTTTGAAGCTAGGTCTCGGCGACACGGTCGAGCCCCTTGGTCTCGAAGTTCGGAACCTTCCCAAGCCCGTTACCGGGCTCGCCCTGTTTGGCAACACAAAACCCGTCGAGCTCGAGATTGGGACGGGCAAAGGCACGTTTCTCGCCCAAGAATCGAGCCGCCGCAACGATGTGAACTTCATTGGCCTCGAACGCGCCAACCGCTATTGGCGCCACGCCAGCGATCGGCTGCGTCGCCGGGAGTGCTGGAACGCGCGTATCGTTCTGGCGGACGCGGGATACTTTTTGGCCGAGTTCGTCCCGGACGGAGCCATCGCCGCGGTCCACGTTCATTTCCCGGACCCTTGGCCCAAGAAGCGTCACCACAAACGGCGTTTGATTCAGCAGAAGCTCATAAGGCAGGTCGAGCGCATTCTGGTATCCGGTGGCCGTTTACAAATCGTGACCGACCATGACGACTACTACGCGCACATCGAAGAAGTGATCCGCGCTTCCTCACTGGTCCGCAGCAATTACGTGCCTCCGGCCAGCGCGGATGACGAGGGGCTGCTCGTGGGCTCGAACTTCGAGAGGAAATACCACCGCCTGGGAAAAAACTTCTACGCGATCGCCGCAGTCAAGAGTTGATGGGTGGGAGTCCTCAACCCGCCCGCAGGCGCGGAGTCGCCGGAGGGCGAGCCGCGGGGGTGGGGCCCCGCGGCAGTGATAGAAGTCCCGCGGCGCTAGGCTGCCGCCGGTTCCGAAGTTCTTCCGGTCTCGAGAATATGCTGAGGTACCGCTTTGAGGTCCCAGATAAGGCCCACCTTCGATAACAGGTACAGGCCGTAGTAGGTCAAGTCGATCTCCCACCAATAGAAACCCTGTCGGGTCGCGGTGGGGAAGTGGTGGTGGTTGTTGTGCCAGCCCTCGCCCATGGTCAGTAGCGCCAGAAACCAATTGTTTCGACTCGTATCGGTAGTCACGAATCGTTGCCGGCCAAACAGATGGGACAGGGAGTTGATGGTGAACGTGCTATGCGCGAGCGCGACCGTGGAGATGAAGAAGCCCCAGATCAACATCTGCCATCCGTTGGTTCCCAGCGTCGGCGCAACTCGCTCCAGGAGCACGCCTAGACCGAATGTGCCCACGCCTAGCATGATGGGAACCAAGGCGTCGAAGCGATCCAGAAATCGCAGCTCGGGAAACTTGGCCAGATCCGGGACCAACCGTGTTCTCGTCGCGGAATTCTCACGCGTGAAGATCCAGCCTACGTGACTGTACAGAAAGCCGTGCTTTAAGGGAGAGTGCACATCATTCTCTTGGTCCGAATACAGGTGATGCACCCGATGATGAGAGGCCCACCACAACGGACCCTTCTGAGTAGCGGAGTTGCCCAACACCGCGAAAGCGAACTGAAACCAACGCGAGGTCTTGTACGAGCGGTGAGAAAGATAGCGGTGGTAAAAGCCGGTCACCGCAAACATCCTCAACCAGAACAAGGCCAGCGCGACACCCACGGCGACGGGGCTCCAGCCGACCCAGATGACACCAAGGACCATGAGGTGGACGCCAAGAAAGGGCAGCGTGTGCGGCCACGAGATGCGCCGACGGCCTGACGGAAACTCACTTATCTCGGAGCGCGGAGCCGTTTCGTTCATGTTCGCCTTCTGCATACTCAGACTTACCCTCTCCTAACCGGCGCTGCCTCGGAGCCCAGGGCTGTGCCCAGGTCTGCCCTCGACGGAGGCCACATCGGCCGCCAGCTACTGGAACCGTTTCGCGACCGCGCCTCTTACGCCAAAGGCCTTCCCCGGAACAATAGCTTGATTGTTTGATGAACCGTAGGCGTAACGGTGTGAGCTGGGAAGAACGCCTACCCAGGCACTACTATAGCACGAAGGCCGCCCCACCACCAGCGGACAACAGGGGCTGAAAGAGTAACCTGGCACGCTGCGCGACCCGCCTGCCGCAGGGTCCCCCTCCGTCTCTCTCGAGAGAAAAAGATGCCGGTCGCCCCACGGCACTAAGAGCACCTACGAATACTTCATCGCCCCCAGCCCCAAATAGCGCCGGAGCAGCGCGATCTGGCCTATGTGAAAGGCCTCGTGCTCCAGCAGGAAGGTGATACAACCCAGGAGCGATTTTCCGTCCTCGATTGGAAAAGGCTGCTTCATCTCAAATCGGCCTCACTCAACTGCGGCAGCCTGTCCTCCAGCATCCGTGCCACATCGCTCCAAGCTCCCCGTATGTCCTCCAGGGTGGGGAAACGTGTCACGTCCTCGAGCCGGCGGGCGCCTTCGAGCTCTCTGAACGGGTATTGGGTCTCATACCCCGCACACTTGGCAAGATAGTGCCGAGCCTCGATCAAGTGGCAACTAATGAAGGCGATATGATTCGTGCTGGCATTCGGCCTGGTGACGGCGACGGTTTCATCCACGCCATCCACCGCGCCAAGGAAGAGTCTCGTGTTGAGTTGCAGGGTGTTGCGCAGCGGAACGAGCGCGGCGTTCACTCTTGCCTCTTCTCCGGAGCGGATAGCTCGGCCAGGGCGCGGGCGACGAAGACCCGCGCCATTTTTTTTCGATAGGCGTGGGTGAGGTCGGTGTTGTCGAGGGGCTTCGCGGGACGGTAAGCCGCCGCGGCTACCTCTCGGATGAGCTCGTCGGTGAGCTTGTGGCCCACGACCATGCGCTCCGCCTCTCTTGCCTCTACCGGAGCCGACTCGACCGCGGTAAGAACGATCCGACACCTCTCCACGGTTCCGTCGCTGGCTGTTTTCAAGGACGCGGCGACGCCCAAGATGGGGAAGTCGATGCTCCCCCGCCGCCGCAGTTTCAAGTAAGTCGCGCGCCCCAGCTCGATCGGGGGAACGTGGATCTTCGTCAGAATCTCGTCGCGTCGCTTCGTCGTGAAGTCGATACCGTCCGGCTTGTAAAGATCCCTCACTGGAATTCGCCGCTCGCCCTTCGCACCAACCAACGTCACCTCCGCCCCAAGGACCATAAAAACGGGCGCCGTATCCGAGGAGCTAACGGCCCAGCATCGATCGCTGCCGGGTGCCACCCAGCAAGTCTCCCCGTCCTTCTTCATGCAGAAATGAATGGCCTCGCGCCACTCGTAGTTCTGGTTGTAGTAGTTGCATCGCGTGTCGATACAGAGGTTGCCCCCGACCGTTCCCATGTTGCGAAGAATGGGGGAGCTCACGAGCCCTGCGGCTCTTGCGATGGCTGGATAGCTGGAGCGCAAGAGCTCGGAGTCGGCGAGCTCGGTGAGTGTGGCCAACCCCCCAATCTCGATGCCTTCTTGCCCATTCCCAGATATCGCTCGGGCGTCCTCCAGCCGTCGCAGCCCCACCAGGACCCGCGGCTCGAACTGACGCCGCTTCATGTTGGGATACAAATCGGTTCCCCCGGCGACGGGCATCGCCTCGGCTCCGTGATCGGCCAGCATCCGCGCCGCCTCCGCTGCCGTGCGCGGCGAGAGGTAGCGGAAGGGGGGAAGACGCATCATGACAAGGGTCCCTCGAGGGGCGGGACCACAAGCGGCTCGGGAAACGTGAAGAGCGGCGCCTCCGGTGCCCGCAGACGATCCTCGATGGCTTGAACGATCTTGGCTGGTGTCACCGGCACTTCGTCGACGCGCACTCCAATGGCATCGTAGACCGCATTCACGAGAGCGGGGATGACCGGCAGCAGGGGACCTTGCCCGCATTCCTTCGCGCCATAGGGTCCTTCCGGATCCAAGGTCTCGACGAGAATCGACTCGACCGGCGGCATTTCGAGGAACGTCGGGCTCTTGTACTCGAGCAGCGAAGGGAACTTGTGCACACCCAGACGGAAGACCTGCTCTTCCATGAGGGCTTCGCCCAGACCCATGTAAACGCTGCCTTCGATCTGTCCAATCGCGAGGAGCGGGTTGATGGCCTTGCCGACGTCGTGGGCAATCCAGATCTTGTCAATGCCGATCTCGCCGGTGCCTTCGTCGACGTGGAGCTCGACGACACACGCGGAGTAACTGTAAGTCGGACTCGGGCCGACTCCCGCTCCCTTGTAGCGACCAGGTGACGGTGGCGGCTTGTAGCTTCCGGTCGAGCCCAGCGTGCCGTGCTCGGCCTCGGCCAGCACCACGGCCTCGGCGAAGCTCATGCCCGTGTCCGGATCGCGCGCGTCGAAGACGCGGCGGTGGGCCATGCGGAGTTGCTCCGATGGAACACCCAGTTTCCGGGATGCCGCTTCGAGCAACAAAGGTCTCAAGCGACGCGCCGCCTGGATGGCGGCGTTTCCCATCATGAGCGTGACGCGGCTCGAGTAGCTTCCCAAATCTACCGGCGTCAAATCCGTGTCCGCGGTGACGACCCGTACGTCCGAGACTTCGACCCCCAGCTCCTCCGCGACGACGTAGGCGAGCACGGAATCGGATCCTTGACCGATATCGGTAGAGCCGCAAAAAGCCGTGACCCCTCCACTCCGGTCCAGCTTGAGCTGGACGCCGCTGTGCGGGAGATCGTTCCAGTAGATCGGGAGACCGGCACCGCTGATGTAGGACGACGCGGCGAGACCGACCCCCCTTCCCTTCTCGAGTCGCCCGTGCTTTGCGACGAAACCGGAGCGCCCGGCGACCTTCTCCAGACATTCCCGCAAACCCACCGTGCGAAGCTGAAGTTGATTGGCGGTCACGGAGAACGGCTCGACGAGATGCTTCAGACGAAGATCAAGCGGATTCACGCCGAGATCCTCGGCAATCTTGTCCAGGTGGCACTCGAGGGCGCATCGAGGCTGGGGAGTCCCATGCCCTCGCTTGGGCCCGCAGGGGGGCTTGTTGGTGAAGACCCGAACCCCTTCGAACTTGTACCGCGGCACGCGGTACGTCACGGTCTGGAGCGCACCGGTGTAGAAAAGACTGGCGACGCCGTAGCTTCCGTATGCCCCACCATCCATGAAGGAACGGAAGTGCATGGCGGTGATCGCCCCGTCACGCTTGACGCCGGTCTTGATCCACATCTTCACCGGATGGCGACCGCGATGGCAATAGAACACCTCCTCGCGCGTCAAGGTGACCTTCACCGGACGCCGCGTTTTCATCGAGAGCTTGGCCACCACGATCTCGTGGCTGAAGGGATCGCTCTTGCCCCCGAAGCCGCCACCGTTCGGACACGCGATGATGCGGATGTGCGAGGCGGGCATCTCCAAGACCTTGGCCATCGCTCGATGGACGTAGTGGGGCGTCTGTGTGGAAGACCAAAGAGTGAGCTTCCCGTCCGGCCCAAAGGAAGCCACCGCGGCATGCTGCTCCATGGGGAGATGCGTGTTTCCTTGGAAGAAGAACGTGTCCTCCCGTACGTGATCGGCCTCGTGAAAACCCTCCTCCACGTCTCCGAACTCGAGAGCAACTTCTTTGTGGATGTTACCTCTGGGACCGTAATCGTGAATGCGCTCGTCCTGCTCCGCGAGTGCTTCTTCGAGCGACATGATGGGTCGGAGCACTTCGTATTTCACCACAATGTGCCGGAGGGCAAGCTCCGCAGTCTCTTCATCCACAGCGGCCACCGCGGCCACCGGGTCGCCGACGAAACGCACCTTGTCGATGGCCAAGGTATGTTCGTCTTGAGAGATGGGAAGGATGCCGAAGGGTATGGGAAGCTCCTTGCCCACCAGAGTCGCCACCACGCCGGGGAGCGCCTCGGCCGCGCTCGTGTCCACGTCGAGGATACGCGCGTGGGGATGGGGGCTCCGCTTGATCTTGCAGTAGAGCATTCTGGGAAGTGCCAAATCATCGGCGAAGAGCGTTTCACCGCTCACCTTTGCCATGGCGTCCACCTTGGGCAGGGGCTGGCCGATGATACTGAGCGTGTCCTCGCGCGCGGGTTGCTGGGTCGAGGGCGCTTTTTTCCTCGGCTTGACGCCGACTTTCGTGGGCACTTTCTTCTTCCTACTTCCTTCTTCCAGTAGAAACGGGCTCCTTGGTGAGCCGCTCCGCCGCGAGCTCCACCGCCTGCAGGATCTGAATGTAGCCGGTGCAGCGGCAGAGGTTTCCGGCCAGCGCCTCCTCGATGTCCGCTCGGCTGGGATTCGGTTTCCGCTCCAGCAGCGACTTGGCCGCCAAGAGAATTCCCGGCGTACAGTAACCGCACTGCGCGGCACCGGTTTCCGCGAAGGCGATCTGCAACGGATGGGCCGTCCCCTCCGCGGTCATCCCCTCGACGGTCAGGATCTCTCGCCCCTCGAGCTCCACCGGCAACGCCAGGCATGAAAGGATCGGCTCGCCGTCGACCAGCACGGTGCAGGTGCCGCATTCGCCGAGCTCACAGCCGTGCTTGGTTCCGGTGAGCCTCAGATCCTCCCGCAAGACCTCGAGAAGCGTCTTGTGAACCGGCGCCGCGACCTGGACCGACTCGCCGTTGACGCGAAGATGGAGCAGCTTTTGCTCTTGCATCACCCGATCGCTTGACACTCCCGCCTATTCTGAACTAAGTTGAACGCTCGTTCAAGAGATGAAAAAGATCGACGTCTTCAATCACGTCCTCCCCCAGGCTTTCTACGAATTGATGATGAAGGTCGCGCCCGACCACAAAGACATGGGAAAGCGGGCGCGGGGCGTTCCCATGCTGGTCGATCTCGACGAGCGCTTCCGGGTGATGGATCAGTTCGAGGATTACCATCAAATCCTCAGTTTGTCCTCCCCGCCGCTCGAAGCCTTTGCCGGCCCCGAAGGGGCCGGGGACCTCGCACGTGCGGGCAACGATGGTATGGCTGAGCTGGTGGAGTGTTATCCGGACCGTTTCCTGGGCTTTGCCGCATCCCTACCCATGAACGATCCGGAGGGAGCCCTGAAGGAACTGCATCGCGCCGTCAAAGATCTCGGCGCCCGCGGTGTGCAAATCTACACCAACGCCGCCGGCCACCCGCTGGACGCTCCTCAATTCGTGCCGCTCTTCGACGCCATGGCAGGCTACGACCTTCCCATTTTGCTCCATCCGACCCGGGGCGCGAACTTTCCCGATTACCTGACGGAGAAGAAATCGAAGTACGAGATCTGGTGGACCTTCGGCTGGCCCTACGAAACGAGCGTCGCCATGGCCCGGCTGGTGTTTTCCGGGCTCTTCGATCGGCACCCCGACATCAAGATCGTGACCCATCACATGGGTGCGATGATCCCTTACTTCGAAGGTCGCGTTGGGCCCGGGTGGGATCAGCTCGGAGCGCGAACCTCGGACGAGGACCTGACCGTGGTTCGCGACCGCTTGAAGAAAAGACCCATCGACTACTTCCGGATGTTCTATGCCGACACTGCGGTCTTCGGAGCTAGGGCGGCTACGGAGTGTGGTCTCGATTTCTTCGGCCCCGATCATGTCCTCTTCGCCTCCGATGCGCCCTTCGATCCGGAAAAGGGGCCGATGTACATTCGTGAGACCATCAAGGTCATCGACAACTTGGACGTGAGCGACGAAGTGAGAGCCAGGATCTACAACGGAAACGCCAAGAAGCTTTTGAAGCTGAACACGTCCTGAACCTCCGCGAGCTAGGCATCGTTCGCCTTGCCATCCATCGAAGGCTCCGTGCTGAACGGCGAGGCGCTCCAGCCCGCTCATACGCCAATGCCAAGATGAGCCCCCAATCGACGTCCAAGAAGATCCCCCGATCGATCGAGAAGCGCGCCGAGATTCTGAGGAGCGCCGCCGCAGCTTTTCACCGCCGTGGTTATACCGGCGCGAGCGTGCGGGAGATCGCCGATGCTCTCCACATGACCAAGAGCAACCTCTACTACTACTTCAAGAACAAGGAAGAGATGCTCTACTTCTGCCACGACTATTCCCTGGACCTCCTCCTTGACCTGCTGGCGGAGGTCGACCAAGACGACCGTCCACCCGACGTGAAGCTCCGCCGTCTGGTGGAGGGCTTCGTGCACATGATCATCGACGAGCTCCATGGAAATGCGCTGACCCTGGACATACAAGAACTCTCGCCTCGCCTGCTTCGCAAGGTGATCGCCAAACGCGACCGCTTCGAGCATGGATTCCGCGCCCTGATCCAAGAGGGCATCGAGCAGGGCATCTTTCCGCCTGGGGATCCCAAGCTGCTCACTTTCGCGATATTGGGAGCCGTCAATTGGATCACCCGTTGGTTCGATCCCCGAGGTGCCGCGAGCTCCGATACCATCGCGCGCACATTTGCCGACTTCATCCTGGCCGGCCTCACCAACGCCGGCCTCCGCACCAAGACGGGGAGGGCCCACTACCGTTCCGGCGTGTAGGGTACGAGCGTTTCTCGCAGGGGCCTAGCGGTCGCTCGCTCGACGAGGGTTCGGCTCCGGTTACTCGGTACCCGCTTCGTTTGCCAAAATGCGTTTCACTTCGCCGACGAGGAAGATCGAGCCGGTCACGACAACTTCCCCCGAGCGGCCCGCCAAACATCTCGCCTTCGCTAACGCCTGCTCCGGTAAGCTGACCGCACTTGCCCTAAACCCCAAGCGCGCCGCTTGGCGAGAAACGACTTCCGGATCCTGTGCTCTCCGACTCGGTGGTCGCGTCACGATCAGATGCTGGAAGTGCGGCGCCAGGAGATCGAGCATCTTTGCCGATTTCTTGTCTTTGAGGACTCCGTAGAGCAAAACCCGGCCAGGACACGGGTGGTCCCCGAAATACCGAGCCAACGCGGCTGCTCCCATTGGGTTGTGGGCCACGTCGAGGATCAAGGCCGGCGAGCCTTCGATCCTTTCGAGCCTGCCTTCCCAGGCGGTCGAGGCCACGCCCTCCCGCACGGCCTCGCTCGACACGCGGAAGCCCAGATGGCTCGTGAGCTCCGCCGCGCGCACCGCGAGCGATAGATTCTCCACCTGGTGGGCCCCGACGAGAGGCAAGAAAAGCTCCGGATACACCGTTTGCGGCGTTTCCAGTCGAACCCACTGACCGCCCTCTGCCTCCTTCGCCACGGCCGTCACCTCTTGCCGAACCTCGAAGAGGGGCGCGCGCTGCCGCTCGGCCTCCGCGCGGATGACGGCGAGCGGCTCGGGATCGGCGACCGAGGTCACGACGGGACGGCCGGGCTTGATGATCGCGGCTTTCTCGGAGGCAATGGCACGCACCGTGCTCCCGAGAAAGCGCTCGTGATCCAGGCCGATGTTGGTCACCGCGGCCAGTCCTGCTGGCACGATGTTGGTCGCGTCCCAACGGCCGCCCATCCCAACCTCGATCAAGGCCACGTCGATTTCCTTCTGACGGAAAAACTCGAGCGCGCAAGCCGTCGTGAGCTCGAAGAACGTCGGCTCGGCGAGGAGCCTCCGCTCCTGCCGCAACCGAGCGGTCACGGACTTCACCTTCTGGACCACCCCCACGAGCTCTTCCGGTGCGATGAGCTCTCCGGCCGCCATGATGCGCTCCTCTAAGCGAACGAGGTGGGGAGAGGTGTAACGGCCGGTCCGGAGACCCGCGGCCCGCAGGATCGACTCGAGGAGCGCGGTCGTCGAGCCCTTCCCGTTCGTTCCCGCGATCAGAATCGACTGCCAGCGCCGCTCGGGATGTTCCAGGGCTTCGACCAAGAGGCCAATGTTCTCGAGACCGAACTTGACCCCAAGCCTCTCGTGCCCGAGGAGATAGGCTACCGCCGCCGCGTGATCCATGGTGGTGAAGCTCCTGCTAGCGCCGTTCCAACCTGCTTCTTATCGATGATAGTTGGAATGGCGTTAGGAAAGGTAGTCTTCTGGGAGCGAATGGCCTGGCTCGACGGGCGGGGCGTCGCTGAAGAAATGTAGGATCTTCCCCAAGATCTCCTTCATCTGCCTTCGCTCGACGATCATGTCCAGCATTCCGCGCTCCATGAGGCGCTCCGAGCGTTGAGAGCCGGGGGGCACCGGTTGGCGAATCGTCTGCTCGATCACCCGCGGCCCGGCAAACCCGATGAGCGCTTTCGGCTCGGCGATATTGAAGTCACCGAGCATCGCGAAGCTCGCGGTGACACCGCCGGTCGTGGGATCGGTGAGGATGGAGACGTAGGGCACCGACGCCTCATCGAGTCTGGCGAGGGCGGCGCTGATCTTGGCCATCTGCATCAGGGAAAGCGCGCCCTCTTGCATCCGGGCGCCACCCGAGCGGGAAATAATAATGAGGGCCGTGCGCTCTTCGAGCGCCCGCTCGACGGCGCGGGTGATCTTCTCCCCGACGACCACCCCCATGCTGCCACCGATGAATTCGTACTCCATCGACGCGACGATAACCGGGATGCCCGAGATGGTCCCTCGCACCGTAATGATGGCATCGTCGAGCCCGGTTTGCTCCCGACTGGTCTGAAGACGATCCCGATACCACTTGGTGTCCTTGAACTCCAGGGGATCGGTGGATCGAAGCCGTGCATCGAACTCCTGGTACGAGCCACCGTCCAAGAGCGTCGTCAGCCTCTCCACGGCGGAAAGGCCGAAGTGGTAGTTGCACTTGGGACAGACGTTCTGGTGGCGCAACACCTCTTTCTTGTAGAGGATTTCTCCGCACCCCAGGCACTTGCTCCAGAGGCCCTCCGGCATCCGGCTCTTTTTTTCCGGAGGCGCGAGCGGGGTCTTCTCTTTCTTGAACCAGCTCATAGGAAGGGGCGCATGCTAGCAAGTCCGGGGGGCGGCGTCAATGCGGGAAGATCCCATATATCGTAAGTGACTAATAGATAAAGAGTTACCAAGATGCAGTGGGTGGCTGCGCGGAAGCTCCCAACGGGTCCCCGGTGCTAGTCGGCGGGCTGCTCGGGCTCCACTTCGATGCCGAGCATGGTACAAGCCGCGTCGTACATTTGCACTGCCGCCCTGCGTTTCGCCTGGAGCTCGGCCAAGCGCTCCTTCACCAGGGAGAGCTCCTTTTCGATCTGCTGGTCGATCTCTTCAAGCTGACGTTGAGCTACCTCCAGCGTCTGGCGGTAGGTGCGGGTCTCTTCTTCGCTAAGAGGCATCTTTCTCTAGAACGGCGTGCCGGGCTCGGTCTTCGACCCGACGTCCACAGAAGGGGAACCGAAGAGCCTCCCGACGCACTTGGCAAGCTCCGCCGTTCCCACCGCGGGGCGGCGGCGGAGGTAGCCGTCCAGGTCCCGGAGCATCTCGGAGGCATCCTGATACCGATCATCGGGCTCCTTCTTCAAGGCTTTGGCCACGACGGCTTCCAGCTCGATGGGGATGGCGGGATTGAACGAAGAAGGCGTGAGGAAGTGGGCTTCTCGCACTCTCTCCAGGATGCTCATTTCCGAGGTGCCCATGAACAAGCTGCGACCGGCCAACATCTCGAACAAAACGACGCCCAGGGAGAAGATATCGGACCGTTTGTCCATGGATCGACCCCAGGCCTGCTCCGGGGACATGTAGAGGAGCTTCCCTCGGAGCGAACCGCTGTCGGTCGAAGGTGCCTTGATGGCAGCCTTGGCGATGCCAAAGTCGGTCAACTTCACTTCGCCTTCCCGCGAAATCAGGATGTTGGGAGGGCTTACGTCGCGATGCACGATGCGGAGTGGCTTTCCGGAGGCGTCGCGATGCCGATGCGCGTACTCGAGAGCACTCGCCACTTTGGTCGCGATGAGGGCCGACAGGTCGACGTCCAATATCGTTCCCGTTTCGCGCGCCCGGGATAGGATCGCCCTGAGATCCAGCCCCTCGATGTACTCCATGGCGATGTAGTAAGTGTTCTCGATCTTTCCGAGATCGAAGATCTGGACGATATTCGGGTGGGACAATCCTGCCACCATCTTCGCCTCGTTGATGAACATCTCCACGAAGTCCTTGTTGTCGGAGAGATGGGGAAGGATCCGCTTGACCGCGACCATTTTCTCGAAACCTTCGACGCCTCGGCGCTTGGCCCGGAATATCTCCGCCATGCCCCCGGTGGCCATTCGGTCGAGCAGGAGATACTGGCCGTAGGCGGAGTCGCCGCCTTCCCGGGCCAACCCCGCACGATCCGGCTCGAGATTCGGGTCCAGCTTCGAGTCCTGAAGAAGCGTCGAGTAGGCGAGATCGACGATGGAGTAGTGCTCCGGCGAGCCTGGGTCACGAGCCTCGTGGCCCTTCTTGACGGAAATCGTATCGGGGTTGACCGACGCCCGCGGCGCGGCGTCACCCTCTTCGGCCGGAACGCCGGGCGACGTCGTGGCGCCGGCGGCGTCCCTCTCGCCCCGATCGCCAAGCTCGTCGATGATCTCGCCGAAGAGGTCGCTCGACGTGAGCAAGTCGCCCTGTGCCGGGGGCGCGTCGCGTCTCAACTTGTGCCTGACCTCGTTGCTGTTGAACTCGCGCGGAACGCCTGGGGAGAAGGGGCTCTTGTCCTTTTCGTTCGCCATGCGTGCTGACTGATTCCGTCAATCCCTTGGATGAAGTCAGTATAAGAGACGGGCAGTCCACCGTCAAAGAAGCTGGAACCAATGGACTTGTCGGGCGCGACTCTGCAGAGCCCGAAGTTCAACTGGAGGAAACGCCCGGCGCGGGCCAGTCGTCACATCATACGCGGCTGGAGTAAGGGTGCTGGGGGCCCCCAGCCTTCGCTGAATGCTTCCCGCCTACGCCGTGGCTAGGTCTTTCTCTTTGGCCACGGCTTCGGCGAGGTCAAGCCGAAGTTCGCCAAAGAGGCCTCTTCAGGGCGAACGAAGGCTGACGGCTGGTCCGCCGAAGTTTCTTTGTCTAGAAACAATCGAAGGCGGACACGGCAATAAGGAATCTAATGTATCGCCACCGGTACCCGATCGGTCTCCTCGCTCGACAAACCGATCTGGGCCTGTTTCTTCTGGCGCAGCTCCCGAATCAAGGCCAGAGACTTCTGCGGCTCCGACAGGTGGTCTTCGATGGCCTTGAGGGTCTCGACGTCGCTTCCGCCCTGCTGTTTGAGCGACTCCAGCATCCCGTTGAAGTAGCCGGGGAAGTCCTCCAAGAAGTCGCGGTCCCTGAACTGGATCTCGAAATTGAGGTCGCCCTCACGGACGCGGTTGAGGCTCATCTTGACCCGGTAGAGAGGCCCGGCTATCTGGTTGCTCAGATAGACCCCGATGATCCCCACCAGCACCATCCCGAAGCAAAGGATGAAACCGATCGCCACCGAGAAGAGCACCGGGGCGGAGAGCAAGGGAACCATCCCCGTCCTTGGTACCAGGTGGTAGAAGCGCAGGATATGCCCCTGGTAGAAGTAATAGAGGATGATCGAGAAGAAGAGGGAGTTGGCCGCCCAGATCGCGAGAAGGAGCCCGATCAAACGGTATTGGAACGCCTTGTCGACGATCAGTCGCCGCCGGCGGTTCGGCCGGCGCTGGACTTCGCTGGGGCTCGATTCGTTCTGGGTGGTCATAGGAACCTCCGCTTCCTGCTCTTGTCCAATCAGAATTGGCTCACCGGCCGACGAAAGCTCGGCCTCGCGAGCAACCAATATTGCGGTTCACGCCCGACGACTTCTATTAATGCCGTGGGGCCCCACCCCCGCGGCTCGCCCTTCGGCGACTTCGCGCCTACGGGCGGGGCTGAGGACTCCTACGAAACCTAGACTGTAATGAGAGAGATAACAGAACTAATATAACACGTTCCCTGGGGAGGCGGCAAGGGGCCGGTGGAGACGGGAATGAAAAGGGACTCCCTTCTAACTCCTTGTCCTGGCAGGGTATCTCTAGGCTACCGGGAAAGGGTTTCGGCAGAGGTCGCCGTCTTCAGTCGTCCAAG
>Ga0214472_10003209_pt1 | contig 17350 bp, 12 predicted proteins | sample RVTome_6_FD_207662 | JGI IMG/M metagenome (GOLD analysis project Ga0214472, IMG submission 207662) | Soil microbial communities from uranium-contaminated site in the Upper Colorado River Basin, Wyoming, United States - RVT140D175 | ecosystem: Environmental > Terrestrial > Soil > Contaminated >... | reverse complement strand
GCTGGCGTCGCTCATATAGAAATCAACGGTGCCGTGATAGGCGTCGACCACGGCTTTCACGGCATTGCGAATATAGTTTTCACCCTGGCGGCGCAGCGGTTCGGAGTAGGGATAGCGATCCGAAGTGGTATACCCATCGATGATCCAGAACAGGCGCCCGTCTTGGGCGATCACTAAAAAAGGATCGCGGTCGAAACTAATGAACGGCGCGATCTTCTTTACCCGGTCTTGGATTTGACGGTGGTAGAGAATGCGGCTTTCAGCCGTCAAATCCCGCGACAGGAGGATTCTCAACGTGGCGTGATGCGCAGAGAAAACCAAGCGGCGCCAAAACGATCCGACGGAAACCCCGCCGCGTCCCTGGTAGTCCGCATAGACATTCTGGTCACCCGACGGATAGTCGAGTTCCTGTGCCTTGGACTTAACCAAAACGTAGTCGTTGGCGACCTCGCCGTAATAAATCTCCGGCCGGGTGACTTTCAGCTCCGTCGATGCCGTGGGCGGGATGTCTTTGATGAAGAACTCCGGTTGGCCGTTGGGTGTGACTTGATTGACCGGACCGAAAACCACACCGTGGCCGTGGGTGAATGTCAAATGTTCGTTGATCCAGTTGCGGCTCTGCAGGTGCTGATGGGAAAGCTCGCGCGCCGATAACATGACCTGGCGGTACATGCCGTCGATGGTGTAGCGGTCGTTATCGACATCGACGAACTTGTAATAGGGTCGGATCTCTTGAAGCTGGGCATAGGTGACGAGCAGGGGGCGATGATCCCAGAGCCGAATGTTGCTGATGGTAGACTCATGGCGCTTCAGATCGGCCGAGGTCAGTAGGTCCTCGGCGGGAAACTCTTTGCGCTCGATCTTATCCAAACCGAAGGCATGTCGCGTGGCCTTAATGTTACGCTCGATGAACGGTCTCTCAGCGACCGCTTCATTGGGGGCGACGCGAAACCTTTGCAAAAGCGCCGGATACGCGTTTAAGCCGAGCAAGTGGACACCCGCCAGGCCGCCGAGGCCGAGCAGCAGGTAGCGATAGCCGTCGCGAAAGGTTTGCACCAGGCAAAGCAGCGCGGCCAGCAGGGCGAGAAAGAAAAGCATTCGCAATGCCGGTAGGGTGGCGTTGATGTCGGCATAGCTGGCGCCGAAGGCCACCCCGCGCGGCGAATAGAGCAACTCGAAGGCGTCGAGGTAATAACCTCCTGCCTTAACCAAAAGCATGATTGCCAGGAGCATCAACAGATGGCTTTTGGCGCGATCGCTGAGGAACAGGCCGCGGGGGGAGTAGGCAATGCCGCGGTAGACCAGATAGACTGCGGCGGTGGCGATGGTCGTGATCGCCAAGGCGAACATCAGCGATTGATAGAGAATCTGCAACGCCGGCAAGCGAAAAATGTAAAAGCTGATGTCCAGATCGAACTGCGGGTCGCGCAGATTGAAATCGACGGAATTTAGAAACAGCGAAACGGGCTGCCAATTGGCCACGCCCTGGGGCAGCGCCATCAAGCCCAGCACCGCGGTGGCCGGCAGCAATAGCCGCCTAAACAGTGGATCGATTAATTCCAGCGGCGGCAACTGGATGACATTATCGCTGCCGGAAAATCGCAGACTGGCCGGCGTGGCCGCGGCAAAATAGACGTTGAAGTAAAAAAGTCCGGCAAAGACCACCGCTGTAAACAGTCCCAAGAGGGTCTTGTAGATGAGAATCGTGGAAAATATCTGTGAGTAGCCAATTTCGCCAAACCATAACCAATCCGTATAAAGCAAAATGGCTTGCCGCGAAAATAAGAATGCCGCGGCAACGATAAAAAGGACCAGACCGCCAAATCTACGCATGGCTTCTCCTTAGTGGCTGGGACTAATCAGCAAAAAAGGCGTTGGAATTTCTCCCAACGCCTTTTTTGCTGATTTAGGGCTGATCGGACTAGACCAACTGGTTATTCTGATCCGACCCTTGGACGCCACTTATTGAAACGTTGCTCATATCGGTTGATGATCTCCGTCAGGATCATGCCGCTGATGGCAAAGACCGCAACGCCAACGAAGACCTTATCGGTTTGGAAGGTGGCGCCAGCGACGGTGATCATGAAGCCGATGCCGGCGGTGGCAGCGTAGAGTTCGCCAACCATGACGCCGATGAGAGCGCGGCCCACCGCCAAACGCAAACCCGTCAAAATGAACGGCACAGTCGAAGGCAGCACCACCGATTTGAAAATCTGCCATTCCGAGGCGCCGAAGCTTCGGGCCGCGGTGAGCAAGTTCGCCGGGGTGGTTTTGACGCCGTCCCGGGTATTGATCAAGAGTGGAAAAACCGCGCCCAGGAAGATGATGCCGACTTTAGAAAGGACGCCGATACCCAGCCAAATAATGACCAAAGGCAACAGCGCGACCCGGGGCGTCGCGTTCATAGCATTAACGAAAGGATCGCAAATATAGGCAAATCTCTTGTACCAGCCGATCGCGATGCCAAAGGGGACAGCGAAGATGACCGAGAGTATATAACCCCAGAAGAACTCGATACCGCTGATATACAAGTCGTTGTAGATTTCCCCGCTGGTGAATAGTTGCCAGGCCGCCTTTCCCACCATCGATGGGGCACTCATGAACATCGGGTTAATCAGCCCCGCCCAGTTGCCGATGGTCTCCCAGGTCAGCATGAAAAGAATCACCGCGGTGCTACCTAGAATAAATTTCTCGTTGTTGAGATAAAATTTATACGCGTTGGATGCTTCCGCGACGCGGATATCTAAGAGTTGTTCCTCTTGAGCGGCTTGAGCCATGGATCTTTCCTCCAAAACGTTACGGTTGAGGCACCTAACCTAGGATGAGCCAGCGCACCTGTACCAGAAGGGCCCTAGTTTGTCAACAGTATTCTAAGTGCCTGCCACAGTCAATTTCTCGGCCGCTCGCTTTGGACCAAGCGCCAGAGCTTGTGACGCGGTCAAACTTGACAATCGTTAACGTGTAAAATATTTTGATTGTAGCTAATCCTTCCCGTGACAGGAGATAACATGAAACTCCTATTTATTACCCCACCCATGGGCAATTGGGCGCCGTGGGGCGAGCGCCATTTTGCCGTCAACTCGCTGTATTCCCAGCTCGCCGCGTTCGTGCGCGAGAAAAAGGCGGCGGAGGTCGACGTCCTCGATTGCCGGCCGCTCGGCTTGGACGACCAGCAGATGCTCGACGAGGTGCTGCGGCGGCGGCCCGATGCGGTTTTCTTTGGCGCCATGATCGCGGCCGCGGGCGGTGCGGCGACTTTGAACCGATTTCACGCCGCGATGCAAAAGATCAAGGACGCCGCTCCCAAGATAGTGACCATCGGCGGCGGCTTGATGTATACCGCGGTGCCGCAAAAAATCATGACGGATAACCCGCAATTGGATTATGCCATCGTCGGCGTTTTTGGCGACAACGAATACACCTTGGTCGAGCTGCTCGACGAGCTAAAAACGGCCGCACCGAAACTCGCCGAGATCAAAGGGCTCACCTGGAGGCGAGACGGTGAGATTGTTCTCAATCCGGCGCGGCCGGTGATCCAAAATTTGGACGAGCTGCCGATGCCCGCATACGATCTTTTTCCGATGGATAAGTACTACGGCTACTCCGTCATTCCGAACTACAACGAGGCGGTCACCTCGCGCGGCTGTGAAGGCGCTTGTCATTTTTGCTACGAGTGGTGGCTGGTCGATCCACGCAATCCGCGCGATTTCACCTCCCATCGCACCCGCGGCGGCCGCGCCGTCGCCGCCGAGATGGAGCTGCTCAACAAAAAATACGGCGTTAAGGCGCTGACCTTCATGGACGACGACTTTAACTCGAGCCGACAAAAGATGGTCGACCTGGTCGAAGCGCTGGAAGAAAAAAAGTTGGACATGAGCTGGTTTATGCTCAGCCGCGCGCAAAACCTGATTCGCGACATGGATCTGGTGCCGCGTTTGCGCAAAGTCGGTTTGTATCAAGTGTTGATCGGCATCGACGGCGGCACGGACGAGGAGATCGCTGAGGCGCGCAAGGGACCGATGAAAGTCGGCGTCAAGGAATTAAAAGAGCTGATCCAATTTTTGCGCCGCAACGATATCTCGACGATTTCGACCTACTTGAATGGCTTTTGGGAAGACGACGAAGCGAAAATCCGTCAACGGGCCCAGGCGGTCGATGAAATTGATCCGGATATCGTCATGATCCAAGTGCTCAATCCGATCCCCGGTTCGCCGATCTACAAGGCCGCGGTAAAAAACAACATCATCGAAGTCGGCAATCTCAGTCTTTACGACCTCGAACACTGTGTGATGCCGACCAAGCATCTGACCCGCCAAAAGCTCGGCGAACTGACCGGCTGGGCGTTCCAATCTTTCTACAGCAAACCGGGTCGCGTTGACCGGATCTTGAACGGTTACAGCTCGCCCTACGTGAGAATGAAATTCGAATCGTTCAAGAACAACGCCGCCAAATACGAAAAGGGCGCGGCGGAAGACAAGGTCGCTATTTAGCCATGGCGGAGCGACTAGCGGCTCGGCCGCTGGCGGATAAGGTTGTGCTGGTGACCGGAGCCAGCCGGGGTATCGGCGCGGCGGCGGCGATTCGCCTCGCTCAGGGTGGCGCGAGCGTCGTCGTCAATTACCATGAGAACAAGAATGCGGCTGAAAAAGTCTTGACCGAGGTCGTCAATGCTGGGGCACGCGGTATGATTTTTCAAGCCGATGTGACCCAAGCATCTCAAGTCGAGTCGATGGTGCATGCGACCGAGGCGAGCTTCGGCGGCATCGACGTTCTGGTCAACAACGCTTATTTCCCGTTTCGGGTAAGCCCGCTGCATGAAATTTCCTGGGAAGATCTGCACCAGGCGATCGACCATGAGCTGTCGGCATTTTACCATTGCGTGCGCGCCTGCTTGCCGGCGATGAAACGAAAACAGGCGGGGCGGGTCATCGTCGTCAGCACCCGTCTGGCGCAACAGCCGCTGCCGCGAATGGGCGCCTACGCGGCGGCCAAGTCGGCGTTGGAATCAATGGCGGACACGATGGCAATCGAATTAGGGCCGCTGGGCATTGCCGTCAATGTGGTTACGCCGGCGTTCACTTTGACCGACGCCTCGATGATCATGCCCGAAGCGTTTCGCGAGCGGGTGAAAGAAACTCGGCCGCTGAAAAAACATCTGTATCCCGAAGACATCGCGGGGGCCATCGCCTTTTTGGCCGGCGCCGACGCGAGCATGATGACGGGGAGCCATATTCTCATCACCGGTGGAAGCCATCTGCAACTTTAAAGAAATTAAAATTCAAAATTAAAAAAACCGGATAATACAGAGATCGATTTACCTTCAAACGACCGCTAGAGATTGGAATTTCTCCTCCGATTTTTTTATTTTTCACTTTTAATTTTGAATTGTCTTCCCATGCTTTCCCTCGATGAGATCGTCGCTAAACTTAACGAAATCGTCGGCCCGCGGCGGGTCTCGACGAACCCGATCGACAAGATAAATTATCAACACACGCTGGCCTACGGCACCTATCGCGCCTTGCCTGATGTGATTGTGCGGATCGAATCGGACGCTAAAGGGAATCACAAGGTTAGCGAAATCTTAAAATTCGCCAACCAGCACAAAATTCCTATCGTCGCCAAAGGCGGCGTCGGCATGGGCATTAGCTCGCCGCTTAAAGGCGGTTTGCTCTTGGACATGATGGGCATGGACAAGATTCTCGAAGTCAATTCAACCCTGCAATACGTCATCGCCGAAGCCGGCGCGAGCGTGTACGCAATTCACCACGCGCTGCGCCAGCAGGGCTTAATGCTGCCCAACTTCGGCACCTATGGTCCGGCGGTTGTCATCGGCGCGATGATCAACAAAGGCGGCATTGGCTACGGCATGACTCGCTACGGCTGGATCGCCGACATGGTGCTCGGCTTGGAAGTGATTCTCGCCAACGGCGAGACGATTCGCTTGGGCGCGCTGGCGAATCAAGGCACGACTTTTGGGCCATTTCAAAAATGGATTCATCTGCCGGATCTGCTCGGCCTGTTCACTTTGGCGGCTGGCTCCATGGGGATCATTGGCAAAGTTTGCTTGCGCGCCATCGAATGCAGGCGCGAATGGCTGCACGACTACTGCTACGTTTTTCGGCGCGATCAGCTTGAGCAAGTTCAGGGTTCTCTGATGCAGCAAGTGAAGGGCGAAGTGGTCTACGATATTCACTTCACCGACCGCTGGCAGTATCACTGGCCGATGGAAGAGGGCTTGTACGATAAGCGCAAGATTCCCGATGACGGCTGGTTCTTTTTGAAAACGGTTCTGCTGGCGCGGGATCAGGACGAGTTGGCTTTCAAAGAAAAGCGCATGCGACGGATTTATCAGTCCGCCGGCGGCGTCGATGTGCCGGAGGTCGCCGACAAGGCGATGGGCGCGAAAGCGCAGGAGTTGGGTCTGCATGGCTGGCCTGACTGGCATATCATGGGGCCCGACGGATGGTGCGGCACGGTGGTGCGCCATGCCGGCATGTTTGCCGTGACCTCGAAGATGTATCCGCTCACCTTTTTAAAAGAAATGTACGATCTCGACGAAGCGGCCAAGCGTGAGTGCGGCCTGTGGGATGCCGAACATTCGCCGCAGCATGACAGCTACGTGACCCGCGATTTCGCTATTAAAGAAGAGTATTTCGTTTTCTACAATCCCTACGACGACGAAGACGTCGGCAAGCTGCGCAAATGGATGGGCATGGTGCAACAGTTCAGTAACGAGCGCGGCGTGGTCTGGACCGCGCCGACGTTGAGCACCAAAGGGCCGGTGCCGTATCAGCGGTTGGGCAGTCTCTACGATGTGGTCAAAGAGATCAAACAGCTCGTTGATCCCAATAACATTCTTAATCCGGGCGCGCTTTACTAGTTTGGTCAAGGTGCAAAGTCAGAAGACAAGGAATTTACGATACGGAGGGCAGTATGGGACTGGGCAGACAGGATTTTTCCGGTAGAAAACTCGCGGAGAAGGAAGCCGACGCGGTGATCGCCGATTTGAAGCAATATCTTTTGGGCCTGGCCGACAAATGGTTGATCAAAGGCCGCTTTCATAGCGATATGGGCAACGGTACGCTGCCCATGGAGGCGATCAAAATCTTTTGGCAGAACTGGTACGGTTTTGTCGCCGAGATCAATAATTTTCACGGTGTCGCTTATCAGCGCCAGCAACCGTTTTTCAAACGGCACCCCGAGCTACTCAAGCACTTTGCCGCCCATGTGGCCGACGAGATGGTCCATCCGAAGCCGCCCGGCCATATTCAGATCGTCCTGGAACAAGGGCGCAACTTCGGACTCACCGACGACGAAATGGTGGAGTACGAAATGCTCGCCGAGTGCCGGGCGTTTTTGGAATACTATCGCGGCGTCCTTTACGAGGGGACGATTGCCGAGTGGTGGGCGTCGTTCTGCGTCGAAGAAGCGGTCGGCCACTGGGCGCGCTTTTTTGGCGGCGCACTACGTAAGTCGTACCAATTTCCGGAAGAAAAAATCGTCTACTTCCGGGTACACGCCAAAGCCGATCTGGAAGAACACGACGGCATCATGGCGCATGCTGATCTCGACTGGCTGGTGTTGAAAAACCTGCTGATCGAAGGCAAAGCAGAGACGCGGCCGGGGTTCAACTTAGAATATTGTATGCGCATGGGCACATCCTACTTCGCCATGTTCTTTGAGGGAGTTTATCAGCAAATCAAGAAGGAAGGTTTCTACCGAGAATAGCCATGGCGGAAGCTTCCTCTGAAATCTCACCGCGTCCGCTAATGCGGATATTGGGCGACTTCGCCAACAGCCAGATTCTCGACGCCGCGCTCGAGTACGATTTTTTTACGCTGATCAGCAAGGGTTTTCACTCGGCCGAGGAAATCGCCCGCGAGGCACGCACGGATAGCCGGGCGACGCGCATCGTGCTCGATAGCCTTCAGGCGCTGTCCTTGATTGAAAAGCGCGACGGCCAGTATGCGCTGACGCCGACTGCCGAACTGTTTCTTGTCAAAGGTAAACCTTCCTATTGCGGCGATTTTCGCCATGTCGCCCTGGCGCTGTGGGATGGCATGGCCCATCTCAAAGAGTCACTCAAGACCGGCAAGCCGCTCAGCCGCATGGATACCAACGCCGAGCTTGCAGTCTGGGAGAAGCTCGTGCTCGGCATCATCGTCATCGCCGAGCCGGCGGCCAAGGCGCTCTGCGAGATTCTCAAGATCGGCAGCGAGCGCAAAGGCCTGCGCGTGCTCGATATCGCCGGCGGCTCGAGCATTTTCGGTATGACCATCGTTAAACGCGATCCGACCTCAGAGGTGACGCAGCTCGACTGGCCCAACGTCAATGCGGTGGCACGCCAGGCCAATAAAGAGCGCGGTCTCGAGGGCAAGATTCGCTTTATCGACGGCGAGCATCACACCGCGAACATCGAATCCAATCATTTTGATTTGGTTCTCGCCAGCAACTTCTGCCGCTTCGAATCCCCCAAGGGCAATCAGGAACTGTTCGCGAAAGCTCATTCCGCCTTGAAGCCCGGCGGTATCTTCATGGTCAACGACTTCGTGCCCAACGAAGAACGCACGGAGCCAACTTTCGCATTACGTTTCTCAGTCTACACGTTGACGCACACGCCCGAGGGCGAGTGTTGGACGCTGTCGCAATATTCCGACTGGTTGACGCAAGCGGGATTCAACAAGATCGAAACCCACACCGAGATTCCCAAGACTCTGCCGGGGACGACGCTGATTCTGGCGCACAAGAGTTGAGAGAATTTCACTGCGCCCTTCGACCGGGTTCAGGGCGATCAGAGCGCGATCGGCGCGAAGAATAACGCGCGCTAGGTGTCAGACATTTAATTATTGCATTGAATGATGCTGGGGTGATATTCAGGTTCGGTGGCGAGAAAACCCCGCGTTCATTTTCCTGGCGCGCTCTACCATGTGATTTCGCGTGGCAATCAGCGCCAGCAGATCTTTCTCATAGATGCCGATCGGCAGCGTTATCTCGCACTGCTCAATCAATACCGACTGCGCTATCAATTCCAGCTGCGCGCCTACGCCTTGATGAGCAATCACGTCCATCTTTTGATGGAAGTGGGAAAAGCACCGCTGGCCAAAATCATGCAAGGCTTGCAGCAAAGCTACACGCTGTACTTCAACCGTAAGTACAAACTGGTGGGCCATCTGTTTCAGGGACGCTACAAGGATATTCTGTGTGACCGAGATTCGTATCTGCTCGAACTGGTACGCTACATTCATCTTAATCCTGTACGCTCCAAGATGGTGAGCGATCCAGCGCAGTATGTCTGGAGCAGTCACCGCGATTATCTCAACAGCGGCACGGCCAAGGCAGCCGCGATGGTGCAATCGGAAGAGATTTTGCAACAGTTTGCGGCGAAACCGGCGGTGGCGCGGCGAAAGTACGAGCAGTTCGTGTTGGACGGCATCGGCGCCGGCCATCGCGCTGAATTGTATGAGGTCAAAGAGCAGAGGTTTTTAGGAAACGACCAATTTGTTGAAAAGATCAACCGCACTCTCGATCTCGAGTCGCCGCCCAGGGTCCGAGTGGACCTGCGCACCATTGAGCACGCAGTGGCACGGCGCTATCGGCATCCCGTGGCAGTCTTGAACGCACGGACTAAGGAGCGCCGGGGCTCGTTTGGCCGGGCGGTAGTCGGCTATCTTGGACAGGAGTTGGGGTCGATCAGGCTCAATGAGGTTGCGGCGCGATACCGAAGAGATCAAGCGAGCCTGAGCTTGGGGGTGAAGCGGTTAAGGGAGCGCATGGTGCGAGAAGCCGAACTGAACGACGAAGTTTCGAGTGTGCTGAGACAGTTACGGGGCCGGCAAACTAAATAATTAAATGTCTGACACCTTTGACGAAGAGATCAAGCGAGCCTGAGCTTGGGGGTGAAGCGGTTAAGGGAGCGCATGGTGCGAGAAGCCGAACTGAACGACGAAGTTTCGAGTGTGCTGAGACAGTTACGGGGCCGGCAAACTAAATAATTAAATGTCTGACACCTTTGAATAATTAAATGTCTGACACCTTTGATGACACCTTTGATTGCGACGACGTAGCGAGGGGGGTGCACCCATTTCGTGTTTCGAACGCGAGACGCTAAACTCAAAACACTAGACTATTTCGTAAAGCCCAACTCCTTGCGCGCTTTATCCAAAAAACTATAGTCGGTGACATCGGCCACCGAGACGGTTTTAGCAACCTTGGCATTTTCCCGCTGGGAATCGATGAGCTCCTGGACGGACTCCGGGCTGACCTTGGCGTCTTTGGTCAAGACGCGAGAAACTTGTTTGGCCATTTCTGCCGCCATTTTTCGGTCGGTCACGCGCCATTGCTTCATCATTACGTCGGTCACGGCTTCCTGATTGTTTTTATCCCAGACGAACTGTAACCCGCGCAGCGTCGCGCGCACCATCCGGTAGACCTCGTCAGGGTTTTCTCGGATTTTCTTTTCCGAGGTGCCAAAGCCATTTTGGGCGAAGCGCACGATATCGCCGAGAAAGATCAGCTCATTATAACCTTTTTCCAAGGCAATGATATTTTCGGGAACGGAGAGCAGCGAGGCGTCGACCACGCCCGATTCTAAAACGGCAAACCGCCCGGCGGCAGTGCCACCCATCGGCAGAACCGAGACATCCCGGCCCGGCTCGAGGCCGAAATGCCTCAATACCCGGTAACCAAGAAGGGTCGCGGAACCGCCGGGAGAACTGCCGGCGATTTTCTTGCCTCTGAGCTGTTTGGGATCTTTGATTTCCTTCTTGCTCATCAGGAACAAGAGCGGCCGTTCCACGGTAAATAATAATACTTTCATGGGCTGGCCGCGCACGGCGCCGCCGATCAGCCCAGTGACAGCGGCGCTATAATCCAGGTCCCCCGACAAAATCGCCGCGCTGGTCAAGTTCGCCGACATCTGGATGATCTCCAGGTCGATACCCTCGTCTTTGAAGAAGCCGCGATGCAACGCGGTATAAATGGCGAGGAAGGAAACGTTGGTCGAGGAGCTGCCCATGCGGACTTTTTTCAAGGTTTGGGCGTGGGCGGCAGCTGCAAGTAGACATTGTGCCACGAGCAAAATTACAATGAATATGCTCAACCGGCTCTTTGGTCTGTTTTTCATCCAGGTCTCCGTCAATCGTCGCTCCCGCGAAAGCGGGAGCCCAGGTAAGGAATAAACCTGGCTTCCCGCGTGCGCGGGAATGACGGAATAAGAAAAAGCGAACGCGTCTAAAAGTTTATGCTCAATCCAACTGGCTCCACTCTTTGAATTCTTCCAGGCCGAGTCTTTGCAGTGTATCCGCGAACGGCCGGCCTGTGTGTTCGTGACGGCCCGAGATTTTATAATATTCGTAAACGAGTTCCGGCAGCCACTTCGCAATCGTGAAGCCTTGGTACTTGCCATCCGGGATCGGCTCTAAAAATCTTGGGCCGACATCTTGCCAATCATGTTCGGCGATCCAGCCGCGCTGGGTGCCGAAGACGCTTTGTAAAATAATCGCGCGATGGCCGGCGTCGACTAACTCGTCCAATGTGACGTCCCAACCGGTGGTCGCGTTGAGCGCGTCGAGCATGCTTTGCACGCCGTCGGGCGGCTTGTCATTCAAGGCAAACCAACAGCCGCCCATGATGCCGCAAGCTTGACGAATCTGCTCGGTGATCAGATGGGAGCTGGTCCAGCCATCGGGCTGGTTGGCATCGAGTGGCCCCCACTTCTCGCGGTAGCGTAAGTCGGCGGGCGGCTGGGTGCCGCCAGCGCCCTGCGGCTTCATACCGCCGCTGGCGACGAGTTCACGGAGCATTTGGCTGAGCATCGGGCGCCACTCATGTTGCGCCGGCGTGCCGCCTTTGGTATGGACGACCCAATTCTTCGCTTCCCCGCCCAGCGCTTCAGCGAGTTCTTTGGGCCCGTCGGCGAGGATGTTGCCGAGCCAAGTTTCGCGCCGGGCGCAGCGCTCGAGCAAGGTTTCGACCGCTTCCATGTTACCCCACTCCAACTTCAACCCGTCGGTCTTGTCGGGGCCGAGCACCCCTTTCTCCCAGGCTTCGAACGCCAGTCCCGCGCCGCAGGCGAAATGGCTGCACTCGATGCCGAGGTCGTTGATCCGCTCGGAGAGGTAAAGCACATCGTTGCCCTTGAAGCCCAGGTTGTAAAACGTGTCCATCCACTCGCTGCCGGCATTGAAATGGCCGATCTTGCCCTTGAAGCGGCCTTCGCCGATCTCAACGTCCCACGGACACATTCGCGGGCACTGAAAACAGGGACGCAGGGTCACACGATTTTGATCCAAGCCTTTGGCTTCGTCGGTGATGATGGTGCTGCGCCAATTTAATTTGGTAATCGCGCCCCATTCTTCGCCGTGGCCGACGCTGGTCAATCTTTTTTTGACCGTGGTCTTGCGCGACGAGATCGCTTGGGTCCAGCGCATGCCGGCGTCGATCAAGCGATGCTTGTCGTGCAGGCGCGGCCGCTGGGTGCCCCAGGCGACCAAGGCTTTGAGTTTCTTCGAACCCATCACGGCCCCCAAGCCGTGCGCCGCGGTGTGATTGTAGTCGTTCACGAGCATCGCGGCGCGGACGAGATTCTCGCCGGCCGGCCCGATGGCGCCGACGCGGGCGTCCTGATGGCCGGATTCTTTGCGCAACGTGTCTTCGGTTTCGCGGATGCCCTTGCCCCAAACTTTGCCGGCGTCGCGCAATTCGATTTTGTCTTCGCCGATGTAAAGATACTTGGGTGTCTGTGCCGCGCCGGTGACGATGATGCCGTCGTAGCCGGCGGCTTTCAAAGAAGTTCCGAAATACCCGCTGGTGGCGCCGCGGCCGAGGGTGTATTTGGTCGCCGGGCTTAAATAGACGAAGCACATCTTGGTGCCGCCGGGTGTGAAGCCGGTGCCGGTGATTGGACCGGTCATGCCGACAATGACGTTCTTTGCGTCGTAGGGATCGATGTCGAGCGGTAATTCATTTAACAGCACATACTCGGCGAAGAGTTGGCCGCCCCAATATTTTCTTAGCAGCGGCTCCTCAGGAAGATTCAAATCGGTGAAGTTTTCGCTCGTCATATCGACGAGCAGGATTTTCCCCATATAGCCGCCGGGCAGGCGGGTTTTGCGCTGACTCGGATAAAAATTGGCGTAATCCGGATTGGCAATTGACATTGCGGTGCCTCGCTCTACCTTCGTTCAAGCCGTTCAAGTAGTTCAAATCGTTCAATCCGTTTCCGGAAGTTCGGACGGTTTGAACGGCTTGAACATTTTGAACCGTTTGAACGGAGTTTTTCCGATCTACGGAAACAGTTCACTGCGTCCGGTGGCGGCTTGTTTGTCCCAGTGAGCTTCCAGACCAGCAAAATAGTTCCACGCCCGCTGCGCCCGGCGCTCTAGGGCGATCTCGGCGCCAAAGGCTTTACATTCTTCCGGGCTGATGGTGCCGACTTCGCCGAGCGTCGCGGCCTGCAGGGTCTTCTTCGCGTCGTCCTCCAAGACCAACGATGAAAAGAGAACTTCCGGTAGATTCCGGCCGACGACGACGATGCCGTGGCCGCGCAGCAGCGCAGCACGCTTCTCTCCGATGGTTTTCAAGAGCGCCTCGCCGCGCTGTGTATTGGTGATCAATTGCGCTTCAGGGTAGAGCGGCACGCCTTCGCTAAAGATCGACCCTTGAAGCGTCACCGGTTTGAATTCTCTTTTGGCGATGGAGAACAGCGTCGCATAAGGTGTGTGCAAATGGGCCACGGCAAGGGCATCGCTGCGCGCGCCGTGGAGCGTTGTGTGGATCGGCCATTCCACGGGTGGGCCGCCCGTGCCGCGGCGCTGCTTGCCGTCAAGACCGGCGGCGATCATGTCTTTTGCTTGTAGACTGCCCTTGTACGAGCCCATGCCCGGCGTGATAAGAACCGTCTTGGTCTCAGGATGATACACGCTCACATGGCCGAACACGCCGATCATCCCTTGCATGGCGAAAATGCGCGTGCAGACGGCGAGCTGTTCGCGTAAGTCTTGTTCCGTGGGCATTGGGCAATTTTCTCCTATGGGAAATATCGGTAGAGCAGTCGCTTGGGGTGAGTGATGGCGAGCCAGAGCGCGCGCATTTTGCCGGCGATGCCACAACGCGGCGTGAAAAGATCTTTGAGCATCAAACCGAGGGGAATTCGGTGCTTGGGAAATTTTTGCTCAGCGATGTCTCGCACGCAGTATTTTTCTTTGGCTTCGTTCAGGACATACACCACGCTGCCGCCGCCAGCTTCAGTCTCGCCGTATACGTAACCGCCGACCGCTTCGGCCTGCTTTTTTACCTTGTCGGAAATCTCTTCGGTCAGGCCAAAATCGAGGGCGTTCACCGGGCAGGCCTGCACGCAGAAGGGCTGTTTGTCCTCGCTCATGCGGTCGCTGCACATGGTGCACTTGCTCGCTTTGCCGGTAATTTTATTCTTCGTGATCACTTCCCAGGGGCAGGCGTGGATGCAATATTCGCAGCCGATGCAGACGTCTTGGTTGATGACGACGGGCCCTTCTTCGTATTTGGTGATCGCTTCCACCGGGCACACTGCGGCGCAGGCGGCGAAGGTGCAGTGCATGCAGGTGTTGCGCGCCCAAAGGGGCGACAGCCCTTCGAGCACCGGCGGTTCCATGGTGATCCAGTTAGTGCTGGAGAGCTCGTAAAGGCTCGTGCGGTCGTGGTCATTCCAATCTTTACACGCCTGGACGCAATGGCGGCAGCCGATGCACTTGGTCGCATCGAAAAGAATGCTGCGCGGCTTGCCGTCGAGCAGCCGGGCGGTGGGCACCAGGTTGCCGTATTCTTCAGTGAGAGTGTCGGTCGGTTTAGTCGCCATGCCGGTCCTTTCGCCATTGCACCCAGCGTGGGTGTATCACTTCACTTTCGACGGCGTCAACCGAATCGCGGTTTTTCGATCGAGCATCGAGGACGGAGGATGGACAATCGCGCTACGGATCGCTTGTTTTTCCATATAAGTCCCGGCTAGCATAGGCCAGTTCAAGAGAGGATCGGAAAGGAGCGGTTTTATGGCTTCCGGAACATGGCGAGGGATCGTCGGCGTAATTAAACCAACTTATGGATCAGGATCGTTGGTGGAGTTTATCCGGCTTTTGCCGGAAGGGGTCGGCTGCATCCCGATGTACGCCGGCATCAAGGAGCATTCGGAGCGCGGCTATCTCGGCGCAATGGATACCTACATCACTAAGGTCGCCGAGCTGGCGGAAATCGGCTGCGACCTGATTCACCCCGAGGGCGGACCGCCGTTCATGGTGCGCGGCCACAAGGCCGAACAGGAAATCGTCAGCGGCTGGGAGGCCAACTACAAGGTGCCGATCTTCACCTCCGGCCAATCGCAGGCCCAAGCGCTGCGCGCTTTGGGCATCAAGAAATTCGTCGGTTGCACCTATTACCGTGATCAGAAAATGAACGATACCTTTACCCGTTACTTTACCGACTCCGGTTTCGAAGTGCTCGGCATGGAAGGCATGGATACCTCGCCGGATGAAGCCGACAAGATTTCCACCGAGACTATCTATCAGCACTTGAAAGCGTCCTTCAACAAACATCCGAAAGCGCAGGGAATCTATTTGCTCGGCTCAGGCGCCTGGGGGATCAAAGATATCGTCACCGCGGAAAACGATCTGGGAGTCCCCGTCGTACATCCTGTCGCCGCGAGGCTGTGGATGGTGCAAAAATTGTTGCGGGTGAAAAGTCCGCTCAAGGGGCAGAGCCGGTTGTTGGAGGAATTGCCCTGATTCATTCAATCGAGCTGGGACCACTCCATAAATTCTTCCAAGCCGAGTTTCTCCAGGGTGTCCTTGAAAGGCCGTCCGGTTCGCTCGTGCCGGCCGGACTGTTTGTAATAGTCCCAAATCATATCCGGCAGCCATTTGGCGATGGTGAAACCTTTGTATTTGCCGTCAGGAATCGGCTCTAAGAATCTCGCCCCGACGTCTTGCCAGTCGAAGTCGGCGACCCAGCCGCGTTGAGTCCCGAACAGGCTTTGCAGGATCATGCTACGGTGGCCAGCGGCCAGCGCTTCGTCCATGGTGAAATCCCAGCCAGTGATGGCGTTGAAGGCGTCGACGATGCTGTTCAAGCCGTCTTTCTTGTGCGCCTCCTGAGCGAACCAGCAGCCGCCGAAGATGCCGGTAAATTGCCGGTACTGCTCGGACAAGACATGGGACCAGACCCAACCTTCGGGGCTGTGCATCTCCAACGGGCCCCAATGTTCTTTGTCGCGTAGATCGGGCGGAGGATTTTTCGAACCGCCGCCTTGCGGCTTCATGCCGCCGCTGGCGACCAGCTCGCGCAGCATTTGGCCGAGCAGCGGACGCCACTCGTGCATCGCCGGCGTGCCGCCTTTGGTGTGCACCGCCCATTTGGGCGCGTCGCCGCCGAGCGCTGCGGCAAGCTGCTTCGGACCTTCGGCGAGCAAATTGCCAAGCCAGCCTTCGCGCCGCGCGGTCATGTCGAGAAGCTTTTCGACAGCATCGACGTTGCCCCATTCCAGTTTCAACCCATTGGTGCGGTCCGGACCGAGCAGCCCTTTCTCCCAGGCTTCAAAGGCGACGCCGGCGCCGCAGGAAAAATGGCTGCACTCGATACCCAAATTATTGATCTTCTCGGCAAGATAAAGCACGGCGTTTCCTTTAATGCCGAGATTAAAAAAGCTGTCGAGCCATTCGCCGCCGGCGTTGAAGTGAACTACGGTGCCTTTGAATTCGCCTGCGCCGAGCTTGGCGTCCCACGGACACATGCGGGCGCATTGGAAGCAGGGCCGCAGCACGACTTCGTTGCGCTCGAAGCCCGCGATGTGTGCGGGTTGCAGATCCGTGCTGCGCCAATTCAAATTATTCAACGCGCCCCAGGCGTCGCCGTGGCCGTATTTGGTTTGTTTTTTCTTGACATCGTGTTGCTGCAAGACGTTGCGCCAACGTAAGCCGGCATCGGCCAGTTTCGTTTTGTCGCGAAAGCCCGGTCTTGCGCTGCCCGATACGACGATCGCTTTGAGTTTCTTTGAACCGAACACAGCGCCACCGCTGTGGGCAGCAAAATGATTGTAGTCGTTGGCGAGCATGGCGGCCCGGTGCATGTGCTCTCCAGCCGGGCCAATGCAGAGCACCCTCGCGTCGCGGTTGCCGACGATTTCACGTAGCCGGTCTTCCGTGTCGCGAGTGCCGAGACCCCAGACTTTCGCCGCGTCGCGTAGCTCCGCCGCGCCGTCCTTAATGTGGAGATAGACGGGTTTGGTCGAAACGCCTTCGACGATGATGCCGTCGTAACCCGCGGCCTTGAGATAAGTCGGCCAGTAGCCGCTGGTGGCGCCGCGTCCGAGTGTTGTGTTGGTCAG
>Ga0214472_10003208_pt1 | contig 17350 bp, 16 predicted proteins | sample RVTome_6_FD_207662 | JGI IMG/M metagenome (GOLD analysis project Ga0214472, IMG submission 207662) | Soil microbial communities from uranium-contaminated site in the Upper Colorado River Basin, Wyoming, United States - RVT140D175 | ecosystem: Environmental > Terrestrial > Soil > Contaminated >... | reverse complement strand
CTGCGGCCGAGTCCGCCCCCGCACCGCAGGATCCACCGACGGCTGCCGCCGAGCGCGGCCCCGCTCCCGAGGCGGCCACCCCGGAGGTCGAGGTGGTGGGTGGCGACGACGAGCCCGAGGCCGGGGCGGGCCCGGTGCCCTCCGAGCCCGAATCGGAGCCGGAGTTCGAGCCCGAGGAGGACGCGGTCGCCGCCGGGGCGTTGCCGCGCTGGCTCGTGAGCCTCTTCGTGATCGTCCCCGCCTTCGCCGTCGCCTATGCCCTGTTCCTCCCCAACGGCCCGAACTGCGGTGACGCCGGCCGTCTCGCCGTCGACCCCGTCACCGGTGTCGCGGTCAATTGCGACGGCACCGAGTACGGGACGGTGACCTTCGACTTCTTCGCCGCCGGCGCCGAGCAGTACCAGGCGAACGGGTGCGTCGCATGCCACGGCCCCTCCGGTGCGGGTGGCGGCGGCTTCCCCTCCCTCCAGGGCGATGCGCTGATCTCCACCTTCCCGCCCGGCTCGTGTGACCAGCACAAGCAGTGGGTGATCCTCGGCACCGGCGGCTGGCCCGACCCGACCTACGGCGCCACCGACAAGCCGGTCGGTGGCTCGGGTCTCGTGATGCCGGGCTTCGGCGCCCTCTCGCCCGAGCAGTTGGCCTCCGTCGTCATCTACGAGCGCACCCAGTTCGGCGGCCTCCCCCTCGACGAGGTCATAGCCGACTGCGCCCCCGCCGACGACGCCTCAGCCCTGGGTGAGTAGTCCGGCACTGCCCTGTACTGCCTCCTAGCCTCGGTGTCATGACCCCGGACGTCGCTGTCACGGCTTCGGCCATTCGCCCATTCGCCGGCCCGAAGGGCCGATTCGCCATTCGCCATTCGCCATTCGCCACTCGCTCCTCATGATCGACCTCTTCTCCGACACCCACACGATGCCCTCCGAGGGGATGCGGCGCGCCATGGCCGAAGCCGAGGTGGGGGACTCCCAACTCGGCGAGGACCCGACCACCAATCGCCTGCAGGACGCCGTCGCCGGCTTGCTCGGGACCGAGGCGGCGCTGTTCCTCTCCACCGGGTCGATGTGCAACAAGGTGGCCGTCGCCGCCCTCACCCGCCCCGGCGACGCCGTGGTGTGTGATCACCGCTCCCACGTCATGCGGTTCGAGGGCGGGGGCGCCACGATCGTGGCGGGTGTGTCCTTCGAGCCGATCGTGACCGACGACGGGGCCTTCACCCCCGAGCAGCTCGAGGCGGTGATGACCGGCACCAACGTGTACCAGCCCCGCACCTCACTGGTCGCACTGGAACAAACCCACAACTTCGCCGGCGGGACGGTGTGGCCGATCGACCGCTACGAAGCGGTGTGTGCTGCAGCCCGCCGCCATGGCGCCGCCGTGATGACCGACGGGGCCCGGCTGCTCAATGCCGTGGTGGCGAGCGGCGTGGCGGCCGACCGCTGGACGGCGCCGGTGGACGCCATGTGGATCGACTTCAGCAAGGGGCTCGGTGCGCCGGGCGGGGCGGCACTCGGAGGCAGCGCCGACCTGGTCGCCGAGGCCACGCGCTGGATGTACCGGGTGGGCGGGGCGATGCGCCAGTCGGGCGTCCTCGCCGCTGCCGCCCTCTACGGCCTCGAGCACAACGTGGCAGGGCTGGAACGCGACCACGCCAACGCCCGCCGCCTCGCCGAGGGGCTCGCCGAGACCGGGGTCACCCTGACCGATCCCGCCACCAACATGGTGTTCGTCGACCCCACCCCGGCCGGGGTGACGGCGGCCGGCCTGGCGGCCCGGCTCGCCGACGCCGGGGTCCGGGTGTCGCAGCTCGGCAGCCGGGTCAGGGCGGTGACGCACCTCGGGGTGAGCGAGGATGATGTGGACCGGGCGGTCGAGGCGATTCGGGGCGTACTCGCCGCCGAGTAGAGATTGCGGGCGAGCGTCCCGCGACCGCGGCGGCGGCCGCCTGCTACCCCCCGGGCCCGGCCACGTGCAGCGCGAGCCAGGCCAGCGCCTCCTCGTCGGCCTCCTCGCCGTCGAGATGGGTCACACAGGGGTGCCGGCAGACGTACTCGTACTGGCCGCACGGCCGAGGGTCCGTCCCGAGCACGAGCGTCTCGTCGAGGACGTCCCCGGTCGCGGCGTCGTACAGCGTCATGCGCCGCGCCTGGCGGCGCCGTATCAGGTTTCCTCCCGTGTACGAGCACAACTCGATCTCTTCCCAGTCGTCTTCGATGACGACGGCGAGCTGCATCGCATGGATGCTGAACGGCCGCCACTCCTCGGGGATGCGCTCGTGGAGCGGATGCATGCCACACGGCGACCCGCGCTCCCGGCATCGGGGGATGAGGAGGGCGACGGGCCGTGCCGCGGTGTCCTCGATGTATGGCTCGGGACCCGGGCTGGAGGCGGTGTCGCGGAACATGGCTGCCGCCGCCTCGGCGATCGCGAAGTCGGAGTGGATTCGTGCCCCCTTCCCCGAGGCCACGCCCTCGAACGTGGCTTCGTCGTAGGTGGCGGAGACGAGGCGGGCGCCGTCCAGCGTGGCTCCGTCGAGGTCGGCGCCGACCAGGGTCGCCGACGAGAGATCGGCCATGGTCAGGTCCGCGGCACGGAGGTCGGCGTCGCTCAGGTCGGCGCCGGTCAGATCCGCCCCCGAGAGGTCGGCACCGGCCAATCCCGCCGCCGAGAGAATCGTATTCGAGAAGTCGATCCCCGACAGGTCGCGGCCGGCGAGATCGACGCCGGACATGGTGGCGGTGTCGAGATCGGCGCCGCCGATCGTGGTGCCGGTCAGCACCGCCCGTGTCAGGTCGGCGCGGAACAGGTAGGCGCCAGACAGGTCGGCGTGACCGAGGTCCGCCTCGGTCAACGACGCCTCGGAGAGGTCCGCGCCGGTCAGATCCGCCCCCGAGAGGTCGGCGTGACCGAGGTCCGCCTCGGTCAACGACGCCTCGGAGAGGTCCGCTCCCGACAGCCTCGCTCCCGAGAGGGAGGCATACGCGAGCTGCGCCCCGGCCAGGTCGAGGCCGGTCATGTCCGCACCGGCGAATCGGGCCCCCGTCATGTCCGCGCCGGTAAGCGTCGCGGCCCGGAGGTCCGCCCCGGAGAGGTCGGCGTCGGTGAGGTCGGCGCCGGTGAGGTTGGCTCCGGAGAGATCCGAGTCGGTGAGCGTGGCCCTGCCGAGATCCGCCCCGGACAGGTCGAAGCCCGAGAGGTCTCGACCCGAGAGGTCTGCGGACCAGAGATCTGCGTCGCGGAGATCCCCGCTTTCGAGGTCGACGGTCGTGGTGGTCACCCCGGCTCGGGTGGTGGCGACCGCGGGAGCCTCTGCGCGGGTCGCGGGCGTCGCCTCGGTCGGGTTGGAACCACAGGCGGCGAGTACCAGCACCCATGTGAGCGCCACCCAGCCAGGGGCTTCCGGTGCCATCGACAGTACTCCTCGAGCGCAACCTAGTCGGCGGAGGGGCCGCTCGCGTGATGGTGATTCCCGCCGCGCCCGGGCTCTCCCTAGCCTGCCAGCCATGACCGCACAACCGGAGGTCCTCGTCGTCGGCGGCGGGCCGGGGGGCTCGGCCGCCGCCCACTGGCTGGCGCGGGGCGGGCGCAGCGTGCTGCTCGTGGAGAAGAAGGAGTACCCGCGGGCCAAGACCTGTGGCGACGGCCTCACCCCGCGCTCCATCAAGCAACTCGACGACATGGGGTTCGACTTCGTGGTCCCCGAGTTCCACCGCGCCACCGGCCTGCGCGCCTACGCCGGTGATCTGGTGATGGAGCTGCAGTGGCCCGACCACCCGGTGTACCCCAACTGGGGCGGGGTGATCCGCCGCGCCGACCTCGACCAGCAGGTGGCGCTCCTCGCCGAGAAGCAGGGCGTCGTGGTGCGTCAGCACACCACTGCCACCCCGGTCATGGAGAACGGGTACCTCACCGGGGTCGAGCTGGACTCCGACGGCGAGGCCGAGACCATCCGCCCCCGGGTGGTGATCGTCGCCGACGGGTCGCTGTCCCGCTTCGGTCGGGCGCTCGGCGCCTCGCGTGACAAGACCCTTCCCTACGGGCTCGCCGCCCGCGCCTATTTCGACTCACCGTTCTCGGGCGATCCCTTCCTCGAGAGCCAGCTGGCGCTGCAGGACGAGGCGGGCGCCACCATCCCCGGGTACGGCTGGGTGTTCCCGCTCGGCGACGGCAAGGTGAACGTCGGGGTGGGGGTGCTCTCCACCTTCCACCGCTGGAAGAGCCTCAACACCAACACCCTCATGGAGGCGATGGTGCGCAGCGCCCCGGCGCACTGGGACCTCGACCCCGCCACCGAGACGGATCACCGCGGCGGCAAGTTGCCGATGTCGTTCTCGGTCGGGCCCCTGGTCGGGCCCAACTGGGTGATGGTCGGCGACGCTGCCGGTGCCATCAACCCGTTCAACGGCGAGGGCATCGCCTACGCCTACGAGACCGGCCGCATCGCCGCCCGCCGCGTCGAGGACGCCCTCGCCGCCGACGATCTCGGCCTGCTCGCCCTCTACAAGGCGGAACTGCACGACACCTACGGCGCCTATTACAAGGTGGCGCGCAACTTCGTGAAGATCATCGGGATGCCCGGCGCCATGCGCCTCCTCACCCGGACCGGCCTCCGCAGCCGCCCCCTCATGGAGTGGGTGCTCAAGGTGATGGCGAACCTGCTCGACCCCGAGGACGAGCACATGGGTGAGCGGGTGTACGGGGCGCTGGAGCGCGTGATCGGGGCCAGCCCCGAGCTCTGATCGAGGGAATCAGGTACTCGGGGACTCGGGGACCTCGGGACTCCGGAACCAGAGAGCGACCCGGCGCCGTCGGCTGTAGCTGTCGCTGTCGGCTGGGCTGTCCGCCTCTGCCCGCGGCGGTAGGCGGTTGCGGTTGCGGTCGCGGTCGCGATTTCGAAAGCGCACGTCGCCGGCTGTGCGATTCGACGGGACCACTTCGAGTTGTCGCGTGGTGCGGGTGCGCCCCCTCCGGCACTTCGTGCCACCTCCCCCTCCGGGGGAGGAAACCAGAGGTCGCCGGCCAGGTGGACCCCGACCGGCGACCTCTGTCTTCTCTGTCTTCAGGTCTGTCCTCAGGCCATTCGCCATCGGCGGTTGGCCATTCGCCGTCTCAGAGCATGAGGCCCTGGACGAAGGCACCCACGATCACGACGGCCACCCAGTAGGTGGCGTCGATCAGGTAGGCCCGCGCCGAGTAGCTCGTCCACACGACTCCGGCGTACATCGCCATGGCGATCAGCAGGACCCCGAAGATGAGGCCCATCACGAGGGCGTGCTCGATGTCGTCGAAGGCGAAGAACGAGAGCCCGAAGTTGAACACGAGCAACGTGATGCCCGTGGTGGCGATCTTTGTCGGGTCCATGTCGCCGGCGGCCTGCCCGGTCGCCGACGCCCATGCCTTGCCGAACAAGGGCGCGTACCAGAGCCAGCTGAGGATCATGGTGGCGATCGTCGCCACGATGATGCCGAGCCAGTCGGCGTCCCCGATGTGATCGAAGAACGCATCGAATGTGAACATCGACTCTCCCCTCTCGATCGGTCTGACCAGAGGAGCCTACCCACGAGACGCCACCGCGTGCCGGCGCCGCTTTGGGTTTTCGTGCCCCCGGCGCGGTGACCTAATCTCGCGTCGTCCCCGACATTGCGAACTGGATGAGCCTGACCGCATACCTCCCCATCGCCATCATGTTCGTCCTGGTGGTCGCGTTCGCCGTCGTCTCGCTGGTGGCGTCCCGGTTGCTCACCCCCCACAACCCGACGGTCGAGAAGCTGGAACCGTACGAGTCGGGCATCGTGCCGTTGCAGGAGCCGGTGCAGCGTTTCCCCGTCAAGTTCTACCTGGTGGCGATGCTGTTCGTGATCTTCGACATCGAGATCGTGTTCCTCTTCGCCTGGGCCAGCCGGTTCACCGACCTCGGCTGGTACGGCATGGCGGCGGTTGGGATCTTCACCTTCCTGCTCGTCGAGACGCTGGTGTACGTGTGGAAGCGCGGTGCGCTCGACTGGAACATCCCGCGGCGGGCGCGGCACCTTCCCGTCTCCCGGACCCCGGACGAGGTGGCCTGAATGGCGCGACCCTCCCAGCCCGGCGGCTTCATCACGACGGTCCTCGACAAGGTGGCGGGATGGGCGCAGACCCGCTCGATGTGGCCCGCCAACTTCGGGCTGGCGTGCTGCGCGATCGAGATGATGGCCACCGGAGCCGCCCACAACGACCTCGCCCGGTTCGGGATGGAGGTGTTCCGAGCCTCGCCCCGCCAGGCCGACCTCATGATCGTGGCCGGCAGGGTGTCGCAGAAGATGGCTCCCGTGCTCCGCCAGGTGTACGACCAGATGGCGGAGCCCAAGTGGGTGATCTCGATGGGCGCCTGCGCCTCCACCGGCGGCATGTTCAACAACTACGCCCTCGTGCAGGGCGTCGACCAGGTGGTGCCGGTCGACGTCTACGTGCCGGGGTGCCCGCCCGGCCCGCAGGGTCTCATGCACGGCATCCTCACCCTGCACGGCATGGTGCAGCGGGGCGAGAGCCGGGGGGTGGCGGTGTGACCGACTCCGTCATCGGGGCGCTCCAGGAGGCGTTCCCCGACGCCGAGTTCTCCGAGCCCCACGGCCAGGAGGTCGTGTCCGTCCCGCCCACCGCGCTCGTCGGTCTCGTCGCGGCGGCGCGCGACGCCGGCTTTGACTGCTTCATCGACCTGTGCGCCGTCGACTACCTGACTCGCGACCCCCGGTTCGAGGTGGTCGTGAACCTGCTGTCGATGGGCCTGAAGCGCCGCCTCCGCATCCGCGTCGGTGTCCCCGCCTCCGACCCGGTGGTCCCCTCGATCACCCCCGTCTTCGCCGGCGCCAACTTCTTCGAGCGCGAGGCGTGGGACCTGCTCGGGGTGCGCTTCGAGGGCCATCCCGATCTCACCCGCATCCTGCTGCCCGACGACTGGGAGGGGCATCCCCTCCGCAAGGACGTCCCGGTGGGATCGGTGCCGGTCCAGTTCAAGGGATCGCCCAAGGCATGAGCAACCCCCCCGACATCACCACCGGCGAGCTCGAGGCTCCGGCGTCGAAGACCGAGGCGAACGCCCCGGCCTCCACCGGCGCCGACGAGCGGCGCGCCGTTCACGACCTGTGGCTGAGCGGCACCGAGGCCCCCACCACGGCCGGCCGCTTCACCGACGAGGGCGCCCAGGAGATGCTCGACGACGAGACGCCGGAGGCGCTGGCCCAGCAGCGCGGCACCGCCGTCGTCGACGACTACGTCTCCGACGATCTGGCCACCGGCGACGAGACCCAGATCCTCAACATGGGCCCGCAGCATCCCGCCACCCACGGCGTGCTCCGGCTGCAGGTCGAACTGGAGGGGGAGATCGTCCGGCGGGTGAAGCCGATCATCGGCTACCTGCACACCGGGATGGAGCGCACCGCCGAGGTGCTCACGTACATGCAGGGGCCCACGAACGTCACCCGGATGGACTACCTCTCGCCGTTCCACAACGAGCTGTGCTTCTCGCTCGCCACCGAGACGCTCCTGGGCATCGACGTGCCGCCGCGGGCCGAGGTGATCCGGGTGATGATGTCCGAGCTCAACCGGGTGGCGAGCCACCTGCTGTGGGCCGCCACCACCGGGTTCGACATCGGGGCGCTCTCGATGATGATCTACGGCTGGCGCGAGCGCGAACTGTGCCTCGAATTCTTCGAGAAGCTCACGGGCCTGCGGATGAACCACAACTACATCCGCCCCGGTGGCGTGTCGGCGGACCTCCACGACGGGTGGGAGGACGACCTCGAGGCCCTCATCACAGGCGTCGAGAAGGGCCTCGTCGAGTACGAGGACCTGCTGATGGGCAACCCGATCTTCCTGGAGCGCACCAAGGGCGTCGGCTACATCACCCCCGAGGAGTGCCTCGCCTACGGTGTCACCGGCCCGGTCGCCCGTGCCTCGGGCATCGACTGGGACCTGCGGCGCGACATGCCCTATTCCGGCTTCGAGGAGTACGAGTTCGACGTGCCGGTCACGAGCAACGGCGACGTCTTCGACCGCTTCCTGGTGCGCTTCGAGGAGGTGCGCCAGTCGCTGCGGATCGTGCGGCAGGCGGCCGACCGGATGCCCGACGGCGACTGGCGGACCGAGGATCGCAAGGTCACCCCGCCACCCCGCGCCCGCATCGACCAGTCGATGGAGGCGCTCATCCACCACTTCAAGATCATGACCGAGGGCTTCAAGGTGCCTGCGGGCGAGACCTATCAGGCGGTCGAGTCGTCGCGCGGCGAGCTGGGGATGTACATGGTGTCGAACGGCACCGCCAAGCCGTGGCGGCTCCACGTGCGCGCCCCGTCGTTCGCTCACGTGCAGGCGCTGCCCACGATGCTCACCGACTCGCTGGTGGCCGACACCATCGCCACCCTCGCCTCGGTGGACCCGGTGCTGGGAGACGTGGACCGATGACCGCCTGGACCGCCGAGATGGACGCCCGCGCCGCCGGGATCGTGGCCAGGTACCCCGACCCGCGCTCGGCGGTCATGCCCCTGTTGTACATGGCGATGCTCGCCGACGGCGGCCTCACCGACGACGGGATGCGCAAGGTGGCCGAGCGGGCGGGGGTGAGCCCGGCCCAGGTACGCGCCGTCGCCTCCTTCTACACGATGTACAAGGAGGGCGAGGTCGGGAGGTACGTGATCTCGGTCTGCCAGTCGATCTCGTGCCACCTGCTCGACTCCTCCGCCGTGGCCGCGGCCGCCGTCGAGGCCACCGGGGTCCCGATCGGCGAGACCGGGCCCGACGGCTCCTTCACGGTGGAGACGGTGGAGTGCATCGGCGCCTGCGGCGGTGCCCCCGCCATCCAGGTCAACTACGAGATGGTGGAGGGCCTCGACCCCGACCGCATGCGCTCGCTGTGCGAGTGGCTCGGCTCGGAGCAGCCCGAGGCAGTGAACGGCGACGAACTGCAAGAGCGGTTCGGGGGACGGCGGTCCTTCGACTGGGGTCCTTCCGACCCCACGACGGCGGTGGGCCCGGTCCCGGCGTTCGGCCCGTACGGCTCGGCGGGGGAGGGGCCGTGACCGACTCCATCCTCTTCGGCCGCATGGAGGCGCACCCCTCCGACTCGCACACCCTGGCTCGCTACGAGGCGACCGGCGGGTACCAGGCGCTGCGGAAGGCGCTCGGCATGGAGCCGTCGGCGATCACCGAGGAGGTGAAGGCCTCCAACATCCGGGGCCGTGGCGGCGCCGGCTTCCCCACCGGCGTCAAGTGGGGCTTCCTGGCCGACACCACGCCGCGTTACCTCGTCATCAACGCCGACGAGTCCGAGCCCGGCACCTTCAAGGACCGCCAGCTGCTGGAGCGCGACCCGCACCAGTTGGTGGAGGGAATCGTCATCTCTGCCTTCGCCCTCGGCGTGAGCCACGCCTTCGTGTACGTCCGCGGCGAGTACACCCGCCAGGCCCGCCGGGTGCAGGCGGCGATCGACGAGGCGCGCGCCGCCGGGTACGTCGGGAAGGACGTGCTCGGCTCCGGCTTCGACCTCGAGATCACGGTCCACCTCGGCGCCGGGGCCTACATCTGCGGTGAGGAGACGGCGCTGCTCAACAGCCTGGAGGGCCTGCGGGGCGAGCCCCGCATCAAGCCGCCGTTCCCGGCGGTCGAGGGCCTCTACGCCAAGCCGACGATCGTCAACAACGTGGAGACGATCAGCAACGTGCCATGGATCGTCACCAACGGCGGCGCCGCCTACGACGCCATCGGCCCCGAGGGCTCGCGCGGCACCCGCCTCTTCTCGCTGTCCGGGCACGTGGAGAAGCCGGGGAACTACGAGATCGTCATGGGCATGTCGTGGCGAGACCTCATCCACGGGCTCGGCGGCGGCATCCCCGGCGGGCGCGAACTCAAGTGCTGGATCCCGGGAGGAGCGTCGGCGCCGTGGTTCACCCCCGAGGTGCTCGACGAGCCGGTCACCATCGACGACGCCGGGCGCCTCGGGTCGATGCTCGGCTCCGGCGCCGTGGTGGTCATGGACGACACCACCAACGTCGTGGCCGCCGCCCTCAGCGTGGTGCGGTTCTTCGCCCACGAGTCCTGCGGGCAGTGCACGCCGTGCCGCGAGGGGACCGGCTGGATGCAGCGCATCCTGGAGCGGATACTGTCGGGGGAGGGACGGCCCTCCGACATCGGCCTGCTGCTGGATGTGAGCGACAACATCAGCCCCGGGCTCGAGTGGCCGCCGGCCATGACCACCATCTGCCCGCTCGGGCCCTCGGCGGTCTCCCCGATCACCTCGATCATGACCCACTTCCGCGACGAGGTGGAGGCGATGATCGCCCAGGGGGTGGCCGCCGATGTCTGAGACCATCAAGATCACGGTCGACGGCCGCGAGGTCGAGGTGAGCCCCGGCGAGCTCGTGATCGCCGCCGCCGAGCGTACCGGCACCTACATCCCGCGCTTCTGCTGGCACCCCCGCATGGAGCCGGTCGGCATGTGCCGCATGTGTCTCGTCGAGGTGGAGGGCCCCCGCGGCCGTCAGCTGACGACCTCGTGCACGCTGCGCGCCGCACCGGACATGGTGGTGGACACGCAGAGCGACGTCGTGAAGAAGGCGCAGGAGGGCGTCCTCGAGTTCCTCCTCATCAACCACCCGCTCGACTGCCCGGTGTGCGACCGCGGGGGCGAGTGCCCGCTGCAGGACCAGACCATGGCCTACGGGCCGGGCGAGAGCCGGTTCGTGGAGGAGAAGCGGCACTTCGAGAAGCCGATCCCCATCTCCGACGTCGTGATGCTCGACCGCGAGCGCTGCATCCTGTGTGCCCGCTGCACCCGCTTCTCCGACGAGATCGCCGGCGACCCCCTCATCGAGTTCATGGACCGCGGCTACGGCACCCAGGTGCTCACCTTCCCCGACGAGCCGTTCTCGTCGTACTTCTCGGGCAACACCGTGCAGCTGTGCCCGGTCGGCGCCCTCACCGCCACCCCCTACCGCTTCAAGGCCCGTCCCTGGGACCTGGAGGCGGTCGAGAGCACCTGCCCGCACTGCGCGGTGGGCTGTCGGATGTCGGTGCAGGCCTCGCAGAACGAGGTGCTGCGCTTCCTCGGCGTCGACGTCGACCCCACCAACCAGGGATGGCTGTGTGACAAGGGGCGCTTCGGCTTCGAGTTCATCAACAGCGAGGACCGTCTCGCCACCCCGCTGGTGCGCGGCGACGACGGCGAGCTCGCCGAGGCGTCCTGGTCCGACGCCCTCGACCTGGTGGCCCGCCGCCTCGGCGAGATCCACACCGCCTCGGGCGCCGGTGCCATCGCCGGGCTGGGCGGGGCGAAGGGCACCAACGAGGAGGCCTACGCCTTCGCCCGCCTCATGAAGGGCACCATCGGCACCGACTCGGTCGACGCCCAGATGGCCGACGGCCTCGACCCCCGCTTCCTCGCCTGGCAGGGCAGCCGCGCCACCATCGACGATCTGGAGCAGGCCAGGGCCGTGCTGGTGTGGGGCCCCGACCTCAAGGAGGAGCTGCCGGTGCTGCACCTCCGGGTGCGCCGGGCGGCCACCCGCCTCGGGGCGAAGGTGGTGGTCGTCGGCCCGCGGGCCACCGGCCTCGACCCCGACGCCGCCCACACCGTCCGCTACCGCCCGGGTGAAGGCGCCGCGATGCTCGCCCGCCTCGCCGCCGGCGACGGCGACCTGAAGGCGGCCCGCGCGGCGCTGTCGGAGGGCCCGGTGGTGGCGATCGTGGGCCGCACCGGCCTCACCGAGGCTCCCGATCTGGCGGAGGCTGTGGCCGCCTTCGCCCTCGCCGACCTCCCCGATGCCACCGTCATGCCGCTGGCCCGCCGTGGGAACGTCTACGGCGCAATCGACATGGGCCTCGCCCCCGGCCTCCTCCCCGGACGGGTGGAGGCCGGCACCGACGCCGCCGGCTCGATCGCAACGGCCTGGGGGAGCGTCCCCGGCGAGACGGGCCGCGACGCCACCGGCATCCTCGCCGGTCTGGCGGATGGGTCCGTGAAGGCGCTCTTGATGGTGGGCGCCGATCCGGTGACCGACCACCCCGATCGCGCCGCCGCCGAGGCGGCGCTCGAGAATGCCGACTTCGTGGTGTCGGTCGACCTCTTCCACACCGGCTCGAACCGTCATGCCGACGTGATCCTCCCCGCCCTCGCCTTCGCAGAGACCGAGGGGACGGTCACCAACCTCGAGGGCCGGGTGCAGAAGGTGAACCGCCTCGTCCCCGGCCCCGGCCAGGCCCGTGCGGGCTGGGAGATCCTCGTCGACCTGGGGCGCCGCCTCGGAGGCCCGTCGGCCAGCTCCGCCGAGGCCCTCGCCAAGGAGATCGCCGTGACCGCCCCGGCGTACTCCGGCATCACCTGGGACGACCTCGACTGGGGCGGCGGCCGAGACGGGATCGTCGTGCCCACGAACGGCCAGGCCATCGACTTCTCCCCGACGGGCGGGGCCGCCGACACGCCGGGCGGCGACCTCGTCCTCCACCTGGCCCGCACCCTCTACGACCGCGGCACACTCGTGGCGAAGGGGGCGTCCATCGCAGCACTCGCACCGGGCCCCGCCGTCCACCTCCATCCCGAGGACGCCTCCCGCCTCGGCTTCGCCGCCGGAGACACCGCCCGCCTGGGCGGCACCACGGTGCCCGTCAGCGTCGACGCCACGCTGGCGCCCGGCACCGTGTACGTGCCGTTCGACAACGGCCTGTCGGCCGGTCCCGGCCTCGACGTCACCCTGGAGAAGGCCTGATGGGATTCATCGAGTCGCTCCTCGCCAGCCCGTTCTGGTCGTCGGTCATCAAGGTGGTGGCCGTGTTCGCCCTCCTCCTGGTGAACACGCTCATACTCATCTGGTTCGAGCGCCGGGTCGTCGCCTTCATGCAGAACCGGATCGGCCCCAACCGCGCCGGCCCCTTCGGGATCCTCCAGACGCTGGCGGACGGCCTCAAGCTGTTCTTCAAGGAGCACATCACACCGCGCAAGGTGGAGCTGGGCATGTACATCGCGGCTCCGATCGCGGCGATGATCCCGGCGTTCCTCATCTTCCTGGTCATCCCGATCGGGCGGCCGTTCGTGATCGGCGAGACCCTGGTGACGCTGCAGGCCGCCGACCTCAACGTGGCGCTGCTGTTCATCCTCGCCATGTCGTCGGTGGCCGTGTACTCGATCGTGCTCGCCGGCTGGGCATCCGGCTCCAAGTACCCGCTGCTGGGCGGGGTGCGGGCCACGGCGCAGATGATCTCCTACGAGGCGGCGATGGGGCTCGCCCTGGTGCCGGTCGTGCTGTTCGCCTCCGTGCAGATCGGCGGCGGGCCGCTCGGTGTCGGGACGATGTCGCTGTCTCGCATCGTCGAGCTGCAGCAGGGCTCGTTCCGGGGGATGATCCCGGGCTGGTTCGTGTTCTGGCTCCTCCCGTCGTTCATCCTCTTCTTCATCGCCGCCGTCGCCGAGACCAACCGCGCCCCGTTCGACCTGGTGGAGGCCGAGTCCGAGATCGTCGGCGGGTACCACACCGAGTACTCGGGCATCCGCTTCGCTCTGTTCTTCCTGGCCGAGTACATCAACATGTTCAACGTCTCCGCCATCGCCGTGACCGTCTTCTTCGGCGGGTGGCTCGGGCCCGACTTCGGCCTCCCGGCGTGGATCGCCTGGGTGATGCCGATCTTCTGGTTCCTCGCCAAGACCTACGCTCTGCTGTTCGTGTTCGTGTGGCTGCGGGCGTCCCTGCCCCGGTTCCGTTACGACCAGCTCATGACCCTGGGCTGGAAGCGCCTCATCCCCTTCAGCGTCGCCTGGCTGGTGCTCTTCGCCCTCGTCCAGGCCTGGCAGACCTTCGGAGCGCCCTGGTCATGAAGAAGTCCGTAGTCCACAGGCCTCGGTCGACAGTCACTTGTGTGGACTGTGGACTGTCGACTGTCGACTCCGGCCGAGCGAAGCGAGGTCTTCCGTGAGCTTCTTCGATCCGGTCAAGGGCTTCTGGGTGACGCTGCGGCAGATGTTCAAGCCGAAGGTGACCACGCAGTACCCCGAGGAGAAGCGCTCCAAGCCGCAGCGCTTCCATGGGCGCCACGTGCTCAACCGCTACCCGGACGGCATGGAGAAGTGCATCGGGTGCGAGCTGTGCGCCGGGGTGTGCCCGGCGCGCTGCATCTACGTGCGCGGCGAGGACAACCCGCCCGACGACCCGGTGAGCCCGGGGGAGCGGTATGGGTTCATCTACGAGATCAACATGCTGCGCTGCATCTTCTGCGGCCTGTGCGTCGAGGCCTGCCCCACCGAGGCGATCACGATGACCCAGCTGTTCGAGATGTCCGTCAGCGACCGCCAGGACGCCATCTACACCCGCGACGAGCTGCTCATGAACCCCGACGGCACCGTCCCCCATCCGCAGCCCGAGTCGCCGCTCATCGACCTCGGCGAGCTCCGCATCGCCGACGGTTGGATGCGGGCCACCGCCCCGTCGGGCCGCGCCTCCTACGAGGGCACCCCGGGCTGGACCCCGACGGCGGGCATCGGCCTGCGGCCGGCGGAGAGGGGTCAGAAGAAGCCCACAGTCGACAGTCCACCGTCCACAGCGGCTGAAGCGTCTCGGCACTCGGATCTGGCTGGGGACTCGGGACTGGGGACTGGCGCCTCGGCCGAGCCGGAAGGCGAGGCCAACTGATGGTCGAGCTCGTCCTCTTTGTGATCTTCGGGCTCGCCGCCGTGTTCGGCGGCGTGACGATGGTGTGGGCCCGCAACCCGGTCTATGGGGCGATGGGCCTCATGCTCACGATGTTCTCCATCGCCGTCTTCTACGTGTCCAACAGCGCCCACTTCGTGGCCGCCGTCCAGGTGATCATCTACGCCGGTGCGGTCATGACGCTGTTCCTGTTCGTGATCATGCTGGTGGGAGTCGACAAGGCCGAGGACCGCACCGAGAACCTGCCCGTGCAGCGCGAGCTCGCCCTCGGCCTGCTCGTGCTCTTCGGCGCCGGGGTGCTGCTCGCCGGCCGGGCGGCGTGGACCACCGGGGTCGGGATCGCCGGCAACCCCGTGAACGGGACGGTGGAGGCGATCGGCGACGAGCTGTTCCACAAGTGGCTGCTGCCCTTCGAGGTGACCGCCCTGCTCCTCATCGTGGCCGCCGCCGGGGCGATCGCCCTGGCGTTCTTCGGGAGCGGCGAGGACCCAGAGGAGGTGGAGGCGTGACGGTCACCCCCGGCTGGTACATGGCGCTCGCCGCCCTGCTCTTCGTGATCGGGATGAGCGGCATCCTGCTGCGGCGCAACGCCCTCGTGATGTTCATGTCGGTGGAGCTGATGCTCAACGCCGTGAACCTCAGCTTCGTGGCGGCCGGGCGCGAGCTCAACGTCATCGACGGCCAGGTGTCGGTGTTCTTCGTGATGGTGGTGGCGGCGGCCGAGGTGGTGGTGGGCCTGGCGATCATCGTCGCCGTCTTCCGCACCCGTCGGACGGCCTCGGTCGACGAGCTGTCCGAGATGAGGGGCTGAGGGTGGACCTGCTCGTCTCACTCACGATCCTGCTGCCGCTGGGCGGCGCCGTGCTGCTGCTGTTCGGCGGCAAGCGCATCGGCGAGCCCGGCGCCGGGTGGCTGGGGACGCTCACCGTCGCCGGCGCCTTCGGAGCGGCCGTGCTGCCGGCGCTCGACTTCTTCACGGGCGAGGGGCACGCCGCCAACATCCGCTGGTTCGAGTGGATCCCCGGCCTCGGGGTGGATGCCTCGCTGCTGTGGGACCCGCTGTCGGCGGTGATGGCGCTCATCGTCACCGGCGTCGGCACCCTCATCCACCTGTATTCCATCGGGTACATGGCGGGCGACGAGCGGCTTGGGCGCTTCTTCGCCTACCTCAACCTGTTCGTGGCCTCGATGATGATCCTGGTCCTGGCCGACAACTTCGCCATGCTCTTCGTGGGGTGGGAGTTGGTGGGCCTCTCCTCCTACCTGCTCATCTCGTTCTGGTTCGAGCGCGACACGGCGGCGGCGGCCGGCAAGAAGGCGTTCATCGTCAACCGCGTCGGCGACGTCGGATTCATCGTCGCCCTCATGCTGGTGTTCGCCACGTTCGGGTCGCTCGAGTTCGGCACCGTGTTCGAGGCGGTGCCGGCCGAGCTGGCCACGGGCACCGCCACCGCCATCGGGCTGCTGCTGCTGATCGGCGCCGCCGGCAAGTCGGCGCAGCTGCCGTTGTACGTGTGGCTCCCCGACGCCATGGAGGGCCCCACCCCGGTGTCGGCCCTCATCCACGCCGCCACGATGGTGACGGCGGGTGTGTACATGGTCGCCCGCACCTCGGTGATCTTCGAGGCGTCCCCCACCGCCGGCGCCGCCGTCGCCATCGTCGGGGCTGCCACGGCGCTGTTCGCCGCCACGGTCGCCATGGCGCAGAACGACATCAAACGGGTGCTGGCGTACTCCACCATCAGCCAGCTGGGTTACATGTTCATGGGGGTGGGCGCCGCCGCCTACGTCGCCGGCGTGTTCCACCTCATGACGCACGCCTTCTTCAAGGCGCTGCTGTTCCTCGGCGCCGGCTCGGTCATCCACGGCATGTCGGACGAGCAGGACATGCGCCGGATGGGCGGCCTGGCCAGGGTGATGCCGGTGACCTTCGCCACCATGGCGATCGCCTGGCTCGCCATCTCGGGCATGCCACCGTTCGCCGGGTTCTGGTCGAAGGACGAGATCCTCGCCGTGCTGTTCGAGCGGGGCGGGGCCTGGCAGTTGCTGTGGGGGGTCGGCATCCTCACCGCCCTCCTCACCGCCTTCTACATGACGCGGATGATGTGGCTCACCTTCTTCGGCGAGCGCCGCTGGGCCGAGGGGCTCCATCCCCACGAGTCGCCCGCCGTGATGACCCTGCCGCTCATCGCCCTCGCCGGGCTGTCGGTGGTGGGGGGCCTGGTGAACACGCCGTTCCGCCTCGGCCTCGAGCACTTCCTCGAGCCCGCCTTCGAGGCGGTGACCCTCGCCCACGCCCCGCACGGGACCACGGCCCTCGCACTGGCCGCCGTCTCGGTCGGGTTCGGTCTCGCCGGCATCGCCCTCGCCGCCATGCTGTATCGGGGCAGGGTTCCGTCCGAGGGGGCCGGGCTGTGGCGGGTGGTGGGCCGCGGCTATTACGTCGACGACGTGTACGCCCAGGTGTTCGCCCGCACCGGGAAGCTCGGTGCGGCATGGCTCGCCTTCCGCTTCGACACCCGGGTGGTGGACGGCGCCGTGGAGGGCGTGGGTGGCCTCACCCGCCGCATCGGCGGCTGGCTGCGCCCCCTCCAGACCGGCTTCGTGCGGTCCTACGGCGTGATCATGCTCACCGGCATCGTCGCCCTGCTGGCGTGGTTCCTGAGCCGGGGAGCCCTGTGATG
>Ga0214472_10003207_pt1 | contig 17352 bp, 14 predicted proteins | sample RVTome_6_FD_207662 | JGI IMG/M metagenome (GOLD analysis project Ga0214472, IMG submission 207662) | Soil microbial communities from uranium-contaminated site in the Upper Colorado River Basin, Wyoming, United States - RVT140D175 | ecosystem: Environmental > Terrestrial > Soil > Contaminated >... | reverse complement strand
TCGCCGCCGGCGCCGCCGACCAGCGCCGGGTGCTGGCGGACTACGGCGAGCGCTTCCTCGACCAGATGACGAACGTCGTCACCGCCTCGACGGTGGTCTGCTACGCGCTGTGGACGGTCGACCCCGACACCGCCGCGCGGCTCGGCACGCCGCACCTGATCTGGACGCTGCCGATGGTGCTCTACGGCATCTTCCGCTTCCTCTACCTCTCCCACCAGAGCGACGATCCGCGCAACCCCACCGAGACGATCCTCACCGACGCGCCGTTCCTCGCCAACTTCGCGCTCTGGGCGCTGGTGGTCGTGGCGCTGATCTACGGAGTGGGCTGAGCGAGCACCCGGATCCGCGGTTTGCTCCGCGCCGGCGTTCCGCACATTCGACCGCTAGAGGGCGGTGAACAGCGGCTGTCGGATCGGAGCGAAGGCCGGCACTGGGAGATGCTCACCCCAGCGCAGCTGCGCGTAGGTGACGCCGTCCAGCGCCGCGACCTCGTGCCAGCCGGAGGACAGGCTCACGACCTCGCCCGCCCGCCTCGTGACGGAGTCGATCGAGATCTCGCCGTCGCTCTCGACGGTGTAGCGACCAGCAGAGAGAATCTCGAATCGCCGGGCGGCCGTTCCGGACCCGAAATCGAATCGCTTCCCCTGCACCAGGATCAGCCCCCAGTGGGGCAAGAAGTTCTGACGCAGGGCCTCGAGGTCCTCTGGCAGTAGGGAGTAGGGACCGCGCAGCGGGCGGTCGGCAGAGAATCCGAAGGTCAGAGTCGGAGAATTGGCGACGAGAAAGGCGACCGGGTGCTCGAGCAGGAGATCGCGCAGCACCGGCCGACGAGCTTCGCGGTAGCGCTGCATCCCCCACGTGCTCATGAAGAAGCCGACCTTCGGGAAGCTCGACACCATCGAGCAACGGTCGATGTAAGGAACCGGCTGCGGAAAGAGCCGATGCACGACTTGCAAGAGCTGACGCTGAGCCAGGGTTTGGTCCGCGAGATGGTTTGCGAAGTAGGCGAGCGCTCCCGAAAAGGTCGTGACCGCCAGGGTCGCGACTGCGCAGCGCCAGAGCGTCATCTGCCCTCGTCGGCCTCTCGTCAACAAAGCCTCGGCCGCTTCGCCGCAGCTGATGGTGGCGAGCGGCAGCATGAAGACGTAGAAGTAGGGGAACGCGTTGCGATAGACCACGATCGCGAGCAAGGGCGACGCGAAAAGGAGCATGACGAAGGCCCGCCCGCCGGCCAGGCGAGTCTGCATGACAAGTCGCCCGAGGTTGAGACCCACGCCGACGACGAGTGCCAGCCAGATCGCCGCGTTCTCCCCTACGCTGTCGAGAAACACGGACCGCTGCGGTAGCAGGAGACCGGTCCCGAAAACTCGCTTCACCGAGCCCCAGAGAGAATCGTGGGAGCCCAATCCGACCACGTCATGGATATACTGTTGATGGAAAGCGAAGACCGAAACGAACGCGGCCGCGAAGGCGGCACTAAACCACGTCAGCCGCGCCCTCGAGGCGGCTCGCGAGCGCGGTGAGCCGAGAAAGACAACGCCGAGAGCCGCCACAAGCACTCCAACTTGGAACGAGGTCTTCAAGCTGAACTGAACGGACACCGCCATCGCCACGCCGGCGACCGCAGCCAACCAGGGTCGGCGTGGTGGCAGCGCCAGGTCAACTGCCGCGACGAGGAGGAAGGCACAGATCGGATCAGGTCGGAAGCTGATGCCGTGTCGCACGACGAAGCTGAAGCTCGCGTAGCAGAGCACCGCGACGAGCGCAGCCTCGCGTCCGACGAAGCGGCGCGCGACACGGAAGATCGACCAGCCGGTGAGCAGCGCCAGGCCCTGCAGCGCGAGTCTCGCGGCGACGACCTGATCGACCTCGTTGCTACCGAGGTCTCTAAGCCAACCGAAGAAGTGAACGTGGAAGGTCGCCCAGCGGTACTCGAGGCTGCCACGCGCCGCCTCGTAGACGTAAGAGAGATAGTGGAATTCGTCCCAGTTGACGTTGGTCGTGAGAGCGAGCCGTGCGCTCACGAGGTAGGCCAGCCCCAGCGAGCCGGCCAGGATCCAGGTCAGCCAATTGCTGCGGCCCTCTGGGAGAGAGGCCTGGGCTGCCAACGACTCCGCCAGGTCGGCGACGCGCACGAGGTCCGCTTCCGGACGGGACGGCGGGAGGGATTCGGCACCTCGATCGATCACTTCGTTCGACTCGGCGCCACGACGCACTGCGGGAAGATATCAGCCGCCGCGCCCGGCTCCGTCGCCCGCGGCGCTCGTGCTTCCGTTTCCGAAGGACATCGCGAGCGTCGAGCCGAGGGCCACCGAGAACGCGACCACTCGGCGAGCCACGGCTGCCATCAGGGCCGGGAGGCTCGGCAGCCCGGCGACGCTCGCTGCCAGCACGACGGCCCCTTCGCTGATGCCGACCGAGGCTGGCGTGATCGCCAGGACGATCGACAGGGAATAGATCGAGGCGACGAAGAGGGCCTCGATCGGGCTCGCTCTCGTCCCCACCGCCGCGAACGCGAAGGCGATGGCGAGCCCCTGGAGGATGGTGTTCGCCGCCAGAAGGCCAATCAGCGGAGCGAATCGCGAGGCGCGGAGGCGAATCCAGCCTTCGATCACTCGGCGCACGCTGCGGCTGATTGTGCCTTGGCCGCTCGGCGGCCGAAAGGGCCACCAGTGAGCGAGAACGCTGGCCACGAGGACCAGGAACAGGAGAGCCGCCAGAGCGTTACGAAGTGCGCTCGTGCCGCCAGGGAGTGCTGGCAGACAGAGCAGGCCGGTCGTCGCCGAAATGGCGAAATGCAGCGTGTACGTCGCCGCCTGGACGCTCACGAAGCTCGCATAGGGCAATCGGTGGCGCCGCTTGAGATAGACCGCCCGAAGTCCGGTCCCGCCGACAAACGGCGCGACGTAGTTGGTTAGTGACGTCGCGGCGGCGAGATGAAAGGCCTCTCTCGCCCCCAACGAGACCCCGAAAATCCGACACAGACTTCGGGTCAGCAGCCCGCGGGTCACGAGCAGGCTCGCCTCGAGCAGCACTAGCGGGACGAGATGAAGCGGATGGAGTCGCACGCTCTGCGCGAGATCCGATGCATTGCGGATCAGATACCCGGCGCCAAGCCCGAGCACCGCGAAGAGCGCGGCGACACTCGCCCAGCGGGCGATGGGTGACCGCCGTCGCGTTGGGTCGTCGGACGCCACCTCGGGAATCACGCTGGCTTCACCGCCTTCCAGTACGTCAACACGCGCAGTCGACTCGGAACCCATCTCTCCAGCGTCACCAAGACGGACTGAAGACGGGGCGGCAAGAAGCGATAGACACGCGTCGGTAGCAGGAAGCGCGATCGCGATTCGACGATCGCCAGGCCGGCGCGCGCGACGAGGGCTTCGACTGCGCGCGCGGACGCGAATCGGAGCCCCGTCCCCGGTCGCCGCTTTCCGCTCGAGACGAGGAGCGCCTCGGCAAGCCATCGGGTCGAGTACCGGTTCAAGGTGTCGAAAACGAGCTCGCCCCCCGGCCGGAGAACGCGGCCCGCCTCCGCGAGGATCCCAGCTGGCGCGCAGTAGTGGAAGATCAGGCGCAACATGAGGATTCGATCGACACTCTTGTCACGAAGCGGAAGTGCAAACGCATCGCACCGAAGCAGCGGATTCGCCACTCTCCGGCGGGCCACCGCCAGCATCGCCGGAGAATAGTCGGCCGAAACGACTCGCCCATCGACGGCGGTAGCCAGCAGTCGGCTCATACGGCCGGCGCCACACGGCAGATCCAGCACGGTGCCGCGCGCGCCGGCGAGAAACCCGAGGACTACCTCGCGATCGACAGAATGCGCCAGCTCGCCGATGCGGTCTTCGTAGTCGGTGGCGCCGCGAAAGGCGCCCCACTCGCTCCGCTTGCGCCGCTGCCATTCTCCGCTCGCCTGCGGCTCGTCAGGAATGCGCGCTCCCTTCGGACGCCGCCGACGGCTTTTCGAAGCACAGGAACATGCCGATCGGGCCCTTGCGATCGTACCGAGCGGTGAAGCCGGCGGCGAAGAGGAATCGCTTCATCTCGGCGTGATCGCGCAGCCAGGTCTGATAGAGACCCCACTCCTCCGCGAGAGTCTCTCTGCGCGAGGCGAAGAACGGGAGGAAGGAAAGCCAACCCGACATCGTGAGACGGTCGAGAATCGAACGAAGAGCGCTGGGTCTCGGCTCGAAATAGTAGAGGCGGCCGCCCGGCGCGAGAACGCGATAACACTCCCTCGCCGCCGCCTGGTAGTCGGAGAAATGGTGCAGCACGCTGTCCACGAAGATCGTTCGGAACGAGGCGCGCTCGAAAGGCAGATGGTGTCCGTCGCCGACCAACACCGTCTTGACTCGCGACGCGAGGACGAGGTCGAGCGAGTAGTCCATGCCCACGAGTTCTCGATACCCGAGCTCGCGGGCGATCGAGAGGTTGAGCCCGTCTCCGCAGCCGAGCTCGAGGAAGCGCCCTCGGCGCTCCGCGTCGACCATGGCCCGCATCCGCCGGCGTCTGCGCCCCAGGTTGCGGCGCGTGCGGACATAGCCCTCTTCCCATTTCGCCCGGCGGCCGCTGTCTCGATGGAGATCGTCACTCACGGCGTATCTCGCGCAGGATCTCGTGGCACCTCGCGGAGATCGATCGCCAATCATATTCGCTCAGCGCACGCTCTCGGGCCCTGCGGCCCAGCGCCCGATGGAGCTCCTCGTTCTCGAGAAGCTCCACGACCGCATCTGCGAAACCGTCCCAGTCGCCGGGCTCGACCAGGATTCCCGTCTCTCGGTCCACGACCGCATCAGGAATCCCCCCGATGCGAGTCGAGACGGCAGGAACGCCGAACAGGGCCGCCTCCAGGAAGACGATCCCGAACCCCTCCACGTCTCCCGGAACCCGTATGGCCGGCAGCACGAGGACATGGGAGACGCGATAGATCGCCCGGAGAACGCTGTCGGATGCGAGACCGAAGAAGCGAATTCGTGGCTCGAGCGGCGAACCCGCGAGCTTCGCGCGCAGATCGGCCAACGCTCCCGCGCGGTGCGCGAGCGAGTCGTGCGGCTCGTCGCCGACGATCCACAATCGAACGGCGTGTCGCGACACGATTCGCGGCAGGCAATGCTCGATGAACGGCTCGAGACCCTTCCGCTCGACGATCCGTCCGACGAACAGGAGAATCGGCTCGGCGGGCGTCGCGATCGACTCGTCGCGGGGAAGCCCGACGATCGAGGGATCGACGCCTGGCGTCAGTCGAGTGACGTGCGCGCTGCGCGCGAGACCACGCGTGGTGAGCTCCGCTTCGACAGCCTCGCTGATCGCCAGCAGCCGAGGCACACCCGGCAAGACCCAGCCCAGCCAGCGCTGGTAGAGCCGCGAAGGGTACGTCACGTCGGTGCCGAAGACGAGGACCGCATGGGGTCGGCCGGCCAACCGAGCGAGGATCTCGACGAACGATCCGATCAGACCGCCGATCGACATGACCGTCGCTCCCTCTCCCCGGACGAAGGCGAGCGGAAGACGCCAGGTCAGCCAGACGAGGAATCCGAGCAGGCCGGGAAGCGGCGAACGTGCGATCCGTTCGGAACTCGATTCGTTCCGGTGAACCCTGCCCGTGAGAACCTGGACCGCGGCGTGACGACGGAGACCCTCCGAGAGCCTCCAGGCCATCTCCTCGATCCCTCCGCGCCGGGGCGGGAAGTTCCAGGTCACGAAGAGGATCGAGCTGGCAGTCGGCTCGCGCTCGTCCATCGTCACTCGCCGATGGGCGCTCCCGGCGCGGTGCCGGTCCGCTCGGCGGGCCGTAGCGGGCTGACCAGGGCCGTGCAGAAGGCGCTCGTGCTGAACCGGGTGGGCGCTTCGCTGAGAATTCGTGCCCGCAAGCTATTGCACACCTCGAGGTCGTCGCAGAGTTGGATCAGGATTCGGGAGATTGCGTCCGCGTCTCCCGAATCGGCCAGGAATCCGTTCACCCCGTCGACGATCGTGCCCGGCAACCCGCCGACTCGCGTCGTGATGACTGGGACGCCCATCGCCAACGCCTCGAGGAGGACGAGCGGAAGATGCGGGATCGACTCGCTCCGGAAAGGAAGAACGACGACATCGAGACCGCTCAGGAACTCCGGCACGTCCACGCGGCCGAGCAACTCGATGCGATCTCGATGCTCGCTCGCGGCCAGCATCGAGCGGACCTCGTCCGCCTCTTGGCCCTTTCCGCTCCAAGCCAGACGCAATCGGATTCCCTCTCGCACCAGCGCGGCTGACTCGAAGGCGCCAAGCAACGTCGGCACACCCTTGATGGGAGAGAAATGACCGAGATAGCCCACGACCAGGCTACCCGCGTCACGCGCCGGGGCCGGACGGGGGCGGAACCTCTCCGTATCGACGCCGAACGGCTGTACTTCGATGCTTTTCGCCGGACAGCCGAGCCCCTCGAGTTGTCGCGCCTGGTGCTCGGTGCTCACCACGTACCGCGTCGCGCGAAAGCCGACGAACAGCGCGAGGATCCTAGCCAGGAGCTTCGACTTGCCGAGCCAATGAGCCAGATACTGCTTCCGGAAGCCGTGCCGAAACACGCGCGCGTCGATCGCCGGCGAGCTGATGTGCACCGCCGTCGGCGTGCCACGCGCCAGGAGGGGAGCCATCGCCAGATGCCAGAGCGGGTTGTTTTCGAGCAGGATGACGGCGCCCGCGCGCCGGCACTCCTCGCGCAGTCGAATCGCGTAGGACCACCAGGTTCGGATCCGCTGCCGGCGGCCGTAAACGGTCACCCGCACGTCCTCGTCCAGCGACTCCGGCCGCGACGGAAGCAGCAAGTGAATGGCGAAACCCCGCGCGCGAAGCTCGCGAACCACACTCGCGATCAATCCCGAGCCACCCTCGAGCTCGAGAGACCGCCAGAAGAAGAGTGCGACGAGGACCTCGCTCGTAGGTTCGCGCTCGCGCCCGTGGGCTGGCATCGGTGAAGTCTATTCGACTCGCTCTCCCGCGATTGACAGACTCTCGGTGCGGAGCTACTGTGCACGCCCGACCGGGCGCGCGTCCGCGACGTGCATTCGCGGGCCGCGAACGCGGGCCCCACGGAATCGGCGAGCTGGAGCGTGACCATCGCAACGAGCGAAACGGCGGCGCGGAGCGACCTGCGCCCCTCGAGGCGCGAGTCTCACCTCGTGGTTTGCATTCCCTGTCTGAACGAGGAAGAGACCGTCGCCCGGGTTGTCGATGCGGTGCCGAGGACCGTCGCCGGCGTCGATCGAATCGATGTGCTCGTCATCGACGACGGCTCGACCGATCGAACCGTCGAGGTTGCCGAAAGGGCGGGCGCGATCGTCCGCCGACACGGCGCCAACCTCGGGCTGGGAAGGGCGTTCCGGACCGCCATCCGAGTCGCGCTGGAGCTGGGCGCCGACGTCGTCGTCAACATCGACGGCGACGGACAATTCGATGCCGCCGACATTCCCGCGATCGCCGGACCCGTGCTGCGTGGCGAGGCCGAGATGGCGACCGGCTCGCGATTTCTGCGCTCCGACTTCGTTCCGGAGATGCCGACCATCAAGCGCTGGGGCAACCTCTGGGTGACCTGGATCGTCCGGCTCCTCACCGGCAAGCGCTTTCGCGACGTCTCGTGCGGCTTCCGAGCGTTTTCGCGCGAGGCACTCTTGCGCATGAACCTCTTCGGCTCGTTCACCTACACGCAGGAGACGTTTCTCGACTTGGTCTTCAAGGAGATGTCGATCGTCGAGATCCCGGTGCGCGTCCGGGGCGTTCGCGAGTTCGGCGCGTCCAGGGTCGCCTCCAGCATCCCCCGCTACGCCTGGCGGTCGCTCGAGATCATGTTGCGCGCCTTCATCGGCTACCGGCCCTTCGTCTTCTTCTCCACTCTGGCGGCGGCCTTCTTCGCCGTCGGCATTCCCCTGCTGGTCTTCCTGCTGGTCCACTACCTGCGCAGCGGTGGATTCTCGCCGCACATCTGGGCAGGGTTCGTCGGCGGATCGTTCTGCTTCCTCGGCATCAGCACCCTCGTCACCGGCATCGTCGGCGACATGCTCGTGCGCATGCGCCTCAATCAGGAACAGATCCTCTATCGCCAGAAGGCCGAGCGCCTCGACCGCAAGAGGGAGTGACCGGAGCAGCTCCCACGGCGTCGTCGCTCCCGCGGGGAGCGGCGGAGTCGTCGCTCACGCGACGAGCGGGCCCGAAGTGCGTGCTACCCTTGCGCGCAGGCCGGAGGTGCGTTTCGGGACACAAGGATCCGGCGCGGAGCGGCGCGGCGTGAAGCTGATCGTCCAGATCCCTTGCTACAACGAGGAGGCCGCTCTCGCGGAGACGCTACGCGACATTCCGCGCACGGTCCCCGGATTCGAGCGCGTCGAGGTTCTCGTCGTCGATGACGGGTCGGACGACCGGACGGTGGAGGTGGCGCGCTCGGCCGGTTCCGACCACGTCGTGCGCCACCGCCGCAATCGCGGTCTCGCGCATGCGTTCCGCACCGGCCTGGACGCCGCGCTCGCGCTCGGCGCCGACGTCATCGTCAACACCGACGCCGATCACCAGTACGAAGGCCGCGACATCCCCGCCCTGGTCGCCCCGATTCTCGCCGGCCGGGCGGACATGGTCGTCGGCGACCGGCAGACCCACCGTCTCGCTCACTTCTCGCGGACCAAGCGATTCCTGCAGTGGTTGGGGAGCGCGCTCGTCCGCCGGCTCTCGGGTCTGGACGTGCCCGACGCGGTGAGCGGTTTCCGCGCCTTCTCGCGGGAGGCGGCGCTGCGCCTCAACGTCCTCTCCACGTTCAGCTACACGATCGAGACGCTGATCCAGGCCGGCCGCTCGCGCATGGCGGTCGCGGTCGTGCCCGTCGCCGCGCGTCCAACGCGCCGCCGCTCGCGGCTGTTCCGCTCGCTGCCGCAGTTCCTCGAACGTTCCCTCGTCACCATGGTGCGCGTCTACACCATGTACCATCCCCTGCGCGTCTTCGTCCTGCTCGGCTCGCTGCTCTCCCTCGCCGGCCTCGTGCCGATCGTGCGCTGGCTCTTCTTCTACTTCCACGGCCAGGGCGGCGGTCACCTCCAGTCCCTCGTCCTCGGCGCGGCGCTCCTCGTCATCGGGTTCGTGATGCTCCTCGTCGGCCTAGTCGCCGACCTCATCGCCTTCAACCGCATGCTGGTCGAAGAGACGCTTGAGAAGGTGCGCGCACTGAGCACCGCGAGCGCGGCGAAAGCGGAGTCCGCCGGCGTCGAGCGCAGCGCTCGCGATACCTCGTAATCAGGGTTCCGAGGCTCGGCCCGCGCGGCGAGCCACTTCACTGCAGCGGCCGTCGCGCGACGGGACGAGCGCAGCTCAGGTCGGCCGCGGCTCGGCCTCGCGCGCGAGGACGAGCTCGTAGAGCATCTCGGCGACGTTGATCTTCTCGGCGAGAAGTCTGCGTCGCGCGGCCTGCCAAGTCGTTCGATCGCCGCTGCGCAGAATCTCCTCGGCCCGACCCACCGCCGCGTCGAAGCCCTCCGGGGGCTGAAAGATCGAGACCAGCCCGTAGCGGTGCCGGAGCTCCTCGAGATAACCCAGGCGAAGCGGATTGACGTAGACGCTCGGGACTCCGAGCATCGCCGCCTCGGACGGCATCGTGCCGCTCTCGCCGAAGACGAGGCTCGCGAAGCTCATCAAGTGATGCAGGCGCGAAGGCCTGATCCGCAGCCTCAGCGGTTCCAGCGCATCGGGCAAGGGGCCCTCGCTGGAAACGACGACTCGGGCCAGGGAGGAGATCCGCTCGACGGCCCTGAGCTTGTCGTCGGCGCTCAGGCCCCGTCTGCCCAGGTCGTGGGCCGCTCCCCAGCCGACGAAACGGACGATGGCGAACTTCTCGGCGGGCGCGATCCCCGCTTCGTCGAGAACGGTCGCCTCTGGCTCGAAGACGTCGGGATGGAGATAGGCGAGCTCGTGGAAGCCGGCGTAGCGGACGTGCGGCCAGCGAATCGGCTTGCTGTACGATTCCGGTACGTAGACGCAGGTGCAGAACGGGTACGACAGGAGGTTGGACAACGTCGCGTGCTCGGTGTCATAGAAGACGTAGCAGGGGACCCCCGCCCATTTGGCGGGCAGGCTGAGGTAGGTGCCGGCCACCGCCAGGCAGAGGGACGGGCGCTGACGACGAAGGATGCCGAGGAGACGCGCTTGTCTCTCGACCAGTTCCATCCCCATCCGGAGCATCCCGGGTTTCGCCTCGCCGAATTGCTCGACCTCGATCCCCGACTCTCGGCACAGAGTCAGGAGCACGTCCTTGTCGCGCGCGGTCACGACGACTTCGTGCCCGTCCTGCCGCAGGCGCCGGACGAGGTTGAGGAAGAAATAGAGATGCGCGGGATGTTGCAGGTCGATCAAGACCTTCAAGCGCGCCCCCGCATTCTGCTTCAGGGCCGCCGACGGCGGCCCGTCTGCCGCGGGGCTCTCGCGCCCGTCGACGCGCTCGTGGGAAGCAGCTTCCTGTCGCAGCACATTCGAGGTTCTTCTCGAGCTGGTTCAAGAATCAAGATACCACCGGACCGAGATCCGTTTGCCTCGCGCGACGGTTGCGGTGAGAACGCTTGCGCATCGGCTCCAACTCGTTGCGGCGAGTGTTTCACTCCCCACTCCTCCGAAGTGAGGGAACAGGTCACTTACTATATTGCTGGCACCTGACTTCGAGACGAAGCTGAGGACCTTGCCTCGCGTTTCACTCGTGGGTCGGCAAGGGCGACCCCGTTCTGCGGTCAGAATGACCGCGCACGTGTTCGGCACGACTCTTTGCCGAGCCCAAAGAACTCTTCCGACCATGATGTCCGGGAACTGATTTATGCCAACTCCCGGTAATGCGCCCCGAGCTCCGGCCGGCGCCTCCCTCAAAGACCGCCTCGTCGGCGGGGGCGCCTGGGCGATCGCCGGCAAGATCGGCATCGGGGTCACCCAGCTCGCAGCCCTTGCGTGGGTTGCGCATCTCCTGCCCCCCCATTCCACAGCCGTGTTCCTGCTCGCTCAGAGCATCGTCGGCCTCGGCGCGATCGTCGGCAGACTCGGGCTCGAACTCACGGCCGTCCGGCTCGTTTCGCAAGCGCTGGGCCGGGGGGACGAAGGTGCGGCTCGGGCATCCGCCGTTGCCATTGTCAGGGCTGGCACGGGCGGCGCCTTGGCTGCCGGCGCCGTGCTGGCTCTCGGCGGAGCAGCCTGGGCTGGCCGCTCTCTCCTCGCAGCGCCCCGTCTTGCTGACGTGGCGCCGGCTCTGGCCGTCTGGGCTGTCGGCCTCGCGCTTCAAATGCTCCTAGCAGAAATCTTCCGCGGCCTTCACGCCATTCGCGAGGCAATGACTTGGGGCGGGCTTGCCAGCAATCTGCTCGTGCTCGTGGGATTGTTCAGCCTGTCGCAATCCGGCGCGGCGACGCTTGGAGCGACGATCTGGATATGTGCTGCGTCCGTCGTGCTCAGCATGGTCGCGGCGGGCGCGGTCCTCGCGGTCCGTCTCAATCGGTTGGCCCCGCCCACATTCCCTGCGCTCGAGACCTGCCCGCTGCTGGCGACTGCCCTGCCTCTCCTGGTCAGCAACCTGATGGGATTCGCTCTCCTGCGCGCCGATTTGTGGATCGTGAGCGCGTTCTCGTCGGCGGACGACGTGGCCGCGTACGGCGCGGCATCCAGGCTCGTCATCCTGATCGGTCTACCCTTGACTGTCGCCAATCAGGTCGTCGCGCCGCTCATCGGCGATCTGCATTCTCGCGGCGACGCCCGCGGCCTCGGGGAGCTCGTTCGTGGCGTGGCCGGCGCGGTCGCCGTCCCGGCGACGCTCCTTGGCGGTGCGTTCATCCTGTTCGGCGCCCCGCTGCTGAGCCTCGTCTATGGCGCCTTCTTCGCGCGCGCCTGGCCGATACTTGCCTTGCTGAGCGTCGCCCAGCTGAGCATGGTCCTCACCGGCTCTTGTGGCCTGGCGCTGGTGATGACCGGGCACCAGCGCACCTACATGGGGATCATGGTCGCCGCCGCTGTGGCCCTGCTCACCGCCGGTCCCGTGGCCGCCCGCAGTCACGGCGGTGTCGGCCTCGCTGCCGTCGCCTGCCTGGTCCTCGTCGTGCAGCAGCTCGTCACACTGCTCTTTGCCAAGCGATTGACCGGACATTGGACTTACGCGAGTCTGCTCCACCTCCGACGCGGAGCCGCCGCCTTGCTCGCCCGAGCGGGGCTCCGAGTCTAGTCACGGCTCACGCGCTGCCGATCGCGGCAGACTGGAATGACCAATTCCTTGCGCAGCCCGAGCAGCTACGGCGCCCCTTCGGCGCTCATCGCGGCGCGAGAGAATTCCGGCCAGACACTCAAGTTCCGGCCGAGCAGCTGCTCGAGCCGTGCAACTGGCGGTGCCATTTCCTCGCGAATGCGGGATTCCAGAGCTGCGCTGAGTCGCGCTCTCGGCGTCTTTCGCGCATTGAGTCGCACCAGTCGCTTTCGCAACCCGCGCTGCAGCGATGACGGCAGCCCGAGGCCGCGCCATGCTCGCTGCAGGATTCGCGGCGGTCGCCACAGGAGTGTCGCGAGCAGCGAAGTCCGAGGCACCTTGTTCGCATTGATGATCGGGAAGGCCGTCTCGAACTCCGTGTCCACGCCGAGAAACTGCAGTACATCGCGATAGACCTGCGCCACATTCGCCGCAAAATCTTCGTAGAGGACCACCTTCACCCGCTCTCTTCCGAACGCTCCGAAGAATCGCGCAAGTTGGGGGGCGTAATCGGCGATCCGGCGGTAGAGCAGGCGCTCCGGAATGCGCAGCTCGCGCTGTTTGGACATGATGGCGAGACGAGAATCTTCCGCGTCGAGAGCGTGCGCGAGATCTTTCTCGACCTCATAACCACTGAACAAGTTCTCCGAATGGAGCGATGGAATCATCGTCAACGGATTCCGCAGCATGACGATGATCCTCGCGTCCGACCGAAGGGCCTTGATCGCCTCGGCCGCCGCACGAGAGTACAGGTAGAACACCGAGCTCTCGCCGACGCGTCGCGCCCCCTCGGCACCGCGAAACAGCTCGAGGTACGCCTCGCGGGAGCGATACTTGTCCCTCTCGTCCGTTAGATCTGTCGCGAAATGATGGCTCTCCTTCTGGAGCGCCATAAAGATTTCGGGGTGCGCATCGAGGTAGCTGTCGAGAGCCGTCGTGCCGCACTTGGGCGCGCCGACGAGAAAGAAATCCGGCGTCTCGATTCCCTTCCTCAAACATCACCTCCGGTAGCGGTCGTTCGGGAGTGGGCGGGCTTCGAGCTCGCTCGGGGAGACGTTCCTTGCAGTCCGCCGAGAGTCGGCGACGCGACGATCTCGATTTCCGCGCTTCGGCGAACAGCCGCAGCGACGATCCCCGCCGGCGCCAACGCGAGCAGCAGCAGGCGGCGAGCCCAAAGTGGGAAACGGAACCTCGGCCATCGGCTGCGAACGATGAACTCGAAGCTAGCGATGAAGCCCGATGGACGGGCCGAGTGCGAGAGGGATCGGGCGGTGAATCCCGCCGCCTCGAGAAGTTTCTCGAGCGATCGCGGCGAGAAGACCCAGAGGTGCCGGGGCTGATCCAGGCCAATCCAATAGCGACGAAACAGCCAATGTTCGAGGGAGCGATGGTTCGGCACGATCAGCATGACCACACCGGACGCACTGAGCTTGCCGGCGATCCTTTCCAGCACCTTGACGGGCTCGGGAAGGTGCTCAAATACGTGCTGCATGAATACGAGGTCGAATGGCCCGTCCAGCTCGGCGAGCTTCCCGACGTCACCCTGGCCGGCTTCGAGGCCTCGGTCCCGTGCGAGCTCGACAGCTCGAGCCGACGGCTCAAGACCTCTGTATCGCCAGCCCGGCCGGCGAGTCAGGACTCCACTGTTCGCGCCGGTTCCGCATCCGATTTCCAAGATACTCGCCCGTTTGCCGAGAATCGATCGCAACCTGGATTCCCGTGGTAGATCCCAGAGACGCAGCAGGAATCCGACCCATTTCGGCCGACGGACCGGCGCGTGAGACGGGTATCCGACGTAGAAACGGTCCAGGTCCTTCGGCCTGGGGCTCTGGAGAAGGAGATCGCATCGCTCGCATCGACGGAGAGTGAAGCGCAGCGGTTCGGGATCGTCCAGGAGACGATCCGGAAGCTCGTCGTACGCGAGGCTCGTCCCGGCCGCTCCGCAGATGGGGCAGTTCTGAAGCTGCCACACGGACGTGTTCTCTCCGCGGACATCACCGCGCTGCAACGTACCTTTCGTCACGTCCTCGCCCGACGAAGGCCCGTCAGAAGATGGCAACCGCATATCGACGAATTCCCACGACAGCTCTGGATCGCTCAGGCCCGATTGGCGGCCGTGCGGCGTGTAGTCTTCGACGCTCGCCGCCCGGGCCTCGCCAGGATCTGGCCTGTCGATTTCGGTGCTTTCGTGCTTCTCACGGCTGCTCCGGCTTCGAACCGGCCCGCATTCGCTGGTTCCACCTTCTTGCTCCGGCAGTCTATCGGCCCTGTCGCGAAGTCGTCGAAGATGGCTCGCCGGGACCGCTCGCAAGGTCGGCCGCGATCGACAGCGAGTCACCCCTCGGTGAATCTCGACGCGGTCGTCCCTCCGGGCTGTCTGCCGATCCCAGCGTTCACTCGACACCCGTCGTCGATGGAATCGGGCGGGCTAGCGCTTGGGTCAGGGCGCGTCGCGCTGCTCCAAGCGCGCTATGCATTCGCGAAAGTACTGGTCGTCATGTCCGCGCTCAGTCCGCCACAAGCGCGAGCGGCTCGAGTAGCGATGGGCGACAGCCGGCAGACCCTGGTGATAGAAGAGCTCGAACTCGAGTGCAAGCGCGTTCGCGGCTGAGCCGACCGGCGACACGTCGGCCGGGCCAGCCACGTCGAGGAGCAAGGATCCGGCGCCGGCGCGACGCGCGGCAGCAGCGATCCGGTATCCCGTATCGGGCCCGCAGACGCCGAGAACCTTCTCAAGCCTGCGAGCCCAAGTCGCTAGTCCGGGCATCGCCAGCAGCCGTCGGCGGGTCGCCATCCCGCCGAGGCGTACGACCTGACGCGCGACCAGATCGTAGCCACGGCGCAACGGCTTGGTCGCGAACGGAGTCCAGTCGACCCCGATGCGACGGATCGCTGGGACGTCGAGCAGCGCGAACACGGGACTCGGAAAGTCATGGTACTTACCGAGTTTCCACCACGGATACGGCGCTCCGGCAGTGATCGCACCGGACCCCTTCATCGCGCCGATCAGCCTCTCGTCCCAACCGCGCAGGAACACATGGACATCGGGATCGGAGACCAGCGCATAGGGTGTCGTGATGCGCTCGAAGCCGCAGGCCAGGCCGAATGCGTGACCCCACGAGCCTCGCCTCTCGCCAGGGTCCACTGCGAGCAGGTCGACGTCGGGCGCGGCAAGCTCGGACAGACCGCGGTCGCGGCCACCGGTGTTGTCGACGATCAGGAAACGGACTCGGGCTGGCCGGAATGCTCGAGCGCGCAGGCTGGCTGCGGCCCGGTGCAAATCGGAGGCGGAATGCCAATTGACCAGAAGCGCCGTGATCGCCACGTCGGCCGCCGCCAAGGTTCGACCCAGCTCAGTCACCACAGCCTCCGGCACCAAGGCTGAAACGCCGCCCACGCCAGTCGAGCAGAGTCGATCTCTCGGTCACCGGCTCGAAGCGTAAGGCATGAATACCGCATTCGTCGCCTGACCCGAGACGAACGGCTCTCAACGTACGAAATCTGTCGCTTGGCATGGCCGTCGCCGGCGGCCTTCCTCCGAGGACGTGTCCCGAGCGCTAGTCGCCACACGGATTCAGCTCGCGCCGGTATTTCGCCGTTCACCGTTTCTCTGTTCGCTGCCAGCGAATCCCCTCGAAGGCTTTCGAGCAAGAGGTCGAGAAATCCGCGGACTCTGCCATGCTCTCGGCATGCCGCTGCTGAGCAATTTCGTGGCCCGTTCCCGATACCGCATGGTTGCGCCCTACGTCGCGGGAGACGTGCTCGACATCGGCTGCGGCCGGGCGGATCTGCTGCGCGATCACGCCGGAGCGATCCGGCGATACGTCGGAGTCGAATTCCACGCTGATCGCGTGGAGAGCCTCTCGCGACGGTATCCGCGAGCGGATTTTCGGATTCGCAACCTCGATGAGGAGGCGCTCGAAATCGAGGGGACCTTCGACGTCATTCTGCTGGTCGCCGTCATCGAGCACATCTGGAACCAGAGATTCCTCCTCTCGCAGCTCGCGCCACGTCTGAAGCCCGGTGGATTCATCGTCTTCACGACACCCACGCCGTTCGGAAACGACGTCGTCCATCGACTCGGCGCGGCGCTCTCGCTCTTCGCGCGCTCGGCGGTGGACGATCACATCGTGATCTACAACAAGCTTCGTTTCCGGCATCTGGCGAGAGAGTTCGGATTCGAGCTGGTCAGATATCGCAGGTTCCAGTTCTTCTCGAATCAGCTTGCCGTCTTCCAGCGAGCCTGAGACCGACCGCTCTCGGGAGCTCGCATCGACCAGTCACCGGATGACACCGACAACCCGCTTCAGGCGTCGACATCTCCTTCTTCTCGCCCTTGCTCTCGCAACCGTCGCGAGCTGGCTCGCGTCGCGCGCGGAGCGGGTCGACGTCGCGCCGCCGCCCGGCGAGACCTGGCCGGACGGCGACTGGAGCCTCGCCGAGCCGACCCAGGAGCCGCCCGCGGAGGCGCTGGCGCGCCAGCTCTCGCTGCCCTACGCCGCCGGCGCTCTCCGCGCCGACGAGACGGGCAGGACCGGCGTCGTCGCCTGGCGGCCGGAGCTCGCGCAGCCGGGGTGGAATCTCTACGTTTCCGGCCATGGACACGAGGCGATCCTCCTCGGCATGGACGGTGCGCCGCTCCACCGCTGGCGCGCGCGGCTCGCGGAGGCGTTTCCCGGCGTGCCGCGCTCGCCCGACGGCGGCAGCTTTCGCCGCGCCGCGCTCCTCGCCGACGGTTCGCTCCTCGCCCTCGTCCAGGGGATGGGCCTCGTCAAGCTCGACGCGCAGTCGCGCGTCGTCTGGCGGCACGCCGAGCCGCTCTTCAACGACCTCTGGGTGGCGCCCGACGAAGGGCAGATCCTGGTTCTCACGAAGCGCGCGATCGAGCGGCCGGATCTCCGGCGCGGGGGCCCGATCCTCGAGGACTCGATCGTCACGCTCGACGCGGGCGGCGAGGTCGTCGCGCGCGCCTCGCTTCTCGCCGCTTTCGAGCGCTCGCCGTCTCGCGAGCTGCTCTTCCCGCTCGGCGAGACCGCCGACATCCTGCACTCGAACACGATCGAGGTGCTCGACGGTCCGGGCGCCGCGTCCGCAGGAGCGCTCGCGCGCGGCAACCTGCTCGTCTCGCT
>Ga0214472_10003206_pt1 | contig 17352 bp, 10 predicted proteins | sample RVTome_6_FD_207662 | JGI IMG/M metagenome (GOLD analysis project Ga0214472, IMG submission 207662) | Soil microbial communities from uranium-contaminated site in the Upper Colorado River Basin, Wyoming, United States - RVT140D175 | ecosystem: Environmental > Terrestrial > Soil > Contaminated >... | reverse complement strand
ACATCTCGCGCGCGTTCGTCGCGACCCTCGAAGCCCCGGTCGAGGACGTCAACGGCGAGGCCTTCAATGTCGGCGTGACCGAGCACAACTACCAGATCCGCGAGCTCGCCGGGATCGTCGCCGAGACGGTGCCCGGCTGCGAGGTCACCCTCGCCAACGACGCCGGGCCCGACAAGCGTTCCTACCGGGTGAACTGCGACAAGATCCGCCGCGTGCTGCCGAGCTTCGAGCCGCAGTGGGACGCGCGCAAGGGCGCGCGCTCGCTCTATGAGGCCTATCTCGCCGAAAACCTCACGCTGGAGGAGTTCGAGGGCCCCCGCTTCCAGCGCATCGGCCACATCAAGAAACTGGTCGCCGAGGGCATCATCGACGAGACGCTGACCCGCACGCCGGCGGGGCGCGGAGGCCGCGCGGCGGCATCGGACACGACGCACGATCCCGAATTCGCCAGCGCCGCGACCGGAGCGAGCTGCATTTCCTGCAAGTGCAAGGGGCTCTTGCCGATCCTCGATCTCGGGCGGATGCCGCGCTCCGACGGGCTGCTCGAGCCCACCCATCTCGACCTGAAGGAATCGCTGGTTCCGCTGCGGCTCGGCTATTGCCCGGACTGCAGCCTCGTTCAACTCCTCGAGACCCGGCCGCCGGAGGAGATGTTCGGCGACGAATATTACTACTTCTCCTCCTACTCCGACGACCTCCTGGAGCACTCGCGCGCGAACGCGCTCGAGCTGATCGACCTGCGCGGCCTCGGCCCCGACAGCCTGGTGGTCGAGATCGCCTCCAACGACGGCTACATGCTTCAGAACTTCAAGGAGAAAGGCATTCCGGTTCTCGGGATCGACCCCGCGAGGCACCCGGCGACGGCGGCGCGGGAAAAGGGGATCGAAACGCTGATCGATTTCTTCGGCACGCGGCTTGCGACAGAGCTGCGGGCCGGGGGCCGCTCCGCCGACCTCATCATCGCCAACAACGTTGTCGCCCATGTCGCCGACCAGAACGACCTCGTCGCCGGCATGGCGCGGCTCCTCGCCGATGACGGCATGGTGGTGGTGGAATTCCCCTATGTGCGCGATCTGATCGACTACACCGAGTTCGACACCATCTACCACGAACACCTGTGCTATTTCTCGGTGAAGTCGGCGAGGGCGCTGTTCGCCCGCCACGGGCTTCATCTGAATGACGTGCGCCGCCTCAAGATTCACGGCGGCTCGCTGCGGCTCTACTTCGGCAAGACCGAAGCGCCGTCCGACGCGGTCGCCGGGATTCTCGCCGAGGAGGCCGGGCTCGGCCTCGACACCTACGCCTATTACGAGAGCTTCGGCGCGCGCGTCCGCGCGTTCCGGTCGAAGACCCGCGAGCTCGTCGGCAAGCTCAAGACCGAGGGCAAGCGGATCGCGGCCTATGGCGCGGCGGCCAAGGGCACGATCATGCTCAACTATCTCAATCTCAACAACCGGGTGATCGAGTACGCGATCGACCGCAACCCGATGAAGCAGGGCAAGTACATGCCCGGCGTCCGGATTCCGATCGACGGCCCGGACCGGCTCGCCGCCGACAGGCCCGACTACGTCATCATCCTGCCGTGGAACTTCCGCGACGAGATCATCCGCCAGCAGAAGGCGTTCCTCGATTCGGGCGGCAAGTTCGTGGTGCCGATCCCGGACCTCGAAATCGTCTCGGCATGAGCAAGGACACCTGTCCGGCCTGCGGCGGGCGCAGCCTGAGCGCGATCTATGAGCTCGGAGCGATCCCGGCCCAGAGCTGCGTTCTCCTGGACAGCCGGGCCGAGGCGCTGGACTTTCCGCGTGGCGGACTGGAGCTCAAATTCTGCGCCGGCTGCGGCTTCGTGTTCAATGCGGTCTTCGATCCCGGCCTCGTCGATTACGCGGCCATGACCGAGGAAAGCCAGCATTTCTCCGGCACCTTCAACCGCTTCGCCCGCGAACTGGTGGGCGAGATCGCCTCGCTCTACGACCTCGAGGGCAAGACCACGCTGGAAATCGGCTGCGGCAAGGGCGATTTCCTCAAGGAACTGGTGGAGCGGACGCATACAGTCGGGCTCGGCGTCGATCCCGGCTTCGTTCCCGAGCGCCTGGCGGGCGCGAACGGCCACGACATCTCCTTCCAGCGGGAATATTTCGATCCCGGAACGATCACGATCGATCCCGATTTCGTCGTCTGCCGCCACACGCTGGAGCACATCCCCGAGGTCGGCGGGTTCATCGACGGTATCGCGAGAGTGACCGGCGGCCGCGCCGATGTCGGCGTCCTGTTCGAGACTCCCGACCTGCGCCGGGTTCTCGCCGAAGGCGCGTTCTGGGACATCTATTACGAGCATTGCTCGTATTTCTCGCTCGGCTCGCACGCGCGGCTGTTCCGCCGCGCGGGGCTGGACGTGACCCGGCTCTATCTCGCCTATGACGACCAGTACATCATCCAGTATGCCGAGCCCGGCGAGGCGGGGCCGCCGCTGGCGCAGGAGAACGACCTCGCCGCCATGACCGAGCTCGCCGCCGGATTCGCCGAGAGGGTGGCCGCGGTCCGGGCGCACTGGGCGGGCTTCGTGCGCGCCCGCCACCGCGCCGGCAAACGGCTCGCGATCTGGGGCGGCGGCTCGAAGGGGGTCTCGTTCCTGACCACCAACGCCCTTTCCGGCGAGATTGCCGAGGTTGTCGATATCAACCCCCACAAGCAGGGCAAGTTCCTGCCCGGGACCGGGCACGAGGTGATCGCGCCCGCGGCGCTGACGGCCGCGCCTCCCGACACCGTCATCGTGATGAACCCGATCTACGTGCCGGAAATCGCCGCCCAGCTCGCGGAGCTCGGCCTCGAGCCCGAACTGGTGGCGCTATGACCCTCGCCTCGTGCCCGGTCTGCGGCGGCACCGACACCGAGGAGGTGTTCACCCTCCGCGCCGTTCCGGTGGTCCTGAACCAGCTCTGGCCGGATGCCGCCGCGGCGAGGGATGCGCCGGTTGGCGATGTCGAGCTGGTGATGTGCGCGGGCTGCGCCCTGATCTGGAACCGGGCGTTCGATCCGGGTCGCATGGTCTACGCGCCGGGCTACGAGAACGCGCTCCACTTCTCGCCGCGGTTCCAGGCCTTCGCCGAGGAACTGGCCGCCGGTCTCGTCGCCCGCAACGGGCTCGAGGGGCGCCATGTCGTCGAGATCGGCTGCGGCGACGGCTACATGCTGGATTTAATGGTCAAGCACGGCGCCGCGACCGCGACCGGGTTCGATCCGTCGATGGACGGCAGGGAAACGTCCTACACCGCCCGTGAGGGGGTCCGGATCGTTCCGGAATATTTCAGCGCCGATCAGCTCGGCCGCCCGCTCGACTTCATCATGTGCCGGCACACGCTGGAACATCTCGACGCGCCGGCCCGCCTCCTCGGCGATATCCGCCGCGCGATCGGCGGGCGTGAGGTGCCGGTCTATTTCGAGGTTCCGAACGCCGGCTGGATGCTGGAGGCGGTCTCGATGTGGGACGTGATCTACGAGCATGTCACCTACTGGACCGCGCCGTCCCTCGCCGCCCTGTTCCGCCGCACCGGGTTCTCGCCGGACGTGCGCGAGGGATACGGAAGCCAGTTCCTGATGGTGGAGGCACGCCCGGGGCCGGTCGAGCCGGGCCAACGCCCGGCTGATGCGGACATGGTCGGAGCGGCGGCGCGGGCCTTCGCCGGTGCCGCGAAGGCCGAGCTTTCGAGGTGGAGCGACAGGCTGTCGAGCCTCGACGGCAGGGCGGTCATCTGGGGCGCCGGCTCCAAGGGCATCGGCTTTGCCAACGCGCTGGGGCCCACCGGAAAGGCGCTCGCGGCCCTCGTAGACCTCAACCCGCGCAAGCACGGCCTCAGCGCCCCCGGCGTCGCCCTCCCCGTTGTCGCGCCGGATGAGCTGCGCGCGATCCGCCCCGACCTCGTCCTGATCTCGAACGCGCTTTATGCGGAGGAGATCATCGCCGAGGTCAGGCGAATGGGGCTTGAACCGAGATTCGATTCGATCGCACGCGAGGCCTAATGGTCGAACACAAGAACATCGTCGTCTCGAAGCGGCTCGTGGCCGTCAACTCGATCAGTTCGGTCGTCACCAAAATCCTGAACATCACGATCCTTTTTTGGGCGTATCAGTATCTGCTCACCCGCATCCCCGCCGAGGAGTTCGCCGTCCTGCCGGTGGTGATGGCGGTCATGATCTTCGCCCCTCTGTTCTTCACCTTCCTGACGAGCGGGATCAGCCGCTACGTCATCGATTCCTATGCCAGGGGCGATTTCGAGGGCGTGTGCCGGATAATCTCTTCGATCGTGCCCATTGTGGCCGGCGTCGCACTGGCCTTCCTCGGAATCGGCGGCATCTTTGTGCTCAACATCGAGAACGTCCTCAACATTCCGCCCCAGATGGTCGCCAGCGCCCGGATCATGATGTCGCTGCTGATGGTGAGCTTTGCTCTTCAGATGGTCTTCATTCCATTTCAGACGGGCTATCAGGTGCGCCAGCGCTATGTTGAGCTGAATTTATATTCGATCCTGCGCGACCTTCTACGTCTGGCTCTCCTGCTGTCGCTTCTCCTGATCATGGGAGCAAGCGTCATCTGGGTTGTCGTTGCGACCTTTGTCGCCGACACCTTGTTCCTGACCGTGACCGTCACTCGCTCGCGGCGGATGGTCCCCGAGCTGCGCTTTTCGCGGCAACGCTTCCACCTCGGCAGGGCACGTGAGCTGATGTCGTTCGGAGGCTGGACGGCCCTTGGGTCACTTGGTGACACCATGAGCATTCAGGGCGCCACACTGATCCTGAACCTGTTTGGGACGCCGATCGACGTGACCTCGTTCTACCTGGGCTCGACGCTCTACCGCCAACTGAACACAGCGGTCACGATCGGCGCCTTGCCGCTCCAACCGGCCCTCACGGCTATGCACTCACTAAAGGACAAGGCACGCTTCGGCTCCACCGTCCTGCGCGGCGGGCGAATTGGACTGTGGATCAGTCTCGCCCTGGCCGCCCCCCTCGGGGTCTTCGCTGAGGAATTTATCGACCTCTATGTCGGCCCCACCTACATGCAGGCAACCTGGGTCATCGAGGTATTCATGGCGAGCATCCCGATCACCTATTCGACCATGCTGCTGGCCATGACGGCAATGGCGATGGCTGCGGTGCGGGCCTTCTTCCTGCCCGCGTTCCTCAATCAACTGGCAGGTCTGCTGCTGATGCTGTTCCTCGCCGCCTACCTGGACGCGGGAGCGATTGGGGTGGCGCTCGGACTGCTGATCCCCGTCGTGGTCGGTCAGGTCTTTTACTTCTGGCCGCTCTGCCTGAAGCTCACCGAAAGGTCGTTCCCGACCTTTCTGCGGACGGTGATCGTCCCGGGCTGGACGCCGGCGCTGGCAGGCCTCTTCGTCCTGTTCCCGCTCAAATTCGCCGGCTTTGCCGATAGCTGGGTGAGCCTCGCGCTCTGCGCCGCTGCCGGCGGGGTGGTTTACCTTGCTGTTCTTCTGCTGTTCTGCCTGGAGACCGAGGACCGACGCGATCTGAGATCGGTGATCGCGTGGCTTGGCAATGGTGTGATTGCGCGCAGATCAGCTGGCCGATCGTCGGATGACGGCTCGCGGCCTGAAGCAGGCGCGCGGCGCCAGGAGCGGACGTGATCGTGTTCCGCGCGGCCGCCGCCGGCACACCGCGCCTCGCGCGTTGCGCAATCGCAGTCAAGGCCGCGATTGCGACCGTCTCGATGATGGCCTTCGGCCGTTCGATTGATCCTTGGGGGCCACCGGCTCACAGAACCGCGTTCATCTCCGCCAGCAGCCGCTCCGCGGCCCGGTCCCAAGTGTAACGCTCCTTAACCCGCTCCCTTCCGGCAGCACCCATCTTTTGCCGCAGGGCGTCGTCGCGCAGCAGGCGGATCAGGGCCGAGGCCAAGCCGGAGCTGTCATTCTTTTCGACGATCAGCCCCGTCTTCTCGTGGAGGACGTTCTCGGGCACGGCACCGGACCGGGCGCAGACCGCCGGAACGCCGGCCGCCATCGATTCCACGGGCGGAAGCCCGAACCCTTCGTCCCAAAGCGACGGAAACACGAACAGATCCGCCTCCGAATAGTGTTTCAGAAGTTCAGCGCGCGGGACCATCCCCAAAAAGGATACCTTGCGGGCCAGTTCGTGGCTCAGCATCTCCCGCAGCGCGCCGAGATAGTCTTTTGAAAAAAATGACTCGATCTGCGGATCCACCGCGCCCGGCCCTTGGGGCAGCACTTCATCCACTGGCCTGCTGCCCGGCGACCCGACGATGTTCAGGTGAAAATCCGGAACGCTGCGGTTCACGGCCTCCAAGGCTGCCAACAGAACGTGCAGCCCCTTTTCCGGCGAAACGGCACCGGCATACAGTATCTGTTTCGTCTCGCGCTGCCGCGAGGGCCTCCGGTCCCCGGCGCCGTCAAATTCGCCCCAGTCCACACCGTTGGAGATCGCGACCACCCGATCAGCGAACTCGGGAAACCGCCGGCGCACGCAATTCGCGACGAACTCGCTGACACAGGTCACGCGATCGACGTGAAGCAGCCGACTGGACAAAGCGGACTGATTGCACTGGGGATAGAATTCGTGATGGACGTTCAGAAAGATCCGTACCGCCGGATTATGTCTACGGAGATCAGGAATATATTGCGTGCAGTGCTGGAAATAGACGATGTCAACCGGATCATTGGAGATGTCCTGAGCCACCTGCCGGCCATAGACGGGATAGGTGAAGCGCGAGGTTGATCTCGGCTCCAGCAACCCCGCGTTCACGGGCCTGCCGAGCTTCCGCAGCTTGCGTTCATGCCGGTTCAGCCAGCTGTCAAGTCTCGATGTCGGCAACAGCCTGTAATGCACCCCCTTGTCCCACTGCTCCCCGACGCCGCCGGCGGAACTGGACAGGCCGTAGACCCTGACGGCGCAGGTCGCGGCCAAACTGCCCGCGATGCCATAGCTGCACGCGCCGACCGAGTTCTGGTACGGCGGCAGCATCTCGTCGCAGTACTGGTTGACGATCGCAACTCTCATCGTGTCCAACCCAAGGATTCACCGGCGTCAACGGCCGCCGGAAGCGGCGGCCGGCTGGCACCAGATCGGGAATCGCTACCGGAGCACCGGCTTGGGCGATGTGTCCGCAAAGGTGTTCGCGGCCTGCATGACGACCGGTCGTGCCAGCAGTCACCGGCACGCCTGTCACGTGCCGTACATCTTGCCGGTCGCGACAATGACCCGCAGGGAAAGCCGGGGCCTATGCCTGATCGAGGACATACCAATCCTCGAACTCGGAGAGTTCCGCGAGGACTCTTCGGTACCCGGCTCCCAGCATCAGCTTCCAGATCTGCTCCCGGTGCGGCTGGTAGTTATGCTCGCATGTGACGATGCCGATCCTGTATTCCGCAAAATCGAACGCCTTGAGGATTTCATACTCGCTCCCCTCCGTGTCGATGGACAGATAATCGATGTTTCGGGGGGCATCGTACTTCGCCAAAAGGTCCAGTAGTGATATCGACGGGACATCGTAGGCGCGCCGAAACCCGCGAGGCTTGGCGTCGGAACGGCCCGCGACAGTGGACAGTTCATGCAGTGCGGATTCAGCGAACGGCAGAGCCTGCCCTGTCGACGACCAGACGCAGCTGACCTCAATATGACAGTTGCGATTCCTCCTCAAGGCGTCGTGCCAGACCCTTGCCGGCTCCGCAGCGATTCCTTCCCAATGAAACTTTTTCTCCAGCAGGTATGTATTGCTGAGACGGGTTCCGTCCGCCGCTCCAAACTCAACGAAGTAACCGCATTCCTTGAAGTTCGTCTGGCTCAGCACGAATAGATCCTGCAAGATTTGAGAACGGGACTCGCTTCTAAGGTGGAGGGAGCGGTGCACGTGTTCGGGCGGAAGACATTCCAGAAACTTGAGCAGCCTCGGGTACGAGACGAATTCGGAGAACTGTGATTGGCTTTCGACGCGTTGATACGTGCCATGCCGCATCACATCTATGCCAATGCGCTGAAGTGATGTCTTTATGGTGCCACGAATAAAAGTCGAGTTCATGGTTTTGGTGCGTGCCTCCGGTCTTTGGACCGCGGTCCCTGTCCAAGCGGAAACGGATCCGCTCAGTCAGGGTCTCCCGCCGCAGAGCGGTGAGCATTTCCGAGCAAGAATTCTGCCAAAACCGTCCGGAATTGCAAATCTCGCTGCCAATCTGTGGCAATTATACGATGATCCGAACTCTTGGCTTATCGAAATCGGTGCCGCGCCCGCCCACCTTCCCGAAAGAAGCGGAAGCAACAGTTTGCAGGATACCAGCCAGCCCTTTGATAGCGCAAGTTCACATCCCAGGGACCGACGCGCCAACCATCCTCCGCACGAACTCCTGGAAGCTGCTTGCTCAATGGCGGGCGCTGGCAGTGAGTTCCACGTCCGAACGCCGGCCGAACCACTCGAATCTGGACCGCTCACAGATTGCCGTTACGGGTCTCGAAATCCCGAACTCTGCCGGCGGCCAATGAAATGCGGCACCGATCACAGAAATATCCGGGCGTTCCGCAAACTGCGGGCGCCCGCCCTGGCCAGCGTCTTTGCCCTGTTCCCGCTGAAGTTCGCCGGCTTTGCCGATAGCTGGGTGAGCCGCTTCCTCCGCGGTGCCGTCGGCGGGATTCCCGAGACCGTGGTCGACGGCGAAACGGGACTCCTTGTGGAGCCAGGCAACGTGGATGCTTTTGCCGCGTCGCTGAGGCGGATGCTGACGGACGAGAAACTACGCCAATGCATGGGAACGGCAGGTCGCGCGCGAGTCCTGAAGCACTTCACATGGCAGGCAGTCAGCGAGCATATCCGGCAGGTGTATTTCGGGGAGAGGTGACCCGTCGTCCGTCGGAGGTGGGCGAAAATGCGATGCCTCGTCGCTGAACGGCTGCGATCACGCGAACGACGCATCCAGTTTCGCGGACCGCGAATGGGCTTCGATCCCCAAATGTCATGCGCTTGACGGTTCGAGCTCCCGAACCCGGCGCCTACGGTAGCCGAAGCGGGGGCGGGCCAGGGGCCCGTTCCGTCATCTCGCCGCGCCCGACTCGCCAGTCACGCCGGTGGCGCCATATCTCCAGCCAGGTCTCGAGGCTCTCCGCCCCCGTGATGCGCAGGCCCCTGCCGACCGCGAAACCCAGCACCCGCACCAGCGCCCACAGATCCAGCATCCGCGTGCCGAGCCACGCGGCCGCCGGGCTCCAGTGCCTGGCGTAGAGCTGCGACCTGGCGCGGAACAAGCGGATCATCTTACCGGCGCGGACCTTCTCCGACGCACCGCCATGGTGGATGATTTCGGCATCGGGGCAGATCATGCAGGACAGACCCTGCCGGGCCGCCCTGAGGCACAGATCGGCCTCCTCCCCATACATGAAGAATTGCGGATCGAAGCCACCGAGGCGGTCCCAGTCGCGCTTTCGCAGGAGAAAGAAGCATCCGGTGACAATATCGACCCTGCGAACGCTGTCGCGGCGCCAATCGCCCATGGCTTCGGGATCGAAAACGCGGCTGCCGCGGAACAGCGCCGTGAGCCCGACCGCGCAAACAAAGCTGCTCCACAAGGTGGGTCGCGCCCAGCACGACGTCAGGTTCAGCGATCCGTCGGCGAACAGCGTTCGCCCGCCGAATATCGCGGCTTCAGGGTGAATATCGGCGAAGCCCACAAGCGTGTCGATCGCCCCGTTGCGCACGACCGTGTCCGGGTTGAGAAGCAGCACCCACTCGCCCCCTGCCTCGGCGATGGCCAGATTGTTGGCCTTCGCGAAGCCGTAATTCTCGCTCGAGGCGATCAGCCGCGCCTGCGGGAATTCCGCCGCGATGGCCGCTGCCGACCCGTCCGTCGAGTCGTTGTCGACGACAATGACCTCGAACGACAAGCGCCGGGTCTCGGCATAGACCGAACGCAGGCACGCGATCGTCAGCTCGCGTGTATTGTAGCTGACGATGATGATGGAGACAGAGGGCGGCGCGCCTGATGCCGCCGGCCGGCCGGCCGCGTCACCCGCCATCGGGGCCCGATCCGTGAAGGGCCGGCGCACGACCGGCGGATGCCGTCACCCGGACAAAGCGGCTCACGCCTTGATCCGGCTCGGCCGCGCAGAAATCAGCACCGGAAGCGATCATCGGGCAAAGGCTTCCACACCGGTCTCCCACTACAGCGTCGACAGGAGTTCTGAAACGCGCCGCCCCCAAGCGTCCCAGTTGAGCCGGTCCTCGAACGCATCCCGGCTTGATCGCCTGAGCCGCATCAGACGATCCGGGTCCCTGAAGATCCCGGCGATGACCGCGACATAGTCCTCACTGGCCGCGTCCGGCCGCATGAGAATGCCGTTCACGCCGTCGTGGACGGCCCCTCCGACACCGCCGGTGGCCGGCGCGATGCTCGGCAGCGCATACGACGCTGCCTCGCAAAACACGATTCCGTAACAGTCCGCCCGCGTCGGCAACACGAAGAAATCCGCCTCGCGATAGAGCTGATCCATCCGGTCGCGCTGCGCGGGATCATTCTTGTCGAGAAACGGAATGACCGTCAGCCCCTCCGGGCCTATGTCCGCAGGCGGCCGGCAGCCGCAGATCACGAGCTCGGCATCGACGCCCTTGTTTCTGAGACCGGCAAGAATTTCAACCGCGACCCGCGCGCCTTTCCGCTCCCAGTCGACCCCGACGAACAGGAGCCGGCATGGTCCGGGCCTGCGGGGGCGAAGCACTGATTCCCGGTCCGGAGCGACGTCGATATTCGCGCCCCAAGAGATCACCTTGACCCGCGCCGGATCGGCGCCGTAGTCACGGATGGCCGATTCCGCGGCCCATTCGGAGGGGTAGAGAAGCAGGGAAGCGCGAGCGATCGTGTCGTGCTCGAGGCGATCGGCCAGCGCGCGGGCGGTGCGCGAGAGATTGGTGTAGTTGGGGAAGTAGTCCTCGATGACGCGAAATGTCGCGTCTGACGCATAAACGAGAGGGATGTCTTCGGGCACATTCCACGCGAAGGGAGAGCCGGCCGGCGCGAAAACGATGTCGGGCGAGACCGATCTGATCCGGCGCAGCGCATCTGCGCCATACTGCCTGAAGACCGCTCGCGCATGGAATGGCGAGAGGCCCGGCATGTGAAGAACCCTGCGCAGCCGGGCAAATGCCTTGTAGACGGGCAGAACCGGCGCGCGGAGCGGGCAGATATAAACAATCTCGTGGCCCTGGCTTGCCAACGCCCGCGACATGTTGAACGGCGTGCCGGACCAGAACCGGACACTGGCGGCGTCACCGATCGAGGCAACAGCGATTCGTCGACCCGTTTGATTATCCGGCGCCACGCGGTGCCTCACCCTTCCCCGTCCTCACCCTCGCACCGAGCGCGGACCGGCATCGTTGACATGCCCCTGACAACGGATGCCCTCCGATCGCACGCGGCACCGTCCAACTCCCGAGGTTTGCTGGATGATAACCGCCGCGGATGGTCAGGGGACCCAGTAATCATTTTAATGATCGCATGGACTCGGCAAATCCAGCAAGCTAGATTTGCATTGCCGGGTTCAAACGTGGATTGGGCAGCACCGATTTCGCGACCGCTCACGTCACATGCACGGCGCCAATCGACGGGATCCCCCACACCTTTCGCGATAACAAAAAATGGAAAATTCTCACAAGTAAGAAAATATCCTGACAACCTTTGGTTTTGCCGGAGCCCCTTGAGCACCCATGAATTCTCAGCGCGCACTTGCCAGCAACTTGTCTTTCGTCCATTTTCGCGGTTGAGATGAGCCCTGCCTCTTTTGGTCACTCCCTGGTTCACCGCCCGGCCAACCCAAGGTCGACAACGAAGAAATTCATATGCCGCGCGTAACAGTCGTCATACCGACATTCGATAGATCCCAAACAATTCTGGACTCGGTGAATAGCGTTTTGCGCCAGTCCTTCACCGATTTCGAGCTTATTGTCGTCGACGACTGCTCAACGGACGATACATTGAGCGTCCTCGATCGAATCGAGGACCGCCGGCTACGCGTCGTGACGCACACCGCGAACCGGGGCGCAGGCGGCGCCCGAAATACGGGCATCGACAATGCGAAGGGCGCGCTGGTCGCGTTTCAGGACAGCGACGACGAATGGCTTCCCTCCAAGCTGGAGAAGCAGGTCCTTGCCCTCGATGCCAAGGGCGACGACTGGATTGCGGTATATTGCGGACTTCTGGTCGTCAGAGACCTCCGGCAAGACGGTGATGACCGGTTTCGGCCTCGATATATCCCCGACCCGAGGATCAGCCCGGTCTCCGGCCACATTTCGTCGTCCCTGCTCCGGGGCAGTTTTGTCAGCACGCAAACCCTCATCGTGCGCCGCGCGGCACTGGACCGCGTTGGACGGTTCGACGAAACGCTGTCGGCGCTGGAGGACTGGGATTTTGCCCTGCGCCTCGCGCGCACTGGCAAGATCGCCCTCGTTGACGAACCGCTCGTTTTCCAGAGGTTTTCGCACAACAGCATAAGCCGGTCAGAGGAGAACAGGGTTTATTCATATCTACAAATACACAATAAGATGAAGCAGGACGCGAACCTTCCGAACGGTGTTTTTTCGTACCACGCGTATAGAATATCCGGCGGACTGAGAACGATCGGCAGGTACACGGAGTCGCTAAGCTATATTGGCCGTTGCATCAGGTTGGAGCCGTTCAATCTGAAATATTACGCAACCGCCATATACATATTGATAATCTCGGCGATAAATATGATTAGAACAAATACACTTCATCATATGTCTAAATAACTCCATACATAATGGTCACGACCATAAATAGAGTGGGCGCGCGCGCCCAAATTACCAAAGGATTTTCGTTTGGTCGCAGGCCGAGTCTAACCGCGCGCCAGCGATGGATATTTTTATTCATCGTTTCTCTGGCTGTTCCGGTTATTTTCTTTGTTGGGCCTCTCCGTCTGTCAGCATATCGGATCATATTGATTATTTCATTATTTCCATCAATCGCATATGTGCTCATGGGTACGCTGGGACGGCCCAGGACCGTGGATTTTATGATATTTTTCAGCGCCTTCTGGAGCATATTGACCCTGTTTTACCACCATCCGGCTAATGAAGCGCTCGAGTCTTCTGGAATATTGTTTGTGGAGACATATGGGGCCTACGCGCTGGCCCGCTGGCTGGTGCGCGACGCGGACGATTTTCTGGCCCTCGCGCGAGCGCTCTTCATGGTCATCGTCTGTCTCCTGCCGTTCGGACTCTTTGAGCTCTTTACCGGCCGGCCCGTGCTCATCGACTTCTTGGGCGCGTTCCTGAATGTTTATCCCAACGTGCCGCACGAAATTCGCCTTGGCATGGACCGGGTCCAGGGCACCTTCGAGCACCCCATCCTGTTCGGCGTGTTCTGCTCGACCGGATTCGCGCTTTCCGTCTACGTTCTTGGATACAACCAGAGTGTTACAAAGACCATGATACGCGCTGGAACCGTTGTACTGTCTGTTTTCATTTCTCTGTCGAGCGGACCCTTGAGCGCCATTGGTGCACAAGTCGCGCTCACATGTTGGGATTTGGCCCTCAAAAGCATTCGTCAAAGATGGGTGATTCTATTTTGGCTGTTTGTTGCCGCGTATATTGCGGTCGATATCCTGTCGAACAGAACACCACTTGAGGTATTGGTCAGTTACATTTCATTCAATCCAAGCACGGGATACGTGAGAATACTGATCTTCGAGTATGGCGGCGCCGAGGTGATGCGGAACCCGATCATGGGCATCGGGTTTCATGATTGGCAGCGCCTGTCGTGGATGAGCGCGAGTGTCGACATGTTCTGGCTGGTTCCGGCCATGCGCCACGGCCTGCCGGCGGCACTCTCGCTGGCGTTCGGATATCTGTATATGATCGTTGCGGCCGGACGGAAAAAAATATCTGATGAGCGCATCAGGGCCTATCGGACCGGGCTCGTGCTGTCACTGGTCGGGTTGGGGCTCGCCGGTTGGGGGGTGCATTATTGGAACGCGACATATTGTCTGCTTCTGTTCATGCTGGGCAGCGGCGCATGGATTCTCAATTCTGAGACCGCCGAACCGTCCACCAGGGCCGATCCACCCAGATTCGGCCGCCGGGTGCGGTAGCACGCTCAAGGTTCCGCCCCGCGCCGTCACTGCGCGCGGCTCGAACGCGTTTGGCATTCGGGTTTCCGACCGCGCCTCGCTGATTGCCCGATTATCGACACTTATGCGTGTTCCTATTCAAATTCCTCAGCGGTTCCGGGTCGCTTGCTGACCCGTTCGCAGTTCAGTGCCGTCTTGCGTACCAAGTACGAATTTGGTGGGTCGCGCTGGCGATGCCCGGTCTAAGGGCGATCTTGCGTAGTCGGCAACGGTTACCGTTATCAATTGGCGAGAAATTGCTAAAATTATGCGGGCTGGAATTTGCGCGATGAGAATTTCTCCCTGCTACACCGGGGCAACGAGACAGGAGGAATTCTGTCGAGTTCGCACGCTGGATTTCGGCCTCTAGGCCGGTGTTAGGGAGCATGATCATGGCAACCGTTACCGTTTCATCCACCACAGAGCTGCAGAACGCGCTCAATTCAGCCTCTGCTGGAGACGTGATACTCCTCGAAAGCGGAAGCTACGGCGCGATTAACGTTACGCGTAACTTCAGCAGCACGGTGACGGTCAAATCAATCGATCCGAATGGTGCCGTTCTTTCCAACCTGAACGTTTCCGGCGCTGGCCACGTCACATTCGAAGACATAACAGTAACCGCCAAGGTTGTTGTTCAGTCAAATTCGCATGACATTTCTTTCAGTGGCTCGGATTTGGGGGGGTTATTCGTTCGCGATTCGCACGACATCGACCTCCAGAACAACGACATTCATGGCTCTTCCGGAGGGACCGTAACGATTCTGGATTCGTACGGAATCGATCTCATCGGCAACACGATTCGGGATGGAGTCAATGATCTTCTTCAGGTTATTGGCAACAGTCACCACATCGTTATTGAAAATAATAAGATTGTCGATGTCATCGTCAGCGATCCCCAGGCACACCCCGATCTGATCCAGATGTTTCAGGATTTCGCGACGGGATTGACGCCGCATGACATTGTGATCCGCGGTAATCTCATATGGGATGATCCGAGTACTGGCGTTCTTGGCGCCCAGGGCATCTTTCTTGGCGGCGCCGGCCCGAGCGGCTATGAGAACATTCTGATCGAGCAGAACGTCATCCGGGCGACACTGGTCAATGGCATCGTCGTCGATGCCGGCGAAAACGTCGTTGTTCAGGACAACACCATGGTCTCCGGCATCATCCGGCCTGGCTCCAGGTCGGTCAGCGCGCCAGTGTTCAGCAATAATATTGCGCCGGGTTATCAGAATGATTCGCCAGTCGGCTGGGTGAATGACCACAACTTTTTCTTTCAAAGTGGAGCAAACCAGTACGCCATCTCGGATCTGTTCCCGAACTACACCGACGGTTCGTCCCTCGATCAGTATGTACCGGGATTCGGTACTCCGATCGCACTGGGATCGGGATACGGCGCCGAGGAGCTGCTGCTTGCGCTGATTGGCGCCGCCAGCGACGGAACCACCATCGCCAGCGACGATGTGGCCACCGCGACGGAAGACGGGTCCATTTTGCTGACGGCGCAACAGCTTCTCGCCAACGACACGTCCTTCGACGGTGACCCGCTGGCGATCACGTCCGTCTCGGACGGCGCCCACGGCACGGCGGCGCTGAACGCGGATGGATCGGTCACCTACACGCCGGATGCGGACTTCAACGGCGAGGATGCGTTCACCTATACCGTCTCCGACGGCAATGGCGGCTTCGATACCGCCTCGGTGGCCGTCACCGTTTCGCCGTCGCCGGACGCGCCGGTCGCCGGCGACGATTCGCTTTTCGCCCAGGCGGGCACCTCGACCGTTCTCAACGTCCTCGCCAACGACGCCGATCCCGACGGCGATGCCCTGACGATCACCGCCGTCACCAATCCGGCCAACGGCTCGGTCGTGGTGAACGCCAACGGGACGCTGACCTACACGCCAGCGGCGGGCTTTACCGGAACCGATACGTTCAGCTACACGGTCAGCGACGGAAATGGCGGCACCGATGCCGCTCAGGTCAGCATCGTCGTCGACGACCTGCCGACGCCGATTCTCCAGCAGGGGTCGATGTCATTCAACGGCAACGTGGCCTCCGCGGTCATCCTGCCGTACGATCCCTCCCACGCTCTCGGCCAGGGCACCCTGACGATCGCCTTCAACGCCGACGCCCTGCCGGCGCGCCAGGGCCTTCTCACCAAGGACGCCTCCGGCTACGGCACGGGTGGCCACGTGGCGGTGCTGCTCGAGGGCAACGACCTGGTCGTGCGCCTGCAGTCGGCGACCGAAACCTTCGTGGTGAGCGCTCCGGACGCCATCGTCGCCGGCGAGGACTACCATATGGCGCTGTCGTTCGGACCGGGCGGGATGGCGCTTTATCTGAATGGCGAGCTGGTCGACACCGACGCGCACACCGGCGGCATCGCCGGCAATGAGGAGCCGATCGTCATCGGCGCCAACGACTGGGCCAGCACCGCCAACAGCGCCGACAACCTCCAGGACCCGTTCGACGGGACCATCGGCCTGGTCCAGCTTTATGACCAGCGCCTCAGCGGGTCCGACATCGCCACGCTCGCCGAGACCGGCGCTGCGCCAACGACGAGCGATCCCGCGGCCCTCAACGACGCGGCGGCGACCGACGAGGACACGCCGGTCACCATCGACGTCCTCGCCAATGACTCAGACCCTGATGGCGACGCCCTGACGGTCTCGTCCGCCTCGGCCGCCAACGGCACCGTCGTCGTCAATCCCGACGACACGCTGACCTACACGCCGGGCGCCGACTTCAACGGCAGCGACACCATCACCTACACCGTCTCCGACGGAAACGGCGGCAGCTCGAGCGCGACTGTCGCCGTGACCGTCGCCCCGGTCAACGACGCGCCGGTGGCCAATGGCGACACCGCGACGACCAACTCGCCGGTGACCATCGATGTGCTGGCCAACGACACCGACGCCGATGGCGACCCGCTGATCGTCACCTCGGCCTCGGCGCCCAATGGCGACGTCGTGATCAACGAGGACGGCACGCTGACCTATACGCCCCGCGCCGCCTTCGACGGCACGGACACGATCACCTACACGATCTCCGACGGCCATGGCGGCACCGACACGGGCACGGTGGCGGTGACCACGCCGGAGGACACCGGCATCCCCGATCCGGTCTTCAGCCAGGGGTCTGCCTCGTTCACCGGCAGCCTCGCGTCGGCGATCATCCTGGCGCACGAGCCCGCCTACGAACTCGGCGAGGGCA
>Ga0214472_10003205_pt1 | contig 17354 bp, 14 predicted proteins | sample RVTome_6_FD_207662 | JGI IMG/M metagenome (GOLD analysis project Ga0214472, IMG submission 207662) | Soil microbial communities from uranium-contaminated site in the Upper Colorado River Basin, Wyoming, United States - RVT140D175 | ecosystem: Environmental > Terrestrial > Soil > Contaminated >... | reverse complement strand
CTACAACGACCGCCCCCCCCCCCCGCCCCGTCCCCCCAACTAGTCCGGCAGCCCCGGCTCCGTCATGCCGTGCACGTCGAGCGCCTCGTCGACCTTGTCCGCCGGTAGCAGCTTCCGCTCGAGCACGACCTGGCGAACGCTCACGCCGCGCTTCGCCGACTCTTTCGCAACGTCGGCGGCTTTGTCGTACCCGATGTAGGGGTTCAGCGCCGTCGCGATCGACGGGTTGAGCTCCAGCAGATCCCTCGCCCGCTCCTCGTTCGCCTCGATGCCGATCACGCAGTTGTCGGCGAACGCGCGGGACACGCTCGCGAGCAGCGTGATCGACTCCAGTAGAGCGTGCGCGAGCACGGGCATCATCACGTTCAGCTCGAAGTTGCCGCGGCTTCCCGCCACGGTGACCGTCGTGTGGTTCCCCATCACGCGCGCGCACACCATCATGGTCGCCTCGGACATCACCGGGTTGACCTTGCCCGGCATGATCGACGATCCCGGCTGGATCGCCGGTAGCCTGATCTCGGCGATGCCCGACGTCGGCCCCGAGCCCAGCCAGCGGATGTCGTCGGCGATCTTCATGAGGCTCGTCGCCACCGTGTTCAACGCCCCGGCCGTGCTCACCGCCGCATCCTTCGCGCCCTGCGCCTCGAAGTGGTCGTCGGCTTCGCGGAAGGCGATGCCGGTCGCCTTCGCCAGGCGCGCGACCGCGCCGGCGGCGAAGCCGGGATCGGTGTTGATGCCGGTGCCCGTCGCCGTCCCTCCGAGCGCCAGCTCCTCCAGCTCGGTTGAGGCCCGACGCACCCGCTCGATTCCCTTCGTGACCTGGGCGGCGTACCCCGCGAATTCCTGCCCCAGTCGAACGGGCGTCGCGTCCATGAGATGCGTTCGCCCGGACTTCATCACGCCGTCGAACTCCGCAGCCTTCCGCGCGAGCGCGTCCCGCAAGTGCTCGAGGCCAGGCACCAGCTCCTTCTCGATGGCCACGCGGGCCGCGACGTGGATCGCGGTGGGGATGACATCGTTCGAGGACTGTCCGAAGTTCACGTGATCGTTCGGGTGGACGGTCCCCTTCCCTTTCATGAGCTGCGTAGCCCGCCGCGCGATGACTTCGTTCGCGTTCATGTTCGTCGAGGTCCCCGAGCCCGTCTGGTAGACGTCGAGCACGAACTGCTCGTCCCAGCGCCCCTCCGCGACCTCGGCCGCGGCCCCCGCGACCGCCTCGGCGATCGGCGCCTCGAGGTGCCCCAGCTCGGCGTTGGTCTCCGCGGCCGCTCTCTTGACGAGCCCGAGCGCCTCGATGAAGCGTCGGCCGAAGCGCTGGCCGCTGATGGGGAAGTTCTCCACGGCGCGCTGCGTCTGCGGCCCGTAGAGCGCGTCCTCGGGGACCTTCATCTCGCCGAGCGAGTCTTTCTCGATGCGAAATCCGTCAGACATGTGGAGCCATCTCCTGAGAGCGGCGCGGGGGTGGCGGTAAGCCCTGCGAGCCGAAATCTACCCGCGCTCCTCGACCCGTGAAGGGATCACGGCGTGTCGCCCGATCGATCGAGGTACGCCCACGACTGGTAGCTCACGAGCACCGTGCAGTCAGGACCCAGGACGTCGAGCGTCCCACGGAGCTCGAGCCCCCCGGTCACCGGGTCGAAGCGACCACCGAGCTCCCCTTCATGGTCGGGGCAGAGCGCGTTCTGCAAAGTCAGAGCGAGCGACGGCCGGGACCCGGAGTAGATCGTGCCGACGTGCGTGCCGTCACCGAAGATCAAGGCAACCAGGTCGCCGAACGTGATCTGGCCCTGAATGGCGTAAGTACCAGAAAGGTGGCCGTCGTCGTGCGCCACGAAGAGCGCGAGCTGGGCGTCGAGCGTGCCTGCCTCCGTCTCTCCGGTCACCGGGCCCAAGTAGGTTCCGCCGATCCCGAACCTGGGCTCCGACTCGGGCTGGGCGGGAGACTCGGCACATCCCGTCCAGAGCGCGACGACGCACACCCCGCCGACGCTCCGCCACCCGGACCCGAGCCGCGCCACGACGCGTCGACCCCCTAGCCCTTCTTGGGCTGGCTGGGTCGCATCTCGACGCGACTCACGTGCGCACCCTTCGGGTAGTCGAGGAGCTGCATCACCGCGAGCGCACAGTCGTCGGGCTCGAGTGGCCACGAGCGCTCGGAGCCCTTCTCCTTCCCAGCGAAGTAGGTGTTCACGCTCCCAGGCATGATGATCGAGACGCGCACGTCGTCGTAGCGCACGTCGAGCATCATGGCCTCCGAGAGCGCGACCAGCCCCGCCTTGGCCGCGTTGTACCCGGTTCCGCCGGCGAAGAAGTTTCGTCCCGCGAGCGAGCCGATGTTGATGATGAAGCCGTCCCCGCTCGCGCTCAGGTGCGGGAGCGCAGCCTTCGAGCAGTAGAAGACGCCGCCGAGGTTGACGTCGATCTGCCGGCGCCACTCCTCGACAGTCATCTCGGAGATCGACTTGAAGATGCCGAACCCCGCGTTGTTCACGAGCACGTCGAGGCGGCCGAAGCGTGCCACGGTGACGTCGATGAGTCGTCGGCACGCATCCGGATCGGCGACGTCGCACGCCGCGCCGAACGCGGACTCGCCGAGCCGGCCGGCGACCTCCTCCACGTCCGACTTCGTGCGGGCGCTGATGACGACCGACGCCCCCTCGTTGACCAGGCGCTCGGCGATCGCGAGGCCGATCCCCTTGGTGCTCCCGGTGACGACGGCGACTTTGCCCGTCAGATTCGGCATGTCTCTATTCCCGAGGTAGGTGGCGGCCTCGGAGTTTGGCCATGAACGACCCGGAACCGCAACGCGTCGCGCTCATCACGGGTGGAGCCGTGCGGGTGGGCCGTGCCCTGAGCTTGGGCCTCGCGGAGGCCGGCTACGACCTCGCCGTCACCTACCGGTCGTCCGGGCGCGAGGCGGAGGAAGTGGCCGCGCGCGCCCGAGCGGCGGGCCGGCGCTGCGAGCTCGTGGCGGCCGACCTGTCGGAGGCGGGCGCGGCCGAAGTGGTGGCGAAGGCGGTCGAGCGCGCCTTCGGTCGCCTCGACCTGCTCGTGAACTCCGCGGCCAGCTTCGATGCCGCGCCGCTGCTCGAGGTCGATGCCGAGCGCTGGGACGCGGTCATGAGCCTCAACGTGCGCGCTCCTCACTTGCTCGTGCGGGCCGCCGCGAGTCTCCTGCGCCGGACCCGAGGGTCGGTCGTCAACATCGCCGATCTCTCCGCCTTCCAGCCGTGGCTCGAGCGTCCCCACCACGCCGTCTCGAAGGCCGCGCTCGTCCACCTGACCAAGGTGCAGGCGAGGGCGCTCGCCCCCGACGTGCGCGTAAACGCCGTCGCGCCCGGGGCTGTCCTGCCGCCCGAGGACCTCTCCGGGGAGGCCAAGCAGTCCCTCGCCGACGCCGCTCCCCTCCAGCGCCTCGGCGCCCCCGCCGACATCGTCGCCGCCGTCCTTTATCTCGCCCGCGCCGACTTCGTCACCGGAGAGGTCCTCGTCGTCGACGGCGGCAGGCTGCTGGGTGCGCCCCAACGCTGATCGCTGTACTTCTGGGAGCAGGATCGCTCCGAGCGGGGGCGGACCGCGCGGTGCGCTCCGCAGCGCCGTTGATCAGGCCGGGTGGGGCCGGTGGGGGAAGATCGCCAGAGCGGAGGAGCGCGTCGTGTGGTGCCCCGCCCGTCACCTCGGCAGCGGCAGGCACCACCGGACCGGTCGAGGAGGGCCACGTCGCGCGCTCCGGAGCGCCGTTGATCAGGCCGGGAGGGGCGGGGTGGGGAGATCGCCAGAGCGGAGGAGCGCGCGGCGCGGTCCCTCCGTCCGCCCGTGAGGTGCCCGCCCACCGCGGAAATGACTATCCTTCGGGCCGTTTTTGAACCACCCGAGAGAGTGCATGACGCAGCCACTGGGGTCAGCGGAGCGCCCACTCCGCGTAGCCATGATCGGATCAGGCCCGGCCGGCTTTTACGCCGCCGAGCACCTGTTCAAGAAGGGCGATCTTCGTGTCGAGGTGGACATGTTCGATCGCCTGCCCACGCCGTTCGGCCTCGTGCGCTTCGGCGTCGCCCCTGATCACCAGAAGATCAAGAGCGTCACACGGGTCTTCGATCGCATCGCGCAGAACGAGCGCTTCCGTTTCTTCGGCAACGTCGAGATCGGCAGGGACATCACGCTCGACGAGCTGAAGCAGCACTACCACCAAATCTGCTTCGCGACGGGCGCGCAAACTGACCGGCGCATGGAGATTCCCGGTGAGGACCTGCCGCGGAGCCACGCGGCGACCGAGTTCGTCGCCTGGTTCAACGGACACCCCGATTACCGCGACTGCGAGTTCGACCTGTCGGCCGAGCGCGTGGCCGTGGTGGGCGTCGGCAATGTGGCCGTCGACGTAGCGCGCATCCTGTGCAGAACTCCAGAGGAGCTCGTGCGCACCGACATCGCCGATCATGCGCTCGAGGCATTGCGAGAGAGCAAGGTGCGCGAGGTCTATATGCTCGGGCGCCGCGGCCCCGCGCAGGCGGCCTTCACCAATCCGGAAGTGCGTGAGCTCGGAGAGCTCGAGGGCGCGGACATCCGTGTCCCGCTCGACGAGGCGGAGCTCGACGCGCTCAGCCTGAAGGAAGTCGCGAGCTCGGACGACGACACGCTGCGGAAGAAGGTCGAGATCATCCAGGACTTCGCGAAGCGCGAGCGTGCCGGGAAGCCGCGGCTGCTGACGCTGCGTTTCCTCGTCTCGCCCACCGAGCTGGTGGCCGGCGAGGACGGTGGCGTGAGGCTCATGAGGCTCGTGAGGAACGCCCTCGTCGACGAGGGCGGCAGGCTGGGCTGCCGCGCGACGGCGCACAGCGAGGACCTTCCCGTCGATCTGGTCTTCCGGTCCGTGGGATATCGCGGCGTCCCCATCGATGGGCTGCCCTTCCACGAGCGCTGGGGTCTGATCCCGAACGATCAGGGGCGCGTGATGGACCCCGAGCGCGCGAGCCCGGTTCGCGGCATGTACGTGAGCGGCTGGATCAAGCGCGGCCCGACCGGCGTGATCGGCACGAACAAGAAGGATGGCGCCGAGACGGCCGCAGCGATGCTCGAGGATGTGGCCGCCGGGGCCGTGCTGGCGCCCTCGCTGCCCGAGGGGTCCGCACTCGAAGCGCTCGTGCGCGAGCGGCAGCCGAGCCTGATCACGTACGGCGACTGGACTCGCCTCGACGAGGTCGAGTGCTCGCGCGGTGCCGAGCGCGGACGCCCGCGCGTGAAGATCGTGTCGAGGGCGGAGGTAAGTGAGGTGCTGAAGGGAAGCTGAGGCGGACGCTGGGTCCTCAGCAACACGAGCCCGGTGCCTTCGGGAGCCTTCGGCGCATGACGCCACGGCCGCCGAGTGAGCTGCACCATGGGGACCATCGAAACCTCCGCCTGTGTCGTTCGCATGCATGAAGCGAGGGAATAATGACATCCATTGGCACATTTGTTCATATCTTGACTCCATGGATCGGAACGAGCGACTCGAGCTCGTCCTGCGCACCCTCGGGGATCGACCCGGAGTGACCGCCTCGGAGCTGGCCGACGACATGGGCACCAGCCTCCGCAACGTCTTTCGTGACATCGCGTACCTGCGGGACCGAGGCTACCCCATCGAGTCGAGCCGCGGGCGCGGCGGCGGGCTCAGCCTCCACCCCAACTGGGGCCTCGGACGGGTGCTCCTTTTCGCCGAGGACGCCCTCGGCGTCCTACTGAGCCTGGCGCTGACCGATCGCCTCGGTCTGCCGATGTTCGGGGCGGGCCTGGGCAGGCAGGAAGCTCGTGGGTGCCTTTCCCTCCCACGACAAGAGACGGCTGAACCCGCTGCGCGAGCGCGTGCTCGTGGCTCCGCGAAGAGCCAGAGAGGTTCCGGCCTCGTCCTCATGCCATGATCGTCGAGATCTGGGGACCGGATTGCGACGACCCGAGCGCATGGCGCCTCTGATCCACAGTCGCTTCGCCGCACGACGAGCCACCCGGCGTTGGGCGCGGCGCGAGATCGAGTGCTCCCGCGGCGGAGAGATCTGACGGCCGCACGTGAAGCTCGATCGCGACCGGTGCCTTCCCTCACTGCAGCGGAATCAGTTCTCCGAAGGCGTACACCGTGCCGGGATTCGCAACGTGTATGCGCCACTCGTCGCTCTCGGGAAGATCGGGCGGGACGGGCACGATCAGGTAATGAGGCTCTTCGGCCGGGCGCAGCTCCGGCGGGTAGAAGACCGAAAGGACCAGGTGCGGCGCCGGCAGCGTCCGAGCGTAGCGGACGATCCGGTCCATGGACTCCACGGGGAGCACCCGCCAGTCTCGATCTGCGAAGAGCGCAACGGCCGGGTGGAAGCTCACGACCGTGGCATCCTCCGGACTCGTCCGTCGGATCGCCTCTCCCACGGTCGCGTTCTCGGCGGCCACGACGTGGTGGGGTGATCCGATCGCCAGACTCAGCCCGAGGCGGACCAGGCTGGTGCCGAGGAGCGCCACGACGAGTGCCCCGACGAGGACCTTTGGTGCCAGCTCACCCCGGATCCGCCCCTCCGTCCTCCTCGCGAGGAAGGCGCCCACGACGAGGACCCCGCGGGCGGCGTAGAACGCGGCCAAGGGCGCGAGGAACAATTGGGTCCGAGGATCGATCGCGACGCTTCGGGCGATCAGTACGCTGGTCACGGCCAATGGGATCCCCACGAGCGCCTCGAGCTCGCGGCGGCGGTCGCTTCCGCCCGCCCCGAGGCCGACGACGACGAAGAGCCAGAGGTACCAAGGGAAGACGACGCCCAGTGCCTCGGCGTAGCGGGGGAGCCGGGGCGTGGAGGCCTCCCCGTCCGAGTCGCGCGTCGCGTTCGGCCGCTCCGGTGCGGGCGAGCCGGCGGCGGAGGGGTCTGCCGGGGCGCCAGACGTCTCCGGAGCGGCGGACTCCCGAGAGGACCCCGCGTCACCGTCGGCGACGTCCGTGCCGACGGGCCGGTTCGGTTGGACTCCCCAGTACCCGTTGGCGAGCCCCGTTCCTGCGGCGTTCAGCGAGTACAGCCTCCGGACGTAGGTCGACTCGTCCTGCCACAGCATCGCCTCGATGATGTCGGACGCGCGCCCACCGGATCCGCCTCCGTCGATGCGCGCCGAAGCCGTCACCTGGATGCCCCGGCCCGTGATCGCCCAGCGCCCGAGCGCGTCGTGCAGGTACGACCAGTAGGGCGCCGCCGTGAGGGTGAAGCCGGCGGCACACAGCACGATGGCGACGGCCCTCGTCCGGAGCTGGCGCCGGGCAGCGGCCACGGCCGCGATCGCGAGCAGCCCGAACGCGACGATCGCCTCGGGGCGGGCCACGTAGGCGAGTCCGAACGAGACGCCGCACATGGCGGCGGCGCCTTTGGCGTCCGACTCCCAGGCGCGGAGGAAGAGCGCGATGCCGGTGAACAGGAGAAGATGCAGGAGCGGCTCCGCACCGACCCAGAGGTCCCATCCGATCCAGTAGGGGGCGACGAATGGCGCCAGCGAAGGCATCAAGGCCACGAACGCGCAGGCCACGAGCGCCGTCGCACGCCCAGCCAGCCGGCCAAAGATGAACCAGCACGGCACGACCAGCAGCCCAGCCGACAGCGCGGCCACGATCCGGCCCGCCCATACGATGTCGCCACCGACTACGTCCAGCGCGCCCGCCAGCACGGGGAACAGCGGCGACAGCGTTACGTGCTGGAGGCCCGACAGCGTGTAGCCCTCCCCCGACCATAGGTTGCGGCCGAGCAGGAGGTACCACCCCTCGTCGAAGGCGACGTAGTCGCCGCGCCCGAGGAAGAGGAGGAGGCGAAGCAGGACGGCGGTGGCCGTGAGGGCAACCAGGGGCCTCGGATGCCGCCAAACATCCTCCGGGCTCGAACGCGGCGCGTGCGTTGCCCCCGCCTCATGCACGTGCCGTCTCGCCGTCCCGGGTTCGCATCGGGGATGGTGCCGGGGGTGGACGTATCGCCGCACGCCGGCTGAACCACTGAGACGGGTCGACACCCGAAAGGCGCGCCTCGCGAAGGCTGAGCGCCCGCTGCCGGAGCCCCTCGACGCCGTGCGCGAGAAGCTGGCCGTAGGCCGGCAGGACCCGAGGATCCCGCAGAGCGGCATAGCCCAAGCGAGCGATCTCCCAGCCGAGCACGTGGGGGAGCGACGCCAGCAGGTCTCGCGCCCGGTCGTTCTTGATCATCATCAGGTAGTGGTTCTTCCAGGAATGACGACGTGCCGCCTGCGGAAGGCTTCGCCACGCGGAACGGTTGCCTCCCGGCATGGATCGCACGTGGTGTGCGACGGCCGCCGGGACGTAAAGGACCTCCCAACCACGCAGGCGCGCACGCCAGCAGAGGTCGATGTCCTCCTTGTACGCAAAGAACGCCGGGTCGAAGAAATGCCCCTCCGGGCTCAATGTGCCCAGCATGGCGCGTCGCAGGAAGAGCGCCGCACCGGTCGCGCTGAAGACCGTCCGCTCCCGATCGTACCTGGGATCGTCGGGATGCCCCTGTCCGCGATCCACCACGACCCGGCTCGGCAGAATGGCGTGTCCGGCCGAGTCCAGCAGGCGCCGCTCGGGATGCCCGCCCGCGAGGAATCGTCCGCTCTCGATCTGGTAGAGCTTTCCCTGCGCCGCTCCCACCCGGGGGGCCGCGCTCAGGCGAGTGCGCAGGGTCCTCAGGTACTCCGGCTCCAACAGCACGTCCGGGTTCATGACCAGGGCGTAGGGAGCGCTTCCACGGGCAAGACCGATGTTCGCGCCGCTCGCGTAGCCCACGTTGGTGTCGAGGGCCACGACGTCCAGCTCGGGAAAGGCCGCCGCAACGGCGAGGGAATCGTCGCCGCTCGCGTTGTCGACCAGAACCACGCGCGCTTCGACGGTCGAGCGTCGGAGGGCGTCGAGCGCGCCCGGGAGATAGCGGCCGCCGTTCCAGTTCACGATCACGACGTCGACGGCCGCCTCGTCCGCGGAGGCGGCGCACCGAGCGCTCGCAGCCGGTGAGGGTACCGGCCGGCGGGCCCCCGCGGTGCGCCCCAGAGCCGGCGCCGCGAAGCCGGAGTGGGCAAGGGGCTGCGGGAGTCGACGTCGGAACTGGCCCCACGAGAGCAGCCCGCCCCGGCGGACTGCCCGCCTACGGGCGGAAATCCGGGGCCAGTCACTCAGAGCCGCCCAGATCGCCCGCCATCCCGCGCGCCATTCCTGCCGTTCCCGCCGCGCGTTCAGGAGCACTCGAGCGAGCACCACGGGACTCCAGACCAGGCGGCGCAGCGGCGGCATGTACTGGAAGAAGACGAAGAGCGAGTTCCGCATGAGCAGGAAGAACTTCATCTCCGGGAGCCTGTCGCTCGTCCGTGCCCCCTCGTGATGCACGACGGCCTCCGGCACGTAGAGGCAGTCGTAACCCGCGAACTGAAGGCGTACGCCGAGGTCGACGTCCTCCATGTAAGCGAAGAACCGCTCGTCGAACCCACCGAGATCCTGCAGGAGGATGCGGCGGTACGCGGCGGCGCCGGCGCAAGGCGAGAGGACGTAGACCGGCTGGCGAAATCTCTCGTCGTCCAGTTGGCCGTGGCCGCAGTTCGACGGGAATATGCCGAGCTGATCGCCCGCGGAGTCGATGCGACGGGAATCGTGCAGGTCCAGCATCCGCGACGCACACGATGCGACCTCGGGGTGCGCGTCCAGTGCGGCCACGAGCGCCGCCAGCCAACCCGGATCCGCGACGGCGTCATTGTTCAGCAGGGCTACGATGTCTCCACGCGCCGCCGCCAGCCCTGCATTGACGGCGCCGGCGAAGCCGCGGTTGCTCCCCAGGCTCACCAGCCGGACGCCGGGGTACCGCGTGCGCAGAAGGTCGAGGGACCCGTCCTCGGAGCCGTTGTCGACGACGATGACCTCGAAGCTCCCGAACCGCTGAACCAGCAGCGAGTCCAACACGCGCGGCAGCAGCGCCGCGCCGTTCCAGCTCGGAACGATCACGCTGGCGCGGACCGGGGCTCCTTCCGCATGCGGAATGGTCACGCGCTCGAGTCCTGCCACGGATCGACGGAAACTCGGGCCCGGCGCCAACGCTCGGAGGCACGAGCCAAGGACCGGTAGCCCCCTGGAAAGAACCTGGCCATCGCGAGGCGAGCGTGCAGTGAAGGGCTCCGCCGATATCCGGGGCCCTCACCTCGCAACATTCGCACGCCCGCGTCGGCCTCACCCTCGCAGACCAGCATGTGCCCGAGGCAGGTGCGAAGCCGCCGGCTCGAGGGGTGTTTTCGGATCAGCCGTTCCGCGGCCCGCCGCAGCCCGCCGGGATCCGTGGAGATGCGGCTTCCGATGCGGAACGTGCGCGCGAGCACGGCCTCGTCCCGGGTGAAGGTCACGTGGCCGCACAGGCGCAGCCAAAGGTCCCAATCCTGGAGGCGCGGCATCTCGGGATCGAACCCGCCGACGTCGGCGACCGCCGCGCGATCGACCAGGACGCCCGCCGTGTCGATCCGGTTGCCGCCGGAAAGGGTGCGGAACGGCGCAACGGGGTCGACCGCTCCCCCGAGCACCACGGTCGAGCCGTCCTCTTCGACTGCCAGGACGGGAGCGTGGACGAGCGCCGGACGGCGGGCGTTGTGCGCCAGGGCCAGCTGGTGCGCGAGCTTCGTGGGCATCCATTCCGCGTCGTCGTCCAGAAACGCGATCCACGGCGCCCGTGCGAGACGCAGGCCGGAGTTACGTGCCGCGCCGCCACCCTTCCGGTCCACATGCCTCACGCCTCGCACGCGAACGTCGGCGAGCTGCCACTCCTCCACGCGGCGACCGGTGTCGTCCTCGGAGCCGTCGTCGACGATGAGGAGCTCCCATTCCTGCAATGTCTGGGCGAGCATGCTCGCGACCGCGCGTGAGAGCGATTCCTCGCGGTTGCGCGTCGGGATCACCACCGACACTCGAGGCGTGAAATGCCCACCCCCACCGGCCGGCTCAGCCACGGCGAACACACCGAAAGAGCACGTCATCGGGATCCAGCCCATGACGCCGTACCGCCTCCGGGTCGAACAGCTTCGATGCCGTCAAGGCCTCGACCTGGAATCCGGACGACTCGAGCCGGTACACGATGTCCCGGCCGTAGACGCGTACGTGGTCGTGCTGGCCGAAGGCCGCTTCTCGACCCTCGGGGGTGGTGATCGATCCATCCTCGTACGTCTCACCGTTACGGAGCGGCACCTGCACGACGGCCAGCCCGTTCGGCCGCAGCACCCGACGAACCTCGTGCATGGCGGATCGGTCGTCCATCACGTGCTCGAGTACGTGGCTGCAGTACACGGCATCGAACATCGCCTCCGAAAAGGGGAGCGCCGTCAGGTCCGCGGCCACCTCGACCCCTGTGGGATCGATGTCGGCCGTGACCGTCGTGAAACCCGCCAGGTGGTCCAGCGCCGCCCGGAGGCTGCGTTCGGGCGCAAGGTGGAGCAGGCGCGTCGGGCCCCTCAGAAGTTCCGCCTCCCGCTGCAAGTACAGCCAGGCGAACCGATGTCGTTCCAGGCTCCCGCACCAGGGGCATGCCGCATCCGGCCGCGGTACGGCTCCGGCCGCGAGGAACAGCCGGGCGCGCCGGCCGCAAACGGGACACGTCCGGCGCCGCCCCGCAAAGGCGACCTGCCGCAGCGCCCTATGAGCGAGGCGACGGATCACGCCGCTGGCCCGCGCCCCGGGCTCGCGAGAATCCGGTCGTAGAGGCGCTCGAGGGAGCCGATCACGGTACCGACAGCGTGACGCTCCACGACGTGCCGTCGTCCAGCGAGGGCTCTGCGCCCCCACTCCTCGCGGTGGGCCAGGAGGTGCCCGAGCAGCTCTGCCAGCTGCGCCACGTCCCCCTCCCGCGCCAACAGGGCACCCCCGGCAGACACCACCCAGGGAAGATCCGCATGGTCGCTGGCCACGATCGGAAGCCCGACCGCCTGCGCCTCCAGGAGCGTGGTCGGAGCCCCGCCCTCGCCGTCGCCGTTGGCCGCGGTGCGGCTCGGCTGAACGAAGATGTCGGCTTCGGCCAGGTCGCGAGCATACTCGGCATGCGTCCGCGCTCCGAGGAACTGGATGCGGTCGGCGGCTCCGCTCTGCCGGGCCATGCGCTCCAGGGACATACGCTCGGGGCCATCACCGATCAGCCGCAGGTGGAGCCCAGCATCGTCGGCAGCCAACCGTGCAAACGCCCGGATGGTGAGGTCCACACCCTTCTTCTCGACGAAGCGGCACGCCTGCAGCAGCATGGTGCGCTCACCTCGAGGAGCGGGGGGGCGAAACGGAAAGAGGCGCAGGTCGATGGGGATCGGTTGGATCACCAGGCGATCCGCGGGGCACCCCAGAGCCGCCAGCCGCTCGGCCATGGCAGGTCCTTCGGCCAGGACCGCGGCGGCGTCCACGAACAGGCGCCGGAAGCGGCGGCGCCAGAACGGCGATCGTGCCAGCACGGTTGCGTCGTACCCGTAGAACGCCGCCACGGACGGAAGCCCCGATGCTCTCGCGGCCGCCGAGGCGACGACGGCGTCCTCGCCGAAGTGCGCGTGGATAAGGGCGGGCCGGAGACGGTCGAGCGCGGAACGGATGACCGCTCGGCGCTGCGGAAGGCGCGCTGCCCAGATCCACCGGCGGGCGAGGCCGTGAAGACCGCTGGCAGATTCGGGCAGGACGTGCACCGGGGCGGGGTCGAGGCTCGACGGAGTCACGCGCTCGTGCGTCACCACCTCCGCCCGATAGCGTTGGTGATGCGCGATCAGCGTGCGCGTGAAGGTCTCCGACGCCGGCAAGAACAACGACCTGTAATGCATGACGAGCGGGCCGGTGCTCATGCCCGGTCGGTGTCGGGGGCCATGTCCTGCCTCATCCGATGCCGTAGGCGATCCGTCCCGGGCACACCGGCCAGACCGAGGGTTTCCAGGACCTCGCCGAGGACGCGCGGGCGGCTCGCCATGAGAATTCCGATGTACGCCAGCACTCCCAACGCCGATCCTACCAGGACGATCACGACGGGCTGCTGGATCCCGAGGCTTTCGAGACCGAGACGGGCCGCGACCGCGACGACGCCGACCACGGTCGACGCCAGAGCCACGGGCTTCAATGCCTTGGCCAGGTCCCGGAGTCGGAGTGAGGTGCCCTGCGCGGCGAACAGGAAGTTGAGAGGGGAGAGCAGGGTATTGGCCACGAGACGAGCGATGGCCACGCCGGTCACCCCGAACCGCACGCCGAACAGCAGCGCGGCCGCGGTCACGGGCGCCGCCAACAAGGTCCACGCCAGCAGCCTGCCCGTCGCGCCCCGAGCGACGTATAGGTTGCCGGTCATCGCGCCGACGGACTGGAACAGGCCGACGGGGGCGAGCACCATGACCAGCGGCGCAGCCGGAACCCAGGCTTCACCCAGGAGCAACCGTACGGTTGGCTCCGCGAGGACGAAAAGGAGGACCATGGCGGGAGCCGAGACGAACGCGACGGCCGCCGAGGAGCGGAGGTAGGCGAGGGCGAAGCGCTCCTCCTGGGTCTGAAGCCTCGAGAGCGCCGGCAGCAGCACGCGATTCGCGACGCTGGTGACGGCCACGAGAGGATACTGGATGAGCCGCCAGGCGATGTCGTAGTACCCGAGCAGCGTCGAGCCGAGCACGCGGCCGATCAAGATGTTGTCCAGGTTCCGGATCAAGTACGAGCCGATCTGGGCGCCGGTGAGGCTCAGGCTGAATTGCCGAACTCCGCGCAGCTCGTGCACGCGAAGGACAAGGGACGGGCGCAGCCGCGCGCCGAGCAAGAGCAGCCCCGCCTCGGCCGCGCCGCGCGTCAGTTGTTGACCGACGAGGCTCCAGACGCCGAAGCCGGCCACCGCCATGGCCACGCCGGCGAAGGCACCCAGGGCGACCGCCGACAGCTGTGCACCCGCGAGCCGGTCGAACGCCAGTCGCCGTACCAGCAGCGCCTGTGGCACCGCCGAAATACCGCCCAGCACGAGTGTGCCCGCGAGCACGCGCAGGACCGGAGCAACGAGCGGCTCGGTGAAGAAGAGGGCAACGAGCGGCGCCGCAACGTAGGCTACTGCGCAATACAGCACGCCGAGCCCCACGTTCAACCAGAATACGCTGGAGATGAGCGGCGCGGAGATCGTCTCCCGCTGCACGAGTGCCGTGCCGGTGCCCAGGTCCGCCACCACGGTGAACGCGGTGCTGGCCAGAAGCGCCATGCCGAACACGCCGAAGTCGTCGGGGGCCAACAGCCGAGCGAGAATCGCCGTCGCGAGCAGCACCAGCAATTGCTCGCCGTAGCGACCCGCGGCGGTCCACTTCACGCCGGAGACCACCTGGCGCGTAAGGCTCATGCGCGCCTGTCCGGCAGGGGGCGACGCGCGATCACGAGGTACATCCAGGTGAACCGCTCGTCACGGGCCCGCCCCCGATCCAAGTGTCGCCACAGCGTGTTCCCCACGGCGGTCCAGCCATCCACGAGCCAGCGGAGGGGTCCGTAACGGAATCGCTGCAGATAATACGCGAGCTGCGTCCCGAACGTGAGCCAGAATCCGCCCAACGGGCGAATCTCGACGATGCGGAATCCCGCTTCCTCAAACAGGTGACGAAGGCCATGCCGCGTGTAGCGGAAGAAGTCGCGGGGCTCCTCGTGGAGATGCCAGAAGAGCGGGGCCGTATAGATGGCGATGCCACCAGGAGAGACGACCCGAAACGATTCCCGGAGCGCCCGCTGCGGTTCCTCGAGATGCTCGAGCACGGCCGTGCTCAGCGCGCAGTCGAAGGACTCGTCCGCCAGTGGCAGCTCGTACGCGCTCCCGACGACGTCCACCGCCTGCAGCCCGTGGGGCGAGGCCGCGTGGTCGAGTCCCACGTGGTGTGTGACGAGATCACCCACCAGCAGCGCCTTCTGCTTGGTTCCGGAGCCGATGTCGATGAGGCGTCCGCGGAAGTGCAGGCGGGCCCAGGCACGTATCTGGCGAGCGGCGACCCTGGCTACGCCGTAGGCGGGGTGGGTGAGCGGATAGGTGCGCTCGTACTCGCGTAGCCGCCGCGAACCTTCGGCGTCGTCCGGACCTCGACGAGGCGCGAGAGGCACCCCGGGGCGAGGGCGGGCCATCTCGTCCAAGACGTGTGCCTCGGCTCGTCGCAGACGTGCTCGCAGGGCTCGATCCGGCTCGTGCCGGCGCGGGGACAGGGACGGCTGAACTTGGTTCCTGCGAGCACGCAGGGCGACCCCTCGCTCGGAATACGCGCGCAGCACCGTCGCCGACAATGCATCCGGCTTCGCGCAGAAGTCCTCGTAGCGGCATCCGATGACACGATCGGGTGCCTCCGCGAGGTCCTCCTCGATCGTGCTTCGCACCCCCACCACCTGGGCCATCGCCTGTTCCGCGTCGTCCTGGAATCCGTGATCGAGGAACTGAGGCGGTGCGGCGGACCACCATCCACCGAGCTCGACCCCGTGCGCCAGACGCGCGCCCAGCAGCGACACGGCGGTGTCCGTTCGGTCGCGGACCACGTGCAGGAACAACGCCTTCGGGAACAGCGCCCTCAGGTACGGGATCCTCACCGAGTTCGCGTTGTTCTTGTTGATGAAGGGAGCCCGGAAGAGACGCTCGAGCAGCCACACGATCCTGCGCAGCTCGTGGAGGCGCGACGTGTCCACGGGCCGGTCGAGCTCGTAGCGCGGAAACCATCGGTGGAAGACCTCCCACCCGTCGCTCGGCGCCATGCCCCCTTCGATCCGGCCGAACTCGTTGTTGTAGGACGGTCGATAGCGCTCGACGAGGCGCCCCCACGCCGTCCGCGATACGCAGGTGAACGGATGGCCCCTGACTCGGTTGGGGAAGTAGGCGAAATGGAAGCGGTTGACCAGGTGTTGATAGACGATGGTCGTGCCGGAGCGCGGAGCCCCAACGACGAACAGCGGAGGAAACCGGTTCTGCAGACCCGCGCCGCGAACCAGCAGTGACTCGGCGAGGCTGAGCGGGATCTCCAGCATTGTCACGGGGCGCTCCTGCGCCGTGCCGTGTATCCGATGCGTCGCCAGGGCGCGTCCCCCCACAGGCGCTGCACCGGCACGGGCTCGGCTCCGAACTTCTCCTTGAAGGCCACGACGCCTTCATGCCCCCCGCTGGGCATCATGTCGAAGCGCTCCACACCGTCGGCGGCGGCGCGTGCCACCACCTCAGACATCAGCAGATCCATGGGCTGCGCCCGCATGTGCTCGCGCAACACGGCCGAATGCCACCAGTAGGCACGCTCGCGCCAGTAGAACACCCACATGCCGGCCACGACCTCCGATCCCCGCACCGCCAGCCAAAGACACAGGTTTTCGGGGGCTCGGCCGGCCATGTGGAACCCGCGCTCGAACAGTGGCCAGGAATAGCGGCTGGTCGTGCGTACCCCCCATCGGGCAAGGGAATCCTGGTAGATCCGGAAGTAGGCTCGATAGTCATCCAGAGTCCTCGCACGACGGAAGCCGATGCCCGACCGTTCGGCCTTGGACACAGCCCATCGGACCTTCTGCAGGTCCGTCAGAGGACGGGCGGGGTCGAGGAGGTGAGTGGAATCCGATTGGGTTCTGAAGCCGATCGGCGGCTCGGCCGGCTCGGCCCCGGGAGGGCGCGTGACGACACAGTGCAGCGCTCGCCACTCCCGCAGCCCATCGTAGACGGCGGCCTCCTCCTCGGTGGATACCGGGCCATCCGCGATGAGCCCGCCATACGTGCCGGCAAACCCCGACTCCCTCACGTGCAACAGTCCCAGGCGTCCGCGACGCTCGATCAGCGGCACCACGCCCCGTCTTCCATCACCGAAGTGGACCGAGATGCTGGCGTCGCGACTGCGGACGTGACTTCCGACGATCAGGTCCCGCCAGAGCGGGGTGTGGAAGAAGGTCGCGCGGACGTCCACCTCCGCGATCCTGCTCCAGAGCTGCGGCTCGGCGGGACCGAGCTTCATTCCTTCCCCGTCGCCAGTGCGGCGGGGACGGCGCGAAGCACGCGCCTCACCTGCATCTCGTCCAGGTGTGGAGAGAGCGGGAGGGATACTGTGCGCTCGCTGATCCAGGTGGCGTTCGGGAAGTCGCCCGGCGCGTAGCCGAAACGGTCCCGGTAGTACTGGTGCAGGTGGACGCCGCGATAATGGACGCCGGTGCCGATGCCACGCCCGTGGAGCCGCTGCATGAAGGTATCGCGGTCGATCCCTGCGACGTCGGGGGCGATCGTCAGCGTGTAGAGGTGACGGGCATGCCTGTTGCCCGGCTCCGCAGCGGGAGGGAGCCCGACCGGTAGGCCGGCGAAAGCCTCGTCGTACCGGCTCCAGACTTCCTCGCGCCGGACGAGCCACTCGTCCAACCGCCGGAGCTGGTGCAGACCCAGCGC
>Ga0214472_10003204_pt1 | contig 17356 bp, 17 predicted proteins | sample RVTome_6_FD_207662 | JGI IMG/M metagenome (GOLD analysis project Ga0214472, IMG submission 207662) | Soil microbial communities from uranium-contaminated site in the Upper Colorado River Basin, Wyoming, United States - RVT140D175 | ecosystem: Environmental > Terrestrial > Soil > Contaminated >... | reverse complement strand
AGATCTCGAGCCCTTCCCAGCGAATCCATGCGGCCGGTCCTCGATGGGCGGCGGTTCCAACCGCCCAGATGGCCCGTCCCTGAGAGTCGTCGGGGCCGAGATCGTCAATCCATGAACCGTCCCGGTCCCGCCGGTTGTGGAACCCGCCGTTGCGGAGTTGAGCGTCCCTGAGGAATGCGAGGTAAGTCCCGGCAAGGTCGAGCAGCTCACTCGACTGATTCGGCTCCCGGCACACCACAATCAGGGCCCTGGCGTTGTCGTCGGTGCAGTAACCGTGTTCGGTCCGGGGAGTGGTGTATCGGGCGTGCTCCCACATGCCTCGATCGTCGGTCATCCTTCGGACGTGATCGAAACACGGCTCGGGCAGCCGCTCGCCTTTGAGCATCGTGCCAGAGCTTGGCAGCGGGTCGCCCCTCACGGGAGCACCCGGCCCGTCATCCCACCCGGGCAAGACCGACTTGGAGCTCCTGTCGGTGCCTTGCGACCAGGGAGTTGGTGATCTCCTGGTACTGACGGCCGACCACCGGCCAATAGAGGGTGGAGCCGATCTCCCGCGCTCGATCCGCCATCGCCGCGGCCAAGTCCGGGTCCTCCAAGACCCTGCGCAGAGCAGCTGACAGGGCAGCAGGATCGGAATGGGGGACGACGATGCCTGCCCCGCCCCTGAGCAGCTCGACGGCGTGGGGGAAGGCGGAAGCGATGACTGGCTTGCCAGCCCCTATGGCTTCGACCAACACCCCCGAGGTGACCTGTTCGGTGGACTCGTAGGGAAGGACCACGACGTCCGCGCTCCGCACCGCCAGGGTGAGAGCGTCGATGTCGAGGTACCTCCCATCGAATTCGACGACATCCTGTAGGCCGAGCTCCTCGACCCGGGCTTGCAGCCCGTTGAGATATGCATCGCCCGATGTCGCCTGGACCTTGGGATGGGTCTTCCCCAGAATGATGTAACGGGGAAGGGGCTCGACTTCCTTGAGAGCCGCGAAGGCATCAATAGCGGTTTCCAAGCCCTTTCCGGGCCCGATGAGGCCCCAGGTGAGGAACACGGGTCGGTGCCCGAACGCCAGCGACGGGCCGCTGAGGCTGATCCGGGCACCATGGGGGACGGTCGCGATTCTTGCCGGGTCGACGTCGTAATTCTCGATCAGGCGCTGGCTGGCGGTGTCGCTCATGACGATCGTCTGTTCGGCAATTGCCACCACTCTCTCGAGGATGGAGCGCTGGCTGTCCGTGGGCCGGCTGAGGACTGTGTGCAATGTCACCACCGATGGAACGTGGAGACCTTCGAGGATCTCGAGCACCTCCGAGCCGTCAGGTCCGCCGTAGATCCCGTACTCGTGCTGGATCACGACAACATCGAAACTGTTGAGGGTGTCGATCGCCTTGGTCAGGGAATCGGGATCACCGTTGAGATGTGAATAGGTGACTTTGGGGCCGGATCTACCTTCTGCGTAGTCGACCACGCTGACCACGCCCAAGCCGTCGTCGAAGCCGCGCTCGTCGGCGATGGCATTGCGCAATGCGTGGGTGAAAGTGGCCAACCCGCATGAGGTGGGTGGGTAGGTGCCCAGAAACCCAATCGTGGGGAGCTTTGGTTCAAATGTCATCAGATCCTCCGCTCGGGAACACTTCCGGAGATGCCGCCCCGGTCCTTGCCTGGCGGTCACTCAATCAGCGGAGATGCGAGTTCTTGTGAACTCCGCGTTACGAACGTGAGTCGCGTTGTGCGACCGTGTGGCTCCTATTCTATACCCGTCCGGGGGGTACCTCATACCCCCCATAATTGGGTTGCACACGTCCGGATATGACCCCTCACGGTCCCAATTACGGGGGGCCGCCGGGCCAGGTGAGCCGGAGAGAAAGGCTCAGCCCGGGTAGGGCCCAAAGGCGAGGACGGTGTTGTGACCACCGAAGCCGAAGGAGTTGGAGAGGACCGGGCCCGGCTCCCATTCCCGAGGCTCGCGCACGATGTCGTTCAGATGGATCTCCGGGTCCTGGTTGATGAGCCCGACATTTGGCGGAAGCTCACAACGTCGGATTGCCTCCACGACTGCAACCGCTTCGATCGAGCCCGATGCCCCCAGACCATGACCGGTGGTGCCCTTGATCGACGACACGGCCGGTTGGGCGTCGCCGAAGATCCGTTCGATGACCATTCCCTCGGTGCGGTCGTTGAGATCGGTGCCGGTGCCGTGGGCGTTGATGTAACTCACGTCACCTGGCTCGAGACCGGAGTCGGCCAGGGCGAGACGGATCGCCCGCTCCGCGCCATCACCTGCGGGATGGGGGGCGGTGATGTGATGAGCGTCGGCGGTAGAGGCACCGCCGAGCACTTCGGCGAGGATCGTCGCCCCCCGCTCCTTTGCAGCCTCCTCGGCTTCCAGAACCAGGATCGCGGCGCCCTCACCCATGACGAACCCGTCTCGATCCACGTCGAATGGCCTCGCAGTGCCTGAGGGCGACAACGCCCGGGCCGACTTGAAGCCCTCGGATGCCGATTTTCGGGCTGCGGCCTCGGTCCCGCCGACGACAGCAGCATCGGCATACTCCCATTGGATTTGACGCAGGCCGTCGAGGACGGACTGAGCCCCGGCGGCGCAAGCCACGACCGGAGTCGATACCTGGCCACCAAACCCGTATTTGATCGAGATCGCTGCCGCCGCGGCATTGGCCATCATCATTGGAATCAGAAATGGGGAAACCCTCGGCTCGGCTTCGTCAGAGTTGTGGATGAGGATCTCCAGCGACTCGAGGCCGCCGATCCCGGTGCCGAGGGAGACGGTGACCCGATTGGGCTCGACCCCGAGCGGTCCGGACTGCTCAAACGCCTCGTGGGTCGCCATCATGGCGAACTGGGTGAACCGATCGAGGCGACGGTGCTCGCGCTTCGGTATCCACAGCTCGGGGTCCCAATTCTTCACCAGGTAGGGGCCCGGCCCATTCGGCGAACGCTGCAGACCCTTCCAGAGATCATCGGTCCCGGTTCCAGGGGCAGCGACCGCTCCTATGCCGGTCACCACCACGCGGCGCTTGCTCATGTCGTCAATTGTGCCCGATTGCTCAACTTGGGAAAACAGATCGCTGCAGTCGGCGCATTCCTTCCAGCCAGCGGTCGTAGTCGTTCGCCTTGTTCTGGAAGAACTGCTCCACTTCGGGATGGGGGAGGATCAGGAACCGCTCACCAGCAAGTCCGGCCACGACCGCGTCGGCCACCGTGTCCGGGTCCAGGGCGTGCGGCAAGAGCAGATCCTGGAATTCGGTGGCGGAGTCGAGGAAAGGAGTTTTGACCCCCATGGGGCAAAGACAGCTCACCTTGACCCCCCGATCTCCATGAGTGATTGCCAGCCATTCGGCGAAGGCCAGCGCCGCATGCTTGGTCACCGAGTACTGGGCGGCCTTGAGATTGGTGAGGAGACCGGCTGCCGACACGGTCGCCAGGAAATAGCCGTCGCCCCGGGCTGTCCACGAAGGGACGAGGCGACGGGCGGCGTGGATGTGGGACATGACATTCACTTGCCACATCCGGTCCCATTCTTCGGGAGGCGTTTGCTCGTCGCCGACGAACCCGATTCCGGCGTTGGCACAGAACAGGTCGACCGGGCCGAAGAGCTCCTCGACTTCGTCGATGAGCCGGTTGTTGTCCTCGGGGCGGGCGACGTCCACTTCGAGCGCCACGGCATCGGTATCGTCGGCCACTTCCGTTGCCGCGCCAAGATTGAGATCGGCCAAGACGAGGGCTCCCGGCCGTTCCCGGGAGAAGCGGCGGGCCATGGCAGCCCCAATGCCGCTGCCGGCACCGGTGATGACAACGACCTTGTCCCTCAGTTCCATCCGGCCCGAGGCTAGGTGGGTGTCAGAAGACGGCGTTCTCCAGGATGTCCGCCCCACCCTTGACCGCCGAGACCATGCCGTTGGCGGAGGGGAGGATCTGTTCGCCGTAGAAGCGGGCGGTGAGCACCTTCTCGGTCACGAACTCGGGCTTGACGTCAGCAGGCGCAGCCAAAACGGCCAGGGCGGCCTTGCCCATCAACCACCCACCGACGACGGTTCCGAACTGACGGAGATAAGGACTGGCACCGGCAAGGGCGGATTGGATGTCGCCGGAGGCGAGACGCTCTCCAAGCCATCCCGAAGACTCGGCGAGGCTGCGGATGGCCCGAGACAGCTCGTCGCCGAACCCTGCGAGCTCGGGATGGTTGTTCATTCCGACCACCACCTCGGTCATCTCGGTGATCAGGGCGGTCACCACAGCCCCATTTTCGAGAGGGAGCTTGCGTAGCACCAGGTCGATGGCCTGAATCCCGTTGGTTCCCTCATAGATCGGGGCGATTCTGGAGTCCCGGAGGTACTGGGCGGCCCCCGTCTCTTCGATGTACCCGGCCCCGCCGTGGACCTGGACCCCGAGCGAGGCCATCTCCACGCCGACATCGGTGCACCAAGCCTTGACGATAGGGGTTAGCAGGGCAAGACGGCTTCCGGCCAGCTGCCTCCGCTCCTCGGTGTCCCCGCGATAGTGGTGGTCGGCTTCCGCTGCGGTGACGTAGAGAAGCGATCGCATGGCTTCGACGTTGGCCTTCATCGTCAGAAGCATCCGTCTCACGTCGAGGTGCTCGATGATCGGGACACTCGCGGTGTCGCTGGCCCCGATCGCACGCCCCTGAATCCGATCCCGGGCGTAGCGGAGGGCGCGCTGATAGGCCCGTTCCCCAATGGCGACTCCCTCCATGCCCACGCCTATCCGGGCTGCGTTCATCATCGTGAACATGTTGCGCATCCCCGAGCCGGCCTCACCCACCACGTAGCCGAGGGCTCCCTCGCCGGCGTCGCCAAAGGAGACGACACAGGTCGGTGAGGCATGAATGCCCAGCTTGTGCTCGAGTGACACGATCTTGTAGTCGTTGCGTTGGCCGGGGTTTCCGCTCTGGTCCGGGATGAACTTGGGAACCAGGAACATGGAGATGCCCTTGGTTCCGGGGGCGGAATCGGGAAGCCGGGCCAGGACGAAGTGGATGATGTTGTCGGTCAGGTCCTGGTCGCCCCAAGTGATGAAGATCTTGGTGCCGAAGATCCGATAGGTGCCGTCGCTCTGGGGCTCCGCTGCGGTGCGAAGAGCCCCCAGATCCGAGCCGGCTTCGGGCTCGGTGAGATTCATGGTGCCGCTCCACTCGCCACGGACCAGCTTCTCCAGGTAGGTGCCTCGGAGCTCTTCGGATCCGTGGATGCGGAGCGCCTCGACTGCCCCGTGGGTCAGGGTGGGGCACAGTGAGAACGCCATGTTGGCGGTCTTGAACATCTCCTCGATGACCACCCCCACCATGTAGGGGAGCCCGCCCCCACCCCATTCCTCCGGTAGATGGGCGGCGGCCCAGCCCGACTCCACATACTTCCGGTAGGCCTCCTTGAATCCGTCCGGGGTTCGGACAGTGCCGTCCTCGATCAGCACCGATCCCTGGCGGTCCCCGATCTGATTGAGGGGAGCCATAACCTCGGAGAAGAAGCGACCCGCCTCCTCGAGGATGGCGGCCACGGTCTCGGGGTCGGCGTGCTGATAGCCGTTGAGTTTGGACACCTCCTCGAGCCCGGCCACATGGTCCAGGATGAAATTGATGTCGTCGAGACGCGGGGCGTAGTCGGACATGGCCTAAAGGCTAAACCCCCCTCCCCTAATTGGGATCAGGAGGTCCGTATGTGACCCTTCACGGTCCCAATTACGGAGGGCACCACCCTCGATCCCAATTACGGGAGGGCACAGCCTCGATCAATCCGGCAGGGCGAGCACCGCCTCGACCAGGTCGGGCAACACCTCTCCGATCCCGGCATCGATCTTGGCAGTGGCCAGGAGGTCGGCCTCGGTTTCTCCACGATTGATGATGACGATCGGTATCGACCGGTGAGCCGCCCGGTACACGATGTCGGACGCCGGCCAGACCGCGACCGTCGACCCGACGACAAGAAGAGCGTCCGCCACTGCAAGAAAGAACATGGCCTTTCGGAGCTCGCCTTCGGGGAGCGTCTCGCCGAACATCACCGTCCGGGTCTTGACCATTCCCCCGCAGCGGGGACAGGTTGGGTCCTCATCTCCGGCCTCGACCCAATCCAGGACCTCCTCAGTCGGCCAGGTACGGTCACAGTCGAGACAGTGGCTTTCCCGCACGTTGCCATGGAGTTCGGCGACCAGATCATCGCTCAACCCGGTCTGATGATGGAGTCCGTCGACGTTTTGGGTCACGACCCCGGCAAGCCTTCCGGCATCGGCAAGCCGCTTGATGGCGTGATGGCCCGGGTTGGGTTGCACGTTCGAACGAGCGCCCCACAGCTCACCATCGATGTGCATCCGCCAGCCGCGCACCCGAAGCTCGGAGCTGGCCCGGAATCGGTCGATGTGAAAGTCGTCGGGATCGACCTTGGTCCACAACCCGTTGGGGCCGCGGAAGTCAGGAATCCCGGACTCGGTGGAGATACCGGCACCGGTGAACACCAGTATTCGCCTCGCCGGCCGGAGAATGTCGGCTGCTTGCCCGATGTCGATCACTGGTCGATTATCGGCCCATCCGGCGCCAACCGCTTCGCTTTAGGCTCCCCCGATGACCGAGAAGCAGGACCAGGGCGAGATCCAACCAGAAACGGAGATGATGACCCGCGGTTGGGAACCGGCGCGAGGGATGGGGTCGATCAAGACGCCCCTGTTCCAGACATCCACCTTCACCTTCGAGTCCGCCCAAGCGGCCAAGCGCGCCTTTGACATCACCTACGGCGGGGAGGAGCCCGACAGCGACGAGGAGGTGGGCTACATCTACACCCGGCTCGAACATCCCAATCTGGTCGTGGTTGAGAGTCGTCTTGCCGTCTGGGACCAGGCCGATCGGGCGTTGCTCTTCTCCAGCGGGATGTCCGCCATCTACACCGCCCTGCTCACCCTCCTCCGCCCCGGCCACTTGATCCTGCACAGTTCGCCGCTCTACGGCGGCACCAATTCGTTGTTTGAGAAGGTCCTGGCCCCGCTGGGGATCGAGGCGGTTGCTTTCGGACCGGAGGCTGTCGAGGCCGAATTGGACGAGTTGGTGGCCGGCCGCAATCTCGGTGTCGTGTATGTCGAGTCCCCGGCCAACCCCACCAACGACATCTTCGACATCGGGATGGCAGCCAGGGTGGCGAGGCGGAATCAGGCCCCGACCATGGTCGATAACACCTATCTGGGCCCTATCGGCCAGCAACCCCATGAACACGGCGCCGATGTGGTCGTCTATTCAGCAACCAAGTACTACGGCGGGCATAGCGACCTGTTGGCAGGGGTCGTCACCGGGCCCAACCCTGTGATGGGTCCGATCAAGACGATGCGGTATCGGATCGGAACCCATGCCGATCCCCACTCGGCTTGGCTGCTCGGCAGAAGTCTGGAGACTTATGCCCTCCGGGCGCAGCGCCAGGTCGACAACGCATCTCGGGTGGCCGGGTTTCTCGCGGCCCATCCCAAGGTGAGCAGGGTCGGCTATCTGGGGCTGATCGGAGAGGACGATCCGAGACGTGCGATCCTCGACCGCCAATGCACCTCTGCGGGAGCGATGATCACCTTCGAGGTGAAGGGCGGCCGGGAGGAGGCGTTCCGGTTTCTCGACTCGATGAAGCTGATCGGCTTGGCGACCTCGTTGGGTGGAACGGAGTCGATCGCCTCTCACCCCGCGACCACCAGCCATTCCAATGTCGACGCCGAGATTCGACGCCGGATGGGTGTCACCGAGGCGATGATCCGGTTCTCCGTAGGCATCGAAGCGGTCGATGACATCATCGCCGACCTGGAGCAGGCCCTCGCTGCCGTCTGATTCATAGGTCGTTCAACCCATACTCCGCCACTCTCCGCGCGTGGATAATGACACCCGGGATCTAACGGTCGGGAGGCTGTTGACGTGGGAGAGATGGAAAGACTGGTCTTCGTTATGGCAATCGTCTTGGTGGTGTTGGCTGCGATGACTCTCGCGTTGACGACCACTATCAGTGGTGAAGAGTCCGAGCCAAGCAACCCCGAGGGCGTTACTTCGCTCCAGATTTCTTCCTTGTCCTGGGCAGGAGGATCAACCACCTCGTTCTAGGGCAGGAAGAAAAGGCGCTCCTACCCATATGGAGCCACGGAGGCGGCCCTTCGGGGCCGCCTCCGTTTTTCTTGATCGCGTCGGTGTTCTCAGGTGATTAGGAAGGCTTGCTCGGTCAGGCCGAAGCCGAGATGTGAGCCGAACCGGTTTGGGCTGCGAGATACTCGTAGTAGTCGTACTCGGGGGAGTCGGGCACATGGGGTCGCCCGAGGAGGTAACCCTGGCCCCAGGTGATGCCGATGCGTCGGATCTCATCGAGCTCCTGAATGGTCTCGATCCCCTCGGCTATCACTTCGGCGCCGATTCCGGCGGCAAACACCGTCAGGGCGAGAATCAGGGCAAAGGCGTCGCTGCCCGGTGTCAGGTCCTGGGTCAATGAGAGGTCGAGCTTGATGATCGAAGGCTGGAGACGAACCACGTGCCAGAGATCCATCTCGCCGGATCCGACGTCGTCGAGAGCGAGTCGATAGCCCTGTTCCTGCATCGAGCGCACGATGCCGCGGGTGATCTCGTAATTCGAAACCGCAGCATCCTCGGAGAGTTCGAATACGACACGCTCGGGCGACAGGCCGGCGACCGCCTCGAGGAGACTCTTCGACAGAAGCGTTTCCGTGGAGACATTGAGGGCGAGGAAGAAGTCCTCACCTCCCAAGTCGATAGTCTGTCGGACCGCCGCCCTGATCGCGGCCAATTCCAGGTCGATTCGGAGACCGGCTTCACCCGCGGCTTCAAACCACTCTGGAGGGGTGCCCTTTCGGAATCGACTCAGCGCCTCGACACCGACCATTTTCGGCTGACCGCTGTAGAAGGTGGCAAGGTCGAAGATCGGCTGCAAAGCGATTCTCGGCGGTTCCTCCTCTATGGCCCGGACTACGTCAACGGTCGTGATCTCTTCGTCGTCGACCTCTTCTGAACCCACGACTCGAACGGCGGCCGGAAGGTCCAGCGAGAGCACGGTGTGGCTATCGAGGCGCTCGTAGGTGAGGACGGCTCCCATGGCGGCGGCGAGGCGCCGAGAAAGACTCAGACCGACTCCGATGGCCAGAGTTTCCGGAGCACTGTCGACGGATGAGGAGTTGTTGTCGAAGACCTGGTGGGCCACGACGGGATCGATACCCACACCATCGTCGATGACCTGAATGCGGAGGCGATCTCCCTCGGTGTGGATTACAACCTCAGCCATCGTCTTGTGATGCGTGAGGGCGTTGTTCGTGAGATTGCGCAGGATCTGACGCAGTCTCAAAGGGTCTGCATTGGCGAGTCCCTGGCCGCGGATTGCCAACTCGTCTCGGCGCGAGGGCCCGAGCCCAACGGCCACCGCCTCCATTATGCGGCGAACATCACATGGCTCAGGGGTGACAGTGATCGTGTCAGAGTTCGATCGTGCGGCAACATGGATGTCCTCGATCAACTCTCCCAGATCTGCAGCTTCGTCGGCGAGTGTCTCGATCATCTCGTTCCGTTGACCGGTATTGAACCGATGACGCCCGTCCCTGAGGAGCTCGGCATACCCGACCACGGCGGTGAGGGGTGTCCGAAGGTGATGGACGACCGCGGCCAAGAAGTCGTCCTTCACCCGACGAACTCTCCTCTCGTGTGCGAGCTCGTTCTCGAGCAGTCTCTGGCGGCTCTCCCGCCGGCCATGCATGTGCAGGATCAGAAACGCGATGCAGGGAAGAAACAGTGCGATCATCCAGCGGGTAGCCACTGCCACCTGTCCGGCTCGCTCGCCGGCGGCGTCGATCTCGGCAGCGCGCCGGTCTCTTTCGACTTCGGCCAGTTGAGCGAGGGTCTCGAAGCTCACTTCTGCCTCTTTCACAGACGTCGCTGCCGCGGTGGTATCGCCCGCTTCCAATTGGGTCAGTGCCGTGGATGACGCTTTGGCCACTGCGCCCCGTTCGACTTCGAGGGCGCCCGCGCCCGACGGCCACTCAGCGACCAGAGACTCGACTCCGGCACCCAGTGACGAGAGGCTGGCCCTTGCTTCATCGATCGCCTGCTGGACGAGGGCTTCATCGACCAGCTCGCTCTTTGCGGCGTCGACCAAGAGGCTGGCCTGGATCAGGAGATTGCGAGTCGCCCAAGTGGCCACGACGACTTGGTCAGCACGTTGCAAGGCTTCTGAATCTTGGGCGATGTCTTCGGTTGCACGGGAAGTGGCGTAGGCACCCGAAGCCAGGACCAACGCCACAAGAACAGCCAGCAGCACGACCAGGAGCGACGCCGACCGAAGACGCTTGGTCACTGCGCAGGCACTCCGTCGACTCCTGGAGGATCGTCCTCGAGCTCTCTTCGGTCACGAATCGCTCGTTCGACGAGGAAGGCAATCAGCAGCAGGAGAAGTGGGATGGCGGCGAACCACGTGTCTGTGATCGCATCCCATATCGCTCCGAGAATCACGAAAGGCGACGAGACCGCGTCCCCAGCCGGGCCCGGGAGCGCCTCTGCTATCCAGGGAACCAATCCGTTGCCTCCATCCCCACTGCCGCCGGTCCCGCTTCCGTCATCGTTGCCTGGTGCCGGAACCACACCCTGATTCGCCGAGGGGGAATCGCCATCTTGGCCCGAGTCCGAGGGCCCGGTGCCCCCATCTCCAGGCAGCGTGTCGGACGGGCCACCGGCTCCGGCGGTCGTGGGAGTGGTGGGCCCATGGGGGACTGTCGTGTTCGTCGAGCCTTCAGGAGCGTTGGTAGTGGTGGTCGTGGTGGAGGGGATCGAGGTGGTCGTGGTCGTGGTGGGCGGGGCACTCACGTTGAGGATGAATGTGCCTGGAACGAGCCCTGCCAATCCGCTCTCCGTAATGGTGATCGTATGTGAGGCTTGGAGCGTGCCCGCGGTGGTCGAGACGGTTATCAGAGAGGTCCAGGTTCCGCTTTGGCCGTGGCATTGCGGGCTGTATTGGAAACCGACTGTCGGGTCGAGGAGGTCGGTGGCGGTCAGACACGATCCCCCCAAAGGACTGTTGACAGTGACCGTAAACGAGGTCGATGAACCTGCAGTGACAGTGTCTGAGCTCGGGCTGACGCTCTGGATCAGGGCCGACGAGGGCTGCGCCGACGAGATCAGTCCGATGACCGAGAGTAGGCAAGCGAACGAGGCGAGGAGGAGCCTCCTCCCTGGTCTGATGGGTATCCGCCGGCTGAAACCCACGAATCACCTTGGTCGAAAACTCGGGTTGTTATCGACAGAAACGGCTAAATGCTTGAACGCGCCCGCAAGTGCCGGTGAATCGGTGAAACCCTCCGGTTACCCGCGGGCGATTTTGAGTTCGTTAGCCATTCCCTTTAGAGCGGCGCCGAGGTCGGTGGCGACAGCAGTTACCCCGAATCCATGGGCTAACAACTGGCGCGCCGCTTCCCCTCCGTTGCAATGCAGACCGGCCAACTTGCCGTGGCGGCCAGCCGCCTCGACCACAAGACGGAAGGCATCCTGCATTGGACCGGCGAGGGGGTGGGACCCGTCGAACACCGAGATCACATCCGGTGCCGGCACGCCTCCGATCGAGAGGCCGAGGTCTGCAGGGCCGACATAGAGCCAGTCCACCCCGTCTACCGCCGCGATCTCATCGACGTTGTCCACCGCGGCAGCCGTCTCGATCTGAACGACACAGAGCGGCCGGTAGTCGTCGGCGAAGGGATCGATGCGGGGGGTCTGCATCCCGTAAGAGCGGATCCCGTCTGGGGCGTACCGACAGGACAACGCCGCCAACCTGGCGTCTTCGGCGTCGTTGACGAGTGGGGCGATGATCCCGGCTGCCCCCAGGTCGAGAGCGCGGCCGATGTCGGCTGGATCGATGCTCGGCACCCGAACCAGAGCCGGGACCTCGTAGAAGGCGATGGCTCCGAAGGTCTCGGTGGTCAAACGAGCTACGTGGGCGCCGTGTTGGGTGTCGATCACCAGAAAGTCGGGAAGTAACGCGGCCGAGACCTCGAGCAGCTTGGGATCGGCAGTCACCGACCAGAGACCGAGGGTCGGTCCCGGGCCTCTAAGTCGGTCGGTCACCTCGGATCTCCTGGGTCCTCGCGTCGCATGGGGCGAGGGTACCCATTCGAGTTGTGACGGATTCCTTGAACCGTTGTTGAGACGTCCTCAAGGCGGTGGGCGGCATCGTGACCCCGTCGAGAAAGGAATTGTTGCTCCTCATGTCGTGGCCGACCCGCCACCCCCAGAGGATGTCTTCTTCGGCTCGGACGAGGGTTGATGGGAGGCTGCAGATCTACGGGGTAGTCCTCGGAGGACACTGTCGGCCCTGGTGATCGTCGTCGCCTTGGTCACCGCGGTGGCGGCGGCCGAGACCGACGAGGAGATCCGCACCATCGTTGCCGTCGGTGGGCGATGGCGCTCTCGGTTCCGCTCCGGTTGCTCCTGGTATTCGTGTTCAGCGCGGGCCAGAGTTACCACTAACAGCGGCCCGTTCGGGGACATCGTCGCATCTGAGATGGTGATTCCGGCCTGGCGCTGGTTGGGCTCTCCGCCAGTCTCCCTCTGGTAACCGGACTCCTGACCCTCTCGGTCCGCTCCGCCCCGGTCACCCCACCCCGACGCCGACCTGACCAGGGTGGCGTTGGGAGTCATCGTCCCGAATCTCGCCTTTTTGTGTCGAATCACGCCGTTGCCGTTCGACATCAACGGTGAACGGTCCACAACACGGTGTCCCGTGCGAAAAGGAGAAGCAATGGCCAAGTATGTGTTCGTCTATCACGGTGGTGGCGCTCCTGAGTCGGAGGAGGAGGGCGCTGCGGTGATGCAAGCGTGGAACGATTGGTTCGGCGGTCTGGGGGCCGCAGTCGTGGACGCCGGCAATCCGACGGGGGCCTCGGCCACGGTCGGGTCCGATGGCTCCACGACGCCAGGTGGTGGCGCCAACCCAGTCACCGGGTACTCCATCATCAGCGCCGACAGCCTCGACGCTGCCCTCGTCCTCGCCAAGAGCTGCCCGCAGCTGGCGTCCGGTGGGACCATTGAGGTCGCCGAGGCTCTCGACATCATGTGATCGGCGAATGTTGATGGTCAGGGAGCCGGCTCGCCCGAGACTGTCGGATGACCGAATGCAATCAGCGCTTGGTACCCACCGACGAGATCAGTGGCCCGACGCAAGCCCAGTTGTCGGAGGGTTGCCGCTGCCAGACTCGAGCTATAACCCTCATTGCAGACGAGGATCACGCGCTGGTCACCATCAAGGTCGAGGATCCGGGATTGACTCGAAGGCGCCAGCCGCCACTCCAGCACGTTCCTTTCGATTACCAGGGCACCGGTCAGCGACCCGTCGCGTTGACGTTGTTCCAGGGGTCGGATGTCGATGACAAGGGCTCCGGCCGCGATTTCGTTGCTCAGATCCGAGACGTCCACTCGTTCTACGCCTAGGCGAGCGTCGGCGAGCAGTTGTTCGATCGAGACATGCATTGCACCACCAGGTGGGGCGATGCTATCGAGTTGGGCGCTGGGTGCGGCGGGGAATCACAGGAGGGTCAGAAGGTGACGACCTTGGTGGCTTCGAGGGTCCACTCGGTCAGTTCTTCGAGGCTGGACCGTCGGGCGCCTTCGATCAGTCCCTGGTCGGTGACACCCCGGGCGTCCATGCAGGTGGCACAGCAGCCCACCTCGCCTCCATGGCGGATGATCGAAGCGAGCATCCGGTCCAGCTTGTAGTAGCCGTCAGGGAGCTTCTGGCCGGCGACAGCACATCCGACCGCATCGCCCATGAGGAACACCTTCACCTTCTCCGTGCCTCTCTTGGCGACCGAGCCGGCGAGCCGGAATGCGTTGTAGGCCCGTTCCGTGCCGTACGGGGGGTCGTTGACCACGAAGAGCAATGTGCTCATGACTCCGAGAATGGCAGTCAACCAAGTGAGGGGCCAGGGTCGAAGGCCCTCTGTTAGGGGGCCGTCTCGGAGAGGGCCCATTCCCGGTAGCCCTCTTCGAGCCGGTAAGCAGTTCGACCCGCTGCCCTGAGTTGGCGGACCGCCTGGTCGGCGTATGCGCAGTAGCGCCCGCGGCAGTAGGCCACGATGTCGGGTCCTGCGGGCAGCTTTGGCAAGAGCTTCCCGAGACTCTCAGGCGGAGCCGAGATGGCTCCTTGGATGTGGCCGGCCCGGAACTCCTCCTCGGGTCGGACGTCGAGGACGACGACGGGCTCGCCGCGCTGGAGCCGTCGTCGAAGGGTCTCCCGGTCGATCAGGTCGATCTCCGCTTGGTCACCGAGATAGGCCTCGGCCCTGGCGTCGAGACCGTCATGGTGGGCGGTGGTCACGTTCTGGAGGGCCCGCCACAACTCGTACACCTGATGTGAGGCCAATCGGTAGGTGATGTGGCGGCCGTCCCGTTGCGCATCCACCAGTCCATCGTCGGCGAGTCGCCGGAGGTGATGTGAGGTGTTGGCCACGGATTGGCCGATGGCGGATGCGACGTCCTCGACCGTGCGGGGTGCCTGGGAGAGGAGGTCGATGATCTCCAACCTGCGACCGCTGGCCAGGGCAGCAGCCACACGGGCGAACCCATCGAACAGGGTGTCCTTGGCCACGCGAGAGCCGATCGTGACTGTCATCCCATCATATTCAAGCAACCATTTGACTATAGCCGGAAACGATCCTATATTCAAGTAGCTGTTTGAGGATGTGAGGTTGGCGGATGGTCGAAGTCGTTCCCATTGAGGATCCGGGGCTGGGCAATACCTCTTATCTCGTCGATCTCGGCGACGGATCTGGGCTGGTGGTCGATCCTGAGCGGGATCCCCGGCCCTACCTGGATGCAGCCAAGCGACACGGCCTGGTAGTGCGTCATGTGGCGGAAACCCATCTCCACGCCGATTTCGTCTCCGGCGCCAGAGAGCTGGTGGCGGCGGGCGCTTCGCTGATCGCGCCCCGCGGTAGCCGGCTCGCCCACCCCCACCGCGCGGTCGGCGAGGGCGACGAGGCCGAGGTGGGTGACGTCACCCTGCAAGTGATCGACACCCCCGGACACACCCCTGAACACGTCGCCTACCTTTTGCGTGAAGGAGCCACTCCGATGGTCCTCTTCTCCGGTGGGACCCTCATGGCGGGCGGCGTCGCCCGACCCGACCTCATCTCCTCTGATCTCACCGTTCCGCTCGCTCATCAGGCGTATCAGTCGGTGCGCCGCTTGCTGGGCACCCTTCCCGACGGGGTAGTAGTCCGACCCACCCACGGTGGTGGGTCGTTCTGCTCATCTGCCGGCGCCGTCGGCCCCGGCGCATCGACGGTCGGGTCGGAGAAACTCACCCACCCCGCAGTCTCCGCCCCCGACGCCAACCGCTTTGTCGATGACCTCCTCGCCGGCCTCGGGACCTATCCGCCGTACTTCCATCGCCTGCGAGAGGTCAACCGGCTGGGTCCACAGACGTTCGGTGTCGACCTGCCCCGACTTGCCCCGGTTGGAGACTTCGAAGGCGCCACGCTGGTGGACGCCAGGCCCATCGACCGGTTCGCAAGGGGTCACATACCCGGGTCGGTCTCGGTCGAGCTTCGGGATTCTTTCGGCACCTGGCTCGGCTGGTTGTTCGAGCCGGACATCCCGTTGGTGTTCGTGCTCGATCCGGACCAGGACGAGCGGGAGCTGGTCCGACAGGCGCTCAATGTCGGGCTCGAGAAGCTGGCTGGGCGGATCAGTGTCGATGACTGGGCCGATTCCGGGGAGTCGCTGGCCGTGATCGATCTGATCCGCCCCGACCAGATCGAACCCGAGAGCCCGATCCTCGACGTTCGCCAAGAGTCTGAGTGGGAGATGGGGCATGTTCCCATTGCCTCCCACATCGAGCTGGGCGACCTGATCCGCAGCGTGGGTCTCGCCGGACCGGGCTCCGTCGTCCACTGCGGGCATGGGCAGCGGGCGATGACCGCCGCCAGCCTCCTCGCCCGAGCCGGTAATCCGCCGGCGGGCGTCGCCACCGCGAACCACCTCGAGATCACTCAGGCCATCGGCAGGACATGACGGCCAAGGCCCGGCTGGGGATCGGAGCCAACCTGGGCCAGTTCAGTCTCCTGGTCGGGATCAACGCCTTGGTCGGCGGCATGCTCGGCCAGGAGCGCACGGTGCTCTCGCTGTTGGCCGAGAACGAATTCGGGCTCACCGCGTTCACCGCCACCCTCACCTTCATTGCTGTGTTCGGGGTGGTCAAGGCTGTCACCAACTTCGTCGCGGGCGCCCTCTCCGACCGCTTTGGGCGCAAGCCGGTCTTGGTCTCGGGCTGGGTCATCGGTCTCCCCGTGCCGCTACTGCTGATCTGGGCCCCCACCTGGGGATGGGTGGTGGCCGCCAACGTCTTGCTCGGGATCAATCAGGGTCTCACCTGGTCGACCACGGTGATCATGAAGATCGATCTTGCCGGGCCGCGGCGCCGCGGGCTGGCCATGGGTCTCAACGAGGCGGCCGGATACATGGCTGTGTCTGGCATGGCACTCGCCACCGGGTATATCGCTGCCCGCTATGGGCTTCGACCCGAACCCTTCTATCTGGGCCTCGCCGTGGCCGGCCTCGGCCTTGGGCTTTCCGTGGTGGCGGTGAAGGAAACCCACGGCCACGCCCGGCATGAGGCCGAAAGCCTCCCCGCCCAGCACCCCGCAGCGGCGCTACGCACCAGCCAGGTGTTCGCTGAGACCAGTTTCCGCAACCCTTCACTGTCAGCAGCCAGCCAGGCCGGCCTGGTGAACAATCTCAACGATGGCATGGCCTGGGGTTTGCTGCCCATCGTCTACGCCGGCGCCGGGCTCAGTCTGACCAGAATCGGGATTCTCGCTGCTCTCTACCCGGGAGTATGGGGCATTGGTCAGCTGCTTACCGGAGGATGGTCTGATCGGATCGGCCGCAAGCGCCTGATCGTCGCCGGTATGTGGGTGCAAGCGGTCGCTATCTCCCTGATCGCCCTCAGCAGCAGCTTTGGGGCGTGGGCGGCCGCCGCCGTCGCTCTCGGAGCCGGGACGGCGATGGTGTACCCGACGCTGCTCGCGGCCGTCGGTGACATTGCCCACCCCAGCTGGCGAGCGGCAGCCGTCGGCACCTACCGGCTGTGGCGCGACCTCGGTTTTGCTATCGGCGCCATCCTCACCGGCATCATCGCCGACCTCGTGAATCCCCGGATCGCGATCTGGGTGGTGGCCGCCCTGACCTCGATCTCCGGAGTAATCGTTCTCAGGCGGATGACCGAGACACATATCCGGACCGGTAGGTAGGGACCAAATCCCCTGGTCGGGCCAATGCCCTTGGTCGAGGATTCACATAGAACCTGTGTTTCGAGACACCCGCACAATGTGAAC